>Ga0209101_1000890_pt1 | contig 23871 bp, 20 predicted proteins | sample ConPoolayeCmetaG_FD_185481 | JGI IMG/M metagenome (GOLD analysis project Ga0209101, IMG submission 185481) | Hot spring microbial mat communities from California, USA to study Microbial Dark Matter (Phase II) - Cone Pool mat layer C metaG... ...
GAGGATTTTAGAGGATATATGTGATCGACCACTTCGAGAATTTGACGCGGTGTTTGCTCTTTGTGCGATACCCCATCTTGTTAATTTCTTTGGCCACGGCGGCAGGGGATCCAAGCTCAACAAACAGGTCAAATATCTTTTTGACAACTGCGGCTTCGACCTTGTGCGGAACAAGCAAAGCCTTCTTCTGCTTGTGTCGATCATAGCCAAACGGTGATCGCCCACCGTGCCACAAACCTTCTTCAGCCTGGGAGAGCATCTTGGCCCGAGTTCGCTCCCTGATAGTCTCGAGCTCGAATTCGGCAAAGCCCATGAGAATATTGATAAAGAATCGGCCATGGGCGGTTGTAGAGTTGAGTTCCGGGTAACACACACGAATTGGCAACCATGCTTCTGCATTATTTCATAGAGTGTCCAGAAGTCCTTAATGTTTCGCGTGAGGCGGTCCATCTTGGTCGTCACAACTATGTCGACTTGTCCCTGCTTAATAACATCAATCAGTTCCTGAAGGCCGGGTCTGTCGGTGTTGCCGCCCGAACTCAGGTCTTTGATTGTCGTGACATACTTCCAGCCGTTGGGTTCTTGGCTGGCTATGTAGGCTTTGCAGACCTTTTCCTGACTGTCAAGAGACGAATACTCTACCCGCCGGTGCTGGTCTTCAGTGGAAAGGCGCGCGTAGACGTAGCAGCGTTTCACTTCGCCATTATTGGGGTTCAAGGCCGCTTCCCTCGGTTGGATTTGACATTGTCTTCGATAAGCTTCTCTACCCAGTCCTGAATAGTCAGGTTCTCATTGGCGACTTGAATTCTCAGCTTCTTATGCAGGTCCTCACTGAGTCGAACGTGAATCATCTTGGGCTTCGTATGGGCTGTTTTTTCTCTCGGCATATCCATTCGCCTTCCTTACAGTGTTCATTTATAAATATAGCTTGTGAATGGCTAGGAATCAATGTAATTTATACTTCTGGACAGTTGAGTCCGAATGAGATACTTGGGAAAGCCAGATTATAAGTGATCAAAAGCATGATAAGCCCATTCCGCCGCCTCCGCCACGCACGGTGCAGGGTCTCATGAATGAATTCTATGGGGTTTTTGATAGTTGCTTTCCTCTGTATCAGGGCATGGTACGCTGTTGGCTGATGTGGCGGCTGCCGCAGATAGTTGACACTATTAAGGGATCCTCAGGTCTTAAGTTTCACCTATGTGCTTCCTATCGGGACCTAGTCGATAACTTTCATCGAGTGTTTATCCTCCCCGATCTGTTAAGTATTGGACAATGTGGTCACGTTCTGCGCCGTGAAATGCTACAATATGAGCATTCTTTTGACAGGCCATGGCCGAATACAGATGGAACGCATCCTTCACTGGCCGCCATCGGAGGGAAGGAAGATCGCCCAATAGTAGACGGTGTATTACAGTTTCTCTATGAATGGGTCAGGCCGCTCAGTCCATCAGGGACAATTCTATTCGCCCCATTTACGAGCATGCTTGCTGGATCGAATCCGACATCTTTGTCTGCAGAGACGATTCGTAACCTACTGGATATCGCTGCAAGTGAAGCCAGACCCGAAGGACTTCCCGGCAAGACCATTGGCGATGCAATGGCTCGGGCAGCTAGAGAACTGAGTGGTCACACTAACGGCACAGTCATTCCGCTTGAAGTATCGGGATCGTCCTCTGAGAGCAATAATAAAAGCCCGCGATTTGATCCCGCACAAATGGAACTAAAGTACGGCAGATACTTCTGGCCGGACGAGCCCATATCTCAGCCCGATCCAAGTTGGGGATCTGCTGATATCCTTGCATTCGAGTTTTTGGTAGCAGATCAGCTCCAGAGCATGCTGGTTGTCGCAGGTGAATGGTGCAATTCCGTTCCTATGCCGTCCCATGAACTCAACCTGAGAATTCCTTATGTAGAAGGTGTGTCAGCTCCAGTACTTGCCGAAGCTATTAAAGATGATCCAGAGTCATTCAGAGAATTTCGACATACTATGAGTGACGCACTACTTGAAGCTATGAATGTTCGTGGCTCTGAAGCATTTTCCGCCGAGCTTCGAAGAATCCAAAACAATATTGTTGATTCGGGCGTTTCAAAACTAAATCGCAAGTGGAAGGAGCTGAGTCAAAAGAGACTTGCACGCCTTGGACAGTACACTGTCAAGACAGTAGGTGTAACTGTTGGCCTGTACTTTACATTCACGCCCGCAGCACTGGCAGGTCTTTTCTCTACAGCACTAGGCAGTGTGCTTGCGGAAAGAGAAAAGCGAGTAGGCGAAAACGCTGCCTTGAAAGATAATCCCATGTATTTCATCTGGACACTTGGTCGATGATATAGTATCCTATTGAGAGAAGCACTGATGCAGGTACTCTTGTCCGAAATTGAAGGCTGGTTTAGTTCGAAACGAACTCACTTCGACGTGTTTGCAGAAGTTGATAGCCGAATTGAGGGCTGGTTCAAGGCCGAAATGCTTGTCTTACTAACACAACTGAAAGAGAGAAAGCTCATCTCGGATTTCAAGCGAGAAGCCAAAGTAATATGCACAAAGACCGGAAAGAGAAAGCAGGTCGATTTCCGAATTTGCAAAGACGGGAATGACCACTACTGCGAGCTAAAGGCTTTGTGTATAAGCCAAGCGGCGAGAACGCCAAGGAACCTAGGATTCTACTTCCGCGATGACCATGTTGGCCTTATCAAGGATTTCAAGAAGTTGGATCTACTCAACATCAGTAATAGGTGGGTGATGGCATTCATCTATCCGTCTCCTACAACGGATTCTTGGAAGGCGATAATCCAAAGCGTACCGAGTGCCTTGTCGCATTGGACGCCTGTTACGGTCCCTCAGAATACTCATGAGCCACTGTTTATTTCACTTTGGCAAGGATGATAGTTGGACATGACTGGCTTTCTGATTAGCCTCTTACCTAATGCTCTCGGAAACGCTACTTGAGATACTACTTCTATAGACCATATGGGTATACTGCTCCCCTCTAATTGACAACTGGGGTTAAGAGAGTATCTTGTGGCTGATTTCACAAAGGAGATCGGTCATGAAGAGACGGCAGTGGGATTCGAAGACGAAGGCGCAGATCGTGCTGGAAGGTTTGTCGGGCAAGCCGGTCAGCGAGGTTTGTAATCAGTATCAGATCAGTCAGAATCAGTATTACCAGTGGCGGGATGAACCGCCCATGGCTTGCAGAAATATATTTTCCCATGATTCACGGCCTAATTTGCAAACAATCGATTCATTGAAATCAACTGTCAATGCCGACCGGGAATCGACGGCGAAATCAGGATATTGCGGCAAAAAGGCCGGACAATGAATGATTCAGCCGCCGCAGCAAAACGATACGCGGCTGTCTTGCGAAATATGAATCGTCGTAATGGCTTTGACTCAATTCATAAACTCGTGGTTCCAATGGCAAGATTAGATGGAATTTTTTTGATATGTCTCGAGGCGGTTGCGGCGTGTCCTTGAACTGACGTCTTCGACCAAGGATTATTTTTCGGACTCATAAATTTCAATTACGGCTTGATGAATTATTGAAGCGCCCCTATATTCATTCGTCATGGAACAGGACAAACCCAGAAAAACAGTCGCCACCAACCGCAAAGCCCGCCACGATTACGAAATAATCGACGTCATCGAGGCCGGTATCGAGCTTCAAGGAAGCGAGGTCAAATCGCTGCGCCAAGCCAAGGTGTCGTTCAAAGATTCGTTCGCTCAGATTTCCAGAGGCGAGGTGATCCTTCACAACCTGCATATCGCTCCCTACGATAAAGCCTCGCACTACGCCCACGACCCGGAGCGCAAACGGCGCCTGCTGATTCATCGTATCCAGATACGCCGGCTGCAGGCGGCAAGCGAACAGGACGGAATGACGCTGGTGCCGCTTTCGATCTATTTCAAAGGACCCTACGCCAAAGTCGAACTGGCGGTTGCCCGCGGCAAACGCAAATACGACAAGCGGGCGGCTATGGCCCAACGAGAGGCCGATTTGCATATCCGGCGGGCATATCGGGGAAAATCATGAACATCATGGCGATCAAGCAGTACAAATGAGCATGTCCCTTTCGACAAACGGAAAGAAATCGATATCGGCTTTGGCTCTGGTGCTGGCCTTGTTCTTGGCGGTATCAGGGACGGCCGGTGAAGTCAAACTGATAAAGGCATACTGGAGCCAGCGGAACAGAAAGGCCGATATCCGGTGTACGGAAAAAAACGGTATCGTTTATATCTCGTTGAAATCCCTGGCCGATTTTATCGGCGCCGAATATTCGGCCAAGCCGAAAAGCGGCAAATGCGTCCTTGCGATCAGCGACAAAATTATCTGGTTCACGCAGTATTCGCCCTATGTAATCGCCGGCGACAAAAGCTACAATCTCGTCAATGACGTCATGTTTTCCGGCGGGGAATATTATTCGCCCGGCCGGAGCACTCTCGAACTGCTGGGCAGATTCCTCAATCTCGAATTCAAGCTTGACGTTCAGAAAAACACTCTGAATGTGTTCCCGACGGACTACAATGTGATTGATCTTGTTTCGCAGTCCAAAATCAACGGCCTGCTTATCGAGATCTTTTTAAGCAAGAGGCTGAAATACGAGGTTTCCAAAACGATTGATTCGTGGTTGATCGTTACGATCCACGGCGGCAAACTGAATCCCGATCATTTTACCCAAGGCAGGCAATCCCGCGAGATACTCGAGACCAGAGCTTATCAATTCGACAATTCCGCCCAACTTTCGATAAGATTGAGGGCGCGCGATTTCAATATCGTTCATCGCCTCAAAGACGACCCGCCCCGCATCCAGCTTTCGATCAAGGCCGATGAGTTCGGCGATACAATCTTGGCCTATAACGAAAACTATCGGTCCGCGGAAACGACCGCCCCGGCGGATAATCTTATTGACGTGATAGTGGTGGATCCGGGCCATGGCGGCGATGACGAGGGTGCGGTTGGCCGGTCGGGTTTGCTTGAAAAAGAAGTCGTGCTCGATATCGGCAGGCGGCTGGCCTCGAAACTGCGCGAATCGGGATTCGAAGTCATAATGACCCGTGATGACGATCGTTTCGTGTCGCTGACCGATCGGGCGAATATCGCCAACGAGGCCAGCGCCGATCTGTTCATTTCTATCCATTGCAATGCCGCTGAAAACAAGTCGGCCCGCGGCAGTATCGTATTTTTTCTGGCCGATGCCAAAACCGATCAAGCGCGGGCGGCGGCCGCTCTGGAAAACGAGGTCTTCAAATTCGAGAGCACGGCCAATGTCCCCGATAAGTCGGATATCGGCTTCATTCTTTCGGACATGATCCAAACCCAACATTTGAAGGAATCGGCCGATTTCGCCGAAATCATCCACGACAATCTGCGGAGCGTGAAGAATCTCGAAAGACGCGGTATCGACCAAGCCGGTTTCATAGTCCTGAACAAGGCGTTCATGCCGTCGGTGTTGGTGGAAACCGCCTTTATCACCAATAAAAAGGATGAAGAACTATTGCGCAGTGAGGGTTTCCGCGATTCATTCGCCGGAGCAATAGCCCGGGCGGCGGTCGCTTTCAAGGCCAGATATGAAGACCGCTAATATGACAACGGCAGCGTATTCAAGGTCGACTGGCTCGACGGCTGTTCCCGGAAGCCATCGCAACCGGCCGATCGGGATATTCGATTCAGGAGTGGGTGGGCTGACCGTTGTCCGCGAAATATTCAATCAATTGCCGCGGGAACAGGTGGTCTATTTCGGCGACACGGGACGTTTTCCTTATGGCATCAGATCGGCCGACGTGATCCGGAGGTTTTCCCGGCAGAACGTCAATTTTCTGCTCGAGCAAGGGGTCAAGATGGTGGTGGTCGCCTGCAACACCGCCTCGGCCCATGCGCTTGATTATATCAGGCAGATTTATAATATCCCGATGGTGGGCGTGATAGAACCCGGGGCACGCGCGGCCGTTAGAACTACGGTCAAACGCCGGATCGGCGTTATAGGAACCGAAGGGACGATCGCCTCGCAATCCTATACCAAAGCCCTGAAGAGTCTGGATTTCGGCCTTAATGTCTATGGCCTTGCCTGCCCGTTGTTCGTGGCTCTGGTCGAAAGCGGGTATATCGACAAGAAGGCATCGTATATGATAGCCGAGGATTATCTGGCGGAATTGAAAAAGAGAAGAATCGATACGCTGGTCCTCGGGTGCACCCATTATCCGCCTTTGAAAAAGGTGATCGGGAAAGTCATGGGGCCGGCGGTCAGACTGATAGATTCGGCCAATGAAACCGCCCGGGCCGTGAAAGATATATTGAGCGAGTCGGGTATGACGGCGACGCGGAAAACGACACCGGTACATCGATATTTCGTTTCCGATACGCCGGAGCGACTCAGGAAGATGGCCAGAATCTTTCTTGACCGGCCAATCGGCAAGGTGACAAAAATCGATATCGATCTTTATTAAGCGATGAGCATAACCAACCGCGAAATAATTATCGCCACCAATAACCCGGACAAATTGGCCGAAATCAAAAGTATTCTGTCAAACTCCGGAATCAGAGTCCTCTGCGCCGCCGACTTCGCCGATTTTCCCGAAATCGAAGAGACGGGGGAAACCCTGGCCGAAAACGCATTGCAGAAAGCCCGGGCGATCTGGAACAAATATAAGATTCCTTGTTTGGCCGATGACACCGGTCTTGAGGTCGATTATCTGGATGGCGAACCCGGAGTATTCTCCTCTCGCTACGCCGGACCCGAAGCGACTTATGACGACAACTGCAATAAGCTTCTTGCCGATCTCCGCGAAGCGCCGGCGGATTCGAGAGCGGCGCGGTTTCGGTCGGTGATGGCATTTATCGACGGCGGCGGCAGAGAGCACTTGGTCGAGGGGGCGATCGAGGGGAAGATTATCGACCATCGGCGCGGCGAAAACGGTTTCGGTTATGACCCGGTTTTTTTTGTGCCCGACGCAAATATGACGCTGGCCGAGATGACGCCCGAGCAAAAAAATTCGATTAGCCACCGACGTCGGGCGCTGGATAAGATAATACCCATAATTAAAGAATATTTCCGAAACTGACCCGAATCATCGGCCGCAGGTCGTCTGTTTCATAAAAGCGCGGCTTTCCGAAAGATTCCGGCGTTGGAACCATCGATCAGGCTGCTTTCTTTGGCTTTAAGCTGCGGGAAATAATGCAGAAGGTGGGGCTGGTCCCTGCCGAAAGCGGAATTAATACATCATCGGCCAGCTGTGAATTCAAGACCGAGTTCGTTGCATAAGGGGCCATATCGAGAGTTGAGAAAGTCCGCCATTACGGGGATATGTTCAGCCGAGCCGAACAACCGGCCGCAAAATCCGAAAAAACAAGTATAGCGTATCCGGCGCGTTGGATCGTAATCGCCGTCCAAACGTAAATATCAAGCAACAGAAACAGCGTTCCGGAAAAAAAACGAAGGGTGAAACTTATGCTTAGGTAGAGGGGGGCTGGAACTACCTAAACGAGGAGGTTTCACCCTTACATATTGAATTATAATGAAGCGACGGATGTTGTCAAGATAATATTTGTCTATTTTTTGGGTTTTGTTAGGGTCAGCGACCTGTTCGCAATCAGTAGCTTAACCAATAATTCAGCTTAATCAGGAATATGTTCTCGGCATCGTATTCGAAGAGCCGATCGATATCTCTGGCCGGTGCCAGATTTCCCCTTTGGTTTTCGTATAGGCTGCGTCCTTGGGTGAACACGATGTATATCATGGAGCCCGGCGAATACTCCCAAGAGAATACGGCATTGATAACGAACGAGTGAGAGCGGAAATCCGGGTCCTGTTGGTAGGGGACGGGCAGTTGCGCGAATGTCGCGGGATCAATTAATCCGACGAAGTCGTTATAGGCGCCTGCCGCCAACAGCAGTTGGCTATAAACCTCCACGTTGGCTTTTTTGTCGAATGTTATGAGGGTCCTGAGGTTAAAATCGACCATTTCGGTTCTCAATCTGGCGAAAACGTGGCTGCTGCCGGCGCTGTCGCTTTGAATGCCTACCCAGCGATATTGGTTCCATGTCCGCTCATACGACGGACCTATGGTCACGGAGACGTTGTCGTCGGGTTTGAGAGTCAGGGAATTTCCATTCGAGAAATAGCGGCCGCGGCGATGCCTGCCAGTCGAGAACCATGAAGACAGAGCGATCTTTTTCGCGTAATCGCTGCCGAGGGAACCCCAAAGGCCCCAGCCCGGAGGCAGTTTGTAGAGCGGTCCTCCCCGCGTCTCGCGGTCGTCGTATCTCGAACCGTTCAGCTCGACTCCGCCGCCGGTGCTCCAGTTGTTGCCCCAGAGCATCCAGAAATTGTAGTTGCCCCCGCAGTTCAATCTGTCTCCATCGCCGTTGAAACCATACCAGCAATTCCAGTTGTTATACAGCTCTTTGAAAATTGAGGGGTTGCCGATGATTCTGTATTGCAACCAGCCCCAACCGCCCTGATAATCGCCCCTTCTAATGTAGCCGAGCCGATTCAAATCCAATTTTGCCGATTCTTTTTCGATGCCCGCCGACCAGCGAAAATGTTTTCCGGAATTTTTCATGAAGTTGGTATTGAATCCCCAGCCGCTGTTTTCGTTCCTCGACCCGACGGCTTGCAACTCCCAAGTATATGACCGTTCTTTGAAAGCATATGTCCAATCCACGCCGCCGCTGTAAACGGGAATCGCCCCGTTCTGATGCGCCCCGGTCGACATTATTCCGACGGACGAGCCGCCGTCGAACTCCTTTTTCAGCCGCATGACGTTGTAGTTTGCCAGATTCTCGACGATGGCTGTTCTGGTTATACCGGAACCGTCGACATAGCGCACTTTTTCCTCGGCAGTGACCGCATTTATCGCCCCGAACACCCAACCCTCAGGCGATTTTCCGACTGCCTTGACGGCTCCCAGTATGGTGGTCGTTTTCGGGAAATCAAATATGTATGCCGCATCGTTCGGATAACGGCGCGGCGCCCGGCCGATCCTTCTCGAATAGAAAAGGCTGAAATCGGTATCGAAATACTTGTTTCCCTCGATAAAAAACGGTCTTTTTTCGGGATAGAACGTCTCATAGGTCGTAAGGTTGAGGACGGCCGGATCGACCTCGACTTGGCCGAAATCGGGATTGAAAGCGGCGTCGATCGTTATATTGAATCGGCGAGCGAAACTGTATTTCAAATCCAGACCGCTGTTGGCCGCATAAGCGCGACCATCGGGATTGCCCGGTCGGCGGGGTTCTATCCGCACGCTGGAAAGGGCATATGGCAGAATTTCCAGACGGCCTCCGCCGTCATGAATCTTCAATCCGGTGAGATGACCGAGATTCGAGATGTAACCCTGCTGTTCGGGCGAAACGGGCGACCATGTGGCGGTCTCGTTTTTTCGTCTTATCACGCGGATGAAATTTATTCCCCACGTTTGTTCACTGTCGTTTTTATTGAACCGAAGGCAGGAGAAGGGGATTTTGAATTCGGCCGTCCAGCCGAAATCGGTCAGCCGGGCCTCGGCCTGCCAGACGGCGTTCCAGTCGATATCGGCGTCGCCGTCGTTATATCGGTAATCGTCTTCCTGAATGCCGGCGGCGTTTACGATGAAAGTATATCCCGTTCGATGGTCGTGATACGAGTCTATATCGACTTCGACGAGATCCGAATTGCCGTTGGAATCCCTTTTGCAGGTTCGATGAATGATTTTTTCCGGTTCCGAATCGTAGCAGGTGAAGGCGACGTAGATGGCTTGGTCATCGTAGGCAAGCCTTGCCTCGGTTGATTCCGTCGACGGTTTGCCGGGATCCGGAAGGTATTGGACGAAGCTGTCGGCGGGGGGGACGAACTGCCATATTTCCGGCTCGAGGTAACCGTCGATTATCGGAGCCTTGCCGATAACGGTGGCGGCGTAGGTGCGCCCGGCCGGTTCGCCGTCGGCGGCGAGGGTGATCGCCGGTATGAATAAAATGATTGAAATCCGAAGCAACGTTCTCATGAATGGATTTAATTGTCAAATTGCAGCAGGAAAATCTGCCATTGAACCTACCTGCTGGAAATACGTAACGGCGGTGGGGAAGGTTGCGGAAATATCAGGCGAAGATATCTATCGGAAAGCGATGCATTTCGGCGGCGGTTTTGAAAATCTCGAGTTTGGCCGAAATCGCCGGTTTTGCGATTATCATATCGATTCTGGCGTCGGGCAGACTATCGCCGGCGTTTCGGCAGATTTCCAGAGCGGCCGCCGTTAAACGATGGAGATTGTTCTTGATGCTGCTCGGACCGATGGAATCGACATTCACGATCGCCCCCGATTTCGGTCCTTAATATATATTATCGGCGTGTTTCCTCCGCGAATTTAGTTTTTTTCCGGTCGGCGGATATGTTGCCGCACCGACGATTTTATTGTGGGAGCAGGACGGCCCGTCGTTGTTTCATTTTTTCCAGCGTCCGCCTACGAGTCTTGCTGTTTTTCGGCAAACTCCGGTCTTTCCGGTTGACATATTCGAATTCTCATGGCTACTTTGCCGAAAACGGGGCAGGAGGGAAAAAATTTATGACCGATCCCGGAGCCGCCGTTTCCAGATTCGGCAAGAAAGCCGCCTTGATCGCCGCCGCATTGAGCGCATTTTTGGGCACGTTCATGGGGTCATCGGTGAACATAGCCTTGCCGACAATCGGCCGGCGGTTCGATATGAATCCGATGTCTTTAAGCTGGGTCCAAACCTCGTATTTGTTGGCCGCCGCCGTCTTTTTGATCCCGTTCGGCCGCCTCGCCGATATGTTCGGCCGCCGCCGCGTTTTTTTGCAGGGCATAATTCTTTACACGGCCATTTCCTGCCTGATAGCGGTCTCATTTTCCGGGGTGATGGTGATTTTGGGCAGAATTGCGCAGGGAGTGGCATCGGCAATGATTTTCGCCACCGGCACGGCTATCCTGATGGATGTTTATCCGCCCGGCGAAAGGGGCAAGGCGCTCGGGATCACGGTCGGAGCGGTCTATCTCGGCCTGACACTCGGGCCGATCGTGGGGGGAGTCATAACCCAGCAGTTGGGTTGGCGGTGGATTTTCTGGCTGAATCTGCCGTTGGGTTTGCTGGTGGCGATATTCCTGATCAAGGGCTTGCGGGTGGAACCGAAGGCCGGTGTAATCAAAAGGTTCGATAGTTTCGGTTCACTGGCGCTTGCCGTAAGTTTATGTTCTTTGATATATGGGATGACGCGGGTTCCATCGGGGGCGGGATTTTCGATTATCGGGATCGGTTTTCTCTCGTTCGTTGTTTTCCTCCGCCATGAAAGCCGCGTGGAATTCCCCCTCATCGACCTGAATCTTTTTCGCGGCAATCGCGTTTTTGCCTTTTCCAACCTGGCCGCGCTGATCAATTACAGCACCACCGCCGGAGTCGGTTTTTTAATGAGCCTTTATCTTCAGTACAACAAAGGGCTGTCGCCTCGTGAGGCCGGACTGATGATGGTCTCCCAGCCTTTGGTGCAGACGCTGTTCGCTCCCTACGCCGGACGCTTGTCCGACAAAATCGAGCCGCGCTTGGTGGCCTCCTCGGGGATGTTGGTTACCTTGATCGGGCTTTTATTGCTCACGCTTCTGGGACAATCCTCGTCATGGCCTTACATTATATTCAGCATGAGTCTTCTCGGCTTGGGGATCGCCTTGTTTTCCTCGCCGAACACGAACGCCGTCATGAGTTCGGTCGATCGGGAAAATTACGGGATCGCCAGCGCCATCGTCGGTTCGATGCGGCTGGTCGGTCAGATGTCGAGCATGGCGATCGTTATGTTGATATTTGCTGTCATATTCGGCAAGGCTAAAATGACGCCGGAGTATTATTCATACCTCATAAAAAGCGCGAGGATCGCTTTCGTCGTTTTCGCGGTTCTCTGTGTCGGCGGCATACTGGCCTCGTTGGCCCGGGGAAATCTCGGCGGCGACGGCCGGGCGGCGGCTTAAGATTTATTATACGCCCGGCGGCATGGTTCGGAAGCCAATGCGATCTGCATTAACATCCGTCCGGCGGCCGCTGTCGGGAGGAAGCTCTATGACAGTGCCGTTCGAATCGGTTATCGGTTTGCCCGGTATAGTTTTCGGCGATTCCGCTCTTTATCAGGAATTTACGGATCCGCGGCGGACCGATCCCCGCCTTCGGGCGTTGTTGCTCGAACTCGGCCTTTTCGCCGCTCTTAATGGTCGGCAGTTGAGACCGACCCAGATATTCCGCAGCCGAGAGTCCCAAATCGCTATCTACGGTCAGGACAAGCCAAGCGGACATCGGGAATTACCCGCCCGGGCGATCGATATTTCAATCGGCAACCTTGGCGGGCCGTTTGTGGTCAAGCTCTTGAATCATTTCGAATCATACCTCAAAATAGGTCCCTTTTTCAGCTTGATCTGCCATGATGTCGGGGCTGGTGCCCACCTGCATCTTCAGGTTCCCCGGGCATCGCACAATGTTCCGGCCGATGATGTTTTTTCGATATCAAGCTAAAATCAGAACAATCAAGAAGTTTGCCAATTCTCCTTGACCGGCCGCCGCCGGCCGCCTAAAATCGCCTTAAACCGACGGGCCTGCTCTGTGTCAAAATTATCGAGAAATGATGAGATGGAGGAAATCAAGGGCTTCATATCAGGCGACAATAAAGCCTTTGGAGAGCTGGTCAATCGATACAAGGAAAGGATCTACACCGTGGTGCTGCGGATGGTAGGAAACAGAGACGACGCCAAAGATATCGCTCAGGACGCATTCGTGCGGGCCTATCGCAACCGGCAGTCGTTCAGGGAGGAATCCGGTTTCTACACCTGGGTTTATCGTATCGCGGTGAATCTGGCAATAAATTTCCTCAATCGCGATCGTGAACGATCGGCCTATTCGCTTGACGATCCGCGGCTCGGCGAGCAATCGGCTGTGGTTTCGAATCAAAGGATCGACGCCGAAGAATTGCGGCGGGCGATCGATAAGGCGATCGCCGGGCTGCCGGCGCGCCAGCGGGCGGTGTTTGTGCTGCGCCAGTATGAACTTAAAAGCAACGGCGAAATCGCCTCGCTGCTGTCGATAACCGAGGGGGCGGTTAAAGCCAATTATTTTCAGGCGATAAGAAAACTCAGACAGGTCTTGGGTCGATATCTGAAAGAGGGGAGCCTTGTATCATGAATTGCGCCGCATTCAGAGAGCATCTCGATGATTTCGCCCGGGGCAGGACGGTCGAATATATTTCGGAGGCATTGAGAACTCATCTGGAAAGCTGCCCTGAATGCCGAACCGAATTGGCCGATCACGCGGCCTTGCTATCGCTCTTGGAGACGCAGGCCGATATCGAAATAAAGCCGACCGAGCTGGACGAATTTCTGCCCGGAGTCTGGAACAAGATCGAAAAAGAGAGAGGATATCGGGCGTGGTCATATCGGTTGGTGCCGGCGGTGGCGCTGGCGGTCGTTCTGTTGGTTTTCGTTTTTCGTCAGTTTCCCGATAGAGGGATTTCCCGGGAAGCCGGCGGGACGGTCGAAAACATCGAATCGCCTGAAGCGTATTCGAGCTTGATCGCCGCCATGTTCGGAAACGATATCGTGCAGGAAATCGAAATCGCCGAGCAGGAACTGGAAAGCCATGGCTGGTTTTTTATCGGCGGCTACGAAGACATGATGATAAGCATGGGCGATGAAGATCTGAAAAAGTTGGAAAGCAAACTCGAAGAACTGAGAGAAAACAAGGGGTAAAGAGATGCGAACGCTTTTGAAACTCATACCGATGACGGCGATGCTGCTGTCGGTCGGCCTATCGGCTTGGGCGCAGGGACCGCCCGGCCCGCCGGAAGGGAGGATGAGGGAAAGGGTAAGGGAAAGAATAAAGACGATCAAGGTCTGGAAACTTACCGAGGAACTAAAACTTTCACAGGCTCAATCCGAAAAGTTCTTTCCGGTTTACAATCGCTTCTTCGATCGGCGGGAAGAGATAGAGCAGGAAAAACGGAAGGTAATGGATCAGCTCGAAGATTTGACAGCCGGAGACGCCCCGGCCGATGCGGCGATAGTAAAATGTCTGGATAAACTCGACGACCTTGATCAGGAAATTCAGGGACTCAGGGTGAAATTCCGCGGTGAATTGAAAAATATCCTGACCGAGCGCCAGATAGGCAGGCTTTACCTGTTCGAAGTCCGATTCATGCAGGAGATGCGGGAGATAATGCGCGATATCCGCAGAGAAGGCGGAAGGCCGCATTTCGATAGAGAACCGGGCGAATAAAAAGATAAAAAAAGAAATAAACGGGAGGATAACGATGAAATACGTGATTGCCACTTTGATTGTCATGATGGCATTCGGCGCGGTATCCGCAGCCGCCCAGTGCAGAATTCTGGATTTGGCCGACGAAATCGGTCTGACCGAGCAGCAAAGGGAACAACTGGAAAAAAGTCTGACCGCCGAAAAAAGAGAAAGAATCCAGCTCAAGGCGGATCTGGAGAAAGCCAAACTCGATCTCCGCGAAATCATGCGGGCCGATAAAATCGACAAAGCCGCCGCTTTGAAAAAAAGCGACCAGATTTCGGCGATCAAAGCCGAGATGGCCAGAAAAAGACTCGCCGGAACAATCGATCGGCTGGAGATGCTGAATGCCGAACAGCGGGCCAAACTGAACAAAAACAGAGGGCCGGGAATGGGACGGCACGAAAAAATGCGCCATCGGGATTGCCCCAGCGGTCGATTCGGTATGGGCAGAGGCGACTGTGACTGGCCTTTCCGCCGCGCCCCCGAATAAAGCCCTAAAACGCTACTTACCGCAATATCCGCATACCTACCTGAAAGACCCCGGTTTCGGCCGGGGTTTTTGATTTTTCCGGCGGCGGTCAGGCTTGGGAGATGATTTTCCCGCCACCGACTAAGCGTCGTTCGGCAAAGTAAACCGCATTATATCCAAAAGGTCGCCGATCGGCCGCAGGAATTGATGGTTGCCGCGCCGGCGGTGATTTCCGGCGTGTCCGCCGCATCGATGTCGAAGTAATATCCGGTCTTTTACCATCGCAGACCGGAACCAAACTGCGGCCAAAATTATCTTGACTTTAATGTATTTAGTGGGCAAATTCTTGAAATATTTTGGGGGCTGGAATGTATTATTGAATGCGGGGTTGTGGAAAAATCGGCAGTATGGGAATTGCCAAAAGCGCAACCTTGCGAGTGTCAGGATTATTTGAAATCGACAATATAATTAATTTCAGGAGGTTTGCAGGATGAGATTCAAAAGGCTGTCAGGCCTTGTCGTGATCATAACCCTGTTGCTGCTGGCGCCTCGGTTGTTTTCGGGAACCACCGGCAAAATAAGCGGGGTGGTTATCGATGGTCAGACGAAGCTGCCTGTGCCGGGAGCCCGGGTGATGATTCAGGGGACATCGATGGGTGCGCTGGTTAGCCCGATCGACGGCTCCTATGTAATTCTTAACGTTCCGCCCGGGGTTTATACACTGGTGTCCGATTGTATCGGCTACAAGAAAACGACGGTGACCAACGTCAGGGTCAACGCCGACGTTACCACCGAGCAGGATTTCAAGCTGGTATCCGAAGCATTGCCCGGAGACAGCGTGGTGGTTGTCGGAACCCGGCCGGAAATCGATAAATTCGAGGTCAGCACGGTCGAGAGAATAAGCGCCGACAAAATAAGGGCATTGCCGGTGACCAATATCGAGGGCGTGATCAAGACTCAGACCGGTTTCGTGTCGCAGGGCGGGGCTCTTCACGTCAGAGGTTCACGCGCCGGTGAAATCGGGCTTGTCGATGACGGCGTGCTGATCAAAGACCATCTGGGCGGTTACGGCAGCGTGAAGATCGGCGGCAACGAGGCCACGCCGATCGCCCGCCTGTCGATGAATTTTTCGGCCTCGGATGTCGAAGATCTGGCTATAATGAAAGGAAACTATTCGGCGGAGTATGGGAATGCCGCCGGCGGAATTATCGCCACCCAGCGCAAAGAGGGGTCCAACCGGATCACCACTTTCGGCGCCGGCTATCTGACTGACGATTTGGGAGACCGCAGCCTCAATAAGTATTCGTTCAATCAGGATCGGCTGGAGATGAATATCAGCGGGCCGCTGCCGTTTCTGGCCACCGACATATTCCCGAAACTCGGTCTCAAGTGGCCCGGCGAAAACATGTCATATTATGCCAGTTTCAATGTCGATAAATATGACGGTTTCGTCGATTATAACGATTTTCCCTCGACCAGATCCAAAATCAGCTACGGCCATGAAAGCTTTCTCGGAATCGAGATCCCCAATCGCCGTGTGAACAAATACAATGGTCTGGCCAAATTGACCTGGAAGATGGACGCCAATTCCCGTTACAAGTTGAATCTGCGCTACAGCAAAGATTGGGACAGAGCCCGCTCGTTCTCATGGGCCTACCTTTACAATCCGCAAAACGCGACGGTGCTGAAATCCTCGACCGAGGTCGGTTCGATCGGTTTGCAATTCAGCCCGCCGTTTCTCAAGGATTCCTACGGTGAGATTCTCTACAGTGAGGTCGTTCAGACCTACGAGAGGCGACCGGGAAATTTATCGCCGAGCAATTTTTATGTTCCGATCGAGCAATACGGCTGGGAGTTTTACTGGGATGCCAACAACAATGGCCGCTGGGACGCCGCCGAGCCGTACACCGATCTCAATCAAAACGGCGAATGGGATCCCGGAGAGCCTTTCCAGGACCTGAACGGCAACGGCGTTCGGGATGAGGCGGAATATATTTTCTACGATGTCAACTACGTTGACGTCAACGGCAACGGAATTTACGACGATGGAGATTCCACCTATTATTTCGTCGACTCGTCCCGGGTGCGCCATGGAAACGGCGTTTACGACCCGCAACTCGGTTTCCAGTACAATCGGGATCTGCCCGAGCCGTATGTCGATGGCGACTCGAGTCTCGGCGAGCCTTTTGTCGATATTAACGGCAACGGCCGGTACGATCTCGGGATCGACAGATGGGAGCCGACCAACGATCTCGATCACAACGGCCGCTACACCGGACCGCGCGATCCGTGGTCGGAGGGAATTCCATATATAGACAGGAATCTGAACGGCCGCTACGATGCGCCGAACATGCGTTACGATCTGGGCGAGCAGTTCGATGATATAAACGGCAACGGACGCTGGGACGGATCGGACGATTTCTGGGATTTCGGTTTCGATCAATGGGCGCAGTATCATTACGATTACACGCGGACCCGGACGCTGAAATTCGATCTGACCAGCCAGGTTTCCCGCCATCACGGGCTGAAATCGGGACTCGAGTTCAATTTCTACAATATCAAATTGGAAGACTTGCAGTATCCCTATCGTGATTATAACGGCCCGCCCGACGACGGACCATGGTCCAATATCACCAGATTGATCGAGTTAAGAGACCTTGACGGTGACAACATCGCCGATACGGCGATTTACAAGACTTATTCCAAGGGCGTCTTCCGCGATTTCTATGTGCGCACCCCTCGCGATGGCGCGTTTTACATAAAAGACAAGATGGAATTCGGGGAGATGGTCGCCGATATCGGGATCCGCTATGAATTTTTCGTTCAGGCACGGGAGGCCAAGGACAGCGTCATGCTGGCTACCGAGGGGACCGATCGTCTGATCATTGATTCCCAGAATAAGTGGGCGCCGCGCGTCGGATTCGCATTCCCGATATCGGATAAGGCGAAACTGATGTTCAATTACGGGCATTTTTACCAGAAACCGGGATATTCGAAATATTATCAGCGCGCCACCCAGAATAGAATCGGGGCGGCCCGGTTGATCGGCAATCCCAATCTCGACTACGAAAAAACCATTCTTTACGAGGTCGGCGTTCAGTATGCCATCTCCGAGGGTTACCGGCTCGACATATCCGGCTATTATAAAGACCAATACGGACTGCTCAACACCGTGCCGGTGGGGCTTTCGAGCGGATCGGCCGAGGTGCACTCCAATGTCGATTATTCGCGGGCGCGCGGCATGGAGCTCGAATTCGAGAAACGTTACGGTCAGTTTTTGGCCGGCTCGATCAAATACGAGTACACGTTCGCATTCGGCAAAAGTTCGGACGACCGGTCTGATTATTATATCAGATATCGTCAGGGTAAAATCTCGATCAAAGAGAATCCTCTCGATTGGGATATCAGGCATAACATAACGGTCAACGGCACCCTGAACGTGGCCAAGGGTGAGCATCCGCGTTTCGGCATATTCAAGCTGCCCGATGATTGGAGCATAAACCTGCTCTGGCTTTACAAAAGCGGCCGCCCGTTCACGCCGACCTCGGCTTACCCGGGTTTGATGTTGACCCGCAATCAGGATCCGCCGGTCAATTCCAAGCGGATGCCGCCGACCTCCTCGGTCGATGTGAGATTCGATAAGAAATTCCAGGTTTACGGGATGAACTACACCGCCTCGGTTTTGATCAATAACGCTTTCGATAACAAGAACGTCGATGATGTTTCGGGGGCGACCGGCTTGGCGTATACCAGCGTCACCGAAGTCGGTCAGATCAGAACCGGCAACTATATCGATATGGATCCGACGGATTACACGAACGGCCGTCAGATTATGATCGGCCTGGCGGTGCAATTTTGATCGGCTGTGAAATGAGCATACATCGATTTTGGAGGTAATGATGATAGAAAAACCGAAAAGCGAACTGCAGCGATTCTTGTCGGGCGCCGGTGCACTCTCGGCGATAATCGCCTTGCTTGTGATATTTCTGGCAGTCCCCGACGGTTATGCCCGGGCGATGAGGGATCGCGGCCAAGGTGGGTCGGGACCGTTGTTGAAACCGGCGGTGGGCCCGAACACACAGTTGCGGGTGCACCGGATATCCAACGTGCAGTTTTCGATAACGAACAAGGGGATTTTCGGCAGTCAGGGGCAGGAGGAAATCGATTCTCTGACCGGCCAGCCCGCCGAATCCTGCGAGTTTCCGGCCGGTTCGAATATCGACTATCTGTTCCAGGGTTGTCTCTGGATCGGAGCGGTGGTCGAGCGGCCGAATACCACACCGACGACCTATGATACGCTCGTCTCGATCGGCAACGACGGTTGGTGGGGCGATGTCTATGAGATGTTTCCCTCGGCTCCTCCCGGCGGCAATATTCTTATGCTTTCGACCCGGGGCTTGCCGCTGGCCGATACGGTCGGCAAATTGCTTTACGATACCGGCAATCGTGAATTCAAGGCGGTCTCGGAGCAGGATTATATCGCGATTTACTACGATACGAGCTCATCGACGCCTGTTCCCGATCCGAATGACGGCCGGGATCACCGGCCGCTCGGCTTAAGGATAATTCAGAAAAGCTATGCCTGGTCGTATGAATACGCCGAGGATTTCATTCTTCTCGATTTTGAAATCACCAACATAGGCGATCAGTCGCTGAATGACGTATGGATTGCCCTTTATGTCGACGGCGATGTGCTGCACATGTCGGAAAATCCATACGGGGCCGAACAGGGGGCGCAGGACGATCTGTGCGGATTCATGCAGCAGTACGTTTCGCGCAATCAGCTTGATACTACCGATATCTACACCGCCTGGATCGCCGATAATGACGGCCAGACGGTTGGTGGATTGGGGGCGGCGTTCAGCGAACTTTCGCCACGAGGGGTATCGGGAGTCAGGGTGGTGCGTTCTCCTAATCCCGACCTTCAATATAGTTTCAACTGGTGGATATCGAATACGACATCGGCGCTCGATTGGGGGCCGATGTGGCAATCGAACTACAACCGACTAAGCTCGCTGTTCAACGCGCCGGTATTCCCCGGAGGCGGATTGGGAACGCCCGGCGGCGATCGGGCCAAGTATTTCCAGATGTCGAATCACGAGTTCGATTACGATCAAGCCTATTCGGCTTTGAACAATGACGGCTGGCAGAATCAGGATTGGATAACCAATAATGCTCAGGATCCGGCCGGCTTGGCCAACGGCTACGATACGCGGTATCTGTTTTCGTTCGGTCCGTTCGAATCGATCCCGGCCGGCTCGACGTTGCCGTTGACGATCGGCTATATCTGCGGCAACTACCTGCATAATAACCCGGCCAATTACAATACGAATCTGCGCAACGGCACGGGCAACCGGAACATGATAGATCAGTATTACGCCAACCTGAATTTCCGCGATTTCGCCACCAACGCCCAGTGGGCCGAGTGGGTCTATGACAATCCCGGCCGCGATTCCTGCTATATCGACTCGATCGGCTGGGTGGTCGACGGCAATTACGGTGTGGCCGAAACGACCATTACCGGCAACGATACGACGATATTCTGGAAAAAAGGAGACGGTTGCCCCGATTTCCAAGGTCCGCCGCCGCCGCCGTCGCCGCGGCTTGAAGTGCAGGCCGGAAAAGGATACATGGAAATAAGATGGGTCGGCAAGAATACCGAGGGAGCGGCGACTTCGCCGGGTCCGGAGCAGTTCATCGATCCGTTCAGCGGACAGGTTGATTTCGAGGGTTACGGAATCTACCGTTCCTATGACGGAATCAATTGGACCAATATACTGAAACTCGACAGGATCGACTGGGTGCCGGTATCATGGGACAGCTTGCAGGACACCTCGGGAACTTGGAGTTATTTCTGGACGACGAACAAGGAAAAGATGTTTCCGATAAGCACGGACAGTGTGTTGATTTTGGAGCCGGACGCCCATTTCGGTGTGCCATCGGATCCCGGGATAACCCGGTACTGGATTGCCCACGGTTACAACACCGGCCTGGATCAGATAATTTACGACACGACCGTGGTGAATAACGACACGATTTTCCATTACCGTTACCGGGCCGAGGGGTTATCGGAATCGCGGGGCGTTTATTATGCGGTTACCTCGTTTGATTTCGGCAACCCGCAAACGGATCTCTCGCCGCTCGAATCGGCGAAATCGATCAACGCTACCCTGATTTATCCGATCGAGAAAAACGATCCTATCATGGTCTATCCCAATCCCTACAAACTTCCCAAGGTGGGCAATAGCCTTTATGAGGAATACGAAATAATGGATTCGCCCTCCTGGGTCGAACAGAGCCGAAAAATATATTTCTCGAATCTGCCGGACAATCAGACGGCGATTTTCCGGATCTGGACGCTCGACGGCGATCTGGTGAGGGTGTTGACCTATGATCCGAGGGATTACTATGGCAATCCGCCCGGGGTCATCTATTGGGATCTTATTTCGCGCAACACGCAGGCCGTGGTTTCGGGGATGTATCTTTATTCGGTCGAGTTCAAGTCGATTGCCGATGGGGTTCCGGATAAGCCGGCTGAAATCGGCAAATTCGTGATAATTAAGTAGCGAGGAGGCTGAAAAATGAAAAAATCGACTCTGCTTGCCGCACTCGCGTTAATGATGTGTCTGCCTGTGCTTGTATTCGGTCAGGCCAAAGTAGGCACCACCGGTGCGCAATTCCTGAAGCTCGGAGTATCGGCCCGGGCCAACGGTATGGGCGATGCTTTTATTGGGCTGGCCAACGATGCTTCGGCGCTGTACTATAATCCGGCCGCGGTGGCGTTGCTGGAGCAGAAAGAGATTATCGCCACCCATGTTGAATATCCCGCCGATATCCAATATGAATTCATCGGCGTGGTTTGGCCGACACCCAGTCTTTTCGGCAACATCGGCCTTGCCGGGTACTGGTTGCATACCGGTGATATGCCGGTCACCACTTACGAGTATCCCCGGGGAAACGGACAGACCTTCACGGTCGCCGACATGGCGCTCGGCTTGACCTATTCGGCCAGCCTCACCGACAATCTGTCGATCGGCCTTACGTTCAAGTATATAAACCAGTTTCTTGAGGTGGAAAAGGCGGTCGGCTGGGCATCCGATGCTGGCATTTATTATCAGACCGGCTACAGGAATTTCACGCTTTGCATGATGCTGGCTAATTTCGGACCGGACATGAAATTCATCCGCGAGACTTATCCGTTGCCGATAGACTTCCGGTTCGGTTCGTCGATCAATCTTATCCAGAACGAATCGCAGAAGCTGACCCTCGGTCTTCAAGCCTCGCGTCCCAACGACAATCTCGAAAGGTTCAATGCCGGCGCCGAGTATTGGTTCAACGACATGTTCGCCCTGAGAGCCGGCAAGAAGTTCAACTACGATTTCGCCAACAACGGTTTTCTGGAAAACGACGAAGGTTTCAGCGACCGCAAAAGCTTCAATGACCTCACCTCCGGTTATTCGTTCGGATTCGGTTTGAAATTCCCGGTTGCTGCGCATAAGGTTCAGCTCGATTATGCTTACCAGGACCTCGGATTTCTCGACAACGTCCACCGGTTCACTTTCGACCTGAAGTTTTGATCGGGCAAGGAGGAATAATCAAGATGAGAAAAGGATTGTTGATTTTATCGGTTGCGGTGATTTCGGCGATGTTGCTGGCGGCCGCCGGCTGCGGCAAGAAGTCTCTCAAAGGAACTCCGTTGGAGAACAAAGCTCCGACAATCGCGTTTTCGAATACGCCTCCGGAAAATTACGTGTTCACCTCCAATCCGCGGCTGACATGGATCGGCACCGATGAAGACGGGCGGGTGATATCCTATTATTATCTGGTAGTTCTCGATGACAGTATCGGGAATCCTGCCGATTATCTCGATAGTCTGCCCCCGGATTCGCTTTGGACTGTCGTTCCGCAGGAATCGACGACGGTGACGGTAAGGTTTTTCGCCTCGCCGAACGAGACCGACACGGTCGGCCAATATGTCTTCGCCAAATGCGTCGACGACGACGGCTGGTTTTCGCAGGTGATCTACCGCAGATACGCGCGGGTGAATCGTCCGCCGCAAACCCGTATTACCATTTTCCCGGGCAAAACGAATCCGAGCGACTCGCTTCCGCCGAGCCAGATGGTGGGCGACTATCTCTGGGTTCTTCCTGAAACGACGAGGGTCTGGTCGGGTTTGAAAATCACTTGGGAGGGTAAGGATCCGCTCGATTTTCCGGAGGGCGAACCCGATTTCGAATATGAATGGAATCTTTTCGGGCCGTATGACACATCGGCCGCCGCCGCGCTTTCGATCGCCGATACCTCCGCCGACCTGTTGATCCGTTGGTCATACGATGACAGCACCGGTTCTCGTTGGCTATATTCGAAAGATGTCGTTTTGAAGAACCTGCGCACCGGCGCTTATATATTCACAGTCAGGGTCCGGGACGACGCACTGGTGCCCGATCCGACTCCGGCCTGGAACAAGTTCGTGCTTGTCGAGCCGGTCTGGATTTCGGCCCCGGATGCGGCGTTGGATATCATGATTATCCAGGCGACGCAATATCGCACTCAAACCGACACGACTACAAGGGGTTATCCGCGGCTGAACAATCCCCCCTCGTTTCCGGATTCCATCAGGCAATTTTATCGCGACATGATTGAAGGAACCGGAGCAGGTTATACATATACTATATACGGCAGCCATGTCACCGGAACAACGCTCGCCCCTGTGCCGCCGATTTCTCAATTCGCCAAGCATCGGATGGTCATAATCGATAACGCCGATTTCAACAAGGGCGATCTTTACAGTCCCGACGCCACCACCGAAAATCCGATGGCCGGCGCGGTGCGGCGTTATCTGCAGGCCGGCGGAAAGGTTTGGGTGATCGGCAGGCAGGTATTCCAGAACAATCCCGGGATTGTAGGCAAAAGCGATTACGGCAGCCAATCGTTGCCGTTTCAGTATTTCGATATCAGCTATGGCACGTTCAGTAGCAATGCCGGTGTATCCCCGATCGGGGAGTTGGTCGCCGCCAACCCGACGCCGAATTCACCGTTCGAACGACTGGTGGTGAACCAGACCCGGTGTCGATACATGTATCAATTCAACCTGTCGAAAGTCGAAGTCATGGCGCGCTATTCGAATAATTCCACGACTCTGTTTACTTA
>Ga0209101_1000891_pt1 | contig 23850 bp, 24 predicted proteins | sample ConPoolayeCmetaG_FD_185481 | JGI IMG/M metagenome (GOLD analysis project Ga0209101, IMG submission 185481) | Hot spring microbial mat communities from California, USA to study Microbial Dark Matter (Phase II) - Cone Pool mat layer C metaG... ...
CCTCCTCCCCCACCACCACCTCCTCCACTAAATCCACCCCCTGACGAAAACCCGGAAGAAAAGCCAGAAGAACTCGTGGTTGGTGTTGCCGCGTGCTGAAAGCTTGAAATCGAAAAATTCAAACTATTGACAAAGTAAACACTATTAAATGATTTTGATGAATAACCTTGATACCAAGATGGTTGAGTAATCCCTAAATCTTGAAATCTTTTTGCCCAAATCTTTTCGACTCCAAAAACAATCGCGTACGGTAATAGCCTTTCAAATAACACCTGCCTGCCGGCAGGCAGGTCTGTTTGTTTAACAATAAAGTTTATTTGTCTTTCCTGTGATTTTAAAAAGTTTTTTAACGAGAAGGCAATGTTTTTGGCGTCAACTCCTTCTTTTGTTTTTTTAGGCATTCGAAGACCAAAAATTAAACAAGAAAAAAATAATAAAAAATTGGCGGTAAAAATACTCAAAATCAAAAGTACTTGATAAAGACTTCGTATTTCTTCGGGATTTTGGGGAAATAAAGAAGCCGAAACCGCCTGTTTATAAATTGCTTCTTTGACTTTTTCTACTGCTTCATAAAGATCTTCTTTGCTCAAATTAATCTCAGATTTTTCTTTAAAAAACTCATCGAGCAAAATTCTCTCAAAAGTTAAAAGTTTTTCATCTTCTTTTCCTGTTTTTACAAGCCAAAATTTACCTCTATTTCTTTCTTCAATCCGAAGATACCCCCGTCTTGCTAAATCAACAATCGTGGCTGAGATATCTTTTAAATCAACCGTTTCATCACCTAAAACCCCAACCTCAGCCGGGGTTAAAAACCTTTTTCCATCAGGGTTTTTTGGCGGGTCAAACCAAGCTTGCGTCACCCCAATCTCGCCTTTTGGATCACGACCGTACTTAAACCAACGATAGGCAATATAAAAAGGTAAAATCAGATACCAAAATAAAATGGCTAATTTTAAAAGGACAGACAATATTTTTCCCCAAATTGTCTCCCAAAAAGTTTTATATTCTTTAGGCTCCAAAACCGAAACAATGTTTTTTGGAAAACCTAAAACTATAGTTAGCCCTTCTTTATAACCTAAACCTGAGGTTGTTTTTATTACCATCTTCGTGCGGCCGTCGTCAAGATGGTAAAAAGATATTTGGCATAAAGAAGTAGTGGCGCCATAACTTCCGGTATAGCAAGCAGCTTTTAATTGATTTTGGTCAACTTTCTCTGGTAGTTCAACTTCGGCCGCTGCTTCTTTGATAGAAACCAACCAATCATTACCAGTGACATTCCAATATAACTCATCATGATCAGAAAAATAAGTCAAAGCCCCAGCCACTTGATAATTTATCATATATGTATGAACACCAGAAATAGTTTTATCTGGATCACCAATTTTTAAGCGGATTTTTTCATCGGCAGTTGTTTTTTGAAAACGATAAGGTTTTTGATTTTCATCAACGACAGAAAAGTTATAAAAATCTAATTTAAATTTTTTCCCCTCTTTGTTAATCTTAATAAAAGGAATCTCCCGATAAATCCCGTGTCTATCTAAATAACCAAAATCATAAACAATCGTCTCTTTGACATCAATTGTTCCGTTTTTATTGATAATAATATTGGCTTTAAAACTTCTTATTTCCTCAGCCCAAACCTTTCCTCCCAATAATAGATAACCAATAACCAATAACAAAAAAATTATTTTTTTCATTAAAACTATGATATCATAAAATATGCGCTTTTATAAACTTTCTTGGACAAAGTTTTACAAAGACTGTCTTTTTTTGGGAAAAAAGATAAAAAAATCTGGCGAAAAAATCGATCGGATTATTGCCATTTCTCGAGGTGGACTAATTCCAGCCCGCATCCTTTCTGATTTTTTAACTCTTCCCATTTCCAATATCGTCATCTCCTCCTACAAAAATCTCAAACAACTAAAAGAACCAGAAATTATTGAAGTGGCTGAAATCGACTTAAAAGATAAATCAATTCTTATCGTCGATGAAGTTTCTGATACCGGTAAAACCTTTATTCGCGCTTTGAAATACTTTAAAACCAAAACGGTAAAAAAAATTATAACGGCCGCTTCGTATATCAAACCAAAAACCCAATTTATTCCCAACTTTTATCAAAAATTAATTAATGCTTGGGTTGTTTTTCCCTATGATCTTCGCGAAACTTATGAAGCATTTTTAAAAGAAGAAAAAGATAAAGAAAAAGCCAAAGAAAAATTATTAAAAATCGGCTTTAAACAATGGGAGATAAATCTTTTAGATTTTTAATTTAAACCATTCGAAATTTACCCAATATCAAATTATCAATAAAATCATCAATTTGGGCAAAATTTTTTTTAACAATCTCCTCCACTTTCTCTTTAATTTTTTTATCCAAGCCCTCAACTGACACGGAAATTAAAGCCGGCTGATTGACAGGTCTTCCAATTTTGGAAACCAGCCAGACAGTATTTTTTTTGCCAGTTTTTTTATAAATTTCATCGGCAATTTTAAACGACAAAAGATTGTAAATCTTTCCCACATGAGAAACGCAGTTTTTACCAGCTGAAGCCTCACTACCAGCTACCCGATTTAAAGGAATAACGCCGTTAACACGATTACCCCGTCCCACTTCCCCCGAGTCGCCAGAATCAGCCGATGTACCAGTAACCGTTAAGTAACAGCCAGAAACTCCCCGACCCATTTGATCTAGCGTATTTATCTCAAAACTGATTTTTTCCTCAAAATTTTTTTGCAAAAACTTCTCAATTGCCAAAAAAATCCGCTTCTTTTTTTCAAAATAATCATCTTCATTTTTGATAAATTTATCAACAAAAGCAATCGCCAAAACTAAATGAATTTTTTTCCCCTCCCGATAACCCATAATTTTTACATCCTCCCCGGTTTCTGGAAATTGTTTTTTAAAAGAAAAACTATTGATAAATCTTTCCAAATTAAAAACTATTATTTCAAGTTTAGTCATCGGCGTATAGCCTACCAAAGCTGAAGTATCATTAGCTGGCATAACTTTATACCCACGGGCAAAAATATCAGCTAAAGAGGAAGAAGCTGGCTTTATCTCATTTTGGATGATAAAGTTTTTTTTATTCAAAAAGCGGTATTTTTCTTTTAAAAATTGATAAATTTCAGCTTTAATAATCTTTTTTAAATTAATTTTTTTGCCTCTTACCTCCTCGGTTGCCCTGTCACCAATAACAAAAAGCATTGGTTTAATAATCTTTCCTCCACCAAAACGATTTTCTGACGTACCCGCCGCAAGAAGAGCTTTGTCAATATTAAAATGAGGAATGGCGCCAAACTCTTTTTTGTAAATCTGGGAAAGGCGGATTGATAACTGATCAACCACCAAATCACAAATTGTATCCGGATGCCCCAAACCCTTTCGCTCAACTATTTCTACCTTCTCTGTACTTGGTTGTTGAAGGTGAATTTTAAGATTTAAATCAATCATTTAATGATTACAAAATTAAAATTGATTAAAAATTAATACCGCTCAAAAAAATTTTTTGACCCAAACACCCATCCCTCAAAATCGAACTGGTAAATTTTTTAAGTATTTTACCTGCTACCACTTGATTTACTTCCCCACCAATTTCAAACACATAAAGACTGTACCGATTACTGTCTTTTAAAAAAATCCAACTATTGATAAAAAGTTTTTCCCCCAATTAAAGCAAAATCATCATCTAAATTACTCAATGATAAATTTTCTTGAGCAAAAACTAAAGTCGGCAACTCTTTCTCCTTTTGCTTCAATGTCTTCAAAATATCCATTACCAATATTATATACTAATTTTTATGCAATACCAAATTGCCAAAGATATTAAAGAAAAAGTCAATCAATTAATTAATCAACTAAAAATGAACCATATTGATGAAAAAAGAATCTATTGTATCCGCTCATTTGATGCTAAAACCCGAGCGATTGCCCGAATCTGGGGAATGAGTAAATTATTTACCGAAGTAGCTGACATAAAGCCCTGCTATATCATTGAGGTCAACGCTAAACGGTTTGACAAACTGTCAGAAAGAGACAAAATAAAAACCTTAATCCATGAACTTCTCCACATCCCCAAAACCTTCTCTGGCGCCCTTCTCTCTCATAAAAGCAGATATCATCGAATTAATAATCAAACCGTTGAAAAGATTCTTAAAAACCTTTTGTAAGGTTAGGTAGTATATTTTAAATTTTTGTTATATAATATTTTCTATTCCTTACGGGGTAGTGTACGGTCGCACAGGAGGCTCATAATCTCCTAGACCGGGTTCAACTCCCGGCCCCGTAACCAAAGATTACCAATCTTCTTTCTCCCGATACTGAAGCGCCTCAGCAATAAACTCTTCTTTAATCTTTTTCTCTCCTTCAAGATCGGCAATCGTCTGGCTTACTTTAATAATCTTAAAGTATGACCGAGCCGATAAAGAAAAACGATTAATCGCTTGTTTTAAAAGATCAACCGCCCCATCGGTCAACCGACAAAAATTCTTCACATCAACGCTTCGCATCTCGCCGTTAGTCTTAATTTTGTTTGTCTTAAATCTCTTTTCCTGTCGTTCTCGTGCCTCTATTACCTTCTCTTTAATCTTTTTCGTTGACTCACCAGCTTCTAAACTGGTTAACTTTTCCTCAGTTATCGCCGGCACCTCTAAATGAAGATCGATACGATCAAGTAGTGGGCCGGAGATTCTTTTTCTATACTTCAAAATGGCGCTGGGCAGACAACGACAGAGTTTCGTTGGATGACCCAAATAACCACACGGACAAGGATTTGAGGCGGCTAAAAGAAGAAAGCGACTAGGAAAGGTTAAACTACCAAATGCTCGTGAAACTGTTACCTGTCCGTCTTCTAATGGCTGTCTTAATGATTCCAAAACCGAATGAGGAAACTCAGCAAACTCATCTAAAAACAAAACGCCACGATGAGCTAAGGAAATCTCCCCAGGAGCGGGTTTTGAACCGCCACCAATTAAACCAATCTTTGAGATTGTATGATGAGGACAACGAAAAGGCCGTTTCTTAATTAACCGATTATTTTTTAACAAACCAACCACCGAGTATATCTGTGAAATCTCAATCATCTCTTTTTTGGTTATCGGCGGCATAATCCCTAAAAAAGCACGAGCAAGCATTGTCTTTCCTGTTCCCGGCGGCCCTTTTAAATGAACATTGTGAAAACCAGCCGCCGCAATTATTAATCCTCTTTTTGCTTGTTCCTGTCCTTTAATATCAACAAAGTCAAACTCAACTTCTTCATCACTGATTTTGTTAAATAAGGTTAAGTCAAGAGATTTTAACGGCTCAATTAACTTAATCTGATTAAGATGTAACACTAAATCCGAAAGACTGTAAACTGGGTAAACCATCATTTCATCAATTAAGTTAGCTTCGCTAACATTTTCTGTTCCGACAAAGATGTTTTTTTTACCAATTTTATCGGCTAACAAACAGATATTAATCACTCCATTTACCTTTCTTACTCGACCGTCTAAGGAAAGCTCACCTAAAAAAAGACTTGAAGAAAACAACTCTTTTTTTAATAAACCACTGGCGGCCAAGATGCCAATGGCAATTGGCAGATCAAAGATTGTTCCTTCTTTTGGTATATCCGCCGGTGCTAAGTTAACCGTAATTCTTGAGTCAGGCATTGAAAAACCGCTTTGAATTAATGCGGTTCTTACTCTTTCTTTTGCCTCATCAACCGCCTTATCAGGCAAACCAACAATGGTAAAACTTGGCAGTCCGCGGTTAGCAATATCAACTTCAACCTCAATCAAAACACCATCCAGCCCCAAAGTGGTGGCGCTATAAACTTTAGCAAACAAGTTAATAAAAAATTAATAAACAATAAAAAAATTAAAGAAGAAAAAATATTTATTTTCAGTTGGTTATTGACTACAATGAAGGCGGAAGAGGTTGTCTTAATGATCTATTTTTCGCAATATAATATAAGCCTATTCCAATGACGGCAATTATCAAAACAATCAAAACAATAACAATTAATAAAAATGGATTGTTTTTTTGTTCTTGGTTATTTTCCTTTGATTGAGAAAGGTTTGGAAAAGATCGGTTAGAAAAGTTGTTGTTAGCTTTTTGAGGAGTAATGGTAGTACTTTGGGGATTAGCACTTTTGGTTGATGGTTGAATCACCTCTCCTTTTATGTTTTTATAAGCATTTAAGTTAACCTTATTTTCGGTTAAATAACGACTGTTTTGCTTCATAAAATCAGAGGTAGTAGTATTTATTATTCCGGTAATCGGGCTAGAATATTTTAAATAATATTCTTCCGGTGGTAAAAACTCAGAAGAAATTTTAAAATAACCGTTTTCATCAGCGGTTGTCTGATAATATGGAACCACTAACTCATTTAACATCACCATTACTTTAGCATTGGGAATAACCTTTCCATTCTGGTCATAGGCATAACCATCAATATAACTAGGAATTGGCTCAAAACCAATCGTCGTTGACTGCAGTCCTTGGGCATTAACTAAACGATTTTTTGAAGAAATAACTCGTTTTAAAAAAGAAGCAATCTTTCTTAAAAAACCGTTTTTATTAAACGACAAGGTGGTTAAATCTCTTTTGATTAACTCAATCTCGCCAAAAAACTCTTTTTTTTCTTTATCAAACTGACTCTGATCAAATTTAAAGCTAAACTTTCCCTCTTTATCAGCGGTGGTTGTCCCAATTAGTCGATAACGAACCGCGGTTGTTTCCGTAATAATTTTAGAGTAAAAATTAATGGTGGTAAACGGGTGGGAAACCGTACCACTAACGATATTTCTTTGATAAAACCGCTCAATTAAAACAACCGGATTATTAGTTGGAGGAACTACTTTAACTGGAATATCTCGATGTTCTATCTTTCCCTTTTGAATAATTTCTAAACCAGTTTCAGCCGGATAGATGTCGCTATATATTTGAGAGTAATTTTGATTAATCTGACTTAAGCTACTTACGGGGAATGTTACACCGTTCCCAGACACACCCAGCTTATAGGTTCCATCAACAACAATAAAATTAAAGTTTCCGCCGGAAGCGGTTGTTTGTGGATTAGTAATCTGTCCGGCAATAGCATCATTTTGGGTTACTAAAATAAAGCTACCGGAACTGTCTTTTTTAAAAAGAGTCACCACTACTCCTTTTACCGGCTCTAAGGTTTGACTGTCAAAAACTCGACCGTATGGATCCCAAGCAATTTTAATACATTCTCGGTTGGCATAATCAAAATAAAAATCAATTTGAGAGTGTTGTATAGCGCCTCCGCTTTCAAAATTCCTTTCCGAATTATCGGTTTGATCTAGTTCAAAAAAGCCCAAAAACATTTTCGTCATCTCTCTTCCAATAGTTTGATCTTCCCAAATTATTGGGGTTATTTCACCTTGATCATTAGTAGTTGTTGGATTAGTATTATTATTATTTGTTATATTTTCTCCTTGTAAATTAAAAAAACCAACAAAATTATAACCCTCAACTTCGACCGTTCTAAAAGCCTCTTTTCCGGAAGGAAATCGATCAGTTTTTATCCCGGTATGATAAATCGGTGTGCCATCAATATTTACCATTTCTACTAAATATAGTTTTTTATTAGGAGGTGGCCTAAAACGACTATCTGTTTTTAATAAGACGCTGTGGACCTTAACTCCGGAAAAATTCCCACACTCATTTGTTTGATCACATCTAGTTGCCAATAAACAAACTTGAGCTAGTCCTATATCATTATTTTGTGACCAAACGTTAGTTTTCTGAAAAAACAAAAAATGGAGAACAAGTCCCAAAAAAATTAAATTAATAAAAAATAGTCTTTTCATTTTATTTTTAATATTATTATTAAAAAAGATAGTTTAAAAAAAACCAGTTGTCAAGTATTAAAATATTGGTTATATTAAATTTATATGATAAAAGTTATTCAAAAATTTAACTTTAAAAAAATCATTTTAATTACTATTTTTCTTTTATTTATATTTTTTTCTCCTAAAAAAAGCTTTGCTACTAGATACAACCTGGTTCTCCCTTCAGGCACATTCGAACGAGGACAAAACTATGACTTTACTATTAACATTGATACTCAAGGAGCAACCGTTAATAGTGGCGCTATCGGAGTTAGTTACGACACCCAATATCTTGAGTATGTTAGTGTTACTGCTGGAGAAACAATGACCGAAGTTTCAAGCTCTCCTGCTGGCGATGGACGATTAATATTAAACGGTACCAATAGTAATGGTTTTAACGGCACTGGTATTTTCGCCAAGATAACCTTTAAACTAATCGCTCAAGCGCCAGGAGAAACTGAAATCTGTGTTCTCTGGAGTCCTGAAGAACAACCAACTCCTACCCCAACCACAATCTCTAAACCACCCCAGGTTACCTCTTTACCAACAAGCGGTAATATGAGAAAAACTGTTTTAGGGATAATTTTAGGAACACTGTTTTTTTTTACCTTTGGATCTTTTTTTATCTTAAATAAAAAAAATTTTTACTGTCCCCCAAAAAAATAAAAATGACAAAAAAAATCTCTTTTATAAAAGTTTTAAAAATAATTTTTTTAGTTATTTCTCTTTTTTTTGCTTTTAATAAAAAGGTTCTTGCTTTAAATTATCAAATTCAAATATCCCCCGTTCCCTGCCCTTTAGGTAACTGCCCAACAGCGCTAAAAGAAATTGTTTCTTGTACTTCTGACTATCAGGATTTTCTTAATAACCCAATCAGCCAACATTTCTGGGTTCTTGACCAAGAAGTAACCAGTCAAGGAAAAGCTAATGAAAGAGCGCGACAGTTTATCTACTGGTTATTTCAAAGAGGTGCGGTTGATGAACATCCGGTTCTAAAACAGATCTGGCGTTTTTCCGCCAATATTGTTTTCTTTTTAATTATTGTTGTCATTGCTATTTTGGGTATTGGAATAATTATTGGGCAGCGTTCTAACTTCGACTTTCGAGTTAAATTTTGGCCAATCTTTACCAAGATCGGCCTAATTCTTTTATATACTGCTTTTTCTGCTACGATCGTCCTAACCTTAATTAATATTTCAGAAGTATTAATGAAGTTTTTTGTTGAATCTTATGGTGGTAAACAACTTTTTAATATTTATTTCCATGGAGACAGTGTTGAAAAAAACTACACCGATTTTATTGGCTGTCGTGATTTAAATGTAACCGTGCAAGAGTCAGCTAATACTGAGCTTTTTCTTCTTCGTCTAACCAATATCACTTATTATGTAATGGGAATAATGATCGTTATTCGAAAAATTGTTCTCTGGTTTTTTCTTTTTCTTTCTCCGTTTTTATCTCTTTTAATTCCATTTAACTTTATTAGAAATATTGGTTGGGTCTGGATCGGTGTTTTTTTCCAATGGCTTTTTTATGGTCCTCTATTTGCTCTCTTTTTAAATGCTTTAATTAGAATCTGGAGTGTCGGAATACCGTTTATATTCTTTTTTGGTCGGTCGGGACAGGAAACAGGCTATATTTATCCTACTGCTTTTAATCTTGTTTATGGGGGTCCAGCACAGATTGGAAATAACTCAATCGGTGCTCTTAATAGTCTTAACTATATTGATACTTTTGCTGAGTATGTGATTGCCTTAATAATGCTTTGGGTGGTAATTATTCTACCTTGGTGGTTATTAAGAATCTTTCGTGATTATTGTTGTGATGGTATCGTTGCGGCTAAAAATATTTTAATGTCTATTTATGATCAAATGCGGGGCGGACCAACTCCCGGCTCACCCACACCTCCAGGACAACAGATACCAACTACGGTTAGTTTAAAAATCCCACAAAAAATTGAGATTCCCGTTAAGGTAAAATTAGAAACCATAGAAGAAATTAAAAAAGCCAAAACTGAAGAAATTATTCGACAGATTACCATTAGCCGTGAAGAAACTAATACAAAATTAACCAATATTGCTCAGTTTGAAACCAATAAACAGATTAAAGAAAATGTAACGAAAAATCTTGATTATTTAGCCAACCCAATGAAGGCTGAAACACCAACCGAAAAACAAAAGTTTATGAATATTAGAAACGAGTTGTATAATCGGGCGGTTAAAAATGACTACTTAGCCAAACACGTTCTTTCAACCATCTCCTCCTCAGCTGTCGAAAAGATTCAAAAAAGACAAGAAATGGTGCAATCAATTCCAAAAGCTCCAACCGTTGCTCATTTTGTCTCAAATCAAATAAAAACACCAGAAGAGCATGTTAATAAAACGATTACCAGTTTTATTAATAACATTATTGATAAAACTAAATTAATTAATGATGTCTCTCAAGAAACAAATATCGATAGTAAACAAGTTCAACAAACATTTCAATCTTTTATCAAAAATATTAACCAACCAATTACAGAAATATTTAATAAAATCAGTCAAGAAACACATTTAGAAAAAGAAAAAGTCGCTACCATTTTAAAAACATTTGGTGAAAAAACAGCCTCTACTCCTAATGTTTTACCTCAAGAAAAAGAAATCGCCAAACAGATGCAAACAATTGCTGAATCAGATAGAAAGATCGAAGAAACGATTCCTGTCCCACCATCAGTAGCCATTGAAGACTATGAAAATGTGAAAAAAATGTGGAAAAAGCAGTATCAGGAGGGTGAGGTTCCTGTAACCGAAAATATTAAGTCACGTCAGGAATGGGTAGATAAAGATATTGTCTTTATTACCAACACTCTTAACAAACTTGTCTCACCCAATCCGGAAATCAAAGAACAAGGTCTTGATGATCTCTCCTATATCCTGCCTGTCCTTCTTTTAAACAATCTTAAAGGTGAGGAAATCTTGGTTTATTTAAAAGCCAAGTTAGAAGCAGCTAAGACTGTGGCTGAACTCTTTGAAAAAGAAAAAGAGGTGGCGGCTAAATTAAAGGAAAAGGCAGAAGAAGAGTTGGTTGAGATCAAACCCAAACAAAAAGAGGCGGCCAAACAGATGGAGATAAAACAGGAGTTGAAACTTCCCGAAGAAGAAAAAAAACCAATCAACTAAGGCAAAAAGAATTTTATCAACCGGGGATTTTTAACTAAAGAAATAAGATCAAAAAATGAAAACCGGCCGTCAACATCAAAGTCTAAAGGAATCATTGGCTTAAAACTCACCTGATAGTTGCCAATTTTAAAAACAACAAAGCTCTGTCGGGGTAAATAGTATTTTTTTAGAATTACCATCCGGTATCTTTGACCAAAAACAATGTTTTTTATCTCCTCCACCTGACCAATACCACCATAAATATCAACTCCTTTTTTAGCAAAGATCAAACTCTCTCTTTTATCAAAGATCTGAATCTCAAAGTCATCGCCTTGATCATTAATCTTAGGAAACAGGTTTGCCTTAATCTTTAAGCTTGGCAGAGGAAGAATCTTTAAAGTTAGCTCTTTTGATTTGATAATCTCCCTTCCTTCTTTTTCTAAAACAAAAAAGACTGTCTTTTGTCCGATCTGTTTTGGTGTTTTTAAACTAAAGTTAATCATTGTCTGATCAAATGGATTAATATTATTAATCGTCTCAAAAAAAAACTGTCCCGGGTCAATTGTTTTATCGGTTGACTTAATTTTTAAGTCATAACCGGCTTTCTCATCCCAAAATCCCTGTCCGTGGTTTTTTAAAGTTAACGAAAAATAATAAATTGACTGAGAAACTAATTCCTTTGGTAGATCAAAAACAATCTCTCCCTTCTCAATCTGTTCTGGCTCACCTTTTATCTTTGGTATTGATTGGATCAAATAGTATTGCTGATAAAAATCTTCTTCGCCTTGCTTTTTCCAGGAAAATCCTAAAAAAGGCTCCATCTGATAATCTAAAACAAATGGTGTAACTGCTTTGACTCTTTCATCCGTTAACCAAACTTGTTCGAAGGCAACTTTAAAGTTTTGCGCCGATATCTCTTCACCCACTTTATTTTTTTCCCACCCGGTTTCAGTGATAAAAACCGGTAAATCTTTTTCTACTCCAAGTCGACGAAGCAATTCCAATTCCCACTGATAAGTTCTTATTGTCCCTCTCCCAAAATCATAAGGTGAGCCAGAAAATGAAGGATTAGGATAAGAATGAGAAGCCCAACCATCAATATAGTTAAAAAGACTACCTTTTCTTTCTTGTGCTAAAATATTTTCAATAATGAGATTTTCAAAAAAATCGAAAAAGGCACTTTTTCGGATTTTATCGGAATTTTCAGTTAATCTTTCTGCTGGTTGGTTTGCGGCAGTGGTAATCGCTCCTAATTTTTCTTCTTTAAATAATTTTAATAATCTTTGGATATTGACATAGGATATTGTTTTTGCTATATTTTTTTTAATTCTTGGGTATAAGTTAGAAGAAAAAAATCTATGAATCAACTGGATTTTTGGACAATTAACACCAATGTTATTATCGCTACTGCGCTGCTCTTGATCACTATCTTTTTGGGTATTATTGTTATGCGCCAAATCTCTAGCCACCGCTAACATCTCTTTTAAAAATATCTCTTCATCATAAAATTTAGGTGGCAGATGAGGAGCCGAAGCATCAAATCCAGCCAACATCACAAAAAAGTTAGAATTTTTTTCTTTTAAAGCTTTAGCAAAGGCAAAAGCCACTTCGGCATAACTTTTAGGATCCGCCTGACCACCCCATTCGGTCCCGTGATTGGGCTCATTAAATAAGACGATGTAACGATTCTTTACCACCCAGTTTAAAGAGTCCAAAAACTCCACCCAAGAAGAGATATCAGAAATCTCTGGTCGGCGCCAGTTCTCGTTTTCTGGGATAGTGGCCAAACGGACAATCGGAATCAGATGATATCGTCTAAGTAGATTAAAGATTTCCTGCCACTTTTTTTTATCACGATCATTTTCTTGGATAACCAAGGTAACATAACCCCAATCACCCCCGTTTGAATTGACTAAATCAGCCGCTTTTTTTAAATCTTCTAAATGTGGTTGGGCCAAATGAATACCAAATTTGTTGTTAAGTTCCTGAGCAAAAACAAAAGAATGAAAAAATAAAAAATAGAAAATAAAAAAGAGAAATAAAAATTTAAAAATTTTTAATTTTACATTGTCATTTTTCATTTTTAATTTTTATTTTTTAATTTTAGTCTCCACCTTTGCTTTTTTTAGAAGATTTATTCCTTCCTCATCATGATGATTTTTAAAGCAGATAACCCGGACGATTCCGGCATTAATCATCATCTTAGCGCAGGTTGAACAGGGGTTGGAGGTAATATACATTGTTGCGCCTTTGGTAGAAACGCCTAAATAAGCGGCTTGGATAATGGCATTTTGTTCCGCATGAAGACAGATACAAGACTCTTCCTTTTCACCGCTTTTAAGTTTTCCTTGATGTCGCAAAAGACAACGCGCACAACCTCCCTCGCTACAGTTTTTTATACCGTGAGGAGTACCATTATAACCCGTTGAAACAATTCGAAAGTCCTTAACAATCACTGCTCCAACCTGGCGCCTAAGACAATCCGCTCGGCTTTTAACTATTTTGGCAATCTCCATAAAGTACTCATCCCAGTTTGGTTTTTTCATAGGTTTGGTCGGAGCGGCCGGACTTGAACCGGCGACCTTTGGACCCCCAGCCCAACGTTCTAGCCATCTGAACTACGCTCCGTGATCTCTCTATTCTACCAAATTTTTCCTCTTTCGACTATAATTTCTTTTGTCTATGAAAAAACCGTCTCTGTTCTTTATAGAAAGATCTGACAGTAAAATTTTTTTTAGCCAAAGAAAAAAAAACTCTCCCTTTCTTTTGCTTTTCGGATTAATCTTTATTATCATCAGTGGCTTTTTAATCGTTCTTATTCGGCTTTTTCAGATTACCATTGTCAAAGGCAACTACTACCAAAAACTCTCGGAAAAAAATCGGATGAAAGAACTCTATCTTGAAGCGCCCCGGGGGAAGATCTTTGATCGAAAAGGTTTATTAATTGCTGAAAGTCTTAATCCTGACTTTAATAAAAACACTGACTGGATTGAAAGCCAACGATTATACAACGAAAAAGAGGCAGTTAGTCATCTAATTGGCTTTGTTCAAATTGCCGATAAAAATGATCTTAAAAACGATCACTGTCTGCCTAAACTAAAATTAGGTGACAAGATTGGAAAAAAAGGGGTAGAAAAACTATTTGACTGTCAGTTAAGAGGTGTCACTGGTAAAAAAATCATTGAGATCAATACCTTAGGCAAGCATCAAAAAACCCTTGGTTTAATTAAACCACAGGTAGGAAAATCAATTGTTCTTTCGGTTGACTTAGAACTTCAAAAAAAAGCCTATCAACTGATTAAAGATAAAAAGGGCGCCATCGTTGCCACCAAACCGAAAACCGGTGAGATTCTTGTTCTTGTTTCTTCGCCCTCCTTTAACCCGGAAAACATCAGTCCATCTCTTGAAGACAAAAATAAACCATTGCTTAATCGGGTAACCGAAGGCCTTTATCCGCCAGGTTCGATCTTTAAACTGATTGTTGCCGTTGCCGGCTTAGAGGAGAAAAAGATTAGTGAAGGAACAGAGTTTGAAGATCGTGGTGTACTTGAGGCAGGACCGTTAAAATTTGGCAACTGGTACTTTCTTCAGTACGGGAAGACTGAGGGAATGGTTGATGTGGTTAAAGCAATCCAACGATCAAACGATATCTTTTTTTATCAGGCCGGCGCTCTAACTGGTCCAGAAAAGATTAAACTTTGGGCTGAACGCTTTGGCTACGGAAAGATCTTTGATAACTTTCTCGCCGAGCAAAGCGCCGGTCAAATTCCTTCTCCCTTTTGGAAAAAAGAAGTCTTCAATCAAGATTGGTACTTAGGTGACACCTACAATCTCTCAATCGGTCAAGGTGAGACTTTGGTTAATCCACTTCAGGTTAACTTAGCCACAGCCGTTTTTAGCAATGGCGGCTATCTTTGTCAACCCCAGTTATTAAAGATAAAAAATCAACCAACTGAAAAAGTCAACCTAAACTGTAAAAAGATCTCTCTTTCCCAAAAAACGCTTGACTTAGTTCGCGAGGGAATGAAAAGGGCCTGCTTTACCGGTGGTACTGGTTGGCCTCTTTTTGATTTTCGGGTTAAAGATCAAAGCCAAGAAAAAAAACAAACTCGCCTAATTCAAACCGGCTGTAAAACTGGCACGGCCGAGTCGCAGTCTAAAGACCATCTTCCTCATGCTTGGATTACGGTTTTTGCTCCTTATGAAAGTCCAGAAATTGTTCTAACGGTTTTGGTGGAGAACGGCGGTCAGGGATCAGATGTTGCCGGACCAATCGCTCGGGAAGTCTTAAAAGTATACTTTGAAAAAGAAGAATAACTATTTCTTACGAAGCCATCTTGGTCTTTTGGGATAAAGATTTTTATCATCAAAAACTTTGTTTTTTTGGTGATACCTTCTCATTACCCCCCATCCAGACCAAAATCGATTTAAATTAAAATAGTCAATTAAATAAGCCGATAGAAAAATAATCAGAAAATAACTAACCAAGATTAGAAAAAAATTTTTTTTGTAAGAAAACTCATACGCCTTTAAAAGTTTTATTCCCAAAATTACTCCTAAAATTCCAATCAAAATCATCCACCAAGGAAAATTGGTTAAAATTAAATTCAATCGATATTGATACATTGGTCCGTAATGGCGCCGAAAGAGAAAGATTAAGAAATTAAAGATAAAGATCAAGGAAGTAGTTGAGATTAAAACGCCGATAAACAAACTGATTGATCCGAAAACAAAGTACCATTTCGGCTTCATTTTTATCTCTCCTTTCTTTATTTTTTCCATAATGGTTTTTTCTAAAGACCTTGTTTTTGACATAGTTTTTTTAGATATTTTTTTGCCCGGGAAAGACGAACTGCCACTGTCCCAAGCGGAACTTTTAACGAATCAGAGATCTCTTCATAGGATAGATCTTCAAAATAGTATAAAACCAATATTTCTCTATAGTTAAGCGGTATTTTGTCTAAGCAGTGATTAATAATTTTTTCTAACTCTTTTTTTTCCAACTCGTCATCGATATTTTTACCGGTTTCGATCTCAATTTTCTCATCAAAGGCTAAAGTTTTCTTATTTTTTTTTAAATGGTTTACTGCCTCATTATGAGCAATCCGAAAAAGCCAACTGGAAAACTTTTTCTTCTCATTAAATCCGTTGAGATTAACATAGGCTTTAATAAATACGTTTTGGACAACATCATCTATCTCGTCTTGACTACCGACTAAATAATAAACATATCTTGCCAGTTTTTTCTGATAACGAAGAATAATCTGGCGATAGTCATCAGGATTGGTTCTAATTTTAACTATTAGTTCTTCGTCGGTCATATTTTAAATTTTTTCTGCTGCCGGCAGCATTTTTAAATTTTATTTATTACGATTATACCCTTTTCCACGACCAAAACCAGCCCTTAATCCCTGACCTAAACCTAACTCGGCCCTAATTTTATTAGCTTCATCAACTTTTCCTTGAAGCATTAAGTTTCTCATCTGAACAAATTTGGAAAAGTTTGAAGCGTTAATTTTTTGGGTAATTGGTCGGTTGCCCATCAAGCTTTTCCAGGCGTTATAATCCTTTTTCTCAAAAGCGTTTAACATCGCTTGATGACGCTCTGGGGTATAATTTGGACCTTTAACGTTCGGATCGCCTCGATAAGCTAAAGCACTTTTTGAGAAAAATAAAGCAAAAGCTAAAGTTAAAATACCAGTGACAATTAAAGTTTTTTTCATATTTTTCACCTCCTTTCTAATAATTAATACAACGATTTTTAAAATTTCTTTCATTTGATGAAGATTGAAGAAGTTTTTTTTGAGAAAAATAGTTTATTTTCTTTTACAAGTATTTATCCCAAAAACTGTATAAAGCCCGCAAAATTGGAAAAGGTTGGTAAGATCAATGGCGCCTATTCAAAAGCGCCCGTCTTGGTCGCTCAGGAATTTATGTTGCCAAAAATACGCTTATCACCTCCCAAAGCAATTTTTATTTTTTTTATCGGTTTTACCAACGTTTTTTGGGAATTTTATAAGATTTATGATATACCCAAATTACTTAATTTTGCAATCTACACAGTTGTCATGCTGAACTCGTTTCAGCATCTCGATGAGATCCTGACCCTCCGATTCGGAGGGCAGGATGACAAAATAGCACTACTTGTCATTCCGAACTTGGTTCGGAATCTCGAAGGAGATCCTGAAACGAGTTCAGGATGACACTCTTCTCTTTTGTCATGCTGAATTTACCTGTCTGCCGACAGGCAGGTTTCGGCATCTCATTTGAGATTCTGATCCTCCGATTCGGAGGGCAGGATGACAGAAAGTTGCAAACCTGAGTTAGTTGGGTATAGCATAATTATTTTAATCTTTTTGCATGTTTTTTAAACCAAGAAACAATTTCTTCAAAAGAAAGTTTGTGAGAGTCAATGTTAAGAGTAAACTGGATCGATTTTTTCAATGGTAGTTTTAATTGATAACCATTAATGTAAAAAAAACGCGCCGTTGAAGTAACAGCGGTTCTTTTATTGCCATCATCAAATGGATGATTTAAGATTAAAGATTGAATTAAAGCGGCGGCTTTTTCAAAAATGGTTGGGTACAAATCTTTTCCGCCAAAAGTGGCTTTAGGCCGTTCTATTGCCGAGTGAAGCATAGTAAAATCGTGAATATCGCCCCGGCCGCCGTATAGAGAAATCATTATTTCGTGAATAAATAAAACTTCATCGATTTCTAAATAATAGATCATAATTAAGGCATTTTGGCTAATTTTTTTAATAATTGACCATATTTTTTGGTAAATTTATCAATCCACTCTTTAAACTCAGGCGTAATACTAGTTTTGTATGAACTGGTTTTTGGTTTTATCATTGCGGTTTGATAACGGGACATTGTTTCAACAATCACCTCATCACCAATTTTAAGATTGCCTTCTTTGACAAAAGATGCCGGAAGCATTACCGCTGCCGAATTACCTACCTTAATAATTTTTTTGACAAACTTTTGTACCATAAGATTTTAAAAAAAACTTTTAATGTTGCGTTACCAATTTTATTTTTTTAATTTTATAGCAATGCTTAACGTAGCCTCGCCTAACTCGGCGAGGCGAAGGGGTATTATAACTATGTTATAACAAAAAAGAAGAAAAAGCAAGGGGGTTATTTTTAAATTTAAAAAGAATTTAAATAAACTCTTTTTAATTTTGAATAAAGATCAAATTCGCGTCGAGCAAGTAATATTTGTAAGACAAACAAAACCTCTCTTTTTATAACTTTTTTTCTTACTTTTACTTTTTTATGAACTTCATTAACGATAAAATCCCACTCTTTTTTAAGATAATCTTTTTTCATTTTAGTCAGTTTTTGTTAAAATAACTTCTTAAATTTTCTCTTACCCAATCATAAAAATCTATTTCTAAAAACCCAATAAAATCCTCAAAATTTTTCTTTTTGGAGGGTTTAATCCGAGATTCTTTTACAAACTCATAGAATATTTTTTTAACTTCTTTTTTTGTTATAAGATTGGACATAGAAATTAAAAAATCAACTTACTAATTTTTAAAATAATTTTAATAAATTTTTTATTGACTTTAACATTAAATTATGTATTATTTTATTAAAGATCTTTAAAGATTTTTTTAAAGCAATTAGATGGTATTTAATCAAAGGGATTACCAAACTTTAATTTTTGCTTCTTTTCTTCATGACTTTGGAAAGTTTATTCAGAGATCCAATAAATTTCCAGGCTTAAAACATGAAGATTTATCAGCCTTATTTTCTTTTATTTTAAATTTAAAAAATAAAAAATTAAGTGAAGAAATTGATTTTAATAAGACAAAAACTATGCTTGAAGAAAGTCATAGTAATGAAAACATTGATCAATTAACTTCAATTTTAAAAAAGGCTGATTCATTTGCCGCCTCAATTGAACGGTTACCAATCGGTAAAACCGATATTAAACCAGCAGAGGTTAACATAAGAAGCGTTTTTCCATATTTAAGAAATTTAAAAAATCAACAAACACCACAAGATTTTTTTTATAAAATTGCCTCAGTATATCAAACAGAAGATGATTACTTCTTTTCTAAAGAAAAAGGGCGTTTTTTTCAATATGAAAACGAAAAAGATTACGCCAATCTTCTTTCAAAAGAAAATTTAGGCTTTTTGATTAAAAAACCTTTAGAAAAAATTGATTTTACATTTTTTAACTTAATGACCTTTTTAGACGAGATTTTTTATTTCATCTTAACCTCAATTCCCGATGATCGACGCGATCTGTATCTTTTTTCAAATCTTTATGATCACTCTAAATTAACGATGATCCTTACCCAAGGATTTTACTTTAACAATAAGAAGATGATTTATCTTAAATTTGATACTGCCGGAATCCAAAACTTTATCTTCAAAACCAAAACAAAAAATGCCACTAAAATCTTGCGAGGTCGCTCTTTTTTCCTTCAGATATTAAATGATTTAATAACTTTTTACTTTTTAAATTATCAAAGTTTAAAAGGAGTTGCTTTTTTTCAAAATCAGTTGATAAACTTTGGCGGCAATACGATTTTACTTCTTCCCCAAACAGAGTTTTATAACAAAGAAAAATTGGAGTTGATGATAAAAGATCTTACCCTAAGTTTACTTAAAAACTTTGGGATAAAATTGCGATATCAGTTAGACTCTGTTTCGATAGAAAGTAGTGAAAGTTTTAAGGAAGGCTTTTACCAGGCATTAAACTGCCAATCAACGATTCACAAAGACGTTGTTTTTCAAATTTCAAACTTATTAGACAATAATGAGGATTACAAAGCAACCGATGATGATATATGCGAATTTTGTGAGGTTTATAAAGGAGAAAAGAAACTTGAGAGTGAAGAAAAAATTTGTAACCAGTGCTACTTTTTTAACAGACTGACAGAGCATTATCGAAAAAAGGGATTTTTATATTTTTCAAAAACTAAAGATACTGAAAGTTTTAATATTTTTTTTGATTACTTTTTGCATTTTAACAAGCCTCAAAGCAATAAAGATAGTGATTTTATCTTAAAGTCGTACAAAAAACTGGCTGAAGCGATAGAAAACAAAAAAGGAGAGATTTTTTTTACCAATCCCTCAAAAACTATTTTTTACAACATCTATCTTCCAAAAAAAGAACAAAATATTATGACATTTGAAGAAATAAAAGACATCGGAGAAGGAGCGGCTTATCTTGCTTTGATAAAAGGAGATGTTGATAATATGGGAAAAATAATCAGTGATATATTTAAATCAAATTATGATTTTTTGGCAATAAAAGATCACAAACAAAAACTATCTCAGTATCTGCAGTTTGCGAGAAAAACCAATCTTTTTTTTCAAGTTTATTTACCAAATTTAATTGAAAGGGAAAAAGCGCCTGTTTATCTTATTTACTCAGGTGGTGATGACTTTGTATTAGTTACTCACTGGAACAATGTTTTGCCCTTTATTTTTAGTCTTTATGAAAAGTTTCGCAAATTAACCTGTTTTAATGAAGAGTTGACTTTTTCGGCAGCGGCAGTTGTTTTTAAAGAACATGAACCAGTTTTGAAAGTAGTGGAAAAAGCAGAGGAGTTTTTAACTAGAGCAAAAAAAGAAGATAAAGAAGGAAAAAAAGGAAAATTTGCTTTTTTAGATTCTATTTTAAAAATAGATGATTGGAAAAAAATCGAGACTGAAGTAAAAAATTTGACAGTTGAGGATGAAGAAATAATTCCTAGTTCATTTTATTATCGAGTTTATCAGTTATCATCGCTGTTTAAAGAAAATGATGAGTATCAAAAAAACCTCTTTTTAAGTAAAATGAAATACTTTTTCTTGAGAAATTTTGAAGGTTATGTAAATAAAGAAAAAAATGAGGTAAAAAAAGAAAAACTTAAAATTATTCAAAAAAGATTAAGACTGGTTTTTGGTCTTGAAAAAGATGAAGCACAAAAAGAAGAAGTAGAGTTTATAAGAGATAATTTAAGAACCATTATGGAGATTATAATTTTATCAAGGCGAGAAAGGGGGTGAAAAAGTTTTTATGTTTTATCTTGATGATAATTATAAACCAAGCAAAAAAGTATTTGATGAGCTTGAAAAATTAACCTCATTACCAGAAAAAACTCAAACAAGAAAAATTATCGAGATTTTAAAAAACGCTTTAGAATCGGATAATAAAGATGTTTTATATTATAAAGTAAAATTTTCTCAAAAAAGAGTTTTGTATCAACTTTTAAAAGATGATAAATTAAAAAGGAATCAACAATTAATTATTTTTTTTAAAAAAATTTCCGAAAATTTTTTATTAGATTTGGAAAAAATTGATGAAAGTAAGTTGAATAATTTAAAACAGGCTTTCAGAAACTTTTTGGATCTTATTATTGTTAAAAGTTTAGAACTTAAAAATCAAAATGAAAATCGTCAAACACAAAATCAAAATTACGGTTTTAACAGGTCTTCATATTGGGGCGGGCAAAGGAGAAGATTTTGAGATTGGTGGGATGGATAATCCGGTGGTTAAAGATTTTGAGACCGGTTATCCTTATATTCCCGGCTCATCTTTTAAAGGAAAGGTTAGAAGTTTGCTTGAGGTAAAGTATGATGATGATGACGATAAACTTAAATTAATTGAGATGTTATTTGGTGCTCCTGCAGAAAAAGAGAAAGAAGTTGACTATACTGTCATTCTTGTTCGTGATTTATTTGTCAATGAAAAAACAAAAGAGAAAATTTTTAAACTTAAAGAAGAAGGTAAAAACATTACTGAGGAAAAGATGGAAGTTGCATTATATCAATATGATAAAGAAACAGGTCAAAGAAAAAAATCGTCTAAAACCCATCCCCGACCATCAGAGCGAGTACCTCGGGGATATGAGTTTGAAGGTGAGATAGTTTTTCGTTTCTTTGATCAAAAAACTGAAGAAAAAGAGCAAGAGTTGATTAATCTTTTTAAAGAAGGAATTAATCTTTTAGATAAAGACTATCTTGGTGGCTCTGGTTCTCGCGGTTATGGTCGGGTAAAAGTTGAGTTAATATAAAAATGACAAAAGTTTATCGGGCAACCATTGAGGTTTTAACACCGGTTCATATTGGTATTTTTGAGTTTGAAACTTTTTCATTTTTTGAGAAGGACGGCTATCTTTATTTAGTTGATTGGGACAAGATTTTTAAAGACAGTCTTCTTTTTGAAGAGTTGAAAAAAGTTTTGGATAAGAATTTTGAAAATGAAGAAAAATGGTTTTCATACTTTGAAGACGAGTTTATCAAAAAAAATAAAGATAATATTTTAAAAAAAGATCTAACTCAATTGAGAATAAAGATTAATAAAAATGTAAATAAAGACATTAATTCCTTAAGACGGAATTTAAGATTTAATATCCGCTATTTTAACTTTGAAAAAGAAAGATATCTACCTTACATCCCTGGTTCATCGTTAAAAGGAGTTTTAGCTAAAGTTTTTAGTTTTAATAGATACCAGACAGAAAATATTTTAGTTTCTGATTTTTATCTTGAGGATGAAGACAAAGATTTAACCGAGATTTTTTTTATTCAAAGATATTACATTAATAACTCATTTTTAAAAAAAAGATCGATTAGTAATCTTATTGAGATGTTTGTGCCGGGAACAAGATTGGTAGGAGAAATAAAGATTATTAAAGATATTAATTTTTTTATTAATAATTCACTGTCTCAGGAGGTTAGAAATAAGTTTAATAATTTATTAAGAAATGGTGACATGCGTATCTCTTTAGGTTTTGGTATTGGTGTTAGTAATGCTAAAACAAAGTATTTAGTTGAATATAACGGCGAAAAATTACCTTTGGGATTAGCAGTTTTAAGCTTAAAAGAAAAAAATGGGTAATTATCAAGATTATCTTTTGATTTTTAATCAAAGATCGCCATTTTTAAATCCAATAACTTCTGATACTTTAATGGGTGGATTTTTGTATTACCTAAGTCTTTACGATAAATCAACCTTTACCTCGTTTTATCAGGATTTTTATAACAATAACCCTCCATTTATTACCTCATCTTTATTTCCTTTCGAATATATTCCAATAAACAGTAATTTTTTAGCTTCTTTTTTTTCAACAGAGGAAAAAAATACCATTGGTAAAAAGATAAAAAAAATAAACTTTGTTAAAAAAGATTTTTTTGAGATTGCTGATAAAAAGAACTATCTTCAATCTTTAGTAGAAAACTCATCTTTTTCTTATTTTGATCTGGTAAAAAAAGAGATGGTAAACATAAAAGACAAAGAAAAAAACGATAATCGCGCCTTGCCCTATACCTTTAAGGGATACTTTTTCAAAAACAAAAAGGCCTACTTTTTTCTTCGAGTCTTTAAGTTAGAAAAAAAGGAGCTGATAATTTCTTTATTTAAAGATATATTCTTTTATGGTTTGGGAAAAAGAAGCAGTATTAACTTTAATCATTTTGAGTTTGAGAAGGAAGAGGCAATAAAAATTAGTCAGGAAGGAGATTATTTTATCAATCTTTCTTTTTTTCAGTTTGATAGTAATGAAAAAGATTTGGTTGAGCCGCTTTTCTTTGATATTGAGGAAAAAAATCCGCGCTTGGGGCCAATTTATGGAAAAAGTAAGCCTTTTAAAAACAGTTTTTTTGGGGTAAAAGAAGGATCAATTTTTAAAACAAAAGAAAAAAGGTCTTTTTTTGGCAGGGTGAATCCTGGTCTTTATCCAAAAAATAAAGATTTTTTCCCAATTCAGATTCTTTATTGCTTACCATATTATTTTTCAATATGAAAAAAATCTTAATAATGACCTTGGGGACAACCCCGGTTGAGACGATAATTAATTCTTATATTGAGCTTTTTAAGAGGAACTTTTTTGAAGAAGTAGTTTTTATAAGGACAAATAATAAAAATTCCATTGAACAAG
>Ga0209101_1000893_pt1 | contig 23841 bp, 16 predicted proteins | sample ConPoolayeCmetaG_FD_185481 | JGI IMG/M metagenome (GOLD analysis project Ga0209101, IMG submission 185481) | Hot spring microbial mat communities from California, USA to study Microbial Dark Matter (Phase II) - Cone Pool mat layer C metaG... ...
GCCCCGACGGCCGCCCCCCCGCCGCTCCGGCCCGGCCGTGCCACATCGTCGCGCTGGACTGCGGCATCAAGCACACCATCCTCCGCCACCTCGCCGAGTACGGCTGCCGCGTCACGCACGTCCCCGCCACCGCCACCGCCGCGGACATCCGCGCGCTCCGGCCGGACGGCTTGCTGGCCGGCAACGGCCCCGGCGATCCGGCCGCCGTGACGGGCACCATCGAAACCCTGCGGAGCCTGCTCGGCGAGCTGCCGATCTTCGGCATCTGCCTCGGCCACCAGCTCCTCGCTCTGGCCCTAGGCGCGCAGACCTACAAGCTGCCGTTCGGGCACCATGGCGCGAATCTGCCCGTGGAGAACCGGCCGGCGGGCCGCGTCGAAATCACCAGTCAGAATCACGGGTTCGCGGTGGATGTGCTCTCGCTCGAGCGGGTGGGCGGCACGCCGACGCACATCAATCTCAACGACGGCAGCCTCGAGGGCTATATCCACCGCGATCTGCGCGTGGCTGCCCTCCAGTTCCACCCCGAGGCCAGCCCCGGCCCGCACGACGCGAGCTACGTCTTCGGCCGGTTCGTACAGGCCGTCGCCGCCGGCCGCGCGGTGGACGAGAACATCTTCGCGTAACGACTGCTCATCCGCGGGCCCCCACTGCGCCCGCGTTCCCTCTGCGCCCGAGCGGCGGCCGAGCCCGAGCGGCAGCGCGGGGCACGAATCCGGTCCCAACTGCCGACCGAGCCCGAGCGGAAGCGAGTGGCTCCGCCCAACCCGTCGCTTGCGCCCCGGGCTCGAAGACTCATCGGCGCTCGCCCGCCTGAGTCGGCCAGACTCTCGATTCCCCCCTCGCCCCCGCGGGTCTCATGCTGGCGGCTGGCGCTGCTACCCGCCTGCCTTGGGGTCTTTGGCGGATTGCTGCTGGTCCGGTGGAACTTCCGGCTCCGCGACGTCACCGGGCTTCAGGGCGGCGCGCGGTGCCTCGGCCACATCCAGCATCCGTCCGCACTTCGGACAACTGAATCCGAACTTGTTCGTAGCCGGGTCGAAGTACGGCACCCACGGACCGTCCCCGACCTTCACCCGGTCCGGCTTCCCCTTGTCGTTATAGTCGAACGCGACCAGGTACTCGCCGTGATCCCGGCAGGTGTGCCGGAACCGCACGAACACCTCTTTCTTGCCGCATTTGGGGCACTCCCGCGGCCCCCGGTCGGCTGCATCCTCGAACTCATTCCCGCAGGACAGACACCGCCACGTCACGAGGAAGTCGCTGGCTTTCTGTGTCACGGGCTTCACACGCCCGGGGTCGCCGCGGAAAAAGCTCCACGCCAGGCTGAAACCCAGGAGAGCGAGGATAACACCGAGGACACCATACCGGACAACTTGCGATTTCCTTTCCTCGGCGTCGAGCATACGCGTGTTTCCCGATCAGGTCGCTCGTCATCACACGCCGTGGGACCGTCCTACGCCGCGCAAGACACGCATCTTATCCCGCGTTGCTCGCGCCCAACAGCCCGCACGGCCGGCGCTCGACATGTCGCCCCGCCGAGCCGGCTTCGCCATCCGACCTACTGCCACTCCCTCCCCGGGCACACGTAACGGCGCGGGTCGCCCGTCCACCACCACAACCCGACGTTGTCGAACATGTAGTGGGGAGTAGGGTTACCGTTACTGGTGTCCCTGCACAACCAGCAAATAAACCTGGGCCTCTGCTGTCCCGGGACAAAGAGCGGGCCCCAGCACGTGTTCGTGCGGGTCCGAATCGGCTGCGTCAACTGCCTAATCGTCCCAACGCGCCGAATCGAGCCATCGACGGCCGCAATATTGATCTTGCCCACGTGCCGGGCCGTCAGCCAGGTCGGCCCGGAGTACCAGCCGCGGTTACCGTCGTCCCAGAGCATCCGGCCGCCGTCGCGCCACGGCACGCCGACCTGATCCGCATCCACGCTGCCGTACAGCGGCTGGACGGTCAGTTCGTCATCCGGCCCGACATCGGCCAACATGATCGTGTTCGCCGGCCGCGTCGGAGCGTATTTGTCGATCTGCATGAGATTGCGCGGCTCCTGCGTGTCGCACACGTAGCCCAGCGCAAAGTGCCGGAAGAGATAGTTCATGCCGTAGCCGCACGACGCCTTCTTCGTGTCGGTCTGGGGCGGCGACGTGGGGGTAAGCCTCGCCTCCAGGTCAAAGCGGCCCGCGAACGGGTCGCCCGGGCACACGTACACTTTCGGGTCGCCGACATACCTCGGCACGAGCCGGTTATACCAAAGGTCCCTCTTCGGGACGCCCCACGCCGCCTCACTCCACAGCGAGCCCACCGGGCCGTCCGGCAAATACCCGCGCTCGTCCTGGCGGTACATTGCCAGCGCGGACGTGACCTGCTGGAGATTGGACATGCAGGCCGCCGCGGCTGCTTGCTTCCTCGCGTTCGACAACGACGGCAGGAGGATCGAAATGAGCAACGCGATGATGGCCACCACGACCAGCAGCTCAATCAGGGTGAAACCTTTCAGCCTCCCGATGTGCGAAACGCTGCGCCGCATGTTGACTAACTCCTTCACATGCTCGGCACCGGCGCGCTGGCCGGTCGGCTCGACTGCCGTATTCGGAGATGCGTCTCCACTATTGTTACACGTGTTGCCTGGACATTCAACTAGCGCCCAACAAGCGCCATGAACACTTTTTTCTTATCGGGCGTTTCTTTTTCACGACGCAGCGGTCGAGCGCGGCCGCCCCGCCAGCCTGAACCAGAAACCGCGCCCGGGCACGATTCTCGGCCCCGCACCGAGCCCCGGCGCCACCCAAGCCCGACTTCCAAACCGAGCCTGAGCGGCAGCGAGGGGCACGGTTCGCCCGACGCGTGCGCTCCGGGCTCAGACGTGTGTTAGAGCGCCAGCACCCGCGGGCGCTCGGCCGCCCATCTCTCCAATCGGGCCGGGTCGACTTCTACGCCAAGCCCAAAACCTTTGCGACGCCCGATCCGCCCCCCGCACCCGAACCGCACCGGGCACCGCGTCACATCCTCCCGCAGGAGCCAGCGGCCGTAGGCCCCCTCCACGAAACGCACCTTCGGGCAGGCCTCCAGAAACGCGACGCCGGCCGCGCTGAGGAGGCTCGTCTCACCCACCAGGCAGCCGAGCTGCACGTCCCGCCCGGCCGAAAAGGCCACCCGGGCCATCCGCAGCGCCGGCAGCAGCCCGCCGTTCTTGGCCAAGCGAATGTTGAACACCGCCACGCCGTCGCCGGCCGCGATGAGCCGCTCGGCGTCGTCCGGAGTGATCAGCGACTCATCCACGATCAAGTCGCACCTGGACTGCGTCGCGAGATACGGCAGGTCCGCATCCTGCGTCTCGGGCAGGGGCTGCTCGACGGCGCACACGCCGTGCTTCTCGAGCAGCGGCAGCGCTGTGACGGCGTCGGCCAGCGACCAGCCGCCGTTGGCGTCCACGCGCAGCGTCGCCCGGCCGCGCGCCAGCGGCCCGCGCAGCACTCCGTAAGCCCATCGGAGGCGGTCCTGCCAGCCCGCGACGGCGACCTTGAGCTTGAAATCCCGCAATCCGGCCAGGCGTTGGAGTCGCAGCGCGCGCTGCAAGCGTCTGCGGGTCCTCCCGACGACGACGCCCGAGTAGCGCGCCGTGCGCAGGCAGCCCGGCGGACCGAAGCCGGCCAGTCCGAGCCACCCGACCGCGTCGACCGGCCGGCGGTGATAGATCCGCCCGCTCAGGTCCAGCAAGGCCAACTCGACCGCGCAGCGTGCCGCGGTCACGATGCGGCCGCCCACCTGGAGCGGCAGTCGCTCCAGGAGTTCCAGGACCTCGAAGAAGCTGGACGCCTGAAAATCAGCCAGCAGCGGCGCGAAGATGTGTGAAATGTCGTCCACCACCGACTCCGGCGTCTCGCCGGTCACGTACGGGCGCGCCAACGTTTCACCGAAACCCAGCTCATGGGCGTACGGCGACGCCGCGGCAACCGAAACGATGATCGGATCGGCCGCATCGCGGGCGGCAGCCGCATGCTCGAAGCGCAGCCGCAGCGGGATGCGGAGCCGATGGATCCGTAACTCGCGCAGCCGCAACGGAAGGGTCATGGCGTGGCGGCGACCGCGCTCCGACCGCGGGGCACCGGCCAGATTGCGCTGCGCTCCATGGCCGCCCGACCGGCGGGGCTGAAGAGGTAGTCGATTACGGCCTGGGCGGCCGGCCCGGGCGGGTCCGCCGCGTAGACGTAGATGAGCTTCGCCAGGCCGTAGCGCTCGGTCTCGATTTCCTCGAGGGATGGGAACGCGGGCGGCGCGGTGCGTTCCATCCGCAAACCGAGGTAGCGGACGCCGTCGTCGTAGCCGATCGCGGCGAAGCCCAGCGCCTGCGGGTCCTCGGAGACCCGTTGGACGACGGCCGCGTCGCTCGGCAGAACCTCCCACGTGGCGTCGGCGAACCAGATATTGGCCAGCGGGCTGAGCACCATGCCGCCGCGGCTGCTCTTGGGCGGGCCGTACAGGTGAATCGGCCCGGACAGGTTCGGAATCGGCTCGGCCGCAAGCTGCGACCAGTCCGTGATTTTTTTCTGGAACACGAGCTTCATGTGCTTCACGAACACGGCGTCGAGCGGGTTCGACGGGTGTACGTACAGCGCGTAACCGTAGAACGCGACCCGGTAGCCGCGGATCGGGCGGCCCTCGAACTGAGCCAGCTCCCGGGCCGTGATCGGGCGATCGGTGCAGGCCACGTCGCAGGCGCCGTCCCGCAACCGCTCGAACCCGTCCAGCGAGAAACGCATCGGCCAGATCTTCGTCACGGCGAACGAATCGGGGTGGGCCTCGCGGAGCCATGACTCGACGAGCTCGACCGGGATCTGCGCCCCGGCGAGCGTGACACGTACGGCCGGCGGCGGAGCGGCCGCCCGGCAGCCGACCAGGGCGAGGCCGAGAGCCAGCCCGGCCGCTGCGGCGGCTTTGGCGAACGGCGAGCGACGCCGTACACTGCCACCGCCCGCAGCGGGCGACGGAAAGGACGAGGGTGCATGGCGACGGTGACGACGATTGCGACGCTCGCGGAGCATGTCGGGAAAACGGTAACGCTCCGCGGCTGGCTGTACAACAGCCGGTCGAGCGGCAAGCTGCTGTTCCTGGTGGTGCGCGACGGGACGGGGCTGTGTCAATGCGTGCTGGAGAAAAGCGACGCGACGGCGGCGTCTTTCGAGGCCGCCCGCCACCTCGGGCAGGAGTCCTCGCTCCTCGTGACCGGGACCGTGCGCGCCGACCCGCGCAGCCCCGGAGGGCACGAGCTGGCCGCCACCGACGTGCACGTCGTGCAGAACGCGTCGGGCTACCCGATCACGCCCAAAGCCCACGGAATCGACTTCCTCATGAAGCACCGGCACCTGTGGTTCCGGTCGCAGCGGCAATGGGCCATCCTCCGCGTGCGGCATACGATCGTCGAGGGCATCCGCGAGTATCTCAACCGCAACGGGTTCATCCTGATCGACACGCCGATCTTCGCGCCCGCCGCGGGCGAGGGGGCCCAGACGCTGTTCGCGGTGGACTACTTCGGCGAACCGGTGTACCTGGCGCAAACCGGGCAGCTCTACGTCGAGGCGGCCTGCATGGCGCACGGGAAGGTGTACTGCTTCGGGCCGACCTTCCGCGCGGAGAAGAGCAAGACCCGCCGCCACCTGACCGAGTTCTGGATGGTCGAGCCGGAGATCGCTTACGCCGAGTTGGACGACGTCTGTGCCCTGGCCGAGGACCTGGTATGCTACCTCGTGCAGAAGGTGCTGCGCGAGCGCCGTCCCGAGCTCGAGCTGCTCGGCCGCGACCTGACAAAGCTGACGGCCGTGCAGAAGCCGTTCTACCGCATCACGTACTCGCAGGCCGCGGAGATCCTCCGCTCCGAGCGCGTCCGCCGGCTCCTGACCGACGACCTGCGGCAAGCCGAAGCGCGCGTCGCGGAGCTGAAGCGGCTGATCGCGGAGAAAGAGCGGGAGCGAACCGCGCCGGGGGTCAAGGAATGGAAGGCCGACAAGCTCGCGCAGGAGGTGCTCGAAGCCCGCGACGAACTCGCCGACCAGGAGGAGGCGGTCCGCAACATTCCCAAACACATGGAGCTGGCCGCGAACTTTCAGTGGGGCGGCGACCTCGGCGGATCCGACGAGACGATCCTCGCCCGGCTCCACGACCGCCCGGTGTTCGTGACGCACTACCCGCGCCAATGCAAGGCGTTCTACATGAAGCGGAACGCGGCCGACCCGCGGGTGGTCAACAATCTGGACCTGCTGGCGCCGGAGGGCTACGGTGAGATCATCGGCGGAAGTCAGCGCGAGGACGACCTCGAGGCCCTCCGTGAACGGATGCGAGAAGAAGGCTTGCGGGAGGAAGACTACGCCTGGTACCTTGATCTGCGACGGTACGGCACGGTCCCGCACGGCGGCTTCGGGCTGGGTGTCGAGCGCACCGTCGCGTGGATCTGCGGGTTGAAGCACATCCGCGAGACGATTCCTTTCGCGCGCATGATGGGCCGCATCTATCCTTAGGCCTTCAGACGCAACGCCGCCGCGACACGCCGCCCCGACGGCCCCGACGCCCCGCCAGCCGGAGCGCCCGCGCCGAGGCCGAAACGAAAGTTCCTGCGCGAGAGACCGACTCGCGGCCGATAGGAGTTCAGAGCGTGAGGCTCGGCCCAACGCTGGGTCAGTGGGTGCCGCGCGATTACCGGACATCCGGCCGCCGACCCCGCCCGACAGCTCTGGAGCGCCGTGATATCATGCGGGCACGTAGCGTGCGACGGCTTGGCAAGGAGCGTCTTCCGAACCCCACTTTCCGGGAGTCCCCAAGATGGAACAACTGAAGAAGCTCGGCTTTTACCTCACGGGTGAACCCGGCGACAAGGAAGCGATCGCCTTTGCCGCACTGCTTGCGCGCACGCAGAAGCCCGAGTCCATCTACTGCATCCACGTGCGCGGAATCGAGGGGCCGGCGGAGGGCCCCGCCATCACGCTCGAACAGATCGAAGAGCGGCTGCAAAAGGCGCTGACCGCCGAGCTGGCCGCGAGCACGCACGTGCATGTTTCGGCGGCCACCGGTCTGCCCGAGGTCCTCCGCACCGCCCGCGACCGCGACCTCGACCTCCTGGTTGTGGGCCGGCGGCTGCCGTCGGACCAGCTCGGGCTGGGCTCGGTGTTCTACCGGCTGGCACGGAAGGCGCCGTGCGACGTGCTCGTCGTCCCGCAGCACGCCTACGCGCACCTGAACCGGCTGCTGGTCCTCATGGACGGCTCCGAGCACTCGCTGATGGCGCTGCGCACGGCGCTGCACCTCGCCCGGACCACGGGCGGCACGCCGCAGGTCATCGTCCAGAACGTGTTCGACCTGCCCTACGGCTACCGCAAGACCGGCATGACCATGCAGGAGGCGATCCGCTTTCGTGAAGAGGTGCAACGCAAGGAGATCGAGGCCTGCATCGCCGGGATCGACACCTCCGGCGTCGACTTCCAAGTGGTCTACACCTGCGCGCGCGATACGGCCGCCGCCGCGCACGGGCTGGCATCCGCCGACCACATGGACGCGATCGTCATCGGCAGCCGGGGGGCCACGCTCCCGGCCGTCGCGCTGCTGGGCGGCACGACCGAATGCGTTCTGCTCAACGCCCCGACCTCCGTGCTGGTCGTCAAGCGCAAGGGCGAAACCTTCGGCTTCCTAGATGCCGTTCTGGCGCAATTCAGGGGGCGGGCCTGACACCCCGGCGCGCCGCGCGTCGGCCCGAGCAGACCGGGCAGTTTCAACCGCCCGCGGAGTCCGCGACGACTTCCGCCACCACCACCTTCGTGAACGCGTAGCCGTCGCCCTCCGCGTCCACCTCGATCTCGTCACCCGGAGCGAACTCGCCCGCCACGATCCGCCGCGCCAGCGGGTTTTCAATCTGCTGTTGGATCAGCCGCTTCAGCGGCCGGGCCCCGTACACCGGGTCGTAGCCGTCCGCCGCCAGCCGGTCCAGCGCCGCGGGCGTGAGCGTCAGCCGCAGCTCGCGCGCCGCCAGCCGCTGCTGGAGCTGTCGCACCTGCAACTCCACGATCCGCCGGATCTGCGCCCGCGTCAGCCGCTGGAAGATCAGCACCTCGTCGATCCGGTTCAGAAACTCCGGCCGGAAGTGCTTTTTCAACTCTTCCTTGACCTCCAGCTCGATTTCGACATCCGCCGCGCCGCTCTCGGACAGCGACTGAATCTGGCCGCTGCCGATGTTGCTGGTCATCACGATCAGCGTGTTGCGGAAGTCGACCGTCCGGCCGTGCCCGTCGGTCAGCCGCCCGTCATCCAGCACCTGGAGCAACACGTTGAACACGTCGCGATGCGCTTTCTCGATCTCGTCCAGCAACACCACGCAGTACGGCCGGCGGTGCACCGCTTCGGTCAGTCGGCCGCCCTCTTCATACCCGACGTACCCGGGCGGGGCCCCGATTAGCCGCGCCACCGAGTGCGGCTCCATGAACTCGCTCATGTCGATGCGCACGAACGCCGACTCGTCATCGAACAGGAACTCGGCCAGCGCCTTGCACAGCTCGGTCTTGCCGACTCCCGTCGGTCCGAGGAACAGGAACGATCCGATCGGCCGGTGCGGGTCGCCGAGTCCGGCCCGCGCCCGGCGCACGGCGTCCGAAACGGCCCGCACGGCCTCCTCCTGGCCGACGACCCGCTCGTGCAGGCGCTCTTCCATGTGCAGCAGCTTCTCGCGCTCGCCCTCCAGCAGCCGGGCCACCGGCACGCCCGTCCACTTGCTGACGACCTCGGCCACCTCCTCGGCCGTCACTTCCTCGCGCAGCAGGCCGCGGCCGTCGGCGTGCAGACGCGCCAGCTCGGCCTCGCGCTCCGCGAGCTGCCGCTGAAGGTCCGGCAGTTCGCCGTAGCGCAGCCGCGCCGCCCGCTCCAGCTCGCCGCGCCGCTGGGCCTCGTCGTATTCGGCCTGTTTGGCGGCGATCTCGACCTTCAGCGCCTTGCAGGCCTCGATCACCGCCTTTTCGCTTTCCCATTGGGCCGTCAGCCGGGTGTTCTGCTCGCGCAGCTCGGCGAGTTCCCTCTCGTTGAGCTCGAGCTGCTTGCGGCTGGCCTCGTCCTTCTCCTTCCGCAGCGCCTCCCGCTCGATCTCCAGTTGCACGATGCGGCGCCGCAGCTCGTCCAGCTCGCTCGGCAGCGAGTCGTTCTCGATCCGCAGTCGCGACGCGGCTTCGTCGATCAGGTCGATCGCCTTATCCGGCAGGTGTCGGTCAGGAATGTAGCGGTGCGACAGCGAGGCCGCGGCCACCAGCGCGGCGTCCTGGATGCGCACGCCGTGGTGCGCGTCGTAGCGCGGCTTGAGCCCCCGCAGGATCGCGATCGTGTCCTCGACGCTGGGTTCCCCGACGTACACGGGCTGGAACCGCCGCTCCAGCGCCTTGTCCTTCTCGACGTGCTTGCGGTACTCCTCGAGCGTCGTCGCGCCGATGCACCGCAGCTCGCCCCGGGCCAGCGCCGGCTTCAGCAGGTTGCCCGCATCCGGCGAGCCCTCGGCCCGGCCCGCGCCCACGATCAGGTGCAGCTCGTCGATGAACAGGATCACCTGTCCGTTCGACTCGACCACCGCCCGCACCACCGCCTTGAGCCGCTCCTCGAACTCCCCGCGGTACTTCGCCCCGGCGATCAGCGCGCCCATGTCGAGCGCGACCAACTTCTTGTCCTTCAGCGCCTGCGGCACATCCCCCGCCAGAATCCGCTGCGCAAGCCCCTCTACGATGGCCGTCTTCCCGACACCCGCCTCGCCGATCAGCACCGGGTTGTTCTTGGTCCGCCGGGCCAGCACCTGCATGCACCGCCGGATCTCCTCGTCCCGGCCGATCACCGGGTCGAGCTTGCCCCGGCGCGCCATCTCCACCAGGTCGCGCCCGTACCGCTTCAGCGGCTCGTAGGTCTCCTCCGGGCTCTGCGAGGTTACGCTCGCACTACCGCGTACCTCCCGCAGCGCCCGCAGCAAGTCGTCCTTCCGCACGCCGCAGAGCCGCAGCACTTCCCGCGCGTCGCTCGGCACCTCCGTCAGCGCCAAAAGCAGGTGTTCGACGGACACGTATTGGTCCTTCATCCGCTGCGCCTCCCGCTCCGCCGCGGACAGGACCTCACCCAGCGACCGATGCGCCGTCAGCGTACCCCCGGTTTGCCTCGGCAGGCGTTTCAACTCGCCCTCCACGAGCTGCCGCAGTTGGCCGATGTTCGCGCCGGCTTTCTCCAGCAGCGGCACCGCGAGGCCGCCGTCGCTGGCCGCCTCGGGCGAGATGAGCGCCGCCAGCACATGCAGCGGTGTGAGCTCCGGGTGACCGGCAGCCTGCGCAGCCTGCTGCGCGCTTTGGAGGGCCTCGGCGGCCTTGATTGTGAACCGGTCCATTTGCATGCGTGCCTTCCTTCCTGCCGGCGCGAACTCCGCCCGACGCCACTCGATGGCACGCGGCGTGCCGCGACCTACTGGACGCAAGCCCCTGCCAGGAAAGAACTAAGGACTTCCGGTGTCCCCGGGGGCGGTGCCGAATTGGCAGCGGTGGCGGCACACCCGCTTCCAAAATACGCGACATCGCTCGTGTTCCGAAGCCCCCTGCTCCTCATCCGCCGCCCCGGCTGCCGGTGAGACCTCCAACGTTTTCCGAAGCGGCATCCCCCGGGAGGGCAGTTTCGGCTGCGGGCGGGCCGCCGTCGAGTCTTCGGCGCACTTCTGGGCGACCGGCGCGCGGGAGGTCACGCTCCGGCCGGCGTCGGCCGGTCGCGGAGCAACGCCCGGCCCGACGCACGATGAGCGCGCGATGTCGCGTAACTGTTAGCCAACGATTAGCGCCGGCGCGGGGAATGCCACGGAGGCTTCTGCAAGCGTCCTCGCATGTAAGATTCCTGCCGATCTGTGGCTGTATGGCCGCGTTGTCGCGGCTCGCCGCGCCAATTCGGTAGAAATGGTTGCAGCGGGGCCGGACTCACGCTATTAATGTATAAAGCGGTAAATATGCTTCACTAACATCATAACAGGGCGGACTGACGGAAGGTCCTCCGAGGTCGTAGCGCACCGGCGCAATCCGCATGCCGCGGTTCAAGCCGCCTGAGCGCAGCGTCCGATCAACCGGCAGGAGCACGCCTCGCGTCTGCGTTTCCTCGGGTTCTCAAGCGGGCGGTGGGAGGCTCGCATGAGCCGTGAGCCCTTCCGAAACGACCCCTGCGTCGCGCCGGAGGCGACTTCCAGCGCGCTGCCCCCCGCGCCGCCGCCCCTCAACTACCACCGGCTGCTGCTGACCCTGCTCGACAACCTGCCCGGCATGGCCTACCGCTGCCGCAACGACCCCGACTGGACGATGGAGTTCGTCAGCGAGGGGTGCCGCGAGCTTACGGGCTACGCACCGGAGGAGCTCATCGGCAATCGCGCAACCGCGTACGGGGCGCTCATCCACCCCGACGACCGCCCGCGTGTTTACGCCGACGCGCAGCGGGCGTTGGCACGGGGCGAACCGTTCGAGTACACGTACCGCATCCGCCGAGCCGACGGGCAGTGGCGGTGGGTCTGGGAGCGGGGGCGGGGCGTCTTCCGGGACGACGGCTCGGCGGATGCGCTCGAAGGGTTCATCAGCGACGTGACGGACCGCGTGCAGGCCGAAGCAGCGCTCCGCGCCGAGCGTGACCGCGCGAGCCGCTACCTCGCGATCGCCGGCGTCATCCTCGTCGTGCTGAATGCCGACGGAACTGTCGCGCTCATCAATCGACGCGGCTGCGAGATCCTCGGCCTCCCCGAGAGCGAAATCGTCGGCCAACCGTGGTTCGAACGGTTCATCCCGAGTGCCGAGCGGCCGCTCGTCGAGGCGGCTTTTTGCCGGCTGATAGCGGGTGACCTCTCCGGTGCCGAGTATTTCGAAAACCGGATACTCACCGGTCGCGGAGAGCGGCTGATCGCCTGGCACAACACGGTGCTGCACGACGATCAGGGCCGCGTCACCGGCACGCTCAGCTCCGGCGAGGACATCACCGACCAGCGACAGACGGAACAGCAGATCGCGCAAACCAAGGCCATGCTGGAGAAGGCTCAGAGGCTGGAGACGATCGGCCGGCTCGCGGGCGGGGTGGCCCACGACTTCAATAACCTCCTGACCGCTATTCTCGGCCACGCCGAACTCGGCCTAAACGCTGCGCAAGCCGGTCCCTACAACCCCCTGCTGGAGGAGTCGCTCAAACAGATCGAGCGCAGCGCGCAACGGGCCGCCGCGCTCACGCGTCAACTGCTGGCCTTCGGTCGCCGCCAGGTCTCGCAGCCGACAGACGTCGATCTCGCCACCCTGATTCGCAACGCGGAGCCGATGCTTCGCCGCCTGCTCACCGAAAACATCACCTTGTCGGTGCGGATCCTGCCCGGGGTCCACGTCGTCCGCGCGGACGAAGCGCAGCTTGAGCAGGTCCTGCTCAACCTCGTCGTCAACGCCCGCGACGCGCTCGGGAACGGCGGAAATCTGACGATCGTTCTGGAACGGGAGTTGCTTGACCGGCCGGATCCAAGTGAGCATGGCGCGCTGTCCCCAGGGCCGTACGTCTGCTTGTCCGTGACCGACACCGGCTGCGGCATGGATGCCGCCACGCTCGAGCGCGTCTTCGAGCCCTTTTTCACCACCAAGGAGTTCGGACGCGGCACCGGCCTCGGACTGGCCACCGTCCACGGCATCGTGCGGCAGTTCGGCGGACACATCGCCGTCCGGAGCACCCTCGGCGAGGGCTCGACTTTTCGCGTCTGGCTCCCGGCCGCCACGGCCTCACCGCCCGCGCCCGCAACAGTTGCCCCACACGCGTCGGCCACCTTCGGCGACGAGACCATCCTGCTCTGCGAGGATGACCAGACGGTGCGGTCGTTGACCGCCGACTTCCTCCGCTCGGCCGGCTATCGAGTGCTGGAAGCCGCCGGAGGCGAGGAGGCGCGGCGGCTGGCAGCCGCGCTGACAACGCCGCCGCACTTGCTTCTGACCGATGTGATCCTGCCGGACCGCAACGGCCGGCAACTCGCGCTGGAGCTGGCCGCGCGTTGGCCCGCCTTGCGAGTGCTGTACGTTTCCGGCTATCCGGCGGACGTCATCGCGCACCACGGCGTGCTCGCGCCGGGCGTCGAGTTTCTAGAGAAGCCGTACTCGCGCCCGCGGCTCCTGGCCCGCGTCCGCGAGGTGCTGGACCGCACGCGCCCCCCGACCGCCGTGTCCGCGTCGCTCGGCCCGACGCGTGCGTCGGCCCTCGGCGCTGGCTAAGCTGCCCGCGTGTCCGACCGTCCTTCCCAGCAAGACGTCCCCGCCCACGCAACGCCGTCCGCAGGCGACGATGCGCGCGCCGCCGCAGCGGACTCCGCGCCGCGCCCGCGCGTGCTGGGGCAACGCGCAGTGCGGAGCGCCCGGCTCGCACTGCTGCTGCTCCTCGTCGTGGGAGCAGTTGCGCTCGCCGCGCCGTCGCAATCCCGCTGGCACCCGTTGCTGGCACACGTGGCCACCGTCCTAATCGTTAGCGTCGCGATCGCCCGAGCGGAAGATCGCGTGGATCGCACCGCCGTCCGAACCGTGGTCGGCCTCGCGTGGATCGCCCTCGTGCTCACGGGGCTGTTCGGGCTGAAGACGCCCGCCGTCCTGGCCGCGGCCGCCACGCTATACGGGTGGTCCTGCCTCGTCCGCGCGGGACGCGACGCAGACTGCACAGCGGACAAGCCCGGCCGCGGCGTGCGGACCGCGGCCCTGTTGTGGCTGCTGCTCGCCACGGGGGGATGCGTTCTGGTCTGGCGCGCCCTTCTGCAATAATGCGGCCGATCGCCCGCGTGCCCGGCACGCGACCGGCCCGCACCCGCTCGCAGCGGGCACGGGCCGGGGTCGGACGTGCTCCGTCAGCCTGACGGCGAACCGGGGCGACCGTCCGTTCATCAGTTGCACAGCGTGCCGATCAACGCCACAAACGGGGCGATGTCGTCGAAGTTGACCTGACCGTCATCGTTGCAGTCGCCGTTAAGCCACGGGCACGAATACGGCCAGCCGGCGCCGCCCGGGTAGTTCAACGCCTCGACGAGCACATTGATGTCATCGAAGTCGACGCCGCCGCTGCAGTCCAGGTCGCCCGGGCACAGCGCCGGCCCAGGCACCGTCTTCGTGAACGTGCCGTCCGAGCCAGTGATGCACAGCCAGTCACCGCCCGGGGTCCAGAACCGGGCGTACTCGGTCAGGTTATCGACGGTCACGATGTTGCCTGCGATATCAAATGCCAGCTCGCGCGCTCGGCTGCCGGCGTCAAATCCGCCGACGAACGCCCCGTCGGCGAGCGCAAAGATGTAAACAAAACCGTTCGACCACTTCGCGTAGGCCACGACCCCGTCGGTGTCGCTCACGTCGATACCGTACGCGTAGCTGTACGGCTCCGCCTTGGGCGTTTCCCACGCCGCGGTGTTGATCGGCGGCGGCCCGTCCAGGAACTTCGTGATGGCCGCGGCCTGCGTCGGGTTCGCCCGGTACTGGTTCATGTACCAGTTGCCCTGGGCGTCGCGGGCCACGTCGCGCGGGTAGAAGCCGAAGTAGTTCGGGCCGATGTATTGCACACCCAGATCCCCGCTCGTCGCGGTCGCCTGCGCCCCGAGCGTGTATTTGATCAGCCCCTTGCGCCCCGGCGCCCCGCTGTAATAATTGCTGTCCACGAGGTAGATCTTCCGATCCCCCCCGGCCTGCGTGCCGGTCACGTACAAGCTCTCGACATACTGACCCGATGTCTTGTTGCTGGCGTCGATCAGCTGCGTCGCGACGGACAGGTCGTCGTTGAACTCAAACGCCAGGTCGCGCGAAAAGTCCGCCACGTACAGACGGTCGTCCGGACCGATCGTGCTCTTAAACGGCGCAAAATCGCCCGCCGCGGCCCAGTCCACGCCACCCGTCGCGAAGCCCGCGTCGGACCCGTCCGCCAGCAGAACGTAAATGCCATCCTGCGAGGTGCGGCCGGCGGCCGTGGTGCCCGCCTTCGCGTTCGAGATGTACACTGTGCCGAACTTCGGGCTGGCCGGGTTCTTGTTGATCGCCACGCCCGCCGGCAGGAAAAAGTTCCGCGCCGGCGCGTCCGGCAAGAACTGCGCCCAGCCTACCGGCTTCGTAGTGCGCACCTTGATCGCGAACCCCGTGCCCGCACCGATGTTGAACGTGTACGTGCCCGGCGTCAGCGGGCCGAGATTCAGCGGCGTGTCGCCCGTCCGCTCGATGACCACACTCACCGCGTCCTCATTCAGCACGAACGAATAGTTGCCACCGCCGAGGTCCGTGATGCCCGACGCGTACCCCACGGCCAGTGCCGCCGGCACGGCCAGCCCCACGACCGCCAGTCCTAACCAAGAAGCCTTACGCACCTTCGCCTCCTTACCTTGCGAATGGACTCTGTCCGTTCAAAACCCGGCCCCGAACGGCGAAAACCACTCCCGCCGTCAGAGTCCGGGGAGACAACTCCCGATTTTCTCCTGATGCCCGAAGCTTTGCGTACGCGCGGTGCCGCTCGTTTGCGTACGCGATGGTGACGGCAACTCTAGCACCTTATGCCGCAAGTATAACGTTTCAGGGGCGGACAACGCAATCGCGCGGGCCCGCCCTGCCGAGGGCCGCCCTGTGAATTCTTCGTGAATCCCACTGCTGCCCCGCTGCGGTCCCGCCCGCAGCCCGCGCAGTCTCACACCGACTTAGCATCATCTTCACAGAGTGCTCAATCAGCGGGCAGAGGCGCGGACCCGCGCGCCGTCAGGGTGCCAGAAACTCCTGCTCCACGAACCGGGCCGCTCGCTGGAATACCGCCGCCGCCGCGGCAAAGTCTACCTCCATGGGCCGCAGATCCGCCAGCCGAACCACGCGCGAGGTCACCGTCGCATTCACGTGCAACGGAATCTGGCCCGACGGCCCGCGCGCCAGAGTCGCCTCCACCTCGGGCGAGAGCAGGTACTCGATCAGCCGACGCCCCGCGTCCGGGTGCGGGGCCCCCTTGATCAGCGACACGGTGTTCGGAAAGACGAGCGTCCCCAACCCCCCCGGCTCCGAATCCGGAAAGACCATGACCACCGGCCGCCCCGCATCCAGCTCGGCGATCGCGTCGTCGGTGTCGGTCAGCCCGATGGCGAGCCGGCCGGCGCCGACGGCCTCCGCGACACCTTTGTTGCCGCTGAGCACCTGCACCTCATTCGCCCGGATCGCTTTCAACAGGGCCGCGGCGTCGTCCTCGCCGAGTTTTGCGAACAGGGTCGCCACATGCGTCGCGGTGCTGCCGAACAGCGGCTTGGCCATGCCGACGCGACCGCGCCACCGCGGGTCGGCCAGCGCGCGGATGCTCGTCGGGCGCTGATCCTCCGGAACGAGCTCCGTGTTGATCAGCAGCACGCGCGCGCGAGCGGCAAACCCGCACCAATAACCCTCCGGGTCCCGAAAGGCCTCCGGAATGTGTGTCAGGTCGACGATACCGAGCGGTTGCAGAAGACCCTCGTTCTTCAGTCGGATGGTGTTGACCACCTCGTTGTTCCAGAACACGTCACAGCGCGGACGGTCCGCCTCTGCCCGGATGCGATTGGCCAGACCCACCGTTTTCGTCGCTTCCGTGTCGTATACCGGCCGTGCCGCGATCCCCGTGCGTCGTGTGAACTCCCGCAGGATCGGCTCGGAAAACTGGCGATCAAGTGCTGTGTACACCACGACTTCCGCTGCGGGGCTCGCCGATTGCGTCGTGGGCGTCGAGTCCCGCTCGCACGCTGTCAGGCTGAACAATACAAACGTGACGCCGATGCGTGTTCCCCACATGATGCCTCCCTTATACCGGTTCTGCGGCCCGTTTTCTGGTGACCTGCCGTACGCCGCCCAGCAGGATCAAGCCCGGCGGCAACACCAGTCCAGCTCCCACCAGCGCCAGGACGGCCAGATCATGGTACACCCCGAAGTGCAGCAGCGTGAAGGCCCGCACCGACAACAACGGCACTGCGGGCGGCACCACCAGCTTCGACGCCGCCACCTCCCCGAGGCACAGCACGAACTGGATGACCCAGACCAGTCCGACTGTGCGGGCCCCCGCCGGCCACGCAAGGTGGCGCCACAGACCCGCCGCGCCGCAGCCGTCCAGCCGTGCCTGGGCCACCAAGTCCACCGGGACGCGCCGCAAGGCAGGTATCAGCAACAGCACCGCCAGCCCGAGAAATCGCACAAAGTACGCCAGCACCACGATCGCCGGGGAGTCGTAGACGGCCGCCAACGGCTCGCGGTTCAACAGCTCGATCAGCGTGATGCCGGTCACGGGAGCCGGCGTGGCCAGCAACAGCACGCACGCGGCGCGGGTCAGCCACGCCGTCCTGTCACGGCGCGTCGCGTGCCAGGCCAGCCCAAGGGCCGTCAGCGTCAGCAGGGTGGCCGCGATCGCCCCCAGCAGCAGCGAGGAACGTGCGTCCGGCCACACCTCCGCCAGCCCGCGGAGCAGCCGCGGCCCGAACTCCAGACGTCGGGCCAGCCCCGCCATGGGCACCGCGACGGCCGCGAGCATCAGGAGACCGCAGACGACGCCGGCCGGTACCCGCAGGGCGCCAAGGCGGAACACGCGCGGCGATTCGCCGAAGCGCGCCAGCTCGTGAGACGCGCGATCCCGCCAGCAACGCTCCGCCAGCCCGAGCAGGCCGGCACACGCCACCAGCACCGGCAACGCGGTGATCAGCGGCACGGCGCTGCGGGGCGCGAGCTGATACGCCAGATACACCTCCTCCGTGAAGGTCCGCACCACCACCAGGTCGCTCAGCGTGAAGTCCGTCGCCACCAGCCACAACACCAGGAGCCCGCCCGCCAGCAGCGGCCAGCGCGTCATCGGCAGCGACACGCGCAGCAACACGGCGCGCGGCGCCGCATCCAACAGGGCCGTGTCCTCCAGCGCGCGATCCGTCTCCCGCAGGGCCCGCACCAGCAGGAGGAGCACCAGCGGCGTCGCCGTCAGGCCGTACAGCACCCCGCACCACCCCCAGGAGCCGCTCACCGCCCAGGTGGGCACCAGCGCAAAAACGAACACCGCCCAGAGGTAGACGGGGGTGCTCGCGCCCAGCAGGGCAAGTCCGAGAAGAACCCGCCGACCCGGCAGGTCCGTGCGGGCCGCGAGCAGCGCCAACGAAGTCGCCAAACCGAGGGCCACCAGCACGGCCACCGCCGTCACGGCACCCGTCTGCCTCAGCAGCGCCCCCCAGCGCGCCCAGTTCACCGCGAACAGCGCCGCGTCCGGATCGTGCACCGCCCGGACCAGCGTCAGCACCAGCGCGCCCACCGGAACCGCGGCGGCCGTCAGCAACGCCAGCGCGTGCAGCCCGACGACGATCGCGTCTGCCGGCCTCGCCCGCGCTGACCCGCGCCGCCCGCTCATCCGCGCTCTCCCGCCCGCGTCACCCGTGGATGAAGCGCAGCCATCACGGGCATCCGAGCTCAAGTCCCCACGAATCGCCGGCCGTCGCGGCTCCTGCCGGAAGCCGGTTCCGCCCGCGCGTCACGGCCGCACGAACAGCGTTTCGCCCGAGCAGCGTGCCACACGCGGGTCACAGGCCGCTTCGATCACCGCGGCCACGTCGTCCGGTGCCAGCGTCTGATCGGCCGGAAAATTCGGGAACAGTCCCCGCAGCAGGCGCGTCTCGACGGCGCCCGGCGCGACGGCAAATACGCGGATGCCGTGGGGCTTGCCCTCGGCGGCCAGACTCCGCGAGAACAGATTCACCCAGGCCTTGCTGGCGCCGTACAGGGAGAAGCCCGGAAACGGATCGACCGAGGCCAGCGACGAGACGTTCACGATCACCCCGCCCCCCTGCCGGCACAGCACCGGCCACGCCGCCCGGCAGGTCTGAAACACCGCCCCCATATTGAGCGCGGTGACCGCCTCGAAGTCGGCATCGGTGAGCCGGTCGAGCGGAGCCAGCGGGGCACAGCCCGCGTTGTTGATCAGGGCATCGAGGCGCCCGGTGCGCTCCACCGCGGCTTCGATCAGCCGCCGCGCTTCCGGCGGGCGGCTCAGGTCCAGCGGCACCGCCACGCAGTCGCCCCCGACGCCGCGGACCTGCTCGGCCGCCGCCGCGAGGTCGTCCGCATGCCGCGCGGCCGCCACGATGGTCCACCCCGCTTTCGCCAGGCGCAGCGCCGTCGCCAGCCCGATGCCCCGGCTCGCGCCCGTGATCACCGCCACGCGGGTCTGCATAGCATCCTCCGCGGCGCATGCGGCGCCGCTCGCTTACAAGAGTCCGTGCTTCTGCAACCGGTAGCGCAGCCGGTCGCGGGAGAGATTCAGGAGCTTGGCCGCCGCCGTCTGATTGTTGCCGGTGCGCTCTAGCGCCTGCCGCAGGAGGTGGTACTCGAGGCGCCGCAACTTCTCGAAGTCGAAGCCCTCCGGCGGCAGGGCCATGTTCTCCAGATCCCAGGCCCAGGGTTGCACTGGGCTGCGGCCCAGCACGATGTCGTCGGCCTCGATGACGTCGCCCTTGCACAGCAGCACGGCGCGCTCGACCACGTTGCGCAGCTCGCGCACGTTGCCGGGCCAGGAGTAGCCCCGCAGGCGCGCGTACGCCGCGTCGGACACGGCCCGGATCGGCTTCTTGAACTCCGTCGCGAAGCGCGTCACGAAATACTGGGTCAGCAGCCGCAGATCGTCGCCCCGCGCCCGCAGCGGCGGCAGGAAGATCGTGACGACGTTCAGGCGGTACATCAGGTCGCGACGGAACTGCCCTTGCTCGATGGCCTCCTCCAAGTCGCGGTTCGTGGCCGCGATTACCCGCACATCGACGGCAATCTCCTTCGTCCCGCCCACCCGGCGGAACTTGCGTTCCTCTAGGAACCGCAGCAGCTTGGCTTGGAGCGCCGCGGGCATGTCGCCGACCTCGTCGAGGAACACGCTGCCGCCGTCCGCCAGCTCGAACAGGCCCTTTTTCTGCATTTTGGCGTCGGTGAACGCGCCGCGCTCATGGCCGAAAAGTTCGCTCTCCAGCAGCGATTCGCTCAGCGCGGTACAGGTGATGTTCACGAACGGCGCCGCGGCGCGGTCCGAACTGTGATGGATGACGCGGGCCACGAGGTCCTTGCCCGTCCCGGTCTCGCCCCGCAGGAAGACCGTCGACACGCCCGTCCGCGCCACCTGCTGAATGACCTCGAACAACCGCAGCATCGACGGGTCGCGCCCGATGATCGCGTCGATGCCGAACTCCTGCTGCGTCTGCCGCCGCAGTTCGCGCAGCTCCCGCCGCAGCCGCGTCGTCTCCAGGGCCTGCTCCACCAGGTGCATGAGCTGGTCCATCTGGAACGGCTTGGCGACGTAGTTGTACGCCCCCAGCTTGATCGCCTCGACCGCCGTCTCGATCGTGCTGTAGGCCGTCATCATGATCGCGACCACGTGCGGGTCCGACTGCCGCGCCGCGCGCAGCACCTCCAGCCCCGTCATGTCCGGCAGCTTGTAGTCCAGCATCAGCAGGTCGTACGCGCCTTCGGCGAAACCCTCCAGCGCCGTGCGACCGTCGGCCGCCTCCACCACCTCCCAGCCCCGCTCTTCGAACTTCTGGCGCAGCGACCAGCGGATCAGGGCCTCGTCCTCGACCACCAGCACGCGAATCTTCATCGCTCGTCCGTTCCCCGCGCCGCGGGAGGCGCCGTCCGCGGAAGCTCCACCACCACGATCGTGCCCTCGCCGGGTGCGCTGCGGATCGCCAGTTGCCCGCCGTGGGCCTCGACGATCTTCCGGCAAATCGGCAGCCCCAGCCCCGTTCCGCGGGCCTTGGTCGTGTAGAAGGGCTCCAGCGCCCGCCGCAGCACCTCCGCCGTCATGCCGCAGCCGCGGTCCTCCACCACCACCCGCACCCCGTCCTGGTCGTCCGCCGTCAGGCTCAGGCGCACCAGCCCCCCTTCGCTCGAGGCCTGCGCCGCGTTCAGTACCAAATTCATCAGCACCTGCTCAAGCTGGTGCTCATCCGCCTCGACCGACGGCACCGGCCCTGACGCCACCACGTCAAAACGCAGCTTCTGGAACTGCGGATCCTCACGCACGATCCGCACCACTCGCTCCGCCACCGCCGCTACGTCGCACTTCTGGAGGCGGGGCGGCTTCGGCCGCGAATACACCAGCAGATCCTTCACCGTCCGGTCCACGCGCCCGATCTGCCGCAGGATCTCCCCCAGCACCGGCCAGTGCGGGTCCGTCCGCCTCAGACTGTCGCGGATCACCTCGATCGCCCCGCTGATGCCCGCCAACGGGTTTTTGATCTCGTGCGCCAGCGACGCCGCCAACTGTCCGATCTGCGCCATCTGCTCGGCCTCGTTCAGCCGCGCCTGCATCGCCTCCCGCTCGAGCTGCCGCACTTGTTGCGTGTGACTCTGCTTGTAACTCTCGGCCATCAATCCGATCTCGAGCGTCAGCAGCCGGTGCAGCGCCGCTCGCTTCACCTCGAGCCCGGGCGGCGCCGCTTCCCGCAGCAACGCATCGAGTTCCGCGCGCACAATCTCCATCGCGGCGATCGCAAAATGCTGCGGCAGGCCGATCCGCACATGCGTCCGACCGATCCGCTCCCGATCGCGGCAGTACGCGGCCCCATACTCACCCCCGAACAGGCCGCGCAGCCACGTCAGCAGCGTCACCCGCAGCCGCCGCATCTGCTCCGGCGTCCCGTCGAGCACCGCCCGCGTCCCCGGATGAGACTGAACCGCCTCATAAAACCGGCGCACCACCCGGTCCAGTCCCGGCTCCATCGTCGGGCGCAACTCCCGCAGGACCGCGGCGTCGACCTCTGTGAACCCGACGTACGCCTTCATCTCCTCGAACACTGTTTCGACCATTCGGCCGGATTGTATCGGCCGCTCGCCCCCGGGGCCGCCGACTCGGACCGGCGCCCGCTGGGGCAACTTCCGCACCGCTGGGGATTTCCCGCTGCCCCGGGCCAGTGGGGTGTTGTTTTGCCGCATCATGGCCGCCCGTCGGCGGCCCCCGCGGCCGCTCTGAACGGCCCCCGGCAGGACCCGGGCCCGCCCCGTCGGCCAGCCGGCGCGGCCCCCGGCTGGCACGCCGCGTGCAACCTCCTGCACATGTCGCAGCGCCGCAGGTGCGAGCATGTCGGTCTCGAGCTACGCGGACAACTCCGAATCAGCCCCGCTGGGCGGGGCCGTCCCGCGCCTCCTGATCGTGGAGCCGGACCGCCTCACGCAGTGGTCCGTCGCCAAGTTCCTCGCCCGCTGGTTCTCCATCCGACGGACCGGCTCCGTTGACGGCGCCCGCACACTTCTCCGCGAACAGCCCGTGGATGCCCTGCTGCTCTCCGGCAACCTGCCCCCCGGCGCGGCCGAGGCGCTGGACGCCTTCGCCCGCGCGCAGAATCACGCCCTCCGCACCATTCTCATGGTCACGGGCGAAGGCGAGCCCCACCGGTTGCCCGCGGCCGATTTCATCGAGAAACCGTTTGAACTGTCGGCGCTGGCGCGGCTGCTCGGGGTGCCGGCCGGTGAGCTAGCGAAAACCTGACCGCCCGGTCGGTCGACGCGGGCCGCCGGCGCGTTGGAGATCGAGCCGCGACCGCCGCCCGCGCCCTCGCGACCGGCAACGGGCGCCGCGCACGGGGCGCGACGCCCACGCCGCGTCAGTCCGCCGGTTCGTACGGCTGGTAGTCCGGGTACCACATGGCCCCGCGGACCAGCGGTTCGATCTCCTCGTCGGGGATCATCCGCCCGAGGTTGAGCCGTCGCGCCTCGCGGATCACGTTCATCGCGATCCGCGCGCTGACCTCCCGCAGCATGCTCTGTTCCGGGTACAGCGCATGGAGCTTGAGCCGGTCGGGCGTGATGCATTCAGCCAGCGTTTTGGCCGCGACCATGAAGAACGACTCGGGCACCTCGGTCGCCTCGGAGAGGATCGCGCCCAGGCCCACGCCCGGGAAGATGAACACGTTGTTGCCCTGCCCGATGACGTGGCGACGCCCGTTGTATTCCACCGGATCGAAGGGGCTGCCGGTCGCGACCAGCGCCCGGCCGTCGGTCCAGCGAATCGCCTCGGCCGGCGTGCACTCGGCCTTCGAGGTCGGGTTGCTGAAGGCGTAGATGATCGGCCGCTCGACGTGCTTGGCCATCTCGCGGACGATCTCCTCGGTGAACGTCCCGGCGCGGGCCGTCGTGCCCAACAGGATCGTCGGTTTCACGCGCCGCACCACCTCGAGGAGGTCCCACGGGCCGTTGCCCTGGAAGCCGTACGACTCCAGCTCGGCCCGGGTCAGGGCGAACGGCCGCTTGTGCGGATCCTTGATCGGCTCGCCCTCGTGCACCAGCCCGGCCGAATCGACGAAAACCTGGTTGCGGTGCACCTGCGCCTTGTCGTCGGTCTCCATCAGCATCGCGTCGGCCACGAGCCGCCCGATGCCGACGCCGGCCGCGCCGGCCCCCGCGTAGACGATGCGCTGCTCGCACAGCTTGCCGCCCGTGATCCGCAGGCCGCCGTACAGGCCCGCCAGCGCCACGGCGGCGGTGCCCTGGATGTCGTCGTTGAAGCACGGGATGCGCCGCCGATAGCGGTCGAGCACCATGAAGGCGATGTTCTTGTGGAAGTCCTCCCACTGCACCAGGGCCCGCGGGAACACTTCCTTGACCCCGTTGACGAACGCCTCGACGACGCGTTCGTACGCCTCCCCACGCAGGCGGCGGTTGCGCCAGCCCATGTAATAGGGGTCGTTGAGCAGGTCGGGGTTGTCCGTGCCGACATCCAGGCTGATCGGCAGGGTCGCTGAGGGGTGGATGCCCGCCCCGGCGCAGTACAGCGCGATCTTGCCGATCGGGATGCCCATGCCCCCGGCCCCCTGGTCCCCCAGCC
>Ga0209101_1000895_pt1 | contig 23817 bp, 17 predicted proteins | sample ConPoolayeCmetaG_FD_185481 | JGI IMG/M metagenome (GOLD analysis project Ga0209101, IMG submission 185481) | Hot spring microbial mat communities from California, USA to study Microbial Dark Matter (Phase II) - Cone Pool mat layer C metaG... ...
CCGACGCATCCCTATGCGTCGAAGCCGACGCAAAACGTAGCCGACGCATCCCTATGCGTCGAAGCGGCATAGGGATGCCGCTTGTACGGTTTTTCGGCTCGGTTCTTAGTTGAGTATCGGCCTTTTTTCAGCAAAGCCAAGAATCAAAAACAGAGGCCCCAAAATCCTCTGGCCATTACGAGGAGGAAATTCAGTGAAAGAGTATTCAAGAGAGCAGTTGCGCAACGTCGTGCTCCTGTCCCACAGCAGCGCGGGCAAAACCACCCTGACCGAGTACATGCTCCTGGCATCGGGAGCGATCAACCGCATCGGGCGCGTGGAAAACGGGAACACGGTCTCCGACTTTGACGAGGAAGAGGTTGAACGCAAGATTTCGTTAAACACCGCAATTGTTCCAATAGAGTGGCGAAATACCAAAATCAACATCCTGGATACGCCCGGTACCTTTGATTTCATCGGTGAAGTCCGGCAAGCAATCTGCGTGGCCGACAGCGCGCTCTTTTTGGTCGACGCCGTCTCCGGAGCCGAAGTAGGAACCGAATTGACTTGGGGCTATGCCGACGAACATCATCTGCCCCGCATGGTTGTGATCAACAAGATGGACCGCGAAAATGCCAGCTTTGAGCGCGCGCTGAACTCGCTGACCGGCCAGTTCAAAGCCACCTTTGTTCCCCTGCTCTTGCCCATCGGCAGCCAGAACGAGTTCAAAGGGGTTGTGGACGTGATCGGCATGAAAGCCTACATGGGCGAAGAAGCCACCAAGTCCGACATCCCGGCCAATATGCTCGAGCAGGTTCAGGAAGCACGCATGCAACTGGTCGAAGCGGCGGCCGAGAGCAACGACGAACTGATCATGAAATACCTGGAAGGAGAAGAGCTAAGCGAAGAAGAAATCGCCGCCGGGCTGAAGGGAAGCGTCGCTGCAGGAAGCGTGGTTCCGGTGTTGTGCACAGCCAGCGTGAGCGGCATCGGCGTACGCAAGGTACTGGACGCCATCGTTAACCTGATGCCCGCCCCCGCGCCGACGGTTTCGGCGATCAACCCGGCCACCGGGGAGACTGAAAAGGTTGAAGCAAGCCTGAACGCCCCTCTTGCCGTACTGGTCTTCAAATCAACCGTTGACCCCTACGGCAAATTGAGTTATTTCCGCGTCTACAGCGGCCAGCTCGCTTCCGATTCGCGCGTATGGAACGCAAATACCAACGAAGAAGAGCGGGTTGGGCAATTGGCCATTCCACGTGGCAAGGAACAAATTCCCGTTGCCTATGTTGGGCCGGGCGACATCGGGGTGGTCACCAAGTTGTCCAACACGATGACCGGACACACCCTGTGTGATCGTGGACACCTGCTCAAATTGCATGGGCCTACCTTCCCAAGCCCCATCTTTTCGGTGGCCGTAGCTCCCAAAACCAAGGCCGACTCGGCCAAGATGGGTCAGGCCCTCTCGCGGCTGGTGGAAGAAGACCCCACCTTTGAATGGCACACCCAGGCCAGCACCCGACAAACCATCCTCAGCGGGATGGGCGATGCACATGTTGAAATCGGCTGCCGTCGTCTGAAACGCAAATTCGGCGTCGAAGTGGTAACCTCAATTCCCAAAGTGCCCTACCGCGAAGCGATCACCCGCAAAGCCGAAACAACCTATCGGCACAAAAAGCAAACCGGCGGGGCCGGACAGTTTGCCCAGGTCTCCCTCCGCCTGGAACCGGTTGAAGAAGGCAAAGGGCTGGTCTACGAATGGGAAGTCTTTGGCGGGGCCATTTCGCAATCCTTCCGCCCGTCAATTGAAAAAGGAATTCGCAGCGTGATGGAAAGCGGCGTGATTGCCGGCTATCCGATCAATGACATCTTTGTCGCCGTGACCGACGGCAAAGAGCACCCGGTCGACTCGAAAGACATCGCGTTCCAAATCGCCGGCCGTGAAGGGTTCAAACAAGCCTTTCTGGAAGCCGGGCCGGTGCTGCTGGAACCGATCTGCGAGGTGACCGTCACCGTGCCCGAAGAATACATGGGCGACATCCTCAGCGATATGAACACCCGCCGCGGTCGGGTGATGGGTATGGATCAACAGCACGGACGCAGCATCGTCAAAGCCCAGGTGCCGCTGGCCGAAATGCAGCGTTATGCTACCGATCTGCGCGCAATGACCCAAGGTCGTGGTTTGTACACAATGAACATCGCCTTTTACGAGGTCGTTCCCAGCCACCTGGCGCAAGACATCATCGCCGCTGCCAAGCGCGAGCAGGCCGCCGAAGAAAATTAGATGGGCCTGGAAAATCCAGACCGGAATCGGACGATTACGAAAGAAGGTGTCAAATGGAGAAAAAGGCCAGGATTATGGTCGTGGACGACGAGGTGGGCATGTGCGAGTTCCTGCGCTACCTGCTCGAAGGAGAAGGGTACCTGGTCGAATCGGCTCACAACGGTGTCGAAGCACTGGAAAAGCTCAAACAGTCTCCAGAACCGTTTGACCTGATCCTGGCCGACATCCGCATGCCGGGTATGGATGGAGTAGAGTTGCTGCGCAGCGTCAAGCAAATCAATCCCCAAATCGTCTTTATCGTCATGACCGGCTTTGCCTCTCTGGAAACGGCAATCAAGGTCATCAAATATGAAGGATACGACTACCTGGTTAAGCCTTTCGACGACACCGACCGGATCCTGGCCGTTATCGAGAAAGGTCTGGCCGACCGCGAATTGGCCGCCAGGAAATAACCATTCCCCGGCTTGCAACAAATTTATCAAAGCGCCATGGCTCAATGGCGCTTTTTTGTTTGCCGCCGCATACGCCGATTGAAAATCGGCCTTTCTGGTGCTTGCAGCGCCAGGCGTCGGTCAGCACCGACGCCCCGGCTCGGGCCGGTCTCCAGACCGCGCTCCTCCCTCTCGTACAAAAAAGTAACGCACATCTTTCGCCTGTGTCCGGTTCTTACTTGACGTAATCAAGATTTGGGTGTAAAATGAATCAAAGCCTTTACTTATACGAAAAGGAGTATGTCGATGTCCGAACAAACCCAATCACAAACCCCGTCAACCGGCCTGGCTGCCCTCTCCTCCACCTCAACCCTGCTACAAGCCACTCAGGCCTTTCTGTTATACCTGACCAACGAGTTGTACAGTCCCAACACAATCAAGTCCTTCGGCAACGATCTCAAATTGCTCGGCAGTTATATCGGGTATGAGCGTCCCATCGGGCGCATCTCAACCGATAACCTCAACGCCTTTCTCAATTGGCTGCGCTACGAACGGGGTGTGCCATGTAGCCCCAAATCATACGTGCGGCGGGTTACCACCGTCAAAGTCTTTTTCAGATGGTTGCACAAAAACGGCGTGTTGCTTCAGGACCCCGGCGCACCGGTCATCCAGTACAGCGTCGAGCCGCCGTTGCCGCAGATATTGAGCGAAGCAGAATTGCAAAAAGCGCTTGCCGTCACCCAGGCCATGTGGGCTGCGGCCAGGCCAGACCCTCGCCCGCATCTGCTGCTCAAGTTGTTGATAGAAACGGCGATCAAAAAAAGCGAGTGTATGGCGATCAAACTCGAACACATTCGGCGTGACACACCCGAAGGCCCCTTGCTCGAAATTCGCTATGACGATCCACGCAAACAGACCAAAGAGCGTCGCTTGCCACTGTCAGAAGAGATCATTTCGGTGCTTGACGATTATCTTGAATCTTATTCGCCAACCGATGTGCTCTTTGGATGTACGGCGCGCAACCTGGAATATGTCTTGACCGATGTGGCCGAACAGGCCGAGATCAAGAAAGGGATTTCTTTTGAAATGCTGCGCTGGACGGCCATCGTGCGCGATTACGTGAGTGGCGTTGAAGAAACGCGCCTGCGCCAAAAGCTGGGCATTTCTCCCATTACCTGGCAGTCGACCGGCAAAAAGATCAAGACACTTGCCGAAAGTTACCAATAGTGGTTAAATAGGGCCGACAAAACAACCAACGGGCCGTGCACAGTCCAGGCCCGATTATTCTGATTGTGGAGGAACACCATGCTTTCAAAAGAAGAACTGTTGGCGCGGGCCAAAAAACCAAGCGCCGACGCAATGCGCGCGCACCCCTTTTTCAAAGGCAAAATACAAATCGCCCCCAAAGTGCCGGTGCGCGACATCCAGGATTTTTCGATCTGGTACACGCCGGGTGTCGCCGCCCCTTGTCGAGACATTGCAGCCAATCCGGCAATGAGTTGGGAACATACCAACCGCGCCAACACCATCGCTGTTATCTCGGACGGCACGCGCGTGCTCGGGCTGGGAGACATCGGCCCGGAGGCAGCCATGCCGGTGATGGAGGGCAAGGCATTGCTCTTCAAATACCTGGGCGGCGTGGATGCCGTCCCGATTTGTCTGGCCACCAAAGACGCCGACGAATTCATTCGCACCGTCAAGCTGCTGCAACCCTCATTTGGGGGGATCAATCTGGAAGATATCGAAAAGCCCAAGTGCTTCAAAATCCTCGACACCCTGCGCGCCGAAATGGACATTCCGGTCTGGCACGACGACCAGCAAGGTACGGCTGCGGTGACCCTGGCCGGACTGATCAATGCGCTCAAAGTGGTCGGCAAACGGCTGGACAACGTAACCATCTCGTTGATCGGGGCAGGCGCGGCCAACGTGGCCATTTTGCGGCTGATCCTGGCCGCCGGAGCCGACCCCAAACGGGTCATGATGGTGGATACGCAGGGAATTTTGCATGCCGGACGCAGTGATTTTGCCGCCGACGATCCACGCCGCGAATTTGCCCAGATCACCAACGGCGAACAGCGTCAGGGTGGCATTGCCGAATCACTGGTCGGCGCCGATGTATGTATTGCCCTCTCGCGCCCCGGACCGGACACCATCCAGGCCGAATGGCTCAAAAAGATGGCCCAGGATGCCATTTTGTTTGCCTGCGCCAACCCCATCCCTGAAATCTGGCCGTGGGAGGCCAAAGAAGCCGGTGTGCGCATTGTGGCCACCGGCCGCAGCGATTTTGCCAATCAGGTCAACAACTCGCTTGGCTTTCCCGGCATCTTTCGCGGCGTGCTCGACGTGCGCGCGCGCACAATCACCGATGAAATGGCCATCGCTGCCGCTTATGAAATTGCGCGCTGTGCCGAAGAAAAAGGGCTGAACGAAGAATACATTATGCCCACCATGGATGAGTGGGAGGTATTTCCGCGCGAAGCCGTTGCCACCGCGATGAAAGCACAAGAGCAGGGACTTGCCCTGCTGAGCAAAAGCCGGGAGCAGTTATACCAGGAAGCCCAGACCGCCATTCAACAGTCTCGCAACCTGCTCGATCAGATGATGAAAAGCGGGTTTATCGCGCCGATGCCTGAGGGCTAAGGACCACACTAACTCATCACCGGCTCGCGTTTTGGGGAGTTGAGGCTTTAGCCGGTATACGTCTGATGGCTAAGGGCCTATCCGAAAAACGCAGCCGATGCATCCCTATGCGTCGGTATAAGCGGCATAGGGATGCCGCTCGTACGGTTTTTCGGATAGGCTCTAAAGCTGCAAACGTTGCAGTCACCCTATGCGGTATGTATGTACTGCGGCTCACAGATCGAAGCAACGGCCGTTTAGAGGCCAGATTCCAGGCCGGTTCAGATCCCAAGATCTACCAAATATATCAAGTCCTGTTCTCAAGCCAGCGCCACCTTTTCAGGTGGCGCTTTTTTTTTTCGGCCATTGGGTTCGCCAACGCCAGGAGCCCATCCGGAAACCGTAACCGACGCATCGGGATGTGTCGGTACAGGCGGCATAGGGATGCCGCCTGTACGGTTTTTCGGATAGGTTCTAAACCGTTTCGTGTTTTGCGGTGATGTGCAACGTTCCGAAGGTAACGCCTGCCGGCAGGCGCACTTCAAGCGTGCCGGGATGACGGGTATGGTACGCAAACGGCATGCCGTTCCAGGTGACGACATAGGTTGCGTCGGCAGCCAGGGTGGCGATAACCACCGGTGCATGGTGTGGTGCGCCCCCAAAGCGCAGTGTTGCCGTGAGAGTGCGACAATCCGAGGCCACCCCAAAGGACTCGATCCAGGCATCGAACCCCACCGTGAGGCGTCCAGGGCGATGATACGCACCATACCAGCAAAGCACCGGCGCCGACAAGCCGCCAAAGTGATGCCAACCCGCGCCACGCCCGCTCTGGACAACGAAATGTTCAAAGCAGTTGTACGAATCGGCCACCTCGGCCTGCCAGACGTCAAGCGCAGTACGGGCAATACGATAAGCCTCGTCGGCATAGCCCATATCAAGCAAGGCTTTCCAAAAGAACCATTGATGTGCCATCCACACGGCGCCGTTCCAATACCCATCGTTGCGATAGTAAGGCGCACTTTGATCGACCGTTGTCACCCCACACCGACACCACAATCGCTCCGGCGACATCAGGGCAGCGATCAGACGTGTTTCTTGCACCGGCGTACAGGCTCCGGCCATCAACGGCGATGCGCCGTCCAGACCCATGTTATAGTTCGTACCGGATTGATGACGCAAAATGTCTACCGGATAGCCGTCTGCGTTATGGACGACATAGCCAAAGTAACCGGACGCTTCGTCCCATGCATAACGTTGAAGAGCATCGGTCAGCAGCGCAATGTCTTGATCATATTCGGTGGGGTCTTGCCCCAGGGCCAGCGCCGCCATACGCATGATCTTGGCCGTGCGAATGACCTGCGAAGTGCTCACTGCCGGCGTTACCACCTTTTCAAGGCCATGACGATGAACATAAACTTGGGGTGGATAATCGTCCCACCCGCCCGAGTTGTAAAAATAATCCCATGTGCGGATGAGGTTGGATTTGAGTGTGCGCGTCGTCGACGACCCCAACCGTCCGGCCATAAAACGGTGATATTGTTGCAAACGTGGATAGAAATAGGCTAACAGCTCGCCCGATTGGGTGCGATTCCAGAGTTCGTGAAAAACGTAAAACTGGGTTGGAACAGGGCTGCCATGATGAATAAAAGCGGCATCGCGAGTGCCGGGCGCGGTCGTGTAGGCGTTCAGACAGTCAAGCGCACGATCAAGGTCGAGTTCGGCCAGACCCAGGCCGATCAAGCCGGAATCCCACGTGTAAAGGCTGTCCCACCAACGCCCCGGCGTATAGTGGCGAATCCAGGTGCCGCGCGTGCGCACGGGATAGACCACATTGGTGAGCAGCGTGGCGGCCATTCGTTCCTGGCTAAATCGGCAGGCCTGGCCGGATGGATTGGGGGCGAGATCGACAACGCGGGCACGGCGTTGGGCAAAGAGGCGGGCGCACTGCGATGAGGTTGGATCAAAGGCCGCCAACCGTGCATGCACATGCGCTGGACTGCCGGCACAGATCAGTCCGTAAAAGACACGTTCTGTGCCGGCGTCCAAAAAGATGGGCCGGATAAAGACGTTGGTATAATGCCCCTCACCTGGCCCATACAATTGCGTTCGGACGTGTTCGTGGACATAATAGCGTAGCGTGGCGTCTAAATCGTCACAAAAGAACTCGCGCACCACAAAAGGAATTGCCGCACCGTCGTGCGCTCCCCAGGCTAACCCATACACATGGTCGAGCTGTTCATAGCGGAGCAACAGCGTATCGTCACGGGGGCCGGGAAGCAGGTTGGGAACCGGGTTGCGGGGTAGTGGCTCAAAGCGCAAGCTGTCCAGATCGCTCTGTGACAGCAGAGCCAGGCCGTCCAGTTGGAGTGATTCCTGGCTTTGAGGCGTCAACGCAAGCGTCAATGCACCGGCAGCGAGCGTTCCAACCGGGACGATTTGTGTACTCAGCTTTCCTGTCCCTTCAAGCACCACCGTCTGCGTCGTCAGGCCGGTTAAGGTGATGGGCAGTGTAGATGCTTCGGGCAGGCGGTAACGCAAAACCAGCACGGCATCCGGCAGGGGATGGGAGAGAGTGAAACGATAGATCACCCGGTCGCCGGGGGTGAGGCCAAACCCCTGTCCCAGGCCCAAGCCGTCCACAAAGCCGTGTGCGCGGATTTCACCGCGCGTCAGGCCGTCATAGCTGAGCGTGGCACGATGCGCTTCGTGGCCGAGAACCAGATCGGCATAGTCGAGGGCGTCGATCCACAGAGCGCTTGGGGGCAATACCACACGGGCCATCTTGAGCGGCTCCGACGAATTGGGGCGCAAAGGCGCAAAGTGCAGCGAGGCCATCAGATACAAAGCGATGTTCTGTGATATTTCGGTATGATTTACGCACACAACACGCATCAGCGCCGCATCGTCGTCGAGGCAGAATTCTACGTCGGCGTAAAGGCGGTCTTTCCAGATGATCTCAAAGCGGTGGCAAAAATAAGCGAGGTCGGGCGCGGCCTCCCAGGGATGATAGCCGGATTCCCAAAGCACATTGGGTGGCTGGACGTCCCGCCGGTAAAGGCCGGGAAAGACGCTCAGATCAAAACGCAAGCCGGCGCGAGGGTCTGGAATGTGCGAAATGCCCATGTATCGCTTGGTATAAGGCCCCCAGGCCGGCAGGCGCAGATCGTGGGAGTAGTGCAAAGTGGCAGGGATGGTCAATTGAGGCACGTTGGCTATGCCTCCAGCGGGATCAAGGCAAACACGTCATAATCGGCCAATTGTTCGCGGCCGTTGAGGAAGGTCAGTTCGATTACAAAGGCCACGCCGACCACCGTGCCGCCCAATCGTTCGACCAGTTCGCAGGTGGCCTTGGCGGTGCCGCCGGTAGCCAGCAAATCGTCAAACACGAGCACACGTTGCCCTGGCTGAATGGCATCGCGGTGTATTTCGAGGGCATTGGTACCATATTCGAGGGTGTATTCGGCGCGGATCGTTTCGGCCGGCAACTTGCCGGGTTTGCGCACCGGCACAAATGCGGCGCCCATCTCGTAGGCCAGCACTCCACCCCAAATAAAGCCGCGCGACTCGACACCGACCACGACGTCGATCTCTTGATCGGCATAGCGGTCGAGAAAGGCTTCGATCGAAGCCGCAAAAGCCTCCGGTTGCTGGAGCAAAGTGGTCACATCTTTGAATTGGATTCCCTTGATGGGGAAATCGGGCACGTTGCGAATGTATTCGGCAAGGTTGATCATGGTTTTCCTCCGATTTGATTGGATTCAAAGGTTTTTGTCGTTTGCGTTGCTGCACGGATAGCAAGAGCACGGTAGATCAGCGTTCCGCCTGAAGGCACTCCGGATGATCTTGGACGATCTATCGAGTCTATCCGAAAAACATAACCGACGCATCCCGGTGCGTCGGTATACGGCATAGGGATGCCGCCGGTACGGTTTTTCGGATAGGCTCTACAGCCCCTGCGTCGGCAAGGTATGGGAATCTCAAGGCAGGTCAAAGGTTTCGCGCATCGTGGCCACGGCAAGTTCGAGTTCGGCAGCATCGATCACGCACGAAAGGGTCGAGATCGACGTGCTGATGGCCAAAATGTTGATCCCCTGTCGGCCCAGTGCGGAAAACATCGCGCCGGCCACGCCGGGGCGTTCGCGGAAATCGGGGCCAAAGATGGAAATGATCGCCACATTGGGCCGCGCGATCACCTTTTCGGCGCCCAATTCCTCACGCACCCTTTCCAAAATCTCCTGGGCGGCAGCCATTTCTGCCTGCGAAATGCAAAAAACCACGTGATCGTTGTTCAAAATGTCGATGCATTGGACGATAAACTGAACGTTGATCCCTTTTTCGCCCAAAGCAGCCAAAATTTTGCCGGCGGTGCCCGGTCGATCCGGGATGGACATTACCCCAACCTTGGCCAGATCGGTGGTTTGCATAATGCCGCCGATTTTGATCTTGGACATATTTTCCCCCTCTCGGATGGTGTCAACCCGCCCTGACATGCATAAACGGCTTTATTTTTACACAACATGCCCTTAAAGTCAAATGCGTCTGGCCCAAACTGAAATGCCGCCAGAGTGGCCGTGAGCGGATCGCGATCGACCGATCAAATCTCAGATCGTGCCGGATTTCGCATTTTGAGAAAGTGTGCTATAATGTCTTGTTGACATTTTAGCAGGAAAGGAAATGACATTGAAAGTTACAAGCGAGCGCTTAGAAAATTGTATCGTTGCCCTGCACATTGAGGTTGACGACCAAGAAACTCACACCTATTTACGCCAGGCAGCACGAAAACTATCCCAAGACTATCGCATCGCCGGTTTTCGGCCGGGCAAAGCGCCCTATGATGTGGTGGTCCAGCGTTTCGGCCTTGACGCAATCAGAGAACAGGTTGTTGAGCAATTTGGCGAACAGATCTTTGAAAAAGGGCTGGAAGCCAGTGGAATCAAGCCGGCCGAGCGGGCCAGCCTTGAACAAGTCACCTGGGATCCCTTTACGTTGCACGTCAAAGTGCCGGTTGAGCCGATGGTCAACCTGGGCAATTACCGCGACATCCGCATCGAGTGGCAAGAGCCGGTCATCACCGATCAGGACGTAGAAGGTGAATTGAACCGCCTGCGCCAACAACACGCCGAATGGCAAGAAGAGCCAGAACGTGGTGCCGAACTGGGCGACCAGGTGGTGCTCGACATCACCGGCAAAGCGGAAGGCAAGGTAGTATTGGGCAACAAGGATCGAGAAATGGTGCTCAATGCCGACTCGCCTTATCCGATCCCCGGCTTTGCTCAACAAGTCGTCGGTATGAAGGTAGGCGAAAGCCGCGAATTCGACCTGACCTACCCTGCCGATCACTATAATCCGGACACGGCCGGCAAAGAGGCCCATTTTGAAGTCACCCTGCACCGCATCCGTGTGGAAAAACTGCCCGAATTGAACGATGAATTTGCGGCCCTGGTCGGCGATTACGAAAATCTGGAAGACCTCAAGAACAAGCTCCGCCAGTCGCTCCTGGAACGCACCCAATATGAAACGCAAGAAACCTACCTTGATCAGATTTGGGAACGCCTGCGCCAGGAAGCAGTGGTTGAATATCCCCAGATTTACGTTGACCGCGAGCTGGAAGTCATGAAACGCCAGATCAAAAGTCAGCTCCAACAGAACAACATAGACCTGGAGAATTATCTCAAACTGATCAACAGCACCGAAGCGGAATGGAAAGAAGGGTTGCGTCCACAAGCGGTTGAGCGACTGGTGCGCCGGTTGATCCTGCAACAAGTCATTGAGCAGGAAAAGATCCAGGTCAAAGAAGAAGAAATCGAAGCAGAAACCCAACATGCCCTCGAATTGGTGGGCGATGATGCGTCCCAACTCCGCGAATGGCTGCAAAGCTCTGTCGGCCAATTGAGCATTATCGAGGATTTGCTCACCCGCAAGGCTACCGAACGGTTGATCGAGATTGCCAGGGGACAGGCACCAGACCTTGAACAAACGCCCGAACAGGCCGAGGCTGAACCTGCCGCTGTCGAGGGCACAGACACCGAAACGCAATCGGTTGAAAGCTGACCGGCCATTCATATGCAATTCATATTCAAGGCGAGTATAATAGCGTCAGACCAGCGATGCCGGTCAATTCAAGATCGAGGAGTCAAATGAACATTCAGAATCTCATTCCGATGGTCGTCGAAAGCACGGGGCGTGGCGAACGCGCCTACGACATCTATTCGTTGTTGCTTCGACAGCGCATCGTTTTCTTGGGCACACCGATCAACGACGAAGTGGCCAACACCATCGTCGCCCAACTGCTTTACCTGGATTACGAAGACCGCGACCGCGAGATTCAGCTCTATATCAACTCACCGGGCGGTCAGGTCACTGCCGGATTGGCCATCTATGATACCATGCAGCTCATTTCAGCGCCGGTTTCAACCATTGCGATGGGCATGGCCGCCAGTTTTGGCACCATCCTGCTCACCGCCGGCACCAAAGGACGCCGCTACGCGCTGCCCAATGCCACCATTCATCTGCACCAGCCGCTGGGAGGCGTGCAAGGCCAGGCCGCCGACATTGAAATCGAAGCACGCGAAATTTTGCGCATCCGTGACCTGCTCAACAGCATTTTGAAAAAGCATACCGGCCTGAACGACGATCAGATCGCCCGTTACACCGACCGCAATTTTTACATGACCGCCACCCAGGCCAAAGAATTGGGGATCATCGACGAAGTGCTCGCCCTGGACGCCAAGCCCCGCAAAGAGACGGAAAAATAGGATTTTTGAGGTAAATTTATGTCACAAGAATCGCATGGGCCACGCTGTTCCTTTTGTCGGCGCACCAATGATCAGGTCGAGCGGCTGATTGCCGGACCTCCGGGCATCTATATTTGCAACGAATGCGTGGACATTTGTGTGGAGATCATCCAGGAAGAGCGGGCCAAACAAACCGAGAACCAGCCTTTTACCCTGAAACGCCTGCCGCCGCCGAAAGAAATTGCCGCCTACCTGGATCAATACGTCATCGGCCAGACGCAGGCCAAGCGCGCGCTGGCCGTAGCGGTGTACAACCATTACAAGCGGATCATGTGCGAGGCAAACGGCACTCCCCAGACCGACGATGTTGAGCTGAGCAAAAGCAACATCTTGCTCATCGGCCCAACGGGCAGCGGCAAAACGCTGCTCGCGCAGACCTTGGCCCGCTTCCTCGACGTGCCCTTTTCCATCTCGGATGCGACCACGCTCACCGAAGCCGGCTATGTCGGCGAAGACGTGGAAAATATCTTGCTGCGGCTGATCCAGGCTGCCGACTATGATCTGGCCCGCGCCGAAAAAGGGATCATCTATATCGACGAGATCGACAAAATCGCGCGTAAAAGTGGCGACAACCCCTCGATTTCGCGCGATGTATCGGGCGAAGGGGTGCAGCAAGGGCTGCTCAAAATCCTGGAAGGGACCATCGCCAACGTACCCCCCCAGGGAGGGCGCAAGCACCCGCAACAGGAATTCATCCAGATCGACACCACCAACATCTTGTTCATCTGCGGCGGCACCTTTGACGGTCTGGAGGAAATCATTGCCGAGCGCGTCGAAAGCGGACCGCGCGTCGGTTTTGTGCTCGACAGCGAAGGGCATGCCCGCCACGAAGAGGATTTAAGCCGCTTTTTGCCTGCCGAGCTCAAACTCTCGGCGCGTGAAGAGCGCGAATTGATCCGTGCCGCACGTGAGATGAGCCGCAAGGCTGAAATGTTGCATCAGGTCATTCCCGATGACCTGCTCAAATTCGGCATGATCCCCGAATTTGTGGGCCGCGTGCCGGTGGTGGTCGCCATCGATCCGGTCGATGAAGAGATGATGGTACGCATCCTGACCGAGCCGAAAAACGCCATCGTGCGGCAGTATCAGAAATTGTTTGAACTGGAAGGGGTCAAGCTTTCCTTCAGCGAAGAAGCGCTGCGCGCCACCGCCCGCCAGGCGCTGCGGCGACAAATCGGCGCACGCGGCCTGCGGGCGATCATCGAAGAACGGCTGCTTGATATCATGTACGAGTTGCCCTCGCGCAAAGAAGTCAAACGCTGCGAGATCACGGCCGAGACGATCATGGGACGCGGGACACCGCTGCTTTACGACGAGAACGACAAACCGATTGGTTTTGGTGAATTGGACAAAGCAGCCTGAGCTTGATGGACATTTTGCTAAAACAAACCAGGTTTGTCGAAAACCTGGTTTTTGGTTTTTCCAGGATAACTGTGTCGTATGTCGGCGCGGTTCCAACCGGCGCGGTTTCAACCGGCGCTAATGACCGTTACAAACTAGCGTTGGGCATTTTCGGGAATGGAGACTTTGGTTCGGTTAAAGCCTCGACTCCTGGCAGATTCGCCAGCATCCGGTTACCAGTTTTGTTCGATACGAGCCTAAATGTCCCAAGACAAAATCATCGTGCGCGGCGCGCGCGAACACAATTTGAAAAACATCACCGTCGAAATTCCCCGTGACAAGCTGGTGGTGATCACCGGGCTGTCGGGCAGCGGCAAATCGAGCCTGGCCTTTGACACCATCTATGCCGAAGGACAGCGCCGCTATGTCGAATCGCTCTCGGCTTATGCGCGCCAGTTTTTGGGGCAGATGGAAAAGCCCGATGTCGATCAGATCGAGGGCCTCAGCCCGGCCATCTCGATCGACCAGAAAGGGGTCAGCCACAACCCCCGCTCGACCGTCGGCACGGTGACGGAAATCTACGACTATTTAAGGTTATTGTACGCACGGGTCGGCATCCCGCATTGCCCACACTGCGGACGAGTTATCCGGCGGCAAAGCGCGCAACAAATCGTCGAAGCCATCGCCGATATGCCTGCCGGCAGCCGGATTCTGATCCTGGCTCCGTTGGTCAAAGCACGCAAGGGACATCATCAGGGGGTATTTGAAGACATCCGCAAGTCTGGTTTTGTGCGCGCCCGCGTCAACGGCCAAATCCTCGACCTCGATCAGGAAATCGAACTTGACCGCTACAAGATGCACACCATCGAGGCAGTGGTCGATCGTTTGGTGGTGCCGGAAAGGGGAAACAAGGAACAAGTAGACAAGGGTTCCGTGTCTACTTTTAATTCTTTTCTTTCCCGTCTGACCGATTCGGTGGAAACGGCATTGCGTTTGGGTGAAGGCACCTTGATCGTCGGTGACGTGAGCGGTGAGCCGCGCGACATCCTCTTTTCGGAGCATTTTGCCTGTCCGGAGTGCGGGATTTCGTTCAACGAGATCGAACCGCGCACCTTTTCTTTCAACTCTCCGTATGGCGCATGTCCGGATTGCCAGGGTCTGGGCAGTCGGCTGGAAGTCGACCCGGAGCTGGTGATCCCCAACAAGGACCTTTCGCTGGCCGAAGGGGCGATCAAGCCCTGGCAGTTTGAGAACGGCGAGCAGGGATATTATGCGCAACTGCTCAAAGCGGCATGCGGCGCATGGGAAATCCCCTGGCGTGTGCCGATACGCAACCTCTCGCCCGAACAGCTCCGCCTGATCTTGTATGGCAGTGACGAAAAGCAATTGCTGATCGATTATGTCACCTTTGAAGGCCAGCGGCGACGCCATCTGACCACCTTTGAGGGTGTCATCCCCAACCTGCAACGCCGTTACCGTGAGACCACCTCGGAATACCAGTTGATGCGCATTCAAGAGTATATGAGCGAACGGCCATGCGAGACATGTGGCGGCAAGCGACTCTCCGAAACCAGCCTGGCAGTGAGCGTCGCCGGAATGGGCATCGATCAGGTGACGGCTATGCCGGTGGCCGACCTGCTGCAATGGGTGGCCTGCCTGAGCGCCGAAAGCAACGGTTGGCCGCGCGTGCGCAACGGCAACCGGCCCCGTTATCCAGACGAGGTGCGCCCACTCAACGAGCGCGAGCAGCAAATTGCGGAACGCATTCTCAAAGAAATCCGCGATCGGTTGCAGTTTCTGGTCAACGTTGGGCTGGATTACCTGTCGCTGAACCGTTCGGCCAGCACCCTCTCCGGCGGTGAAGCGCAACGCATCCGCCTGGCTACACAAATCGGCTCACGGCTGATGGGCGTGCTTTATGTGCTCGATGAACCCAGCATCGGCCTGCATCAACGCGACAACGCGCGGTTGATCCGAACCCTGCTCGATATGCGCGACCTGGGCAACACCTTGCTGGTGGTTGAACATGATGAAGAGACGATGCGCGCGGCCGATTGGATCATCGACCTCGGCCCCGGCGCCGGCGAACATGGCGGTTACGTGGTCGCCGCAGGAACGCCAGAAGAGATCATGCGCCACCCCACCTCGATCACCGGTGCATATCTCTCCGGACGCAAGCGCATCCAGGTGCCTCAACGTCGGCGCGCCGGCAGCGGCCAATGGTTGACGGTGCTTGGCGCAACAGAAAATAATTTAAAGAACGTTGACATCAGAATTCCTTTGGGCAAACTTGTGTGCATCACCGGTGTTTCGGGGTCGGGCAAAAGCACTTTTTTGATCCAGGTGCTCTACAAGCGAATGGCCCAGATCATCAACAAATCGCGCGAAAGGCCGGGCGCCCATCGCGGCATCGAAGGCGCCGAGTTGATCGACCAGGTCATCCACATCGATCAAAGCCCTATCGGGCGCACACCACGTTCCAACCCGGCAACCTACACCCAGTTGTTCGGCCCCCTGCGCGACCTGTTCGCCAAATTGCCCGATGCCCGGGCACGCGGCTATAAATCGGGACGGTTCAGCTTTAACGTCAAAGGGGGGCGCTGCGAAGCATGTCAGGGACAGGGACAATTGCAGATCGAAATGCAGTTTCTGCCCGACGTGTACGTGCCATGCGACGTGTGTCATGGTCGACGCTACAACCGTGAGACCCTTCAGGTGCGCTACAAAGACAAAAACATCGCCGAAGTGCTGGATATGACCGTCGACGAGGCGATCGAGTTTTTCTCAACCCATACCCAAATCGTCGGCAAGCTCAAAACGCTGCAAGCGGTTGGGTTGGGATACATTCGCCTCGGCCAGCCGGCGACCACCCTTTCCGGCGGTGAAGCGCAGCGCATCAAACTCAGCCGTGAATTGAGCAAACGGGCCACCGGTCGAACGCTTTATGTGCTCGACGAGCCGAGCGTCGGCCTGCACGCGGCCGACGTCGCCCGACTGCTGAACGTGCTCAACAAACTGGTCGACCGGGGCAACACGGTGGTGATCATCGAGCACAACCCAGACATCATCAAGTCAGCCGATTGGATCATCGACCTCGGACCCGAAGGTGGCGACGCGGGCGGCTATCTGGTCGCCGAAGGCACACCGGAACAAGTAGCCCAGGTGCCGGAAAGCTATACCGGGCAATTTCTAAAACGAATACTGGCAGACCACCCCACCGTCGCCGACTGCTGACCACTGACCGCTAACTATTATACACAAAAATTCAAAGGAGAACATTATGAACCGAAAAGCATTGATCGTTTGGGGCGGCTGGCTGGGTCACGAGCCGGAACAAGTCGCCGAAATTTTCGCCAAAACGCTGAGCCGGGAAGGATTTGAAGTCGAGATTTCGGACACCCTCAAGTCACTGGAAGACACCGCCAAACTCAACAGCCTGCACCTGATCGTCCCGGTGTGGACGATGGGTGAAATCAGCAACGACCAGGTTAACTCGGTCACCGAAGCGGTTGCCAACGGCGTCGGCATTGCCGGCTGTCATGGCGGCATGTGCGATGCCTTTCGCACCAGTGTACAATGGCAGTTCATGACCGGCGGCAACTGGGTCTCCCATCCGGGTGGCGACGGCGTCGAATATATGGTCAACATTCGCCACAGTTCCAGCCCAATCACCGCCGGCCTGCACGATTTCAAGGTGGTCAGCGAGCAATACTACCTGCACGTCGATCCGGCTGTTGAGGTACTGGCCACCACCCGTTTTCCGACCGTGACATGGTATCACTCGTCCAACGGGGTGGTGGACATGCCGGTGGTGTGGACCAAACGCTGGGGTCTGGGCCGCGTCTTTTACAACTCGCTCGGCCATCACGCCGACATTTTCAACATTCCCGAAGCGCTCGAATTGATGCGCCGTGGCTTCCTCTGGGCCGCCGAAGGCAAAGACATCGCCATCCGCGAGGGGTTGGACAGCAGCGTGTTCAAGAGCGAGAAAAAGATGTTCTGATTCGGACATTTGTCCTTATGCGAGGCGTGTGATATACTAGGAACTTGTCCGAAAAACCGTACAAGCAGCATCCCTATGCTGCTGATACCAACGCATAAGGAATGCGTCGGCTGCGGTTTTCGGATAGGCTCCAAGAACCTATCTGAAAAGTATCGGCGGCATCCCGATGCCGCCGATACCGGCGCATAGGGATGCGTCGTCTGCGTTTTTTTGGTAGGCTCCAAGTGTGGGAGTGCAAAATGGTAACGCTTTTTGACATTTTGATTATCCTTTTCCTGCTTGCCGGAGCCGCATGGGGCTTTTATCGCGGCCTGTTCCGCCAGGCAGCTACCACGCTGGTCATCTATATCTCAACGGTCGCATCAACTTTGTCATATCGCGGGCTAAGCCGGTTGATCAGCGGGCGCAACGTTCCGGCTTCGGCAACGACCGATATGCTCGCTTTTGTCATTGTGATGGCCGTCTTTAACATCGCCCTGGCCGTGCTGATCAACGACCTGCTCAAAGACCTGGAACCGCGCAAACTGGGCATGTGGGTCCATCTGAGCGGCATCGTTTTTGGCGTGCTGAACGCCATCATCTGGTGCGCCGTGCTGTTAATCATCGTCCGCTACGCCATCGGCGGTGGACCGTGGATCGGCTATGAAAAACTGCAAAGCTCGCTAAGCCGGCAGCTCAACGCTTCGTTTATGGTCACGATTTTCAGACCCTTGATGCAAATCGTCATTGCGGCCATCCGGCCATGGATGTTTGGACACTCGTTGCCACCCTTGTTGTTGAACGCATTCTGATGGACCATCCGCGTGGCCGACGCATAGGGATGCGTCGGCCACGGTAGATGTGGTAGAAGCGGCATCCTATATGTGTATTGTCGACATGCCGTCGCCAGGCAGATGCGTGGCCGACGCATAGGGATGCGTCGGCCACGGTAGATGTGGTAGAAGCGGCATCCCGATGCCGCGTGCATCCCGATGTCGTTTGCCGACCAGAGCCGGTTATGGAATGCCCATAGCCGGCCTTTTTCTGCACAATGAACCCTAAATACTGGACTATTCTTGAACTACCGACCATTTTGAACCGGCTGGCCGAATTCACCGCTTTTTCGGCAGGACACGACCTGGCGCTGGCGCTCGCTCCTTCGACCGACCTGGCCGAGGTTCGCCGCCGACAGGCCGAGACCGCCGAAGCACGCCACCTGTTATCGATCAAGACCGACATCACCTTGGGAGGCGTACACGATTTACGTCCGCATGTCCAAAATGCGGTGCGCGGCGCACGGCTGTTGCCCCAAGACCTGCTCGACGTGCGCGACACCCTTTATCGAGCGCAACAGATCAAACGCTCGATCGGCCGGCAAAAGGAGCAATTTCCACTCCTGGCCCGGATCATCGAACGGCTGGCCGGCTGCCCTGAGCTGATCACCGAGATCGACCGCTGTATCGACGAATACGGACAGGTGTTAGACAGCGCCAGCCCCCAACTGGCCTACCTGCGCACCGAACTCAAGGTCGCCTACGACCGATTGATGGACAAACTCAATCGGCTGATCGCCAACCCGGAAAACGCACCTCATCTGCAAGAGGGGTACATCACCCAGCGCGATGGACGCTATGTGATCCCCGTGCGTGCCCCGTCGCGCGGACGGATTCCAGGACTGGTTCACGATCAATCGGCCAGCGGCGCCACGCTGTTTATCGAACCCTTGGCTACCGTCGAATTGAACAACCAATACCGCGAACTGCAACTCGAAGAACAGCACGAGGTCGAACGCATTTTGCTCGCCCTGTCGGGACGGGTAGCCGAACAAGCCGCAGCGATCACCCAGACCGTCGAAGCGCTGGCCGAGCTCGACCTGGCCCTGGCCAAAGCCAAATATGCCGACGCCATCCGCGCCACCGAGCCGGAAATCGTCGAATTTACCGCCTCACGTCGTGCCAAAAAGCAAAATGAAAACCGTCCACCCCACCCCGGCTCGGTGATCGATCTCAAACAGGCCCGTCACCCGCTGATCGATCCACAAAAGGTGGTGCCGATCGACATACACTTGAGCGCGAGCGACGGCTATCACATCGTGGTGATCACCGGCCCCAACACCGGCGGCAAAACCGTGTCCCTGAAAACGGTCGGCCTGCTGGCCCTGATGGCTCAATGCGGGCTGCATCTGCCCGTCGCCGACGGCGCACGACTGACCGTGTTCGAGGCCATTTGCGCCGATATCGGTGATGAGCAAAGCATCGAGCAATCGTTGTCCACCTTTTCATCGCACATGAGCAATATCATCGATATCTTAGAGACAATCGATGATCATTCGCTGGTCTTACTCGACGAGCTGGGCGCCGGCACGGACCCGCTGGAAGGAGCCGCCCTGGCCCAATCGTTGCTGATCCACCTGGTGCAGCGACAGGTCACCGCTTTGGTCACCACCCATCACCCCGAATTGAAACTCTTTGCCCACAGCACGCCGGGGGTGATCAACGCCTCGGTCGAGTTTGATCTGGAGACCCTTTCGCCGACCTACCGCCTGAGCATCGGCCTGCCCGGCCACTCGAACGCCTTTGCCATCGCCCGCCGACTCGGCCTGCCCGAGATCATCGTTCGACGCGCACAAAGCATGATCGCCGAGAACGTGCTCGACGTAGAGCGCTACCTGAGCGAACTCAAAGCAATGCGCCAGGAAGCCGAACAACTGCGCGACAACTTGCAACAACAACAAACGCAAGTCGAACGTCTGCGTGCCGAATTGCGCGAACGATTGCTCCAGATCGAAGCCGAACGTGAAACCCTGCTGCGCCAGGCCCACGAACAGGCCGCTCAAGAAATCGTCGCGCTGCGCAAAGAACTGCGCGAACTCAAGCGCCGTGCGGCACGCATCGCCGGCACCGAAAGCCATGCCGAGTGGACGGCAATCGAAACCCAGATTGAGCAACTGGAAAGCGAACAGCTCGCCCATGAGCCCTCACCTTCCCTCGCTGTGCCTACGGGAGACAAAATCGAAATCGGCGACACGGTTTGGGTGCCCGATTTGAACACCACCGGCGAACTGCTCGCCATCGACGGCGAAGCCGCCGAAGTGCAGGTGGGGTCATTTCGCGTGCGCACGCGCTTGCATCCGCTGGAATTGCGCCATAAAAAGGCCGTCTCACCCGCTCACGACGCTCAGGTGACCATCTCGTTGCCGCCGCCCCCACCGGTCAGCACCGAACTTCACCTGCGCGGCTTGCGTGTCGACGAAGGACTTCAGCGGCTGGAAAAATACCTCGACGACGCCTACCGGGCCAGAGCACCTTTTGTCCGCATCGTCCACGGCAAAGGCAGCGGACGGATGAAACAGGCTGTGCGCCAGTTATTGCAACAACATCCGCTGGTCGCCTCATTTCGCGACGGCGTTGAAGGAGAAGGTGACAGCGGGGTGACCATTGTCAAATTCAAGACATAACCCAACTCCGCGGACACGGTCTGGAGACCGGCCACAGCGTTGGGATGAGTGAAGACCGGCCCAGGCCGGAAGCCGGGTAACAGTCGCTGAGGAAAATGATGCGTCAATCACGAATTGAAATCGCCATGTTGATCGTTTTGACGGCATGCTGCGTTTGGATTTTGCATGCCGACACACGTCTTGTTGGGGAAGAATCGCCACTTTCGCCGGTATATCCGGATACTGCTTCCCCGCAAATGTACGTCCCCCTATTTGCCGGGCCACAACACCAGGCCACGCCATTTTTGCCTGCGCTCAAAACAGCCATACAAAACCGGTCTGGCGAATCGCTTTGGGCCTCACCGTGGACGTGGTTTGCCATCGGCATCATCGTGTTCGGCGGAATCACCTATGGGTGGTTCAAAGTAGCCAACCGAACGCCCCGTACAAACGACGATGAATCGTGAACTTGTGAGCAAAATTACGCTGTTGGTCATTCTATTGCTCGCCTTTGGCGTGCGCATCGGCGGACTGACAGCACAAAGCATGTGGCGCGACGAGGTCGATGCGATCCGCTTTGCTCAAACCTCGCCCCAAACGCTGATCGGCTATTTCACCCAACCGGGCTGGAATGGGCCACTTTTTTACCTTTTGCTGCGTCCATGGCTGGAGGTCGCCGGACAAGGCGAATTCAGTGCTCGCTTTTTCTCACTGGTCTTCGGCACCTTGAGCGTGGCCCTGGTCTATCACCTGGGCCGACGATGGTTTTCGCCAGAGGTTGGCGGCATGGCGGCCCTGTGGATGGCCCTTTCGCCCTATATGGTCTGGTATAGCCAGGAACTCAAAATGTACGCCCTGCTCTGCACGCTGGTACCGGCGCTGTTTGCCTGTTATGATCGGGCGCTGGAATGCGGCGGCTGGCCGAGATGGACGGCGGCTGTTTTATTGAGCTGGATCACCATGACCACCCACATCATCGCCGCGCTGACCTTGCCGGCGCTGGCCGGCCTGGCGCTCCGCCCAACCGCACGAAGCAAGGTCGGGCTACCGGTACTGGGCATTATGGCCGCTCCGGGCCTGATCATCTTGCCGTGGATCGCGCCGTTGTTGATACAAGGCCAAAACATCGGACACCGCTTTGTTCCCCTAAACACAATGGTCTGGATTATGCTCCAGGCTTTCAGCCGGGGCGTGACGGTGATCGGCGATGTGTGGCCGATGGTGGTGGCCGTTTTCGGACTGCTGGCAGGCACAATGCTATGGCCTCGCCCCCGGGCCACAGCAGATGCGCAGACCGGATGGCGGATAGCCGGATTGTGGATATGGCTGCTCCTCCCCCTCATCGGCCTGTACATTATCGCGCTGCGCGTGCCCCTTTTTGTCGACCGCTACCTGATCTGGATCGGCCCGGCCTTTTACATCCTGGTCGCCCGTGGGGTGGCCGAACTCTGGGCACGATCGCGTCGGGGCGCAGCGGCATTTATTCTCCTCACCGGCATGTTTTTCGTCCTCGGCCTGTGGACACAAACCGCCAACCCGATCAAGTCGGACTTTCGCGCGGCTGCCGCTTTTGTCCGCGAACATCGCCGGCCCAATGAATTGGTCATGTTCCACATCTCGTACATTCGCTATACCTTTGAATACTATTACGGCCCCGCCGCCCCCTACGCCGACGGCGTCCCTACCGACAACCAAACCCTGGAACTCCACGTCGATGCCCAAATGCGCACACGCACCGCCGGATACGAAACGGTGTGGTTGGTGCTCTCCGAGCCGGAGATGTGGGATCGGCGCGGGATGACCGTGGAGTGGTTCGCCAAACACGCCCAGGCCGCCCGCCGCGCCGATTTCGCCCGCGTATCGGTGATCGAATACCGGCTCGAGTAAATTTCGGTTTACGGCTCCGCCGAACCGACCAGGAAACACCCATCGATCGGGTCGACCAGCCGATTTGACAAATTTGGACAATGTGGGTATGATCGGGATGCATTTTGAGATTCAAAAGGTTGTTGGGATGATACCCGCGCAGCATACCGCCTGGTTCTACTTTTATTACTTTACCGCACCGCAAGGGGCGGGTGTTGCGCGTTGGGAGAGCAGCGAGTAGAACCGGCTGAACAAGACTCTCAAAAGACGTGGAGCAACCCGCTCCACGTCTTTTTTGTTTTTCGGTGACTACCTACGTGCCGACTCAAGTCGCCCGCCATAGGCCTTCGGCGCAGGCCGACGCCCGGCACAGCGTGCCCAGAAAGGCTGATTTCCAATCAGCGCATAGCGGCAGGCCAATCAGGTAGGTAGTTACGTTTTTCGATGGAGGTGAAAATGGCTTGTCGTGGCATTCGTGGTGCAATCACGGTTGAACAAAACAGCGCAGAAACAATCCTCAACGCAACGCGCACGCTGTTGCAACAGATTGTCGATGCCAACACCCTTGATCCTGCTGAAATCGCCAGCGTCATCTTGACTGCAACTCCCGACCTGGACGCGGTAGCGCCGGCCCGCGCCGCACGCGAAATGGGTTGGACCGATGTGCCGCTGCTGTGCATGCAAGAAATGGCCGTGCCCGGCAGCCTGCCGATGTGCATCCGCGTGCTGATCCATTGGAATACCGATCTGGAACAAGATCAAATTCGCCATGTTTACCTGGGGCGCGCCCGCATCCTGCGCCCCGATTTGATCAAAGAGGAGAAGCAAGCATGATTCGTGTCGCTTTTCAGGGTGTTGCCGGCGCTTATTCCGAAGAAGCGGTGCGCCAGTTTTTCGGCGCCCAAGTTGAGCCGCTGCCGGTGCGCGATTTCAAGGCGCTGTTTATCGCCGTCGAGCAGGGCGAAGCCGATTACGCCTTGCTGCCGGTGGAAAACTCGACCGCCGGATCGGTCGTGCATGCCTATGAATTGCTGATGGAGCACGACCTGCGGGTGCGCGCCGAGGTGATTTTTCGGGTGCGCCAT
>Ga0209101_1000896_pt1 | contig 23808 bp, 18 predicted proteins | sample ConPoolayeCmetaG_FD_185481 | JGI IMG/M metagenome (GOLD analysis project Ga0209101, IMG submission 185481) | Hot spring microbial mat communities from California, USA to study Microbial Dark Matter (Phase II) - Cone Pool mat layer C metaG... ...
GGGAAAGGGGGGGAGTGGGAGGGTAGGGGAGAGGTTCACCTGGCCCCCCGCGCTGCCGGCACCATGCGTTATTCCCTTTCCACCGTGGCCTGGCGGCTGGCGAGCCGGCTCCTGGTGAGCTACGAGACGTTAGACCAGGCGCGCTTTGTGGTCTATGACATCGAGACCACCGGCCTGCGCCCGGATCGCCACGAGATCATCGAGATCGGGGCCTTGACGGTGGACCGGCGCACCACGGTGGGGGAACCCTTCCACACCCTGGTCCGGCCCGGCCGGTCCATACCCCCGGCCGCCAGTGAGGTCCACGGCCTGGGCGACGAGGACGTGCGCGACGCCCCGCCCATCGAGGCTGTGTTGCCGGCCTTCCTGCGCTACATCGGGGATGCGACCCTGGTGGGGCACAACGTGACCCAGTTCGACAACGTATTCGTGAACCGGGCCTTGCGGCGGGCGCTGGGGCGGCGGCTGGTGAATCCGAGCCTGGACACGCTCGAGCTGGCCCGGCGACTCTATCCCCGGGGCGCGCACTCCCTGGCCGCCCTGGCAGAACGCCTGGGGCTGGGCAGCGCGGCCCATCGCGCCCTGGCTGATGCCGAGATGGAACGGGATTTGCTGTTCTTGTTATTAGAGGAGAACCGCTGGCAGAAGGAATTGGAGTGCCTGACAGACTGGTTGCCGATGGTGGCCCTGGGCATGAAGGCAGCCGCCGTCCCCCTGGCCGATGAGAACCAGACACTGTGGCGGGCGGCAGCCCGGGTGGCCCGACGGGCGGTGACTATGCCGGGTGCAGAGCGAGTGCTCGACCGGCTGCCGCCAGACGCCGTGTGGACCGCTGATCGTATCCTGGCGGACCTGGCGGCCACCGATCTCCCCCCTACCCTGGCCGACGCCCGGTGGTTCCAATTGCGTCAGACCTGGGAACACCTGGCCGAGACCTTCGTGGCCGTGCAAGAGGACCGATCTTTAGAGGCCTTCCTGGGTCACGCGGCCCTGGCCACACCGGAGGATGAATTACCACCACCGACACCAGCGGGCCACGTCACCCTGATGACCCTGCACAACGCCAAAGGCACCGAGTTTCAGGCCGTGTTCATCATCGGGTTGGAAGAAGGTCACGTGCCCCATTGGCGGCATCAGGAGCGCGAGGAAGACGTGGCCGAGGAGTGCCGGGTGCTATATGTGGGGCTGACCCGGGCCGGCCGACGGCTTTACCTGACCAGCACGCGCGAGCGTCAGGAAGGCTGGCGGCGCAATCCCTCGCGGTTCCTGGCTGCGCTGTCGCCAGCAGTCCTGCGTCGGGTCTATCATTATGGGGAAGAAGAACCGGCCGCCTGAAATAGCAGTGGGGCAAGCCATCGCTTGCCCCACCCCAATCTGGTCTGCCCCACTCTATCCCATGGCGACAACGGCCTCCGCCATTTCCACCCGTTGCGGCACGGGCAGCATAGGGCCCAAGATACGTTCCATCGTCATCGTATGGCTGCAAATCCCTCGTTTGCGGAAAAAGCTACAATCGCACTGCCAATGTCCAGAGTTGTATTCAAGGGTATGGACGTCGTTGTCTCCCCGGATTTCCACACGAAAGCTGAGGAAGGCGATCCGGTCACGCTCCTCGGCGTACCGGCGAGCCTTCTGGATCTTGTTAATCAGGCTGGAATCGATCATACACGTTTCCCCCCAGTGGTTAAAAGATTATGTAGAACTTTCGTTGGGTTTGACCTCCTTTCGTCCCTGGGTTTGCGCGCGGCGGTCACAAAAAAAGGCACCGGGGCACAAGGCGGCCGGGCCTATCTGATGGGCTGGGCGATGTTCGCGTGTGACCTGGTCATCTTTCCTCCTCGCTGTCAGAGGAGCCAGGGGACTGTGATTTTGACCGGGTTCATTATACCCATAAGTTGCGCATCCGTCAATCCCCGGCCGGCCCGTTAATCGGGCGTGTATCTGCCGATTACCCTACGATTGCCCTACGAAGAAAGGGTTTTTAGGGGTTTGGCGACGGCTCTGCCGTCGCCAAACCCCACACGCCGGGGGTAGGGAGCAGGGGTATTCGCTCGAAGTGGCGACCACGTCTGCGACCCCCAGCCCACCCAGTCCGGCCTGCCTGCCAGGTCGCAGACGTGGGGCCGGGGGCTGGACTGGGTGGCAGGCCTGCTGACTGTGAATCCTGTCCAGGCCGTGGGGTAGTTACTTCCAGGTGAGCAAGATAGCCGATGAAAAGCTGGAGCTTTGTGGTGCTGATCAAGGGGGCCGGTGATCTGGGCACGGGCGTGGCCCATCGGCTGCACCGGGTCGGGATGCGCGTGGTGGTGACTGAATTGCCGCAACCCCTGGTTATTCGCCGCCCGGTGGCCTTTGCCAACGCGGTTTATGAAGGCGCAGTGACTGTGGAGGGGGTCACGGCCCGGCGGGTGGCCCTGGATGAAGGCGAGATCGCCACGACGTGGGGACGCGGGGAAGTGCCGGTGGTGGTGGACCCGGCCGGGCTGGCGGTCCAGGTCTTGCGGCCGGACGTGGTGGTGGATGCTATCCTGGCCAAGCGCAACACCGGCACGCGGATCACCGATGCGCCGGCCGTCATCGCCCTGGGGCCGGGCTTCACGGCCGGCGTGGACTGCCATGCGGTGGTGGAGACGGAGCGGGGGCACTATTTGGGCCGGGTCATCTGGGAAGGGGCCGCGCGCCCGAACACCGGCGTCCCCGGCGAAGTGGGCGGGCAGACTGCCCGGCGTGTGCTTCGCGCCCCGGCCGGGGGCCTGCTCCAGGGCGTGGGGCGCATCGGGGATGTGGTGCGGGAGGGGGAAACCGTGGCCCTGGTGGCCGGTCAGCCGATCCAGTCCCCCTTCGCCGGGGTGCTGCGGGGTCTGCTCCATGATGGTGTGCCGGTCCGGGCTGGCATGAAGGTGGGGGATGTGGACCCTCGTGGCAAGCCAGAATATTGCTTCACCATATCGGACAAGGCCCGGGCCGTGGGCGGCGGGGTATTAGAGGCCATCCTGACCTTGCTGCCGGCCAGTGGGGCGGCAGAACGGCTGCGATGACTATGGAACCCGTTTCCTCTCAGGAAACGGGTTCCTTGTATCTACTCCCCACAAAGCCGCCAGGCGGCGCGTTCGTTGTCGTCTGGGAAGCGGGGGAGGATGGTGCCCAGGTTGGGTAGGGGCACCTGGGTCCCCACTTCCAACGCTGCCCAGTTCGTCTCCTCTGTCCCGCCCTGGGCAAAGACGCCGATGGTGGCCCCCACGGTGGCATAGCGGCTCTCGACACAGGCCAGACCTATCTGGCGGCCCTCTACCAACACACAACTGGTCACCCGGCCGATGACGCGCCCCCGGTTGTTGACTACCGGTGCCCCAGGATGGATCGTGCGCACGCCGCTTTCGTTCATGCGGAATCGCACCACCTGGCGCGCCGGGCCGTCCTTGAACCGGGCCAGGTACGCTTCGCGCCCGATAAAGTATGGTTTGTGGAACTTGACGTAGGCTCCAAAGCCGGCCTCGGTGGGGAAGAGGCCCAGGGGACCGGCCAGTTCGTGGCCGTAGAGGGGCAGGCCGGCCTCGGTGCGGGTAGAGTCGCGCGCGGCCAGACCTGTGGGTTTGACCCCCAGGTCCGCGCCGCGTTCCAGGATGGCGTGCCACAGGCGCGGGGCCTCGGCCGGGTGGACAAAGATCTCGTAGCCGATCTCTTCGCCGGTGTAGCCGGTGCGGGCGATGACCAGTGGCAATCCGAGCAACTCGCACTCGATGAGGTCCGTGCGGCGCACGCGGGCCAGGGCAGCTTTGAGGGCCGGGTCGTCCGTCAGGCGTTGTAGTGTGGCCAGGGCGGCCGGCCCTTGCAGAGCGATGTCCACCCGCTGATCGTCGCCGCAGGCCGGGTCCTTGAGGTTGCGCAGGATCGCCGGCCGGGTCACGGCCTTGTCCGGGTAGCGCCGGTCAAGGCACACGCGCCCCTCGTTCACGGCGTTCAGCCAGGCCCAGTCCTTGTCTGCGTTGGCGGCGTTGACCACCATGAGGTAACGGTCGCGCGCGCGGCGATAGACCATGATGTCGTCCAGGGGATGGCCGTCGGGGTCCAGCAGATACGAGTAGTGGGACTGCCCATCTTCCAACCATTTGACGTAATTGGTCGTGACCAGGTCCAGAAAATCGGTGGCCTGGGGGCCGGCGATCTCGAACACGCCCATGTGGCTCACGTCAAAGAGACCGGCGGCCTGGCGCACGGCCCGGTGTTCATCGCTGACGCTGGTGTACCAGACTGGCATCTCCCAGCCGGCAAAGGGCACGATCTTGCGGGTGAGCTGGCGGTGGACCTCGTACAGGCAGGGGCGTTTGAGGGGGGCCGACGGATCGTCTTGCCAGGCGAACCAGGGCCGGCCGGGATTGGGGTGAGCCTGGTCCAAGACGTGCTGGCCCACAAAATACGGCTTGGACAGGCGGAAATAATCCGGGTGGGCCTCGAACAACTCCCGCCCGTCTGGGCGCTGACCGCCGGTGTAGGCCGGCAGGCCCTGGCTGCTGCGCAGGATCGCCTGGGCGATGTGGCCGCCGGGCACGGCGCCGGCCTCGACGAACGCGCTCCACAAGACCTGGGCCTCACGCGGGTGCAACAGGAAACGAAACTCGGCGCCGCCGTCGTGGGCGACGCAGAATACAAGGGCCGGCTGGCCGTGTACCGGTCCTTCCCAGAAGGTTCCGGGCGTCAGGCCAGGTACGGTCGGGTCCACACGTTGGACGATGCTCCAGGCCTGCGGTCCGACCAGGCCCAGGGTCGTCATTTGCTCCCCCTCGCTGGCCTCGTTGCTCAGGTCTTCCACCGTCACCGGCCCCTCCACCTTGCGCCAGATGTCCTGATCGTCAAAGAGGATATAGCCATCAGACAGGCCACGTAGCCAGGCTTTGACCGCCTCATGGTTCTCCGGGTTGGTGAGGAGAAGATAGCGGTCACGGCCCCATTGGTCGGGGGCCAGGCGGAGGAAGGTCACGTCGTCCAGCAACCGGCCTCGCCGGTCGAGCAGGAAAGTGCGGCCGCCATATCCCGGTTGTACGGTCGTGACGTCGGCCGTGCCGACCTGTTGCATGAGGGCCTGGGCGCGCGCCCCGGTCACGCGCAAAAGTCCCAGGTTGCTCATATCCAGCAGCAGGGCCTTGTCTTCCAGAGCCTGGCGCAACAGGACTTCCCGCTCTTCTTCCTCTGCACCGGCATAGGGCATAAAGCGCAGGTCCCGCCATTCGGGCTGGGGTGGGCGAAAGTGGTAGTGGGGGTAGCCACTGCTGGCGTGGCGGAGGGTTTCGGCTTTGGCCCCGGTCGCCAGGGCCGCGGTGCCGCGTTTGACTTCCTCCAGGATGTCCTGATTGATCTTGCCCCGGGGCCATTCCCCGGCGACGCCGATGTAGCTGAAGGGATGGATATTTTTGAGCACCGTGGCGATGAGGTCGGCCAGGGCATCCATTTCGGCCGGCCCCAGGCCCCGTTGGGTGACCCACGGCGTGCCCAGGCGCACCCCACTGCCCAGGACGGTCAACTCGTCGCCGGGGATGGTGTTCTTGTTGGCGATGATGCCGGCCAGCTCCAGGATGCGCACGGCCACCTCGCCGCGCAGGGGGTAACCGGTGGGGGTCTGAATGGTGCGCAGGTCAATGACCAGCAGATGGGTATCGGTCCCGCCATAGGCCAGGCCCAGGCCGCGTTTGGTCAGGGCCTGGGCCAGGGCCTGGGCGTTCTCCACGATGCGCTGTTGCAGACGGCGGAACGGTTCCGTGCGGGCGATCTGGAACATCACGGCCATGGCGGCGAACTTGTTGGGATGGGGACCACCCTGGGCCCCAGGGAAGACAGCCATGTCTATGCGCGCGGCCAGCTCCTCGTTGGTGGTGAGGATGCAGGCCCCCCGTGGCCCACAAAGGGTCTTGTGGGTGGTGAACGTCACCACATCGGCGATGCCTACGGGATTGGGGTAGACGCCGGCCACTACCATCCCGGCCGGGTGGGCGATGTCGGCCAGGAGATAGGCCCCCACCTCGTCGGCGATGGCGCGGAAGGCAACCCAGTCTGGGGCCCAGGGGTACGAGGTGTAACCAGCGATGATAAGGCGCGGGCGGTGCGCACGGGCCAGCTCGCGGATCTCATCATAGTCCAGGCGGCCGGTGCGTTTGCTGACACCGTAAGAGGCCACCCGGTAGCGGCGGCCGGAGATGTTAAACTCGGAACCGTGGGTCAGATGTCCACCCTGGAACAGGTCCATGCCCATGAGGGTGTCGCCCGGTTCCAGGAGGGCGTCATAGACGGCCAGGTTCGCCGCCGCCCCGGAGAGGGCCTGCACGTTGACGTAAATATGTTCAGCGGCGGCGTGCTCGTTGGCAAAGCAGGCCGCGCAACGCCGCTGGGCCAGCGTCTCCACAAAGTGCACGTAATCCGCCCCCTTGTAAAAGCGCCGGTCCCCGTAGCGCCGATAGTGGGTGAGCTGGTGGCCGAAATCGAGGAGCCGCTCCTCCTCTTCGCGGGTCATGCGCAGAGGAGGGTAACCTTCAGCATAGACGTTGTTAAAGACGGAGCCGAGGGCCTGGCGCACGGGCCGGGGGGCATAGCTTTCTGAGGGGATCAGGATGAGCCGGCGCGCTTGCCGTTCCTCCTCAAAGCCGATGATGTCATAGATAGCCGGGTCCACATGGACCAGGTCCTGGTCAAAGAATACGTCGGCGTATTCCGGGGTAGTGGTCATCTTGAGGTTGTCCTCCTCGTATAGTATCTGCTCAGGCCGGTCTCTTATCTCACCACAAAGGACACGAAGGGCGCAAAGTATGATCCAGGGTTGTGATAGTCTCAGTAGTCATCATGAACTGCGTTCGCCACAACGTATGAAAATGTGATAGGCAGCAGGCAATAGCCGTGCCTTCCTGAAGTCCATTTTCAAGTCAGATGGAAAAAGTCGCTCAAAGCGGCGACTGTAGGGAGTGTGACCCGCCGCTTCGCGCTCGGCGGTCGCAGACCGCCGAGGAGCACAAATTTCCATCTACTGAGTCTCAGTAGATGGATTTGTTCCCTCCCTGACAGGAGTTATGCACGGATTTCAGGCCCTCATCGCACGGCGCTGGATCTCGTCCAGGTGGCTCACCAGGGCCTGCATCCGGGCGGCGATGTCTGCCAACTCCTGGGCTGAGGCGGCGATCTCTTGCATGGAGGCGGTTTGCTCCTCTACCGCTGCGGCGACCTGTTGAGTGGCGGCGGCGTTCTCCTCTGTCACGGCGGCCATTTCATTCATCGCCCGCACGATACGGTCTGTTCCTTTTTCCTGTTCGACGGTGACCTGAGAGGTGGCGATGGCCAGAGCCGTAGCTGTCTCGATGGCCGCGTTGAGGTGGTCCATGCGCTGGGCCAGGCGGGCACTCTCTTCCTGGATCTGGGCACTGAGGGCAGCGATCTCGCTGACAGCCCAGGCCGAGTTATCGGCCAGGCGGCGCACCTCGTCGGCCACAACAGCAAATCCCCGGCCGTATTCCCCGGCCCGGGCTGCCTCGAGGGCAGCATTCAGGGACAGCAGTTGGGTCTGGTCAGCGATCTCATTGACCAGGGCCACGATATGGCCGATCTGGCTGGATTTATCGGTCAGGCTTTTGAGGGTTTGGATGGCGGCCTGGACAACCGTCTGCACGTGCTGAATGGCCTGGCCACTGGTGTTGGCATTATCAGCGATGCCCTTGGTGGTGGCCGCCAGTTCGGCGATGACATGGCTGACCTTTTCGGCCTCCTCGGCCTGGACCGCCGCGCCCTTGGCGACTTGTTGCATGGTGAGGGTGACCTGCTCGGCACCGGCACCGAGTTGCTCGGCGGAGGCCGATAGTTGCTCAGCGGCGGCGGCCACCTGTTCCGCCGTGGCCTGGATATCCCGGGCCGTCTCCATGATCGTCTGCAAGTTTCTTCTTTGCGCCTCTAGCAGGTCTGTGATCTGGTTCAACATCGCGTTGAGGCCCTGGGCCAGACGGCCGGTCTCATCCTGACGCCTGACCTGGACCCGCGATGAATAGTCCCCCTGGCAGACGGCCAGCATCACGGCCATGATTCGGCGGATCGGACTGGCGATCCAGCGGGCAAAGGCCCAGGAGGCGAGTATGGAGAGCACCAAAGCCAATATGGAGAGTAGCAGGCCGGTGAACGCCAACCGGTTGACGGTCCCTAAAAAGTCTTCGTCGGCCTGGGTGATCACCAGGGTCCAGCCGTGGGGGTTGGTGAACGCGACGGGGCTACCGGCCTGGGTGTAGGCTTTTAATGGCACAATGGTGTTGGTTTTCCAGGTATTTCTCCAGTAATAGTTGAAGGAACGGGGTTCGTCCCGCCGTAGGGCCTCCTGGGTTACGGCGGTAAGCTCAAGCAGGCTAACAGTGCGGGTAATGGGCACGCCATAGTCGGTCACGCCGACCAGGGTCTCAGTGAGGCCGGTAGTATATAGCAAGAAGTTATGTAGTTGTTCGCCATTAGCTTCGCGCAGGCCGTGGGCAATGGTCACACCGTAACGGTCCACCATGTATACATAGCCGGTCTGGCCTACCTGGATGGGGTCTGTGATGGCCCATAATGCCTCGGCTTTCAGGTCGGCGATCAGGAGGCCCGTGACCAGGCCGGTATGCGGGTCACGAACCAGAGCGCTGACCAGGAAAACCCGCTCCCCGGAGGGCAATTGCCGCAGGTTGGAGAGGGATTGACCGCGCCGTGCCTTTTCCAGCCAGGAGGCGTAGTCCTGGACGGTTATCTGGTCGGTGGTGGAGGCCAGGATGTTGCCTTGCAAGTCGCAGAGGGTGAGACTGGAATAAAAACTGCCTAGCAGGTTATTCCAGGCACTCAGGGCGGCCTTTTTACTGGCCGCATCTACTGTGGGATCGCGGATGTCACTGGCATTAGCTATCATATATACATCTTGCAGTCGCTCCCACAGGAAGCGCTCCACAGTACGGGCCGTGCTCTCGGCCAGGCGGAGCTGGGTTTCCCGGGCTTGCCGGACGAGCTGGTCATGCACAAAGGTATAGCTGAAGTAGCCCAGGATGAGCAGTGGGATGAGGGAGACGCCGGTCATCAGTACTATCAGCTTGACTTGCAGGGGCAGGCTGATGACCCACGTGTATGCACGGTTCAATCTGCGCCAGGCGCGTTGACGATGGGGAGATGCTGCCGGGTCCACTAAACAAGTTCTCCTTCGCTCATTTCTTCCCAGCGAGACCCCGGAGCGGGGGTTGGGGAATCGGTTCTTGGGTCTTGGCGTAGATGTGTTCACGGCGGTTTAGCGGTTGGAACAGGTGCAACAGGTTCAGGGGCAGGATCTCGGTTTTGCCGATCACCAGGACCCCATCGTCGGGCAGGGTACGGTGGAAGAGATGAAACAGACGTTCTTGCTGGGCTTTGGTGAAGTAGATGAGCACGTTGCGGCACAGGATCAGATCGCTGACTGGCCCAACGGTCATCTGGTTCAGGTCAGCCTGTTGGAACTCGACCATGTTGCGGATGGTGGGTATGAGGATATACTCATTGCCATCAAGGGTGAAATAACGGGAGGTATAGTGTTCGTCAACGTTTTGCAGGCTGAAATGGCTGAACCGGCCCCGGCGCGCGCGCTCCAGGACCGCGCCGTCTATATCCGTGGCGTAGATGTGAAGTTGCCAGGTGGTCTGTTGGTGGCTCAGGAGTTCTTGCAGGAGGATGGCCAGGGAATAAGGTTCTTCACCGCCGGCGCAGCCGGCGCTCCAGATGCGGAGTCGGCATGTCTGGTGGCGGGCTTTTAACAGGGCCGGCAAGACCTCTTCGCGCAGAGCCTGGTAAAGCGAGGCGTCACGGAAGAAATAAGACAGGTTAATGGTCAGGGCGGTGAATAGTCGCTCATATTCGGCCTCGCAGGTGACCAGGTAGGCCATATATTCGGCATAGGATTGTACCCGGAGTGCACGCATACGCACGGCCAGGCGGCGACGCAAATAGTTGGGTTTGTATTGCCGGCAATCCAGCCCCCGCTCTTGCCGGATGTAATCCAACAGGGCCTGGAAGGCGGCCTCATCGTCTGGGCCGGGGTGCAGGTTCACTCCAATCCCTCGAGTCTGGCCCCCAGCCGACGCGCGATGCGGACCAGAAATTCTGGCGGCGGCTGGGGGACCCGCTTTTGCATAACCGGGTAACTGGCCCGGAACGCCAGGTCGGCCAGCGCAACGGCGATGGGGCTATCCGGGGCTGAGAGCATCAGGGGCTGACCCTTGTTGATAGCCTCGATAGTGCGGTCGGGGTCATAGGGGATGATGGCGGCCAGCGGCACCTGCAGCGCGGCCTCCAGGTCTTTGCGGGTCAGGGCGCGCCGTGAGGGGGTGTTCACGTTCAACACCACGGCGTAGCGTTCCTTGGGATAGCCCAGGCTCTGAAATACTTCCAAAGTGGCCATCGTGGCACGCAACGAGACCATCTCTGGGGTCAAGACCAGCAGGATCAGGTCCGCCGCATCCAACATCGCCAGGGTCAGCTCAGAGAAATTGGAGCCGGTGTCAATGATGATGTAGGGGATGGCCTGTCGGAGAGCCTGCACGGCGGCGGTCACGGCTTTGGTGGAGACCAGCTCGGCGGTCTCTGGGGCCAGGGGGGCCGCCATGATTTTTAGCCCGCTGGGATGGGCCAGCAGATAGGGGGCGAGCAAGTCTGGGTCCATAACGGCAGCATCTTCTTCGTGGAGGTCAGCCAGGGTGATGCGAGGGACCAGGTCTATCATCAAGGCGGTGGCACCATTCTGGAGGGCCGTATCTACCACGACGCTCTCCACACGCCAGAGCATCCCCAGGGCCAGAGCCATGTTCAAGGCGATGGTGGAGACGCCGACACCACCGCGCAGGCTAAAGACGGTGAGCACCTGGCCGACCGGGCGCTCGACCGCCGGGGCCGCGGGCCGGGCGCGGGCCAGTAGCGCGCGCACGCGCACCTCCAGTTCAGCCGGGTCGAAGGGCTTGGTCAGATAGTCGTCGGCGCCGGCTTCAAAGCCGGCCACCTTCTCCTCGATCTTGGTCTTGGAGGTGAGCATCATGAGCGGCACGTGAGCCAGCGTCGGGTCCTGGCGTATCCGCCGGGTCAGCTCAAAGCCGTCTATGCCGGGCATGGCGATGTCGGTGATGACCAGGTCCGGCTGGAAGGCGTGCAGCTTGGCCCAGGCCTCCTCGCCACTAAGGGCCGTCTCGACCTGGTAGCCCACTTTTTCCAGGTGGTCCTTGACCATCTGGACGATGAGTTTACTATCATCCACAGCAAATATACGGGGTTTGGCCATCTGGGCTTTCTCCGGCGAGCTTGATTATACCGCTTTTCGTCCGTTTTGTCACGTGGTAGTTGGTGATTGGACAACCACACCACAAGGAATAGAGGCTTTAGCCGGTCGTGCCTGAAGGCTCGACTCCAGAATTGTCCAGTGGTAAGCCTTGCGTGTTTAGGGCGTAGGGCGCAGGTGTAATGGTTGCCGGTTTTTGCACTTGTGGTATACTTGGTTTAATCGTAACTGTTCAGCCTGCACCCTCCCGCAGGTTCGAAAGTGTCTGGCAACGGGTCAAGCAGGTCCACTCTGGCCTGGAGATCATGCCAGAACCTGCGGGAGAGTGAGCAGTTACGTTTAATCTGATCATGGGGGCTGGAAAGTTTTGCCCAGGTGGGGCGACCTGGCTGGTTGCTTACTGCCTGCCCACCAGGGAGGATTCGAGTGGCGATGAACGTGGCGGTGAAGCGTTTCTGGGAAGTAGATGCCTTGCGTGGACTGGCCATCGTGATGATGGTCCTGTTCCATCTGGTATACGATCTGAATTTTTGGGGTCTCTGGAGGGTGGACCTGTATTCCGGCTTCTGGTGGTTCTTCCCACGGGCCATTGCCGGCACGTTTATCCTGCTGGTAGGAGTGTCTTTAACCCTCAGTCTGGCCCGGGCCACACACACGGCCGGCGGGCGGCTGTATCTCCGGTATCTCCGACGCGGGTTAAGGGTCTTATCCTGGGGCCTGGTTATCACGGCAGTTACCTGGCTGTTTTACCGTTCCGGGTTCGTCGTGTTCGGGATCTTGCATTTCATCGGTGTGGCGATCATCCTGGCCTATCCGTTCCTGAAGCTGCGCTATTGGAATTTGCTACTGGGGGTGGCCCTGGTGGTAGTCGGCGTCTACCTGGAGGGCTGGAGCGTCGAGACCTCCTGGCTGTTCTGGCTGGGACTGCGGCCGCTGCATTTTCAGTCGGTGGACTATTTTCCGCTTATCCCGTGGTTTGGCGTGGTCCTGGTGGGGGTTTTCCTGGGGAACACGCTGTATGCCGGTTATACGCGCCGGTTCCCCTTGCCGGATGTCTCGACCTCGGCGCTGGTGCGCTGGCTGGGCTTTCTGGGCCGGCACTCACTGCTGATCTACCTGACCCATCAGCCGATCCTGGTGACGCTGACCGGCCTGGTGTTCTGGGCGCGAGTGGGCTGGGCGATGGCAGGTCCTCGCCAGTAACGTTGGGGTAAGACCCGCACGCGCCGGGCGCACCCCCTGGTCCGAAAATACGCCGGTGTGCTCGCACGTGCCTCGTGCCCACGCCATTTCGCACCCACGCCGAGCGTGGGTGCGAGCAGGGGTAGTTTGCCTCGTGCCCACGCTCCGCGTGGGCACGCAGCAGAGACCGCCTGCTCACAGGGCATAGGCGGTTGAGAAAGGATTTGGCTACAGCCTGGCGTTCCTGGTTGTGCGACCCGGCATTTCGCACCCACGCAGAGCGTGGGTGCGAGCAAGGGGGGCGCACCCACGCAGAGCGTGGGTGCGAGCCAAGAGCGAGGGGCCAGGGGCTATTCACGAAGGAGCAGTGAAGATGGAACCATCCGCAGGTCTGGTCTGCGTCTACGTGGCCCAGGGGCAGATGCAGGCCCATGTGTTCAAAGCCCGCCTGGAGAGCGCGGGCGTTCCGGTTCTGCTCAGATATGAAAGCCTGGGCCTCGTCTATGGGTTCACTCTGGATGGCCTGGGCGAGGTGGGGCTATATGTTCCGGCGGCGCTGGCCGACGAGGCCCGATATTTGCTGGAACACCCGGAGCCTCTGGCTGAGGGGGATTGGGCTGGGACCTCGAAGATCCCGGAATCGCCGGCCGGGTAGGTGTCTGGAGAGAGTTTCCCACGCCAGCGCGGGGTGTGCCACCCCGCGCTGGCGGCGGGTCACACCCCTACGGTCGCCGCCTGGAGCGACTTTCCATGCCTGAGACCTGCTGAAGTCGCTCTATTGGATGCGCACTACCAGGCGTGCGTCTTCCCACAGGCGTTCCAGTTGGTAATAGGCTCGCTCACGTGGCCCGAACACGTGTACGATCACATCGCCATAGTCCATGAGCACCCAGCCGCTCCGGGGTTCCCCCTCCACGTGCAATGGCGCTCGCTCCAGCGCCTTGAGCGTCAGCTCCAGCGTCTCGATAAGGGCTGCTATCTGCCGCTCCGTGCTCCCACTACAGATGACAAAATAGTCGGCGATTGGTGTCAGGCCCCGAATGTCCAGGAGCACCACGTCTTCAGCCTTCTTATCCACCGCCACATCCACGATCGTGTGCGCCAGTTCGGTTGATTCCAGGGCTGTTCCTCCTCGGATCAATAGTAACTGTCTACCCTCCCGCAGGTTGGGATACCTTTCTAACCGGCGGCAGGGGGAGTCGGGTCTTGCTCTTGAGGGAGAGGGCAGGCCTTCACCATGGTCAGTATGTTACCCCGGGCCTTGTCGAAGGTGAATTGCACCCGGTCCATCAGGGCGTGCATAAAGTGCAACCCCAGGCCCCCAATAGGGCGGTCTTTGAGCGGGGCCGCCAGGTCCGGGGGACGGATCGCGGTTGGGTCAAAAGGTTGACCCCAGTCATGGATCGTGACCTGGATCTCTGCTCCGTCGCGCTGACAGGAAAGCTCGATAGGTCCCCCCTGGCCGTTATAAGCGTGCTCGATCACGTTGGTACATGCCTCATCCACAGCCAGTTGGATCTTGAAGGCGTCTTCCTGATTCAGCCCACAGGCCCGGGCTGACTCCATCACCCAATCTCCGATGCGGGCCAGGTTTTCCGGCTGGCCCTCTATCCTCAAGGTAGAGACTGGCTCCGACGATCTGGACACACCGTTGACTCCTCTTTAGTCAGCCTGCCGCCCCTAAAGATTCGGGTTGAGGAATCGGCGGCCTTCTTCGGCCATCTGCTTCAGCAAGGCGGCCGTGCCCGCGAAACCACCCGGCGGAGCAAGCCGCTCCACCTTGCGGCCGGCTGCCCGCAACTTTTGCTCGTCGCTCTCTGGGACGCCGAACGGCCCGCCCACGATGGTCACGTATTCGTATTTCAGGGCCTCCTCCACGCTAAAGCCGCAGGTGGGCAGGAACCGGGCGATGTATTGTTGGGCCGCCTGCCAATCCTCTTTGGCCCAGTTGTCTGCGTGTTTCCAGAAGAGCAGATAATGATAGAACGGTGGCGTGATCGGTGGGCCGGGAGGGCCCAGGTATTTGCGCACCTCGGCGCGCAACGCGTCTTCCCAGGTCCAGATCCATTTGCCATCGCCCTTGACGCAACCGGGCGAGGGGTTGCGCGAGGGGTCGGTCATCAGCTCGCAGCGGGCCCAGATAGCCTCTTCCGTCAGGTTGAGCCGGCGCAATAGCCAGGCACAGAGCCGGCCGCCGCTCTCCAGTTGCTGAGGGGAGGGATGGCGCCCCGGCACGTCGAACTTGCCCACAAAGGCGATGCCGATGCTCCGGTCATCCCAGGTCTTGGTGGCCTTGTAGGGGTCCACGCCATCGTAGGACTGGAACGAGCTGGTGGTCAGGTGATTGGTCTGATAGATCGTGCCGTCATTGGCGATCATAAAGTGGTAGCCGATGCCGGGCCAATGCAGTTTGTCCACCAGGTACTCGGCCAGCTTTTCCGGCGTGACGCCTTCCCAGTTGGTGTGATGGATGACCAGCATCTGGATCTGGCTCTCCGGGCGAGTGGGATATGGTCCCGGGGCGTTGCCACGCGGGTAACGTGGCAACTGGTCGGCCTTGTTGATAATGGGCGGTTGGAGCGGTTCGATGGGTACGGCCGCTTCCACGGCGACCTGCGCCGTCTGCTCGATGGGCGTGCCCTGGTGCGGGATGGCCCGCAACGTGTAGGTGGTGGTGGTGGTCGGCTGGACCTGCTGCTGGCCGCTGAGGCCCACCGGCGCGCCGTTCAGCGCCACCGATTTGATGCCTTGCGTGGTCCAGCGCAGGGTGGCTTTCTGCCCGGCGACGATGCGGGCCGGCTCGGCCAGGAAGGTCACCTGGGCCGGCCTGTCCCAACTGAACTGGCGCACCTGGGTGGGCAGGGCCTTGACGGCATGGATCACTTTCTGGCGGGTACCATCGGCCCGATACCAGGCCGTATCTTCAAAAAAGTCATCGTTGTTGCCGGCGATCTTGCTGGCCAGGACCCAGGGGCAGAAGCAGAAAAAGTAATCCGGGGCCCGGCCGTCCATCATGTACTGGAAGGAGCGGGCGATGTGATCGGCCACCACGTTTTCGTCCCGGGTGTCGGTATACGGGTTATCGGGCCGGATGCCCAGCCGGGTGCCCCCCTCGGTGCTCAGAATGGGCAGGCTGCGGCCGATCTTTTCGCGCACGATCTCGTCATAGACCTCAAACTTGCGGAAGGAATGGGATTTGAGGCGCGTCACCGGCGTGGTGAGGGGGTCTTGCGCCCACATATTATAGTTGTGCAAACTGATCCATAACTTGTCGTAGAGTTTGATCCGTCGGGCCGCATCGAGGCGGGCATTGATGGCCTCCAGGGCATCTATGAAGAACTTGACATCCTCGCCCTCGCCCAGGCCGTATTCGCCGCCGGCCGTGGCCAGGCCGGGGAAACCGGGCAACCCGCCAGCGTCAATGACCCGCAGGGCGGCGTCAATCCACCACTCGGCGAATTGGCCCATCATGTTCGCCGGGAACTGGTTGTTGGGCCATTCGCCCTTGAGGTTCGGCTCATTGTAGAGCTGGAAATAGCGCACGCCTTTGGCCGCATAGTGCCGGACCAGCTCCGCCAGCCAGGCGGGCAGGGGCGCCGTGGGATGGGTATATACCCGCAGGATGGGCATCATCTCGTTCTCGACGAGCTTCTGCACCAGATAATCGTTGGCCAGAAGGGCCCAGTCGTAGCCGTTCAGAAAGACGACCCACTTGATGTGCATCGCCTTGCATTCGCTGATGTACGTGTCCACCAGGGCGTTCGGCGCAGACTGGGTGGTGAACCAATGGATGCCACGACCGTTGTCGTTCTTAGGCCGGGGGTATTCCCATAGTTGCATCGTCTCCCCCCCTTTCAGGTTGCAGGTTGCGGGTCACAGGTTGCAGGTCGCAGGTCACAGGTTGCAGGTCACAGGTTGCGGGTCACAGGTCGCAAGTCGCAGGTTCCACGCATTACGTTTTACGTTTGACGTTTGACGTTTGACGTTTTACTGTTCCTTCCAATCCACCGTGGCTTCCTGGCCCCACTTGACATTGACGAGGGGGGACCAGTCGCTACGGTAGTTCTTGAGCTTGAGGTAGTAGACGCCGGCGCTGACCGTCAGTTCGTAACGGCCATCGGAACCGGTGCCCACCGTGCTGAGCCATTTTTTCTCGCCGTTGTATAGCTCGATAAAGGCCCCGGAGACGGCGCGGCCATTGCGGTTGAGCACGCGCCCCCGGATGAACGGCTGGCCGGCCGTGGTCTGGATCGTCACCGTGGCCCGGTAGGTGCCGGCCGCCGCCGGGGTGGGCGCGGCGGTGGCCGGTGGTATCGGCGTGGCGGCCGGGCCACCGGGTAGGAATCGGAGGCTCTCCATCATCTGGGTATATAGCCCGGTCTGCTCACCATACCGGGCCTGATCGGCGGCACCCATGAAGATGTAGCCGTGGCCGTTGGTATGGACCCGGCCGTACAGATCAAAGATATTGCCCGCCGGATCGGTAATGACCATATAAAGCCAGGGGAGACCATTGAACGTCCGGCTATCCTCAGAGATGATCTCCTTGACGAGGTTGCGAGCACGGAGCAGGTCCAGGAACCGGTCGAGCAGAGACTTGTCGTCCTCCTGGAAGTTGTAGACGATGGAGACTATGGCCCAGATATGGGAATCACTGCTGTAGAAGGAGGTCGAGTAGGTCTCTTCCTTCACCGTCCAGTTCGTCGGGTAGCGGATGGAGAGGCCAAAGGCGGAGCTGGAATAGGTTTTCATCTCCCCGGCGACGAGTGGTTGGGTGGGCGTGGGGCTGGGGACCCGCGTGCGGGTCGGCAGCACTGTTGGCTGAAGGCCGGTGGTGCTGGTTGGTAAGGGTCTGGCGGTGACGGTGGGCCGGGTGGTGGGGACGGTCGGCACGACAGGAGAGACCGTGTGCTTCGGGGCGGGTTGCAGGTAGGCGATCAACACGGCGCCGCCTCCGCCGCCGATGAGCAGGCCGCAACAACACAAGACCAAAACTATCACGACCACGCCGGCCACGATAAAGGGCCGCCTGGAGCGTCCAGGAGGCGTTTCTACCGGGGATGGGCTGACCGCCGGCTGGGGCAATGCCGCGCCACAGTCGGCACAGAAAGTTGCCCCCGGTTCAACGGGAGTACCGCAATGGGGACAGTTCATCTTTCACTCCTGATTGAGCCTCTGATCATGCTCTCCCGCAGGTTGGGACACCATTCTAACCTGCGAGAGGGTACTACGGTAAGACCTGGAAGCTTTCCATCATCTGGGTGAAGGTCTGGGAAGCCGGTTCATAGTTATCGGTGAGGGTGATCCCGGAAAAGATATAACCACGGCCGTTGGGATGGATCACGGTGTAATGGTCTATAGTCACCGGGGCGTTGTTTTGCAGAACGCCGGTGATGATCAAATACTGCCAGGTCACTTCATTGAAGATGCGGGTATCCTCGGTGACAACTTTCATCTCGGTCAATGAGCGGGCAAAGTTCTGCACGCTCTGGTCTCGGAAGGCTTTCTCGCTACCGACGGGGTTCTGAACCACCGTGATGACCACCAGGGCCACGCCATCTGAGCTGGAAAAGATCACCCCGGACCGGTCTTCCTGGAGGTTCCAACCCATCGGGTAGTGGACGGAAAAGCCCTGGGTGGCACTGGAGTACCGTTGCATCGGCTCGACGAAAGCGGAGCGGGTGGCCGGGGGAAGTGGGGTGCGCGTGGGCGTGGGCACCAATGTGGACACCGGCGGGGACGTCACCGTAGGCGTGGAGGTTGCGGTCGCGGTGGGCACTGGGGGCTGCGTAGGCGACAGGTAGGCCATCATGGTCACGCCCCCGCCGGCCCCCACCAGGCAACCGCACAGGAACAACAAGGCCATGCTCAGGACCAGCCCCCCGATGAACAGGGGCGAGCGTGGGAGCACGATCACCTTTTCCGGCTCGTGGATGGGCGTTTCTGCCAGTGGGGACAGCACGCTTCCACAGCGAACGCAGAATCTGGCTCCTGGCTCAATGATCCGCCCACAGTGAGGGCAGTGCATGGTTCTCTCCTACGGCAAGAAGCGGAAACTCTCCATCATCTGGGAGAAGGTACGCGTGTCGGTATTATAGAGCGCGGCCGTGGCCAGACCGATAAAGGTGTAACCGGTGCCGGTGGTATGGACATGAGTATATAGGTCTATCTTGAAATCAGTGTTCTGGTAGGTGCTGGTGATCACCGAGTATTGCCACGGCACCCCATTAAAGACCCGGCTGCTCCGCGAAACGATCTGGAAATCCGTTGGCGTGATCGCCCGCAGAACAGCCTGGCTGCTCTCATGGTACGCGCTTTCGCTGCCGGCGTTCTTGGTCACGTTAATGATCACGCCGATCAAAGTCCCACTGAACGAAGGGCCACCGGCGTTTTCTTTTACTGTCCAGTTTGCCGGATATTGGATGGAGAACTTGTGGGTGGCACTGGAATAAGTTTTCATGCCCCCCACTTCGGTCCCGCTCAGGGGCGTGCGAGTCGGCGCGCTGGCAGGTGTCCTGGTGGGCGTGCGGGTGGGCACCCGGGTAGGCGTGCTCGTGGGTAGCCGGGTGGGGGTGTTAGTGGGCTTTGAGGTGGCCGTCGGCGTGAATGTGGCCGTGGGCATCAGGTAGGCCACCGCTACGGCCCCCCCGCCGCCGCCGAGGATCAGGCCACAACAGCACAGGATCAGCAGTACCACCACCAGCCCCCCCACGATAATGGGCATGGATGACCGCTTCTGACTCGTTGTTGGCGGAGGTGAGGCGGGTTTGACAGACTCGGCTGCTGGTTGGAACAAGGGGCTCCCGCATCCGGCGCAGAATCTGGCTTCTGGTTCGTTGGATTCGCCGCACTGGGGACAAATCATGATCGGGCCTCCTTATAGATGTGCGCCGGATAGCAAATTGCAAACCACCAGGCGCCAAGATCGCTGGTCATATCACGGCAGAAACTCAAAGCTCTCCATCATCTTGACAAAGGTTGGCGAAACCTGATCATAACTCTCCAGAACGGCAAAGCCGATAAAGACATAGCCGGTGCCGGTGGTGTGGATCTTGGCATACAGGTCCCATTTGGTCTTCATGCCGGAGTAGCTGCTGGTGATGATCAGATAGCGCCACTCCAGGCCGTTGAACACTCGGGTATCTTCGGACAGGACCTGGACATCCTGGAAGGTACCTTGCGTCTGGAGTGATCCCACAAACTGATTGACCAACGCCTTCTCGTCGCCCAGGAAATTGGCCCCTGGGATGGCGCCGATGGTGACCCCGGCCACGGTTTTCGCGCTGGAGAACACCGGGCCGTAGGCGCTCTCGGTCACGAGCCAGTCGGCCGGATAGTGGATCGAGAAGCCGTATTTGTCGCTAGAGTAGACCTTCATCCCATCCACTATGACTGGTCTGGTGGGGGAAGGGGTGGCCGGGGGACTGGTCGGCGACGGCAGTGGAGTCTCTGTTGGGACTGGCGTTAGCGTGGCCGTCGGCGTGGCAGTAGCGGTTGGGGTGGGAGTGGGCGGGGTCAACGCGGGCCAGACCAGGGCCCCGATCATAGTCAGGACGACGCCGGCCAGGCAACACAAGAACACCACGATGAACAATCCGATCAGGATCAGACCGATGGACGGTCCTCGTTTGGGCCGGGCCGGCGCAGGCACCCTGGCCCCGCATTCGCCACAAAAGGTCTCTCCTGGCTGCACATCTGCACCGCAACGTGGGCATTTCATGGTCTGGTCCCTCCTCAGTTTCTTGGGTGACTGCTCAGCCTACCCTCCCGCAGGTTGATGGGAATTGTGATTCGGGGTTGCGCTCCGTCTATCAGGGCGATCGTCGGCCGAGAAAACTCCCAAACCTGCGGGAGGGTGAGCAGTTACGTTCTTGATGAACACCAGGTTGGGATAAAGGCCGCTCCCAATAGATGAAACTTACTCTGGAGTCGAGCCTTCAGGCAGGCCATATCTTAAACGCTTGGTGTGAATTAGCGACCGAGGTCGCGCCTGGCTGTCCTGGCGGCCGGGCGTCCCCCTACGGGGACGCTCAAACCGACCGCGTAGGCGGTCGGTCGGCGGTTTACGCCCATCAGGTGCGGTTTCAACCGCCATATCTCACACCAAGCGTTTAAGACCGGCTAAAGCCTCTACTCCTTGTGGTGTGCGAAAAGTCCAAATAACAATGACCTGCTTTTGCCAGACACTTTCGAACCTGCGAGAGGTTATAGGTTGAGCAGTTACAGCCATTATACTATATCAGGTGGTCCTTGTCTATGCGAGGCTTTGATGGACTGGGAACGTGCCAGCATTTCTTGCGCATCCTGACGGGTCACCTCACTGAGAGGGGGGCCACCGAGCATCAAAGCCAGTTCTTCCAGGCGTTCGGTGGGGGTCAGCTCTTTAACCTGAGTGGTCGTGCGGCCACTGGAGACCGCCTTGGAGATGGCATAGTGGGCATCGGCAAAGGCCGCGATCTGCGGCAGATGCGTGACACAGATGACCTGATGGGCTGGCGTCAGCCGCCAGAGCTTTTCCCCGATCACGGCGGCGCTACGCCCGCCGATGCCGACATCAATCTCGTCAAAGATCAAGGTGGGGACCTTATCGGCGGCGGAGAGGATGCTTTTCAGGGCCAGCATGAGGCGAGACATCTCGCCGCCGGAGGCGATACGGGCCAGGGGCTTGGGCGGTTCACCGATGTTGGGGGCGATGAGGAACTCGACCCGGTCAATCCCGGTAGCATCACAAGCCAGGCGGCGGTCGCCGACGAACACGCCGTCTTCTGCTTCCTCCTGGCGGATATCCACCACAAAGCGGGCCCCGGCCATGTTCAGGTCGCTGAGTTGGTTCTCCACGGCCGCGGCCAACTCTTGAGCGGCAGCAGTCCGGGCGGCGGACAGGTCCGCTGCCACCGCTCCGATAACCTGGAGGAGCCGGGCCTCCTCTGCACGCAGTTCGGCGATGCGTTCCTCGGCGTGGGTGATCCCCTCCAGTTCGCGCCGGGCGCGGTCAGCGAAGGCCAGGACTTCGGCGATCGAGTCGCCGTATTTGCGTTTGAGATTGAAGATCAGGTCCAATCGTTCTTCCACCCGCCGGAGGCGCGGCGGGTCGAACTCGATGGCATCACGGTAGTCGCGCACCCCTTCCGCCAGGGCTTCCACCTGGTATACCAGCTCTTCGGCCTGTTGACGCAAGGGCGCGAGTTCCGGGTCCAACTCGACCAGGTCGTCCAGGGCAGCCTGCACCTGGCTCAGCCGGTCGCTGGCGGCGGGTAGCTCATCCTCTCCCTCGTGCAAGGCCCGATAAGCGGCGTCAGCCAGTTGGGCCAGGCGTTCGGCATTGGCTAACCGCCGGCGTTCGGCGCGCAATTCTTCTTCCTCGCCCTGGCGGAGCCGGGCGGCGGCGATCTCTTCTACCTGGAAGGTGAGGAGGTCCACGCGCCGGGCCAGCTCGCGTTCGTCACGCAGCAGGTTGGCCAGGGCCTGGCGCACCCGGCGCAATTCGCCCACCCCCTCGGTCACTCGCCGGCGCTGTTCCTCCAGGCCGGCATAGCGGTCCAGCAGTTCCAGATGCGTGGCCACGCGCAGCAACGAGAGGTGCTCGGATTGGCCATGGATGTCTACCAGCCCGTCTGCCACGTGGCGGAGGGTGGTCGCGGTGACCGCCCGACCGTTGATCCGGCAGACGTTGCGCCCGCCTCGCCGAATCTCGCGGGACAGGATCAGCGTCTCGCCATTGCCTTCCAGCCCATATTCGTCCAGTACGGGGGTTAGCTGGCAGGCCTGGGCTGGGGAGAGGGTAAAGATCGCCTCGATATAGGCGGTCTCCGCTCCGCTACGCACCAGCTCATCGCTTACCCGGCCGCCCAACAGGGCACTGACCGCATCCACGATGATGGATTTGCCCGCCCCGGTCTCGCCGGTCAGCACGCTAAAGCCGTCTTGCAGGCGCAGGGTCAGGTGCTCAATAATTGCAAAGTTAGAGACGTGTAGCTCGCCCAGCATGGGTTTCAAGCGGTTTTTGAGGCGGTGGGTTTCCGATAGCGGTAGGTGATTCGGCCCCGGGTCAAGTCATAGGGGGACAATTCCAGGGCCACCCGGTCTCCCAGCAGGACGCGGATGTAGTTCTTGCGCATCCGGCCCGATAGGTGAGCCAGGACCCGATGGCCATTGTCCAGTTCGACACGGAACATGGCATCCGGCAATGCCTCCACCACGGTACCTTCCACCTCGATGGCTTTTTCTTTCGCCATAGGTGTCTCTTATCTCCTCCCGCGGGTTCGTTGAGTTTCGAGTTTTTGGGTTATTTGATGCGTTCCAGGAGGGCGCCATAGAAATAGGTGCGTGGCCGGCGACGGACGAAGCGGGTCACGTTTTCGCTGGCGCACACGCGCACCCGATCACCAGGATGCAAGGGGGCGTGACTCTGGCCATCCACCGTGACCAGGGCCGTCTCCCGACTGACGAGTTCCATATCTATGCGGACCTGGGGCGACAGGACCCAGCTTCGGGATAGGATCAGGTGTGGCGCAATCGGTGTGAGGATCAGGTTGTGCAATTGAGGATGGACGATAGGCCCACCCGCCGAGAAGGAATAGGCGGTGGAGCCGGTGGGGGTGGCCACGATGACGCCATCGGCCGCATACGTGGTGAACGGTTCGCCATCAATGGTCACCTTGATGCGCACCATCTTGCACAGGTAGCCCCGGCACACCACCACGTCGTTCAGAGCCTCGTGCGTGGCGATGCACACGTTATCTCGCCAGACCTCACTGCGCAGCTTGAATCGTTCCTCCAACCAGTATTCGCCAGCCAGAAGCGCCGGGAAGCAATCCACCAGTTCGGCCGGCTCGAACTCGGTCAGAAATCCCAACGTGCCAAAGTTCACGCCGACGATGGGGACCTGGCTGGATTCGGTGATATGCGCTGCCCACAGCACGGTCCCATCGCCGCCCATGACGACGAGCAAGTCGGTGGTATCCTGGCTCAGCCACTGTTGGATGCCGGCTTTGTCATCCTTGCGGCCAGCCCAGCAGGCCACACCTCGCTGTGCGGCCTGCTCCACCAGAACCTGGGCCAGATCGTGCGTATCTTGCTCGTAGCCGTAGAGGATGCCCACCCGGCGCACGGGGCGGCCAATCCAGGCAGGGCTGGGGTCCAAGAGCTCCTCCTTTGTAAGGCCAAGTATACAGGTGGTGTGCAGGAAAGTCAAGGTCTTGTTTAGTCTTCAGTCTTCAGTCCTCAGTCCTCAGTCCTCAGTCTTCAACGCTTGGTGTGAATTAGCGACCGAGGTCGCGCCTGGCTGTCCTGGCGGCCGGGCGTCCCCCTACGGGGACGCTCAAACCGACCGCGTAGGCGGTCGGTCGGCG
>Ga0209101_1000898_pt1 | contig 23776 bp, 21 predicted proteins | sample ConPoolayeCmetaG_FD_185481 | JGI IMG/M metagenome (GOLD analysis project Ga0209101, IMG submission 185481) | Hot spring microbial mat communities from California, USA to study Microbial Dark Matter (Phase II) - Cone Pool mat layer C metaG... ...
CCCCAGCATCTATGCACGGACTCCCTTCCCCAAGATAAATCCCGTTCGTAAACACCGGATCCGTACCCAGCGGCAAACAATCCGTCATCACCACCTCTTCCCCAGACCGACTCCCTACGCAACTGTACGCCAACGCCATCGCCCCAGTGGCGTCCAATGTGTTGCCATACAAAATCGTATTCGTCGCCACCACCGTCGCGCTGCCCTCACGCAACAAACCCTGCCCATTATTCCCGTAGAAGGTGCTGTTCAGCACCTTTACCTTACCGCTGCCCCCCACCGCCACCCCATCGCCCAAATTGTACACCCCGTCATTGCCCACAATCGCACAATTGAAAAACGTGCACTCCCCACCACTCACATAAGCCCCAGCTCCGCGCTCTTCACTCGCTCCCCAAACCGACGAAGCATTCAACCGTATCCGCGTATGCCATAGCTCCGCCACACAATCCAGCAGCGCAATCCCCACACCCTGCGCCGTGGCGTAACCCGCTAACTCAATGCGATTCCCTGCCAAATGACAGTTCTCCAGCCGCAGCACGCTGTTTTGCCCATAAACCCCAGCGCCAAGATGCACCGCGTAGCCATAACCGTACCACGTGCGGTTGTTCGTCACCGCCACATCCTCCATCTCCAACCGCGAACCCCATACATAAACCCCACCACCGTTCTGACGCTGCCTGTTAATATCTACCCCGCCAATGCTCAGCCCCGCTATCCGATTGTCCCCAGCAACCCCTACCACTTCCACGCCACGCCGATTCCCAGCACCACTCACACTCACCACCGTGTTGCTCCACCCAGCCCCCAGCAATTGCACCCCGTTCTTATCGATCACAAGCGGAAAGGCCTCGCCAGAGCCCGTACTGTATGTCCCCGCGCCAATATGTATCCGCGTGCCGCTCTGTGCCACGCTCAATGCCTTGCTGATCGAACGCCACGGATTGCCTGCCGTCCCATCCCCACTCTCGTCGCTGCCGTTCCCCGCCACGTAAAGGTCCGCCACCGCCGTGTTCACGCCAGCCGCGTAGTGATACCCCATGTCCACCACCCCGCTATCAACCGTACCGTCCGCCTGCGTCGTGCGCCCCGCCATCCCCAACGCCGCCGCCGTATCGCTGCCCGCATCTATGCACGGACTCCCTGCCCCAAGATACAAACCACGCTCGAACAAAGGATCGGCGCTGATACACCCATTCACCCCCTCGCTGTCCCCATCCTCAATGTTGCAATACCCCAGCGTCACCGTCCCCGCTACGTCGTCCCCGTTAGCCCACAGAATCGAGTTGCTCACCGTCAGCGTACCCGCCTCGCGCTGTACGCCCACCCCGCCGTTGAAACTCACCGTGCAAAATTCCATCTGACACGCGCCGTTGATCACATTCACCCCGTCGCCGTACGCCGTCGTGTCGCTGGCATCATTGCACACAATCAGACAGTTGCGCAGCCGCAGCGTGCCGCTCTCCTGGCACACCCCGCCCCCACGCGCAGTCCCAAAACCCCAAGCCCCCGTCGTGTTGCCGCGTAGCTCGCTGTCCACAATCTCCAACACCCCGCTGTGCAGATAGACGCCGCCACCGTGGTTGTCCGCAAAGGCGTTCCCGCATGCTGTAGAGTTGAACGCGATCATGCTGTTGCTCACCGTCACCCCACTGCCGGTCACGTACAGCCCGCCGCCACGGAAGTAGCTATAGCGATCCGAGTAACACATCGTGTTGTTGGTGATCGTGCAGGCGCTCAGCAGCACATTGCTGGAGGCCCCGATCCAGACACCCGCCCCTTGGCCGAATTGCTCGTACAAATACCCGCCCGCAATCGTCAGCCGCTCAAACGTACAGTTCGTCACCGCGCTCACATAGAGAATGCGCACGTTGTTGCTGCTGCGGTAGATCAGCGAATTCGTCCCGCTCAACGGCCCCGGCGTCCCAACACCCACGTACCCGCCCGCCACCCGCACCCCCATCCGGTTCGTGAGCGACAACTGCGCACTGAGCGGATAATTCCCCGTCTTGAGAAAGACCCGATCGTACAGCCCCGTCGCCAGATCAAGTGCCGCCTGAATGCTGCCCAGCGCATTCTCCCAGCTCGACCCGTCGCCACTCCCCTCCGGCGTCACGTAGAAGCTGCCCGCGCTCAGAGTCGTGAAGGACTCTGCCGTGTCCGCCCAGTCCGTTCCCGCCGCGTTGGTGACGAAGCAACGGTAAAAATACTCCGTCCCCGGTTCCAACCCCCGCACGACGTTGGAAAAGGTCTCCCCTTGCGCCACCCAGCCCAGATCGTTGGTCTGCGACCAGACGCCGTCCTGCTCACCCAGGTAAATGTACGCTCGCGCCATGCCGCCAGTCACTAAGGTGCCCCGCAGCGTCGCGCCGACCTGGATCACATCCGTCGCGCTCGCGTTAGTCACCTCCGGTTGGCCGATTGTCCAGAAGTAAGGCGCGTTGGTCGTCGTGGCCCACACCTTGCCTGCCGTAGCGTTGCTCGCCATGAAGTTGTAATGGTACTTCGTGTTCGCGCTCAGCCCGCCGATGGCGTTGGTCACCAGCGAGCCCTCCGACCAGATTCCAAGATTGCTCACGCCACCGTTGGCTATCCAGGCCGCTTCGTTGTCGCCGTAGTCGGCGTCGCCCCAGAAACCGTAAACCGTCGCCGAGCCGCCGAGCGCCGCCGTCAGCCGGCCCAGCGTCTCGGCCGACGTGGTCTGGAAGTTCTGCGCCCCGGCGTTCTCGATCATCAGCGGGGGCGGATCGAAGGTAATGGCGCTGAGCGTCACATTGACGCCGGCAAGCTGGGTAATCGAGATCACCACCGGGGTGCCCGCTGTCAGCGCGGCCGTGAAGATGTACCACTTGCTGGGATTGTAGTAGGCGCCCGTGGTCTCCGAGCCGCTCAGTCCGGCGCCGCTGATCGAAACACTCACGTTGCGCCCGTTGTTGTCCCAGTCCAGGAAGTAGATCCCCAGTCGGATCGTACGCGTCTGGGTCGGATTGAGCGTGATCGTCCACGTGCCGCCACCGTAGAAGCAGGCCGCCGTGCGTCCGCCCGACGGATTGGCCGGGTCCTGCATCGCACGCACATCGTATGAACCTGTGGCCCAACGCCAGCGGTTGGCCGTGGTCGAGTAGTCGCTGATGTAACTCGGAAGACTGGCCAGATCCGAAGAATGGTTCCACGCACACAGGATGTACCCGTGCGATCCGTAGGTGCCCACCCAGGTGCCCTGCGTCGTCGTGTCAATCGTCGGTGCCGGGGTGATCGCCGCCTGCGCCCACCGCATCCCCGCCGCCAAGGACACTGTCGCTACCCGGGCAACCCACCCCCTGAAGTTTCTGAATTTATAGTGCCCGTTCATCGCTGCCTCCTCTCATTTCGCGCCCGCTTGCAATCGACAAATCAACCGATGATTCCCGCCTTCAGAGGGTCTGGCTCAATCAACCGATTGGGCTGACAAACCTTTCCGGTAAGGGTCGCGACAGTGCGCGACCCTTCAGACAGAATTTGCACAAAAACCACCTGTTTTCCCACGACGGAGGGCACCTTTCCATTTCCACCGAGGTCTGACGGGTTTTTCAACGCACTCGCCAAACCTAGACCGACCCTGCGCCCGATTTTCTCCTCGTTGCCACAACGCTCTATGGCCCTAAAGCCTCAAACCCCAGATCTCCCATCCAGAGGCGCGGGACGGGATGCGCACTCCCGCCCCGCTTCCGCCTTCCTGCTGACTTCCCGCCGAACCGGACCCAACGAGGCCCCAGGCTTAAAGCGACACGACGCGCGCAGAAGAACCTCGCCCATCCCGCCATCGTCTATGCGCTCGCGCATGCGCCGAGCAGCCAACCGGGCCATCTCGCGATAATCAACTTCTATAGTGGCCAGTTGTCCGCTTTGGGCTTCTGGCGTTATGTTGCCAAACCCCAGCACGCTGATTTCCTCGGGTATTGCCAATCCCGCCCCCACCAGCGCCCCAATCAGATAGGATGCCAACTGATCGTCGAACATTACCACCGCCGTCGGCAATGTTCCCGTCTCCAACCAGTCGCGAACAATCGCCTCCGTCTCTTCGCGGTTGAAGCCGGCTTCCAAGTACCATTCCGGACAAAACCCTATACCCGCTTCCCGTAATCCCCTCACGGTACGCCGCAAACCGCTCCGCCGAGTCTTCCGCCAGCCGATACGGCATACCTTCCGACTTGCCCACCAACCCGCCGATGTAAACAATGTGCCGATGCCCCAGCCGCACCAACTCACGCATTCCCTGCAGAATGGCCACCCGATTCGAAATGCCCACCCCGTCCGCATGCGGCACGTGTTCGCGCGTCTCTAAAAGCAGAACCGGCACCTTTCTTTCCTCCAGCAGCCCAACGTAGTTGTCGAGCACATGCGGCATGCCCACCACTCCGTGTAATCGGTTCTCTAGCAGCAGCAACTTGAACAACGCTTCCTGCTCGGGCAGTAATAAAGGAACCACCAGCAGATCTCTCCGCGCCAGTTCGATGCACAGCAGGCTGAACAGCCAGGCACGGTAATTCCATCCCGCCTGCGGTTCAGGTCCATAGTGCACCAGTGATGCCTCCCTGACCACGACCCCCACTGTAGCGTGCATCCGCCTCTTCCAGAGTTGCGGATCGTTCACCCGTGTACCCGCGCCCCGTCGTCGAGTAATCAAGCCTTCCTCCGCCAATATCGCCATAGCCTGCCGCAGCGTCGCGCGCGCAACCTGGAATTGCTCGGCTAAAACCTGCTCGGAAGGCAAAAGAGTCCCCACCGCCAGCGACCCTCTCTCAATCATCTCGCGCAGCCTGCGCGCTACATCCATGTAACGTAGTTCATTGCGAAAACCCTCAGAAGGAACCGCTTGGTCAGTCAGATTTCTGTTATCCGTCATGGTTATGATTTCCTGAAGATGTCACGACCTCGTTCTGTTGAACTGCAATGCTTTGCTATTAAAAAGTATAACAAATGAACAAAGATTAGTCTACATTTTTCAAAAGTAAGTAGAACGTAGTGTAATCTTTATATATACATTATTGCAACGATTATTGTTACTGTCGAGTAGGAAACTCAAAGACTTGCAGGATGTGTTTGCCGAGTCGCGCTTTCCAAACTTAATGCCGCACATAATCGCTGACTTTGCGTTGGAGCATTGGGCTTGGTATTGGTTAGCCCTAATCATTAGCGAAGCGAAGGATTCGGGCGTTTTGGGTGAAAAAAGCGTGAAGGGCGAGCGGGGGATGTACACAATAGGGGCATGAGCAAACACTACACGACGCGTGAGCGGAGCGACATGGGGACTGAGGGCGGGATCTGGCGCTGTTCCTCTTGCGAATGAAAGGCGGGCTGACGCTGCTTGAGGCGGCTCGGACACTGGGCATCGGCCACTACCAGACGGCGGCGCCTGGAACGGGACCGGACTCTGCGCTCTCGCCTCGACGAAGTGATCAATTGTATAAAAATTCAGACCTGACCCCAATAAAGACCCCAATAAACCCCAATAAACCGGTGCGGGGACAACGTGGCCAGAACGGCTGTGAGAATGCGGTGACAACGGTAAGTGCGCATGATATTGCAGGGTGTAGTAAAGTTCTCCGCGCTTTTCCATGCGGAGCTACGTTCCCCCTCGCTGCGCTCGGGGAGAACGTAACTACACCGGGGGAAAGATTAGGGCTCGGGGGAAATGTTTCCCAGGGGGAGAGTCGAACTCGCGGAGAAGGTTAGTACACCTGGGGAAGAAATTTGGGGTGAGCGAGAACAGTACTATCCCCGGGGAGGACTGGACTCGGGGCGAATATTCCGCCAGGGAGGGTTGGGACTCGGGAAGAACGTGACGACCACCGGGGACGCTAGTTTTGGAAGGATTCGGGCAGCCAATGGATCCCGCCTCGGCGCTGGAAAGCTGCTACACGCATCTGGTCGGGAGCAAAACTCCAGAGTGGCGCGGCGCGCGTCGCGCATCTACCGCCCTCGGGCCAATCGCAAAATCCGGAATGTTATTCATCAGAATCGTTGTCGAAGCGGGGGAGGTCCACTACCACGCTCCGGTAAGAATTCCGACTTTTCAGAAAGTCGGGATTTTCTGCATGCAAGCCACCCGCGCGCTTGCCCAAGGTAACAAGATCCAGGTTGAACAAAGACAAGCCCGCGTCCCATGAGTCGGCAAGACCGACTGAGCGGCAGGCAACTTCCCAACCGCGACTAACGCGTATCGGCTGGTGCCGCCAGTATTCCTAAGCGCAGCATTGGCAGCACCTCGTGTTCCAGCGTGCGATTAAGTTCGAACAGCACAAATCCGCCTGCTCCGGCGCGGTGCAGCTCGTTGATCTGTTCAATCACCGCCACTGGATCAAGTTGACTTTCCGTGGCCGTCACGCCGATGCCTGGAAGCACCCGCCGCCTCCCCACCAAGGCCACCTGGTTGCGCACCAGCGCCGCGAATGCGTCGTTGTCGGTGGTGTAATTCATTGGGCAGACGAAGTCCAGATATCCGTTTTTCACCCATGCCGGCCAGTCTTGTCCCACGCCGTCCACGCACGAAGGGTATTTGCCATAGACTGCAGCCGATACGCGGACGGTGGGTTTCACATCACGGACCAACTTGCTGATATCGCGAACATAGCGAGTAATACGCGTGGCGCGCCACCGCAAGTATTCGCTGCGCAGCGGGGCCTTCATCACGTCAGCCGGCCAATTCCGTACTTTGCGCCCAAGATATGCTTCAAAATCCGCACGGCACACTGGACAGTAGCACGCCCGCCCATCGCGGTACCGCACGTAGTCGAGGTGAATTCCGTCCAAGTCGTAACGACTGACAGCTTCGCGCACCGCGTCTTTTTCCCATCGCAGATTTTCAAGATTCGAGGGGCACAACCAGTTGAGCGTTTGACCGCTGTCGGTCATTTGCAGGCGGCCAGCGTCCTTGAACTTCTGGAGAAGCTCCTGCGGTGCGCCGTCGAGACGCCAACACACTTTCCAAAGATGGACCCGCAGGCCGTTTTTATGAGCGGCCGCCAAGCACTGCGCGAGTTGGTCCCCGCGCTCCCGGCATGTAGCCGAGGCGGGCAGGCGCTCGCTTGGATAGTCTGCGAATCCCGGCCAAAGCATATTTACGAACAGGTCGGTAACCCCGTGGGCTTTGAGCACGGCGCAGGTCTGATCCCAATTGCCGGGATAAAGTCCGGCGGGATCATGTTCCCAAACGCCGCACACCTCGCCTGCGACGGGTTTTTGAGTGGCGGCATACGCCTCCACGAGATAACGATTGACGGTTTTGGCCATTTGGACGGCCTGAGGATAGCGTTGTTTGGCCAGCAGCTCTTCTGCTTCCGCGCGGGCAGCGCGAATCTGCGTCAGCAGCGCCGTGACGCGTCTGTCGCTCGGATGCCCATCAGCTTCCTGCTGGATTTTCCGGACGGCATCCTCAAGGCTCGTGAAGCGACCGATGCGGCCGCTGTTGCGAACATAAGCTTCCGCGGCGGTGCGCCAGACGGAGGGAACGAATGTCCCGAGCATACCCAGCAGCAGGTGTTTCTTGTTTTCCGTGTCGCCGTCATCGAGCAGAACATGGGAAACCCAAAAGCCGGCGGGCCCCTGCACACATGCTGGCTCCGGTGTAGGGCGCCCAAGGCTGTCTTCCCACACAGCAATGACTTTGGCTTTTTCGTCGGCCGGGTAGACGGGCCGTATGTTCCTGGATTCCTGCTGTACGCGCGCAGGCATGGCCAACCCTGACGTCTCGGAGAAGCGCATCGCGCTCCATCCCTGGTTGTCAGCGGCTGCCAGATAGTTGCCCAGTTTGAATCCCATGAGCTGTGCCAAAGTGGGGTCCGCGCCGTAGAATACAATGAGTTTCCCGCCCAGTTTCAAGTGGCTCTTCAGTATCGCAAGCGTTCTTGGCTGCGGCTGGGGATTGTACCCGAGGATAATCACTTGCGCTTCCCGGACGGTTTGTGGCGTGAGTTGATCATCGTCAACCACCGTGGGCGTTATGTCCATGGAGTTCAGCCAGCGGCTCAACCGGCGGGTTAGCGCCTGTGCGTAGTTACGCTCGGCATCGTTCGGGACTGAAGAGGTTGCCCGCAAAAGGATGATGGCTGGCGTGACGCTTGCAGCGGCAGGTGTTTGTCCTGCCAGCCGCAGAGCCATGCCCAGCACGAGAAGAATGCGAAAACGTTTTGCCATCGTTTGCAACGCTTACTGAACGTACTGCTGTTACACATTTAGCGGGGGAAAAATCAACCTTGATTTTCGCGGCGCTCGCTCTGCTTCTCGAAGCTAAGAGTCACACACGATATTTATCCCGGACTTTGCGCGGGAGGAACGGCTGAACGACAATGCTCCCCTTCGCTTCGCGCGGGGAGAACGTTACTACACCACGGAACGTTGCCTTGGAAATGGTTTCGGAACCTACTTCACTGGTGGTATTGATTCAGTGGCGCGTCGCGCTGCTCATCGGCTGCGCTCCGACCAATCGCAAAATGCGTGACACGGATTTGTCTGGTTCACGTTTTCGCTACCAGCGTCTCTGGGCTGGTCGCCGCCAGCATCAGACCGTCCGGGTTGTCGGCGGGTCTGGAAGCGGCATTGCAATGCGGTGTGAAAAAAGCTAAGTTTTGGGCATGGAGTGGCATGTGCTGTATTTGCGGCCGCGTTGCGAGAAAAAAATGGCGGAATATGCCCGCTTGCGCGGCATGTCGCATTATTTGCCTTTAAGGCGCGAAACCAAGATATACCAGCGGAGAAAAGTGACCGTTGAAAAACCGGTCTTCCCTGGCTACTTTTTCGTGGCTTTTGACGCTGAGGGCCGACTGGCCCTGCTGAAGACGAATAACATCGTGCGGATCCTCAAACCGGCGAGTCAGCGACTTCTGCTTCACCAACTCGCGCAGATTCGGAAGGCTTTGAGGGTGGATCCTTCGCTGAGCACATGCGCGGCGCTTAGAACCGGGCATCGGGTAAGAATCAACACGGGTCCCTTCATGGGCATTGAAGGTGTGGTAAAGAGTCTCAAAGGCAAGACGAAGGTCTGCCTCAACGTGGAACTGGTTGGGCGGGCGGTCGTGGTTGAGGTGGACCGCCAATATCTTGAGTTGATAGAGTAAGCGGCGAGGTTGCAAGCACCATGCGGGCAAACAAACCACAGTGGAAAGGAATCGTTTTAGCAGGCGGTGCCGGCACGCGTCTGCACCCTATAACGCTGGTAGCAAGCAAACAAATTCTTCCCATTTATGACAAGCCGATGGTGTACTATCCGCTTTCCATTCTGATGTTGGCGGGAATCCGCGATATTCTGATTATTTCGACGCCGCAAGATCTGCCCCGTTTTCGCGAATTGCTGGGCGACGGCAGCCGTCTGGGATGCGCGTTCAGCTATAAAGAGCAGCCCGCTCCGCGGGGCATAGCCGAGGCGTTCATCATCGGCGCTGATTTTATCGGCGATAGCAACGTCTGTCTGATTCTGGGCGACAACCTTTTCTACGGCGATACGCTTTTTTTGCGCAAGGCGCTGAGCATGAAGAAGGGCGCGACGATTTTTGGATACGCCGTCAACGACCCGGAGCGCTACGGCGTGGTGGGATTCGACGCCCAGGGCAATGTGCGCAGCATCGAAGAAAAGCCCAAGCAGCCGAAAAGCCGTTATGCCATCCCAGGGCTTTACTGTTACGACCAGCGGGTCGTGAACATCGCCAGGAATCTGAAACCCTCGGCGCGCGGTGAGCTCGAAATTACGGACATCAACAAGGCGTATCTGGAAATGGGAGAGTTGCGCGTGGAAATTTTGGGGCGGGGAATTGCCTGGCTGGATACCGGCACTCCTCAAAGCCTGCTCGAGGCCAGCACCTTTGTAGCCAGTGTTGAGAATCGGCAGGGGCTTAAGATAGGCTGCGTGGAGGAGGTTGCGTTTAGAATGGGATTCATCAACGCAGAGCAGTTGCGCAAGCTGGCGGCGGCCTTCAAGGGCAACAGCTACGGCCGGTACCTTGAGGCCGTGGCCGAGGAAAAGATAATCCGTCGCATGTAACGTTGCCGCACCGAAAAGTTTTCGTGAGTCTTGCTGACCGCACGGATTGAGGATCAGATGAGCGGCCAAAGTCTGGCGGGTATTCGAACGCCGGCTGCGGCAGTGGTGGCATTGAAGCGGGGAAAGGAGCGGAGTGATGAAGAAGGCGGTTGTATGCGGCGCGGGGGGTTTTATTGGCGGCCATTTGGTGAAGAAACTCAAACAGGAGGGCTATTGGGTCCGGGGCGTGGACATCAAAGAACACGAGTTTACCAGGCTGCCCGCTGATGAGTTCCTTTTGCTCGATCTGCGTGAAGAGGCCAATTGCCGCGTGGCTCTCAGCGTTCCCGGTGGAGTGCCGGACGAAGTTTATCAATTGGCCGCAGACATGGGGGGCATGGGCTTTATCCATTCCGCGGAATGCGAGATCATGCGTAATAACGCCCTGATCAACATTCATATGACCCACACTGCCGCCACGATGGGGATAAAGCGGTATTTTTTCTCTTCTTCGGTGTGCGTATATCGCAACATGCTGCCCGGCGAACCGGAGATGCGGGAGGAAGAAGCCATTCCCGCCAATCCTGACAACGAGTATGGCTGGGAAAAGCTTTACGCGGAACGGGTTGCCATGGCCTACAGCCGGCGCTATGGCATGGCAGTCAGAATCGCGCGTTTTCAGAACTGCTATGGTCCAGAAGGCACGTGGAGGGGAGGACGGGAGAAAGCGCCTGCGGCTATCTGTCGCAAGGTCGCCGAAGTCCCCGACGGCGGGACCATCGAGATCTGGGGCGACGGCACGGCCATCCGCTCCTACACCTACGTGGACGACATGGTGGACGGTATCTTCCGGCTCATGCACTCGGATCTCGAAGGCGCCGTCAATATCGGCTGTCCCCAGTATGTGTCGGTCAACGAATTAGTGGCCACAGTGTGCGAAGTCGCCGGCAAACGGGTGAAGGTCAGACACGTGGAAGGGCCTGTGGGCGTGCAGTCGCGCAACTTCAGCAACGAGCGCATCTACAGCACGGGCTGGCGTCCGCGAGTTTTTTTGAAGGAGGGGATCCAACGGACTTATCCGTGGATTGAGGCGCAGGTCCGCCAGCTCCGCGGTCAGCTCTGAAAATGGAAAACGTCGAGGAGGGCGTATGCTGGGCGCCGCGCAGTTCAATGCAGCCTAGAGCCAGGGCAGGCGAAAGCGCCTGCTGCTGGAAGACGCGGAGGTTCGCGCAAGCGGCGAAAGATTAGAGGCAGACCCCTGGCAAGGGGGCCGGAAGGAGGGTAAGAAGCCATGCAGGAAGAAAGAGCAAAAAGTATGGGATTGCTGGAAGTCGTGTACGTGATTCTCCTTATTGCGCTGCTCGCCTTCGTAGTCTTCTCAGCGGCGCGTCCGCGCATTGGCCTCGTGGACGTGACCCGACTGACAACTGAGCTCGGCATCAAATCCCGGTTGACGGCCGACGCAAAAGGATGGGAGCAAGAGGCGCGGGAGGAACTTGCTAAACTCCAGCAGGATTTTGCTGCGCAACGTGACCGGTTTCGCGAGAGGCTGGCACAAGCGGCGACGGAGAAGGAACGCACCAACATCCAGCTGGAATTTAACGAGGTCACGGCTCGGTTCCAACAGGAGGCCAGAGCAATTCGGGACCGTTTGACGGAACACGGCAAGGAGGCTTTTCTGGAATTGCGGGCGCGATTGCAGCCGTCCATTGACGAAGTCGCGCGCGATCGCCGTTTGTGGATGGTGCTGGACCGCAGCGCCGGCGTGCTTTACGCGGTGCGGCAAACCGACATCACTGATGAGGTTATTAAGCGCGCGCGGGTAGCCTTCGCAAAAGAGTTTGAGGCCGCCAGCAGCACTATGCTGCCCGCAAGCCTGACGGGAGATACTGCGACAGCTCAAGACACGCCGACGGGTGGGAAACAATAGGGCTTACGGAATTTGGCGTGGCAAGAACAGCCTGGGCCATCTCGAGCACAGGGAAGAAGTCCGACTGAAAGTTTTCTGTCTATTTTGGCGGGGGTGCCGGCGGTTCCAGGCTGGGCTCTGCTTGCGAGATTTTGCGTTGGGGAAACGACCGGAGACCAACGTTCCCCCTCGCTTCGCTCAGGCAGAACGTAACTACAGCAGAGGAAGATTGGGACTCAGGGAGAACGTTTCTAGACCAGGGAACGTTGCCTGGGAAACGGTTTCGGAACTTAATTCACTGGCAGTCTTGATATTACGGCGACATATGCCGCGTCGCGCATCTGCCGCACGCGGGTCAATCGCAAAATCATGGCCCATTGCAAACCTGCCAAAAGAGTGAATCGGGAGAGAACAGCAAAGCGGTAGTGGAAAGCTGGATGCGTCTGGGGTGACAGGACCATGTTCGAGCTGGATCGTTATCTGCGTGAACGTCGGCAACTGATCGAAACGGCGCTGGACGCGGAGATGCCCCGCGAAAATACGCCGCCTGCAACACTCCATCGGGCAATGCGTTACAGCGTTTTTTCCGGCGGAAAGCGGTTACGTCCCATTCTTTGTCTGGCGGCCTGCGAAGCGTTAGCTGGCACCATCGAAGCTGCTCTCTTGCCGTCCCTGGCAATTGAAGTGCTCCATGCCTATACGCTGATCCACGATGATCTGCCTTGCATGGACAACGATGACTGGCGGCACGGCAAAAAGACTGCTCACAGGGTGTTTGGCGAGGCGAATGCCGTGCTGGCGGGCGACGCCCTGCTGACGCTGGCCTTCGAGTTTCTGGGGCGTGTCAGTGCGCCACCGCCATATCCGCCCACCAAGCTCGTGCTGGAACTGGCCACCGCTGCCGGTAGTCGCGGGGTGGTCGGCGGTCAGGCGGAGGACCTGCGCGCTGTGGGCAAAACGCTGGATGTCGCCCGGCTCGGCTTCATCCACGAGCACAAAACGGCCGCCTTGTTCAAGGCAGCGGTGCGGATCGGGGCGATCCTGGGCGGATCTGCGCCGGAGCAATTGGCAGCGCTCAGCGACTATGGAATAAACCTGGGTCGCGCTTTTCAAATTGTTGACGATCTGTTGGATGCCGGCCCGCGGGATCAGCAATCGGCCGGTGACGGAAAAGGAAAAAAACATGGAGTGAAGGAGCTTTCGTGCCTTTCGGTGTACACCCCGGCTCAGGCGCGTCAGCAGGCTGAACAGTTTCTTGGCGCAGCCTTGACGGCGCTTACCAGGCTTCCAGCAACCGCTCGGACCGAGCCTCTGGCAGCCATTGCCAGATATGTGTTAGAAAGAGACCACTGATTGGAGAAGGAAGATGGAGGCTTTTTCCGCTTGGCTTGCAGCCGCTGGACTGTCTTACCTGATCGGAGCTATTCCGTTCGGATATATCGTCGCCAGCATGCGCGGGGTGGATATCAGACTGGTCGGCAGCGGCAATATCGGCGCTACGAATGTCCTGAGGACGGTAGGCAAGCCCTGGGGGATCCTGACTTTCTGCTGTGACGCCATGAAAGGCTTCACTGCCGTGGCGGTGCTGCCCAAACTTGCCATTAAGCTGGGATATACCGGAGACCTCCAAATTCTCCAGATTCTGTGCGCAACCCTGGCGATTAGCGGACACAACTGGCCGGTGTATCTGAAGTTCAAAGGCGGCAAAGGCATTGCCACCAGTGCCGGCGTCCTGCTGGGGCTTGGATGGGAATCCATGGTGGTTGGACTGCTCGTGTGGCTTGTGGTTTTTGTGGTGAGCCGTTACGTTTCGCTTGCCTCCATAGCCGCTGCCGTCGCCGTTCCCGCTGCCGCCTGGCTCCTTTACCTGTCCAGGGGGGTTCTTATTCCTGCCGCATTGACCGTTTTGGGGCTGCTGGCAGTCTGGCGGCATCGCAGCAACATTCGCCGCCTTCTGAACGGGACCGAAAACCGATTCGAATTCGGCCGATGCCGCCAACCAACCGCGGATAAGACTAAAGGTGACAGGCCGTGAACCCCGCTTTTGCGGCAGATTTTGCGTTTGAGAAATGGTCGGTTTGAACCCAGATTTTGCGATTGGCCAAAACAGGCAAGATGCAAGGCGCGGGAGGTGAAGGTGTATGCCCATACTCCGAACCTCCCGCAACGCAGCAGATTGCCTGTTTTCGACAATCCCGAAGGATTTGAGAATAGGCTGCTTTTCTCTTCAGAAGTGGCTTTCACATTTGGGTGCAAAAGATGGGCAACTGCATTGCATTTCAACTTGTTTGCGCGCAGCACGATACAAATACCTGCCAATTCTCAAACGCAAAATCTGGGTTGAATAACATGTCGAAACACGTGACGTTCAGCCACTGGGCGGTTTGTGCGAGAAACACAAGAAAGTGTGTACGAATGAGGAGAACTGAAGGCGATTTCTCGAACCATGACGGAGTGAGTGAGGCGCCGCCTGTACCCTTCCCGAGAAGCGTGGGCAGCATGCGCATTCAGCGCCTCTCGCGCGCGCCGCGCATTGATGCGGCGTTCGGGTCAATCGCAAAATCTGGGATAAGTCAACCATGTACATTGCGATAATTGGCGACGGCGGATGGGGGACCGCACTGGCGCTGCTTTTGCGCCAGAATGGCCATGAAGTGACTGTGTGGGGTCCGTTTGCGGATTGCGTGGAGGAGGTCCGCAACCGGCATGAAAATCGGTTATATCTGCCGGGAGTACCGATTCCCAGGGAAATTACGTGGACCGCTGATCGTGAAGAGGCAGTAGCTGGGGCAGAAGTGGTGGTGTTGGCGGTGCCTTCCCGTTTTTTTGAGTCCGTGCTGGAATCTTTTCGCGGACTGATTCCTCCGACCGCCCGGCTGGTGAGTGTTGCCAAGGGGTTGGCGCCTACCACCCATGCGCGTCTGAGCGAAGTTGTCGCAGCGATGTTTCCCACCCAGCCCGTGGCGGTCCTTTCAGGGCCGAGCCACGCGGAGGAAGTGGCCCGCGGAATCCCGACAGCCGTCGTGGTGGCGTCGCGCATGCCGACGGTTGCCGTTCAATTGCAAAACCTCTTTGCGAATCGTCATTTTCGAGTCTACACGAGCGACGATATCATCGGCGTGGAGCTGGGCGGCGCTTTAAAGAACGTCATCGCTATTGCGGCCGGTGTCAGCGACGGCCTGGGATTTGGCGACAACACCAAAGCGGCTCTCATCACCCGTGGGCTGGCGGAAATAACCAGGTTAGGCGTCGGCCTTGGGGCGCGAGCGTCCACTTTTGCCGGTTTGAGCGGCACCGGGGATTTGATCGTCACCTGTTTCAGCCGCCACAGCCGAAACCGGGCGGTGGGCGAGCGCCTTGGGCGCGGCGAGAAAATTGACGCCATATTGCATGACATGCAGCAAGTCGCAGAAGGTGTTTGGAATTGTGCCGCTGCCTGTGAACTGGCTCGCAAGGTGAATGTAGCCGCTCCTATTTCCGAGGAGGTGCGCGCAATCGTGCACGAAGGCAAAGATCCACGGCGGGCGGTGGAAACCCTTATGACCAGGGACATGAAACCGGAATGAACCCGGATTTGCTTTCGGAAAAAGGGGACAGGGTCTTTGACCGAGCCGCCACGGCGCAGTCCGCAGGTCGAAGTTGACCCAGATTTTGCGCTTGAGAATTGGCAGGTATTTGTATCGTGCTGCGCGCAAACAAGTTGAAATGCAATGCAGTTGCCCATCTTTTACACCGGAATGTGAAAGCCACATGTGAAGAGAAAACCAGCCAATTCTCAAACCCTACGGGATTGTCGAAAACAGGCAATCTGCTGCGTTTCGGGAGGTTCGGAGTATGGGCATACACCTTCACCTCCCGCGCCTCGCATCTTGCCTTTTTTGGCCACTCGCAAAATCCGGGTTCAACCTTAAGCGGCGGTTTTGTTCTGTGCGCGCGTACGTCGTTGTTGCCAAAGCAACTGACCGATAGCCAGGAGCTGGCTGGTAGTCCAGTACAGTACGAGGGCTGAGGCCATGTTATAGAAGAGGAACAACATGAAGATCGGCATGAGCATCATCATTTTCTGTTGCTGAGGATCGCCGGTGGTGGGGGTAAGCTTCTGTTGCCAAACGGTAGTGGCCGTCATAAGCAGAGGCAGAATGTTGAGCGAATCCACCAACGGCAGCATTGCAAAGAACCGCGTACCTTCAAAAAGCCTTTCCGGCTCGCTTAAGTCTTTGATCCACAGGAAGGAGGCGAATCGCAATTCGATAGCGCTGCGCAAAACCGTGAAGAGGGCAAAAAACACCGGAATCTGCACCAGTAACGGAAGGCAACCGGACATCGGGTTAACCTTATGTTCACGATAAAGCGCCATCAATTCCTGATTCAGCTTTTGTGGTTTGTCCTTGTATTTCACCCGCAACTCCGCGATCAGCGGTTGGAGGCTGGCCATGCGTTTCATATCTTCGGTGCTTTTGTGGGTGATGGGCCAGAAAACAATCCTCACAAGCACGGTCAGGACAATGATCGCCACGCCGTAGTTGGGGACCACTGCGTAAATTGCGTTCAAGGTTGGCAACAACAACTTGCAAATCCATCCAAACCACGTGCCGAACTCCATGATGTCAACCTGGTGGGGGCCCAATTCTTTCAGCAGGGAATATTTCTTGGGACCCACATAGTAGCTGACATGGCGCGTAAAAGTTTCCCCCGGCTGCAGAGTTCTCCGCGGAAAGATTGCCGTTGCCCCCACCGCCGCCACCTCCAGCCGACTGGCGCCCGGATGCCGCCACGCGTATAATTCGCACCCGACGGTGGATCCTTCCTCGGTGGGTGCAAGAACCTGCACAAAGAATTTATTCTTGGCCGCCATCCACGAAATGGGATTCGGATCCCGCAGGGCCACAAACAGAGGCAAGTCCATGCCATCAACCGATTTTTTGTCGTAGAAGCGCTGCAAAACCGGTGACTTTCTGAAAAAACCTCCACCTTTCATCCAGTGCCGCACGCCTTCGCCGCCTTGCTCGGGCAGGGAATCCGCGCCTAAAAAGGCGAAATCTCCCGAGGTGCGGTGCGCTTCTGTCAGCACCATTGGTCCGCACGCGAGGCTGTGCTCAGGCACCTCCACAACTTGGCTGCTGCGGTTCGCAAACGTCTCGGTAATTTTCAGTTGATATCCGTCTGTAAGCTCGACAGTGCGCTCGAACCGCTGACTGTCCACCTCGCAAGCCCAGGTAACCAGCGAGCTGTTCTCTTGCGCCACGACCTCAAAACTGGCATTCGTTCCAAACTGTGGCCAACCGTGCAGGGCCAATGCAGGCCAGGGCGAGAAGTCCAGGCGTAAACGCTCTTTGCGCTCCACGGTGCGCCAGTATTCTTTCAGTTCCACCGACGTAATCGTTGCGCCCGCTGAAGACATGCTCACTGCGAGTTGCCGGTTGGTCAACAGCACGGTGGTAGCAGGAACAATTGGCACGGAAGCCGCTGAGGTGCCAGGTGAAAAGGCGGCAGCCGCTGGAGCGGCAATGACGGCATGCTCGGAAGGACCTGCTTCACCGCCAGCGGACACGGCCTCTCGTTCTGCTACAGCCGACACGACATTGGTTGGAGAAGCATGAGGGCGTTCCGGAACCGCCGTGTGCTGCTGGCTGTACAACCATACGAAAAGGAGCAAAATCAGAAGACTAACAATTATCGTTTCCGCTTTATTCATCCTCAATTCCCACCCGAAAGCAGCCTTGCATTCGACCGCACGGCTCGCCAGCCAACCCTGGTTCGCAGACGACGTCAAGTCATGGAACCGCGTCAACCCCGCCTGGATGGAACGGGTGACACTTGCTTAGCCGCTTGATTCCCAGCCAGAGTCCGTGCCGACAGCCGTACTTGGTTAGCGCTTCAACCCAATATGACGAACAACTCGGGTAAAACCTGCAACACGGCCCCAACCAGGGCGAGACCGCCGTCTGGTACCCCTTGATGATCCATATAAGCAGCCTTGCCATTTTCAACCTCACTCGCGCAGGATTCCCGCTTGGCGCGCCAGTCGCAGCAGTTCCCGCTCTACATCCTGACGCAGGGCCTTGAGAATCGGGGGACGCGCGACAAGCACGACATCATAGTTGCCGACCAGCCGGTGCCGGTTAAGCCGAAAAGCCTCCCGCAAAAGGCGCCTGGCACGGGATCTCTGAACGGCTTTTCTGAAAGCTTTTTTCCCAACAACCACCCCCAGCCGCAGGGCAGCATCGCGTCCCTGGCGCAACCAGATAACGACCAATTTTCCCACGAAGCAGCGGCGCTGATCAAACACTTCCTTGAACAGTCGTGATTGCCGCAAGCGTTGGTCGCGTCGCAGCCTAAGATTGGGCTGCACCGGGGAGGATTGCTCACTGGAAGTCTGCCTCCGACGGCTCGCAGCGTGGGAACTCACCATGCCTGACACTCAGATCGTCAGCCGCTTACGTCCCTTGCGGCGCCTCCTTTTGATAACCTTGCGGCCGCCCTTGGTCGCCATCCGAGCTCGAAAACCGATCTTGCGTTTGCGTTTTAACTTTGACGGTTGATAAAGCCTTTTCATCTTTGTTTTTCCCTTATTTCAGAGACTGATTATGAACGCACGCAGGCGAAGGAACCTAACATTTCAGCCACAGATGTCAAGTGCATGCGGGCAAAAAAGTTTGTCTTTTCCAAACAAACCGCCTGGCGTCAGCGCAACATATCGCCGACAAACCGATTATCCCTGGTTTCCCCATTGTCCCTGGTGCGGCCGATGCCAGCCGCAAGACGCGCCGCAATATCAAGGACTCCGCCAGTGTCTCGGAACAAAGCAGAGGCCGCGCTCCAGGCGATCCCGCGCGGTTTTCAGAAATGAGCTTCTTTTCTCCATCTCCGGATTTGTCGTTAAGCACTCCTCTAGCCTTTGACCACCATGTCTTCACGTAAGTTGTTGTAGAACCGGCCATTTCCCGAACGCCAAATCGGGGATTATCCCGGATTTTGCGTTTGAGAATTGGCAGGTGTTTGTATCGTGCTGCGCGCAAACAAGTTGAAATGCAATGCAGTTGCCCATCTTTTGCACCGAAATGTGAAAGCCACTTCTGAAGAGAAAAGCAGCCTATTCTCAAACCTTCGGGATTGTCGAAAACAGGCAATCTGCTGCGTTGCGGGAGGTTCGGAGTACGCGCATACACCTGCACCTCCCGCGCTTTGCATCTTGCCTGTTTTGGCCAATCGCAAAATCGGGGATTATTGCAGCTTGAAGCAAAGTGTCTCCAAAAACGAGTCGTGACCGTTCAGTCTGCCGCCGAGTTCAGTCTGCTGCTTTCGTTAAAACCACTTCTGTAATCGAGCGACCGTCCACAAGGACAGGTGCTTTGCGCGGCCGCCATGCCCGGCGTTTGGCCACCGCCACGAGGTGATAGCCCCGATTGAATACCAGCATGAGATCCATCTGAAAAGCTAACCAGTACAGCGCGCGGGCAACGGCGTACAACCAGCGTTCCCGTTTTTCGGCGCCACCCGGTTTCGTCTTCGGACGATTAGCGAGAAACTGTACAAGCGTGTCGGTCAGTTCCAACCAAAAGCGGGAATAAGAACGCACCCCTTGAATGTCAAAACCGTGTTTCAACAGATTGAACAAATCTGATTCACTGTAACCCGCGCGCACCCACCCGCGTTTGTCGGGCGTCAGGCCGAGGAGCCTGCGAAACAGACGTATGAGGGACCACCGCTTCACGTTCGCCACGCATACCACCAGGCGACCGTCGGGCTTGAGGATTTTGTGGCATTCCTCAACAAACTGCTCGTCGTTCTTGATTCTCTCGAGGGAATCAACAATGACAACAGCATCGAAGCTTTTCTTCTTGAACGGAAGGGTCTCGCCTTCAAAGACATATACGTTATCCGGCACGACCTCCCGCAGAAGAGCCGCGGTGTGATCGTCCGTGGCCACAGTATCCCACTTGCCACCCGCCCGTCGCAGATAGTGGCAGATGACTCCGTTTGCTGACCCGATGTCAAGGCAGGTCAAACCGCTCACATCCCCCAGTGCCCGCAGGATCTCTTGCAGACGAATCCGCATGGGCAAGGAAGCCCGAAAAATCTGCAAATGTTTAGCCGCGGTCAGCGGCAGAGTCGTGTCTGTCATGGCTACCTGGGATTCTTTGCGCCGATTATAGCAATCATCGGTTTGGGGTCAACACAAGGGTGTGTGGCGGGTTTTCCCTAATCCTGCCCAAGATGGTACGGCCGACGGGCAGCGGGCCGAACCGCTGAACATACTGCCATCGAAGCGTGTTTCACACCCCATTCCACATCAATGCTTTTCTTGTGAGGTTAGTAACATTATTATCTCCCGCCTCTCAACCAGAGCGGCAACATTGTCCCTGACTTCCAATCTTTTCTCCCGGTGTAGTCGTGTTCTTCCCGAGCCCATCTCTTTCCTGGTGCAGTTACGTTCTCCCCGAGCGAAGCGAGGGGGAACGTTGCTCTTCGGCTGTTTGGCACACGGCAACATCGGGAACGAATACGGCAACATGAGAACGCCGGGCTCGAACAGAAAGAGCTTGATGAAGGTTCTGTTGGTGGATATTTAAACTCTGGTTTTGCGATTGGCCGAGACAAGCGCGACGCGAGGTGCAGAAGGTGAAGGTGCGGGCGCATACTGCGAACCTCCGGCGACAAAGCAGATCGCCTGTTCTCGCCAATTTTGAAGGTCTTGAGAATTGGCCGGGGGGAAAACATCTGCGGCCCGATAAAACTGTGGCCCTCCAGGAGGCGAACATGCAAACAATGGGCAACTGCATTGCATTGCAACCTCTTCGCGCGCAGGGTGCTGCCAATACCGGCCAGCTTCTCAGACGCAAACTCGGGGCGGAAGGTTCAAGGAGTCGAGCATGGGCGAGATAAGCGCAGGTCTGTTGATGTATCGTCGTCGGAACGGCAGGTTAGAGGTGTTTCTGGTGCATCCCGGCGGCCCTCTTTTTGCGAAAAAGGACGAAGGGGTTTGGAGTATACCAAAGGGACTTGTCGAGCCTGGCGAGGATCTGCTCGCAGCTGCCAAGCGCGAGTTCCAGGAGGAAACCGGCATCGCGCCGCACGGCGAATTCCTGCCGCTGGGAAGCGTGAGGTTGCCGTCAGGAAAGACAATATACGCGTGGGCCTTCGAGGGCGACTGGGATCCTTCGCGAGGAATCCAGAGCAATGAGTTCGAAATGGAATGGCCGCCCCGGTCCGGTCGGAAGGTGAGCTGTCCGGAAATCGACCGCGCGGCTTTCTTTACGCTTGAAGAAGCCCGAAAAAAAATTCATTCCCGCCAACGTCCGTTCCTGGAACGAGTGGAAAATGCGCAGAACGGGATCACTGCGTCCGCCAACGGCAATCATGACGCGATTTCTCGCGATTTGCCCGGCTGGATGTGTTTGTTGGACCATACGGCCGACGTCGGATTTTTTGTGCAAGCCGATTCGCTTCCCGGCCTCTTTGCGCGCGCGGCGTGGGCGATGTTCAGCGTTATTACCGACATTGGCAAGGTGCGACCTGTCGAGCGGCATACGGTAACAGTAGAAGCAAGTGATCGGGAGGCGCTCATGGTCGCCTGGCTGTCCGAGTTGAACTTTCGGCATGTCACGGAGCACAACCTGTTCAGTCGGTTTGAGGTTAACATGCTGAGCGGTACCCGGCTTGAAGGCGAGGTTTATGGCGAAGCCATCGATCCGAACCGGCATGTACTCTTGAGGGAAATCAAAGCCGTCACCTTCCACAACCTGATCATCGCCAACAACGGCCATTGTTGGACGGCACAAATTATTTTCGATGTGTAAATAGAATTTGGAGGCGCAGATACAAGGGGGCGGTTTTTGGTTGTCAGCATTTCAGATCACCGGCCAGTCACGGTCTGACAGTGGCATCTGCGTAGAAAAGGAGGACCGTATGGCAGAGACATTTCAACTTCGACGTGTCGGCGATTGCGTTTGGGAAATTCCTGCTACCGGCAAGATGCGCGTGCCAGTGCGGATATACGCCTCGGAAGAGATGTTGGACCGAATTGTGGCCGACAACGCGCCACAGCAGGCCGTCAATGTGGCTCATCTTCCGGGAATTGTCGGCGCCTCACTGGCCATGCCCGATATGCACTGGGGCTACGGTTTTCCCATCGGGGGCGTTGCAGCGTTTACGATGGAAGACGGCGTAATTTCACCGGGAGGTGTCGGCTACGACATCAACTGCGGCGTGCGGCTGATAGCCACTGGACTGACGAAGGACGAAGTCAAACCGCGGTTGAACACTTTGTTGAATCGACTCTTTCACGACATCCCCTCCGGCGTGGGGTCCGCAGGTGCGCTGAAAGTTTCCCGCAAAGAGCTGGAACAAGTGGCGGTGGAAGGGGCAGCGTGGGCGGTAGCCCGGGGGTTCGGCTCTCCCACCGACCTAGAGCGGATCGAAGAACGCGGCCGCATGGCAGGTGCCGATCCTGCACACGTTTCCGAGCGGGCTTGGCAGCGTGGTCAGGAACAAATCGGAACGCTTGGCTCCGGTAACCACTTTCTCGAAATCGGCTATGTTGACGCAGTGTATGACGAGCAGGCTGCCGCCGTGCTGGGCTTGAAGCTGGAACAAGTCACCGTCATCATTCACTGTGGCTCGCGCGGCTATGGTTATCAGATCTGCGACGATTACCTGGCGGTAATGGACAAGGCGGCGAAGAAATACGGCTTGGAACTTCCCGATCGGCAGCTCGCTTGCGCGCCGCTGAGTTCCCCGGAAGCCGTAGCTTATCTGGCGGCCATGAATTGCGCGATCAATTACGCTTTTGCCAATCGTCAGGTTATCGTCCATCATGCGGCTGCGGCATTTGAAAAGGTTTTCAACCGTAGTCGTGAGGACTTGGGGCTGCGGACTGTTTACGAGGTTGGACACAATCTGGCGAAGCTGGAAACGCATAACATTGGGGGAAAACTGCGCAAAGTTTGTGTGCACCGCAAGGGTGCCACGCGGGCATTTGCGCCGGGCAGTCCCGACATCCCGGACTGTTATCGCCAAATCGGACAGCCGGTGCTCATTCCAGGCGACATGGGCCGTTATTCCTATGTGCTCACGGGAACACAAAAAGCCATGGAGGAAACTTTCGGCAGTACCTGTCACGGCGCCGGTCGCGCCATGAGCCGCAATCAAGCCATCAAGGTGGCGCGGGGCCGGAACATTGCGGCTGAACTTGGCCGTCAGGACATTCTCGTCATAGGGCAAAGCCGCAAGACACTCGAAGAGGAAATCCCCGAAGCGTACAAAGATGTGTCTGTGGTAGTTGACGCCTGTGCGCGCGCGGGTATCTCCAACAAGGTGTGCCGTCTCCGTCCTTTAGGCTGTATCAAAGGGTAAGCACGCTCCTGCGGCCATACGCGTCAACTTAAGGCGTAGCTATGCGCTTTTACGGCGGGTCTGACGTTTGACGCGCTTGAGGATAAACGTGTTGCGATCCTTGAGCGTCCACTCCAACACTTCCCCCTTCTGTATGCCCACCATCTCTGCCAAGAACATCGGGAAGTTCGAATAGTACGACCGATTGGACGGTCGCTCCACCTTCTGAAGTTTTACCGGATAGCCCATGGCGGACTCCTTTGCGAGGTCAAAGCCTCAGACAATTCATTCAGCCTGTAACCTGTCTACCCCATCAGTCCTTCTCTGACAGAGTATAACCACCGGAAAGCCCTTCATCCATACCATCTCCTTTCTAGCGCAAAGAATGGTTCCCATCATCCTCTTTTTATGTAGACCCTGATCTTTAGCGAAGGGAGATTTGGGCTTGGGGAAGGGGCGGAAGAGGACGGATGAGTCGGGTTGGGCAGAACCTGTACGCAAAAAAGGGGAGCAGCCCCCCCGGCCGGAGCGGTTTTAAG
>Ga0209101_1000899_pt1 | contig 23744 bp, 19 predicted proteins | sample ConPoolayeCmetaG_FD_185481 | JGI IMG/M metagenome (GOLD analysis project Ga0209101, IMG submission 185481) | Hot spring microbial mat communities from California, USA to study Microbial Dark Matter (Phase II) - Cone Pool mat layer C metaG... ...
CATACGCTCTCGGCGAGGGGAATGGGGAAACCGGGTTTCCCCACGCCCCCGCCCCGCAGGGGAATGGGGAAACCGGGTTTCCCCATTCCCCCACCCGCGGGCGGGTGTGGGAGGGCGCAGCCCTCCCAAGAACAAACGTATGTTCACTGCGGCGTTGTGCGGCGCAGCCGCATGGACGGCTGAAGTGTTTCGATGGAATCACTTCCAACAATCAGTATCATCATTGGTGTCTATAATGGCGCCGAGATGATCGGAGCATGTTTAGAAAGTCTCCTCGATCAGAATTACCCATCATGCTTATATGATATTATTGTAGTAGAAAATGGGTCTACTGACAATACCATAGATATTGTTCGCCGCTATCCTGTGCGGCTCTACCAGAATCCAACCCGGGGTCTGGCGTCAGCGCGCAACTACGGGCTTATGCGAAGCGACGCAGAGATTATTGCCTCGACCGACGCTGACTGCATTGCCCATCCCGACTGGCTGCGCGAACTGGCCAGGCCGTACGCGGATGCAGAGGTAGGAGGGGTTGGAGGTTACATTGCGGCTTACGCGCGCGACGATCGGACCACGGTCGAGTTGTTTCTGGAAAAATACGCTCCCTTGATCAATTTCATTAGTGGAGAGCACGAGTTCTTGCCGCACCTGCTGGGCGCCAATGCCTCATATCGCCGGCACCTCTTGTTGCAGATCGGAGGGTACAACGAGCGGCTGATCACGGCGGAAGACGTTGATGTGTCCTGGCGCATCCAGCTTGAGACAGGCGCGCGGCTGGTGTACGCCGAAAAGGCGATCATCTATCACCATCACCGGACGACCGAGCAGGGGTTGAAACGCCTCTATCAGCACTATGGATTCGGTGAGATTCTGCTCGATACCCTGTATCGCGAGTGCGACGGCTACCCACGCGATCTGAACTTTCAATGCCGGCGCATCATGGGCCAGATGGCGGCGCTCCCGCGCTATATGCTTTCGATGCTGGTGCGTCGGTGGCGCCTGGTTCGTGGGAGAATCAGCCCCTATGAAGCAGAAGTGCCGCGTCTCTGGCTGTTAATCGAGTGGAGTAACATCCGGGGCAAACTGCGCGCTTTGAAGGCCACGCGCCTGATGCGCACCGCCGAGCCAATTCTGGCGAGCGATCGTGACCGTCTGATCCAGTTGCTCTATGGAACCACCCATGGTTAACATAAACGTAGCTGTCTGGAGGGGGATGGGGAAACCCGATTTCCCCATCCCCCCGCGCGAGGGCTACACCCTCCCAAACCCTCCCAGGGGCCGGGGCCTGGGTGCGCGGGCCTCCGGCCCGCGTCCGCTGAGGTATGGGGAAACCCGGTTTCCCCACCCCCCTCGCCGAGGGCTTATTTTCACGTCAGGGCATACCGACCCGGCAAAAGACGAGCGCTCAACGTATGTTGACCCATCTGCGTGAACTGGCCGGCGCCTACGAATTGCTCTACGTCTGGACGCTCCGTGATTTTAAGGTGCGCTACAGTCAATCCCTGCTCGGCGCGGCATGGGCCATTCTGCAACCCCTGTCGCTGATGATTGTCTTCAGCCTGATCTTTGCCCTCTTCATCCGCGTCCCGACCGAAGGAGTGCCCTACCCCGTGTTCGCCTACAGCGCCCTGCTGGTCTGGACGTTTTTTGCTAATTCCTTGAGCATGGCATTCCCCAGTCTGGTGAATAACATCAATCTGGTCAGTAAAATCTATTTTCCGCGCGAGATCATGCCTATCGCCGCCAATCTGGTCGCGATGATTGATTTTGTCATTGCCGCGGTTATCTTTGCGCTGCTGATGATTATATACAAGATTTCAGTCGGATGGACGATCATCTTCCTGCCTTTACTCTTCTTGATACAGGTTGTATTCACGTTGGGCATAAGCCTGGCGGCCTCAGCGATCAATGTATTTTATCGCGATGTGAGGTTCGTTATTCCTCTGGTGTTGCAAATCTGGATGTACCTCTCTCCCGTCATTTATCCGGCAAGTCTTGTGCCGGAACGCATCCAACCGCTCTACTTTTTGAATCCAATGGCAACCCTGATTGAAAGCTACCGCCGGGTTATCTTCTTTAACCAATCGCCTGACTGGTTCTACCTGGGTGTCACCACAGTGATCACGACCGTGGTTGCGATGGTGTCGTATCATTATTTTAAACGCGCTGAGCGCCTGTTTGCAGATCTGGTTTGATAAACGCAGAACCGGTGACAGCGCAGGAAGGCTCTGCCCTTGCCTGTCGCAACTTATGGTGATTGAGAAATTAACCCGCTATGCCAGGCTGGCCGTGGGGCTCATGGTCTTTGAGAAACTTATCCGCTATGCCGGGCTGGCCGCGGGGCTGAAGCCCTCGGCTATGGGATGCGAAGCCCGCCTGCGCGGGCGAGAGCGGATGATGGATGCAAAGACCATCAGCCCTCGGCGAGGGGATGCGAAGCCCGCCGGCGCGGGCTATATCGCATTTAATTCTTAAAGACCATCAGTCTAGAAGCATGCATCGCCGGCAGCCTATGCGTGTCATTGAGTTCGACCGGGTTTCAAAAGCCTACCGTCTCGGCATGGGCCATAGCAGTCTGCGCGAGACATTGGCCCGTCAGGCGCAACGCTTGATCCGCAGACGCAGCAGCATCCACGATGAACCACCGTTCTGGGCCTTGAACGAGGTCAGCTTTCAGGTTGAACAGGGAGAAATCCTGGGAATTATCGGTCATAACGGCGCCGGCAAGAGCACGATCCTCAAACTGCTCTCGCGCGTCACCTTCCCCACCAGTGGTCAGATCGTGACCCGCGGGCGCATGGCGGCCCTGATCGAACTGGGCGCCGGCTTTCATCCCGATCTTTCCGGTCGTGAAAACATCTATCTGAATGGCGTCATTTTGGGGCTGAAGCGGCGTGAGATTGATGCTCAATTCGATAAGATCGTCGAATTTGCTGAGCTGGAGCAATTCATTGATACCCCTGTGAAACGGTACTCTTCAGGTATGTATGTGCGCCTGGCATTCGCGGTGGCGGCCCATGTGCGCGCGGATCTGATCCTTGTTGATGAGGTGCTGTCGGTTGGGGATGCAGCATTTCAACAACGCTGCCTGACCAAAATGCACGAACTGCACCGCGACGGCGCCACGATTGTCCTGGTTTCCCATAACCTGTGGAGTGTCAGCACCTTCTGCAACCGGTCCCTGCTGCTGCGCGCCGGGCGCATCGTGGCCGAGGGACACCCGGTCGAAGTGATCCAGAACTATCGGCAACAAGAACGGGAAGCGGCGCTGGCGCGCGTGCAGGGTCAGGTCGCCAATGGCGCGACGCGCGACGGCGCTTGCAACCAGGAACCCATCGCCTTTGCGGTCAAAAGTGAGCTTCTGAATGCTGAAGGAAAGCCGGAACGGGCTTTTAGCCCTGATGATGCGTTGATCCTGCGCATCACCTATGTGGCGCCTCAGCCGATTGAAACCCCGGCGTTTGTGGTGCAAATCCGGCGCGCTGATGGGGTCATCTGCTGTTTTATCAAAAGTTCGGCCGATGATGTGCCTCAGGGAGTATATGGCGAGGGGAGCGTTGTCTTGAGGATCGATCCGCTCCAACTCGTGCCGGATATGTATACGATTGACGTCCGCCTTGAAGATCAACGGCGGGCGCTGGTGTATGCCAACGATACCGGCGGCATCTTTCACGTCAAGGGTTACCTGGAGGGCGCGGGAATTGGTGGCGTGTTCCAACCTCGCGCCAGATGGTTGCACCCGAGCGATGAATGGCATCCGGTGCCGGCGCGCAGCGGTGGAGGACAGCAATGACCCGCAGCATGCCCCGGGTATCGGTGATCATTCCCACCCACAATCGCGCCGACCTCCTGCCGCAAACGATCGAGAGTTGCCTGGCGCAGACCTATCCTGACCTCGAGATCATTGTGGTGGATGATGGCTCGACCGATACCACGGCTGAGGCGGTGGCACGCTATGGCGCGAAGGTTATGTATGTACGCCAGGATCAGCAGGGTGTGCCCAAAGCCCGGCAGCACGGGCTGCAACGCGCCCTGGGCGAGTACATCACCTTTCTGGATAGCGATGACCTGATGGCGCCGACCAAGATCGAACGGCAGGCGCAGGCGCTCAACGAGCACCCCAAGGTGGGCCTGTGTCACGGCTGGTACTACACCATTGACGAGCATGGCCGGAAACTGGATCTGATGACCGATATGCCAGCGACCGATGTGCTCACTGAATTGATCTGTCGGTGCTTCATCTGGTCAGGAGCGCCTTTGATGCGCCGCGCATGGCTGGACGCCGTGGGTCTTTATAGCAGCGCCTGGGAGCGGTGGAGCTATGACTGGGATCTGTGGCTGCGCCTGGCCCTGGCGGGCTGCCCATTTTATTGTCTTCGCGAGCCGCTCGGCGCGTATCGCATCCACGCCAACGCCCTCTCGTCCAATGTCGAGGTCGTTGACCGGCGCATCTTTGGCATCCTGGACATGGTGTACGCCGACCCCCGCGCGCCGGCGGCATTGCAGCCGGTGAAACGCCGCGCCTACGCGACCTGGCACGCCTGGTTCGCTTTCCAGTATTACGCCGCTCGACGCTGGGAGGAAGCGCAATACCACCTGGAGATGGCCCTGGATGCTGAATGGCCCGAGGTGGCCCATCCAGAGAAATTCGCCATCCAGATCAGTAACCACGCCGTCAATGGGCGCAGCGCCGATCCGCTTCAGTATCTGGATGAGCTGTTCACCCATCTCCCCCCCCGGTTCGAAGGGGTGCGGGCATACCGCAGCCAGGTCCGGGCCCGCGTCCATGAGACCCTTGCACTGCGCCTGTATCGCTTCGGGGATAGCACCATGGCCGGTGAACATATGGCCCGGGCGGCAGCTCTGGTTCCCGAGGTGGTGTTGCAACCCGATCGATTTATGGATCTGGTTCTGTATCATGCCATGCATCTGTCAGATGATCCACCAGAGGTGTATATCAACCGGGTGATGCAAAATCTCCCGGCGGAAGCCGGTGTCCTGCGGCCCCTCTATGTGCCATTGCTGGAACGGCTGGGCGGCTGGGCGTACCTGGAGCGCGCCCGCGGCGCGTATGCGAGCGGAGCTTTTCCTGCCGCCAGAGCATATCTTATACACGCGCTGAACCTCGCCGAACCCACCCTCGCCGCCGATCCTGACGCAATGACGCATATGCTGCTCCAACAGGCTATGCGCCTGCCCGATCCCGAAGGCTACGTCAGGTGGATCCTGCAAAACCTGCCGCCAGCTCTCGCCAGCTTGAAAGCCCGCCGATCACGGATTCTGGGGACCCTCAGCCTCAAGCGCGCCTTCGATAGCTTCGCGGCGGGAAGGCGCGTCGAAACGCTGGTCAATGTCCTGAAGGGAATACGCTACTGCCCTTCGAGTATTACCAACCGCGGGGTGATCGCGATCTTCGCGCGGTCGCTGCTGCCAGGACTGTGACAAAAGATAAGGGACAACCCGATGCGCCAGGCACCTAACGCCCCACTCGTGTCGGTGGTTACTCCGACCTACAACCGCTCCAGATTGCTGCGCCTCGCCATCGAGAGCGTGCTGGCCCAGACGTACCCGGCCATCGAGATCATCGTCGTTGATGACGGTTCCAGCGATGACACCCCCGCCGTCGCTGAGAGCTTCGCCGGGCGGATCACCTACATCCGGCAGACCAACCAGGGCGGCGCGGCAGCGCGCAATGCCGGGCTGAAGCTGGCGCGGGGCGCGTATATTAACGTCCTGGACGACGACGATCTGATGTTGCCGACCAAGATCGAGCGGCAGGTAGAGGTGCTCGAACAGCGACCTGAGATCGGTCTGGTGCATTGCGGCTACTACATGATCGACCGCGATGGGCGAACATTGGAGAAGATCTCCTTTCTGCCAGATGGCAGGCTGGAGGAGTTAATCGTCTTGAACCCGATCTGGTCAGGGGCGCCGCTCATGCGGCGGGAATGTGTGGAGCGCGTCGGCGGCTACCGCCCCCTGGTCGTCGAGGACTGGGATCTCTGGTTGCGGATCAGTCTGGCCGGCTATACCTTTGCCTGCGTTCAGGAACCGCTCGGCGCCTACCGGATGACACCCGGAAGTATTATGTCAAATGTGGCGCGGGTTGAGCGCGATGCGATGGCTATGCTCGACGACCTGTTTGCCAACCCGGCTTTGCCGGCGGCGGCGCAGGCACGTCGGAATGACGCCTACGGCACCACCTATCTGTGGTTGAGCTGGCGCTACTATGACAGCGCGCAGTGGGATGCCGCACAGCGGTGCCTGGAACAGGCCCTGCATTTCATTCCACAACTCAAATCTGACGAACGGTTTCTGGTCAACCTGTTGGTGGAAGGGGCTTTCGGCGCCAATATCGCCGACCCGCTGCGGTTCATGGACGGTATGCTCGCCCACCTGCCGCCAGCAGTGCGCCATCTTGAGCGCTATTCGACGCAGATGCGCGCGCAAACGCACCTGGAGATGGCCTTGCGTCTCTATGGACGAGGCGCGATCGCCGAGGCGCAGGAGCATCTGCGGCGGTCGCTGGCGCTCCAGCCGGCCCTCCTCGAACAGCCCGAAGCCTTTGCCGATCGCATGCGCCGTGTCGCCACCCGCCAGCCCGATCTCGATCCCGACCAGTTCACCGAAACGGTCCTGCAATCCCTTCCAGCCGAAGCCCGACCGCTCTTCCGGCTCCGCGCCAGGCTGGTGAGCGCTGCGCGTTACGCCGCAGCGTTCGACGATTACCATGCCAACCGCCGGCATCGGGTCATTCCCCACCTTGCTACTGCCCTGCGCTACGACCCCTCAGGGCTGCTGAACCGTGGCGTCGTGGCGATCATGCTCAAATCGCTGCCCGCCTTCCTGGAGCACCGGCTGACCACCGGGCGCTGAGGCGCCGACAGGAAACGGTCGGCCCCGCGCCTGACAGGTCTGGTCTTTCAGATGCCTGGAAGATTGCTGTATGTCACGTCTCGTCTCAGTTATTATCCCCAGTTATAATAGCGCGCGATATATCGTCCAGGCTGTAGAGAGCGCGCTCGCCCAGACACACCCCGCGGTCGAGGTGATCGTGGTGGACGATGGCTCAACTGACGCCACGCAGCAGGCGCTGGCGCCCTACCGGTCGCGGATCGCTTGTCTCTACCAGACCAACCGGGGCCCGGCGGCGGCGCGCAATGCCGGCCTGCGCATCGCCCGGGGCGCGTACCTGCTCTTTCTCGACAGTGACGACCTGCTGGTCCCCACAAGTGTGGCGGCAAAGGTGTCCTTCCTGGAGCAGCACCCGCAGTATGGCCTGGTCTATTCGGCCTGGAAGCAAATCAACGACGATGGCTCACGGGTGCTCGGCGAGGTGCGCCCGGCCTGCCAGGGCGATGTGCTTGCGGCGCTGTTGCGCCGCGAGTTCTTTTTTTTCCCCGGCGCGGCCCTGATCCGGCGCGCCTGCCTCGATCGCGTCGGCGCCTTCGACGAAACCGCCTACGGTACCGAAGATGCCGACCTCTGGATTCGCCTGGCCCGCGCCGGCTATGCCTTTGGCTATATTGACGAGCCGTTGTTTGTCTATCGCTTCCACGACTCCAGTATTACCGCAGGGGTGGACCCACGCCAGATCAGAAGCTGGCAGATGCACCTCGCCCGATTTTTCGCCGACCCGGCCCTGCCGCCCGCAATCAAAGCGCTCGAAGCCGAGGCGTATGCCATTCTGCACTACGAAACGGCTATGCGCTATTTCCGCATCAGCCGGATCGCCGAGGCCCAGGAACATCTGCGCCAGGCCTGGCAACGCTGCCCAACCCTGGAGGAAGAGCGGATTTTAGATTGCATTGTCGGCGCGGCCCTCGATCCGCGAACCGACGACGCCAGAGCCTTGCTCGACCGTGTGTTCGCGCATCTTCCCGCGGATCTTCCCGGCCTCCGGCGCCTCCGTCAGCGGGTCCACGCTCGCTACCATATCGGGATGATCTTTCTCCACCATCAACGTCAGCAACGGCGCTCTATGCCCCGGCATATTCTGGCGGCCCTGCGAGGCGAGCCGCGGATCGTCTGGAACCGCGGGTTCCTCAGGATCGTGCTACGCTCCTTGTTGCCCTAAGCCATGGGTTTCGCTGTGCGGCCCTGTACGGAACTGTGAGGAGGCGGCGCAGCGGGCGTAGCCCGCCGCAATCTCATTGGTCCGCCCGCGGCGGGGGCGCGCTCTGATGCAGACAGTATGAGTCTGCCGCCGTGGGCGGGGAAGTGGGGCACGCGGGCAGGCCTGGTCTCCCGGCACCCTTCCATGGCGTGCGTCCTAACGTGAACATAAGCCCTCGGAGCGGGATGTGGGGAAACCGGGTTTCCCCATACCTCAGCGGACGCGGGCCGGAGGCCCGCGCACCCAGGCCCCGCCCCCTGGGAGGGTTTGGGAGGGCGTAGCCCTCCCAAGAAGAACCTATGTTCATCCTGTCGTTGTGCGGCGCAGCCGCATGGAGGGCTGAAGAGTAAAGAACTGTCATTTTGCAAGCACCGAACTGTTATCCTCATGTTAGACCGGCTGGCTACACTGTACAACGTCAGACCGCCACGCTGCTGCGCCGCGCACTGACGTTAGGAGAGCGCGGCTATAAGCCCTCCTACAGGCGCATGGGCTTGGAGAAGCAGGAAGAGAGCAGGTCCTCGCCGGTCACCTCCTGGCCAGACCCGTTGGAACTGACGTATCAGGCCCGCAGCCTGAGCCTGCCCTGGTCGCCCGTGAGCATCAACGACCGATATCGCCTCCGGGAACAGCCGAACGTGAGCATCGCCATGCAGGCTCTGATTATCGCGACGAATGCAACCCCTGCCGCTCTGGCAGCAGAGGTGCGCGCCGGGCAACACCAGCGCGTCGACTACCTGGAACTGGCCGAACGTTTCAATTCCCAGTATGTCGACTATAACTGCCTGCGCGCGGTTCCTCTCGCGCGGAAGTTCGAAGATCTGCTGCGTAGCGACCTGCGTCTTGCGGCAACCGTTGCGCGTATGGTTCGCCAGCAAGGCTATGATTGTGTTATTAGCCTCTCGGAGCGTGTCGGCATTCCGCTGGCATTGCTGCTCGACCGGCGGGTTTGCCACATGGTCATCTTCCATCACGGCATGTCGCCACGGAAATTGAAGCTGATCAAGGCCCTGAGGCTGCAGCGGCGCTGGGACCTGATCGCAGCGATCAGCAGAGCCGAGGCCGAGGGCATGCGCGCAGCGCTGGACCTGGAGCCAGAACGGGTTGTCGCTCTGCACACGCCGGTGGACACGCACTTCTACCGGCCCGGCGCCCCGTCGAGAGGCAACGAAGGGTTTATCCAGAGTCTCGGGCTATCCTACCGTGACTATCCGACCCTCATTCGGGCTATGCGCCGCCTGCCGCATATTCCGTGCCGGTTGCGCATCGGCAGCGCATGGGTCTCACGGCGCGGCGGGCACGAGCGGGAGCCATTGCCACCCAATGTCAGTCTGGAACCCTTCGTGCATCCGCGCCGTCTGCGCGAATGTTATGCCGCCAGCCGGTTCATTATTGTGCCCATCCGCGCAACGACACAGTGGAGCGCCGGGTGCACCTCGGTGCAGGCCGCTCAGGCTATGGGCAAGCCGGTTGTCGCAACCCGCATGCCCGGTCTGAGCGAGTATGTCGTTGAAGGTGAAACGGGGTTACTGATCGATCCGGGGGATGATCGCGCGATGGCCAGGGCTATTGACGAACTCTGGAACGACCCGCAGCGCGTGGTGCGGATGGGTCGTCAGGCGCGGGGGTGGATCGAGGAGCATTTTTCGCTCGACCGGTGGATCCAGCGGGTCGCGTCGTTGGTCCAGCAGGTCGCCAGGCAGGGAGCAAAGGCCTGAGCGTCTTCGTCAGAATGTAAGTGTTCACACTTGGGGTAACCCAGGCGCCTGGGAGCGCGGGCGTCCCGCCCGCGTCGCGTCTCCGCGGGCAAGATGCCCGCGCTCCCAGGAGAACTGTGAACACGTACGTCAGATTGCCAATTCTGTCAACCTATGCACCAGCTTGCCAACACTGTCTTGCGCAATTCGATCGCCGGTCTGATCGCTCAGATCGCGATCAAACTGCTCTCCTTCGCCTTCTCGGTGCTGATCATTCGCCAGCTCGGAGCCGGCGACTTCGGCCAGTATGCGGCGGTGATCGGCTTCGGCACGGTCTTTCTGTTCATCGCCGATCTGGGGCTGGCGCCCTACACGGTGCGCGAGGTGGCCCGCCTGCGCGATACCCCTGATGGCCAGACGCGCATCAGGGATCTCTACGCCGATGTGCTGGCCCTGCGGCTCATTCTGGCGCTGGTTGCCGGGCTGCTGGTGGTCAGCGCGGCCATGCTCACCGGGCGCCCCGCGATGATGATCGGCGCCATTGCGCTGAATGCCCTGACCGTGCTGCTCTATGCCCTCCACGGCAGCAGCGAGGCCGTGCTGGCCGGCCATGAGCGCCTTGACCTCACCGCCGGGATGCAGGTGGTCAACCAGTTGGTCTTCGTCTGTCTGGGGGGCCTGGCCCTCTGGCTGGGCCTGGGATACTACGGATTGATTATCGCCACGATGGCCGGCGTGGCCGTGATGACGGCGCTGGTTGTGCGCGCGGTCTGGAAGCTCGGCATCCGTCCGGGCCGGATGACCCGGCAGGGCTGGATCCCCCTGTTGCGGGCCGCCTTCCCCTTCGGGGTCATCGGCCTGACCCTGGGGATTTCGTATCGCTTCGATACGGTGCTGCTCAACATTTTCAGCGGCGACGCGCCCACCGGCCACTACAACGCGGCCTACAATCTGGTGTTCGCCCTGGTGACCCTGTCGAATGTGCTCAACACGGCGCTCTACCCCTCGCTCTCGCGCCAGGCCGTCACCAACCCCGACAGCCTGCCGAAGATCTACGAGCGGCTGCTGCGCTACCTGCTGCTGGTGGCGCTGCCGATCGCCGTGGGAGGCTTCATCCTCGCCCGTCCGCTGGTGGGGTTCCTCTTCGGTCCTGAGTACGGGCCTTCAGCCGTGCTCCTGGCCATCTTGATCTGGGTCGTTCCGCTCATGTTCCTTTCGGAGTTCCTGGGCTACGTGGTGGTCATTGCCGGACGGGAAGCCCTGGTCGCGCGGGCGATCATCATCAGCAGCAGTGTCAATATTGTGGCCAACCTGTTGCTGATCCCGCGCTACGGCGTGCTGGCAGCCGCAACCATTACCGTGATTACCGAACTGGTCCTGGTTGGGCAGTACCTCTGGCTCATGCGCGATTTGCTGGGCCAGATGCGCTGGGGCGCCCTGGCGCGATCGGGGGCGGCAGTCATCACTATGGCCACTCTGGTCTACGCCATCCGCGATCTGCCGGTGCTGGTAACGGTGGCCATAGGCGGGGCGCTGTATGCCGGTCTGCTGCTGGCGATGCGGGTGGTCGGCCCCGATGAAGCCGCCTTTGTGCGTGGTCTGATCGCCGCGCGGCGAGCCACGGCCGAGCCATCGTAGGAGTGCATGGGTGAAGATCCTCCTTGCCGTTCATCATTTCCCGCCGCGCTACAGCGCCGGCGCCGAACTGTACACGTTCCGCCTGGCGCGCTGGCTGCTGGCCCACGGGCACGAGACCGAGGCGGTCTGTGTCGAGACGCTCGACGCGGAGCGCGCGGCCGGCGTTGAGGCCGAGCGCGACACCTATGAGGGTGTGCCAGTCTGGCGGCTGCACCTGGGGCTGCGGGGCGCCCCGGCGAACTGGAGCTACGCCAATCCTATGGTGGCGGGGTGGGTCGCCAGGCATATGCAAGCGAACCGCCCGGACCTGTTGCACCTGCACAGTGGCTATCTGATCGGCGCGGGCGTGCTGGAGGAAGCTCACCGCCTCAGTGTGCCGGGCGTGGTGACGCTGCACGACTACTGGTTCCTCTGCCCGCGCTTTACCCTGCTGCGCGGCGACGGCCAGGTCTGCGCCGAGATCCCCACCGACCCGGCCGGCTGCGCCTGGTGTCTGCGACTTGACCGGCGACGCTACCGCCTGCCCGAACAGGTGAGCCGGGGGGCCGCAGGCCGGCTCTGGATCACCCTGGCCGGCGGCGCAGGACGTGATGCGCAGGCCGCCCGGCGCGCATATCTGCGCGAGGCTCTGGCGCGGGTTGACCTGGCCATCGCGCCTTCGCGGTTCCTGGCAGGGATGTTCGCAGACTGCCTGCCCCAGGGGAAACTGCGGATACTGCCCTTAGGTCTCGATACGGATCGACTGGCTGCTGTGCCAGCCCCACCGCCTGGCGACACCCTGCGGATCGGCTATCTCGGCCAGATTGCGCCACACAAGGGCGTGCATGTGCTGGTGCGGGCAGTGCGCCAACTACCGGATAGCGGACGTCCCATCCAGGTGCGCATCTTCGGAAATCTTGCGCAGAACCCGACCTATACGCGCCAGTTGCAGACTATGATAGGGGCTGATCCGCGGATTACGCTGGCAGGTCCGTTCAACAGCAGGCAGTTGCCCGCGGTGCTTGGCGAACTGGATCTGACTATCGTTCCATCGATCTGGTATGAGAATAGCCCGCTGGCGATTATGGAGGCCCATGCCGCGGGCCGGCCAGTGATCACGTCTCGCCTGGGCGGCATGGCCGAACTGGTGCGCGACGGGGTAGACGGGCTGCACTTCCAGCCCGGCGACGCCGACGACCTGGCGCGGCAGATCCAGCGCTTGCGCGACGAGCCGGGGTTGCTGGAGCGGCTGCGCGCCGGGGTGCGTCCGCCACCCAGCATTGATGATGCGATGGCGGAACTGATGGAGGCCTATCGCCTGGTGATCGAGCAGCGCCAGGCCGCGCGAGCGGTGGAGGTGCGTTGATGCTGCCGCGTGTCGCCATCATCGTGCTGACCTACAACGGCCTCGCCGACACCCTGGCCTGTCTGGCGTCGCTGGAGCGCCTGGACTACCCCCGTGAGCGCTACCGCGTCGTGGTCGTGGACAATGCTTCCCAGGACGGCACCCCCGCGGCGGTGCGGGCGGCCTTCCCTGACGTTGTACTGATCGAACATGGGGCCAATCTCGGCTTCGCCGCGGGCAACAATGTCGGGCTGCGCTATGCACTGGCACAGGGTTACGATTATGCCCTGTTGCTCAACAACGACACCGAAGCGGCGCCGGACATGCTCACGGAACTGGTGACCGCCGCCGAAGCCGATCCCTGCGCCGGCGCGGTGGGGCCAATCATCTACTACCACGCCGCGCCGACGCGCGTCTGGTCGGCGGGCGGCTGGATCGACTGGGAGCGGGGCATCAGCCGCATGGAAGGCGAAGTCGAGGACCGGGGGCAATTCACGGCGACCCGTGAGGTAGACTTCGTGACCGGCTGCGCGATGCTGCTGCGGCGCGCCGCCCTCGAGCGAGTCGGGCTACTCGATGAACGCTTCTTCATGTACTTCGAGGAGACCGAGTGGTGCGTGCGCGCCCGCCGCGCGGGCTTTCGCATGCTCTTCGCGCCGCGGGCGAAGCTCTGGCACAAGATCCCCCTGAATGCCCGCTTTGATAAGGAGTACCTGGCATACTATATGACGCGCAACCGGCTGCTGTTCCTGCGCGCGACCGGGGCCAGACCGGGGACCTGGTTCAACGCCCTGGTGCTCCAGGATTTGCGCACCTATCTGAGCCTGTGCCTGCGCCCGAAGTGGCGCGCCCGCCGGGGGCGGGTCGGGATGCGCCTGGCATGGCTGGACTTCTGGCGCGGGCGGTTTGGGCGGCTGGAGACACCGATGTAGTGTGGAGGTGTGGAGGTGTGGAGGTGGTTTCGTCAGAAGTTGATAGCCTGACGACCCTGCGCTCTCCACCCCGACCGCCCGGCAGATCTATAGCAATAGAAGGTGCCGATGATGCGCATTGGAATTGACGTTCGCTACCTCTCCCACGGCCTGGTGGGCGGTGTGCATACCTATGTCAGAAATCTGGTGCCGGCCTTGCTTGCGGCAGGTCCAGAACACCAGTTTATCCTGTACGCCGACACGAAGGCGCCCTTTGAACTACGTGACCTGTCGGCCAATGCACGGGTGCGCTATCTTCCATATCGCAACGCGCTCTCCAGCATCGCGAGCGATGTTGTGCGCCTGCGCCGCATGATGAGCGCCGATCGGGTGGAGGTGGCCCACTTTCCGACCAACTACGGCTTCGGGCCGCGCGGCGGCGCCACGGTCATAACCCTGCATGACGCAATGACCCTGATGCCATTGAGCCACACGTTGCGGAGCAAGGGCACCCGCTGGAACACTCGCGCGCGGGCTATGACGATCTACCTCTACTGCTGCTCGCACCTGGCCTTGCGGCGCGCCGATCTTGTCCTGACCGTCTCGGACCATGCGCGCCGGGAGATCGCGCGCTACAGCCGCTACGATGCCGGACGGATCGTGCCGATCCATCACGGGATCGATGCGGAGTTGCGCCGGGTGACGGATCCGGTGGTCCTGGCAGAGGTTCGAGCCCGTTATGGGCTCGAGCGCCCGTTCATCCTCGCCGACGGGTTGAAGAATCCGGCGGTGATTGTGCGCGCCTGGCAGCGCCTGCCGCAACACCTGCGCGATAGCCATACCATCGTCTTCTTTGCGCGCCATGAGCCACTGCCGGTGGTGCGCGAGGCCGAGGCTGCCGGCCAGTGCCGCCTGCTGCTGAACATTCCGCGCGCGGATCTGGTGGCGCTCTACAGTATGGCCCGCGCCTTTGTCTTCCCTTCGTGGCTGGAAGGCTTCGGCATCCCGATCCTGGAAGCCATGACCTGCGGCGCGCCGGTGATCTGCGCCGACAACTCAGCGATGCCGGAGGTTGCCGGCGGCGCCGCGCTGCTCTGCAATGCTGAAGATGACCATACCCTGGCAGCGCATCTGGGGCGCGTGCTCGGCGACCCCGACGAAGCCGGGCGTCTGCGCACGCTCGGCTTCGCCCGCGCGCGCCAGTTCTCGTGGCAACGCGCGGCTGAACAGACCCTCGCGGCCTATCACCGCGCGGCCGGGATAGCCGTGACCGGCGCCGACAACCGCCGGTTGCACGCTCAGCAACGTTGAACCTATGCGCATCCTCGCCCTCTCAACCTGGTGGCCGGAACCTGCCGATAACGGGATCAAGCTGCGCCTGAGCCGGCTGCTGCGGGCGCTCGCGACCAGCCACGAAGTGCATCTGCTGGCGCTATGCCGGGATATGCCCGACACGGCAGACCAGCACCTGCCGTTACACTACTGCGCGACGGCGCGCGCCGAGCCTGCGCCGATGACGCCGCTGCGCGCCGGCAGCCGCTTGACGAGCCTCTGGCACCCCAGGCCCGCTTCCGTGCGGGCTGCCTGGAGCGCGCGCTTTGCCACGCTGACACGCCAGAGCGCCCGCACCCTCGACCCCGATGTCGTCGTCGCCTTTGAACTCTCCAGCGCGCCGTATGCGCTGCTGATCCCCCATGTTCCGCGGCTCCTTGATGACCTGGAGATGGCCGCGCTGCACGACGAGTTCACCAACTCAACCGGTCGCCAGCGCCTGCGACGCTGGCTCACCTGGGCGAAGCACCGTAGCTATGTGCGGCAAGTGCTCAGAGGATTTAGCAGTTGCACGACAGTATCAGCACGTGAGGCTACCCTGGCCCGGCGACTCGCGCCCACGATGACGCAGATGGAAGTTTTGCCGAACGGCGCCGACGTTGAGGGTACCCTGCCATTGCCGCCAGAACCGAACACGCTGATCTACCCGGGGGCGCTCAGCTACCAGGCCAATCACGACGCGATGCGTTATTTTCTCGGACAGATTTTCCCCCAGGTACGCTCGATGCACCCTGCGACCAGGCTCCGGATCACCGGACGGGCAACGGCGGCCCAGATCGCCGCCCTGCCCGCATGCGAAGGAGTGGAGTTCACCGGCTTTGTGCCTGACATCAAAGCGCTGGTAGCGCGCAGTTGGGCCGAAGTGGTGCCACTGCGCGAGGGCAGCGGCACCCGCTTGAAGATCCTCGAGGCCCTGGCCCTGGGGACACCGGTGATCAGCACCACGAAAGGGGCCGAAGGCCTCGATCTGTCGCCTGGACGGGATCTCCTGATCGCTGACACACCTGCGGCTTTTGCTGAGACCACCGTGCGCCTGCTCACCCACCCTGAGGAGCGCGCGCGGTTAAGCGCCAATGGCCGTCGCGCGGTGGCCGAACGCTACGACTGGCGCGCCATCGGGACGCGCTTCGTGGCCCTGGTGGAGACAACTGCAACCCACAAGAAGTTGACCTATGACACACGCATCCATTCCGCCTGATCTGGCTATCATTATCGTCAACTGGAACACCCGACAACTGCTGCTCGACTGCCTGGCCACCCTGCCGGCGGCGACGGACGGCATCAGCGCCGAGACCTGGGTGGTGGACAACGGCTCCAGCGACGGCAGTGTCGCGGCTGTCCAGGCCCACTACCCCGAGGTGCGGATCATCGCCAACCGTGAGAACAAGGGCTTCGCGGCGGCCAACAACCAGGCCATCCGCGCCAGCGACAGCCGTCACGTGCTGCTGCTCAACAGCGACACGCTTCCCGCAGGCGGTTCGCTCAGCGCCCTGGTACATTTCCTCGACCGGCATCCCCGCGTCGGGATCGTCGGGCCAGAGCTGCTCAATGGAGACGGAAGCGTGCAACGCTCCTACGCCAGTTTTCCAACCCTCGCTTCGGAGTTGACCGGGCGCAACCTGCGCCGCCGCCGGCGTTTTACCACCAGTGACGGGAGCACGGCCTATCGGGTGGACTGGATCGGCGGGGCCTGTTTTGCGATTAGACGCACAGCCATCGAACAGTTCGGTCTGCTCGACGAGCGCTACTTTATGTACACCGAGGAGGCCGACTGGTGCTTCCGCGCCCGCCGGGCCGGCTGGGAGGTCTGCTACCTGCCAGAGGCCAGAGTGGTACATCTGGGAGGACAGAGTAGCCGCATGGTCAGCACGCGCATGAAGGCCGAACTCTACCGCAGTAAGCTGCGCTTCTTTGGCAAACACTACGGGCCGCTACGCACCTATGTGCTTGGGATGGGCCTCCTGACTATCTTTCTTACCAGAGCAACAGCCGGGGCGCTCGTCGCAACCTTGCCGGGGCGCCAGGGCGCCGGACGGACGATCACGCGCGACAGTGGCCTGATGCTGGCAGCCATTGAGCGCCAGTTGCGCCAACCTCTGGCGCCCGAGGTAGTGCGATGAGAATCGGTCTTGATGCGCGGTTCCTGACCCACCCCCAACCCGGTGGGTTCAAAACCTACAGTGAAGAACTGATCGCGGCCCTGGCCGACGTCGATCGCGATAATGAGTATGTCCTGTACCTTGATCGACCACCCGCGCCAGGGGATCGCATCCCCTGGCAGGCAAACGTAAGCGTGCGTGTCATTGACGGTCACCTGCGGTTCATCGGCATGCCCTGGCGTGAACAGGTCGGCCTGGGGCTGGCTGCCCTTCGCGATCGGCTCGACCTCCTGCATGCCCCCTGTCTGACAGCGCCATTGCTGGTGACCTGTCCCCTGGTCGTGACCATCCACGACATGATCTGGCGGGGTCGCGGAACAGCGAGCGCTGGCCGTGCAATGCTCAACCGCCGCTCACTGATGGATCACTACTACCGGATCGTGCCGGCCATGGCAGTGCGGCGCGCGGCAACGGTGATTACCGTCTCCTATGCGGCCAGGGCGGACATCATTGCCGCATTCGGCCTGCCTGCCGAGCGGGTCATCGTCACTCACGAGGCGGCGAAACCGGTCTTTGAACAGCCGCTCGATCCGGTCAGCGCGGCAGCGACCCGCGCGCGTCTCGGCCTTGCCGGCTCCTACGTGCTCGGCATCGGCTCGGCCGATCCGCGCAAAAACCTGGAAACCCTGCTGCGCGCCTACGCCCTGCTCCCTGCGGAACAACGCGCGCACCACCAGCTCGCGATTGTCTGGACCCACCAGCACCTGGCCGGGGCAATCGCCCACCTCGCCCACGAACTGGGCATAGCCGGGCAGACCGTATTCCTCAAGCGTGTCAGTGACGGCGAACTGGCGGCGCTCTATGCCGGGGCCAGCCTGTTTGCCTTCCCCTCACGTCACGAGGGCTTCGGACTGCCCCTGCTCGAGGCGATGGCCTGCGGCGCGCCGGTGGTCGCGGCGAACAACTCTTCTCTTCCCGAGATTGTCGGCGATGCTGCGCTGCTCTGCGACGCTGACGATTATCAAGAACTTGCGGCGATGATGCTGCGGGTCCTCAGCGACAAGCAACTGGCGCAGACGCTACGGGCAGCGGGCCAGCGACGCGCAAGCATGTTCTCCTGGAAACGCTGCGCGCGTGAGACTCTGGCAGCCTACGCGCAGATCAAGCCGCGTGGGGGCGCGATCGTGGAGCGTCCGATCGGGTAAGGCACGTCCGCCTGCTGAGTGGCGGGCAGCGATCTCCGCGCCCCCCGAACAGCCGCGTCGCAACAGCGCAGCTTATACCGAAAAACAGAGCCCACAGGTACGAACATGCTCCGCTGGCTCGACCACCTTGAACATCCCGAAGCGCTACCGACGCTTCCCCGCCGGTTGCTTGCCGTCGCGATGATAGGCGTCGCGCTCGCCTACAGCGTTCTGATCGGGATGATCCTGGCACGCGGGAACGCGCGTCTGGGGTTCATGCTCCTGTTGCTCCCGCTCCTGCCTATCGCCATCAGCTTCGCCTCGCGCTACTTCGCGACCCTTGTCCTGATCCTGCCCGTGACGGCGCTCATGCTGCGCATGGCCAACATACCGGTGGGCAATGCCAGCGAAATGCCGATCAGTATGGTCATCACGCTCGGGCTTGGCGGGATGTGGCTGGTCAGCATGCTGACCCGGCGCAGATGGGAAGTAATCCCCACACCGTTCAATCGGGCGTTACTGGCGTTCATAGCAGTCTGCATCTTTTCCATGCCCTGGGGCATACTATGGGCCGACCCGATCTTGAACTGGCGAGTCATGGGCAACTTCCGCATAACTCAGACCGCCTCATTACTATCGCTACTGGCCCTGATGTGGACGCCGTTCATAGTGGGGCGATTCATCGACCGCCACTGGAAGATCTGGTTTTACCTGTGGTCCTTCATCGTCGCCGGCACTTTGATGACCATTAGCCAGGTCTTCGCGATTAAACAGGCGTTCCTGAGCGATCAGGGTCTCTGGGGCTTGTGGTTTGTTATGCCCCTGGCCGGGCTGGTGATTGTCTATCCTCATACACCATGGTACGGAAGACTTCTGGGCGCTGCGCTCCTGGGCTGGCACCTGCATCTAGTTGTGATCAAAAACTCGCTCTGGGTCTCCGGCTGGCTCCCAACCCTGGCAGGGTTGTTCGCGCTGATCTTCCTGCACTCACGCAAGCTCTTCGTAATTCTCTTGATTATCGTCATCCCCTACGCCGTCATCGGTCCAGGCCGGGACTATCTGGAGAAAGTAACCGCAGATAACATTGAAGAAGGCAGCAGCGGACGATTAGAGATCTGGGAGCGGAACCTGGGAATTGTGCGCGAGCACTGGCTCTTCGGCACCGGACCGGCGGGCTACGCGCCCTACAATATGACCTACTTCCCCTGGGATGCGCGCTCGACCCATAATAACTACTTTGACATTCTGGCCCAATTCGGAGTGGTTGGCTTCGGCCTGTGGCTCTGGTTCATGGGCGCCAGCCTCTGGTATGGCTGGCGCACGGTGCAGATTGCGCCGCCCGGCTTGTTGCGCACCGTCGCCATTGTCGCCACCGCTGGCTGGGCCGCTGCCATGGTCTCGATGGTGTTTGGCGATTGGGTGCTGCCCTTTGTCTACAATCAGGGGATCGTCGGTTTTCGCTACGCAGTGTATAGCTGGATCTTTCTCGGATTGCTGGTCGTGGTCAGGCAGATGGCCGATCAGCAAAGCGTCTCCACCTCAGAAGCGCCCGCGCGGGAGGTCTGAAGTATGTCGGTTCATCCATCTGTGCCAGACCGGACGACGGTCGCAGAGCGAGCCCAGGCCGTAACAAGACTTGCGGCAGGTTCTGGCTGGCGCTTCTGGGCGGTGGTTATGACGGTCGTTTTGATGCTGACCAGCCTGCCCTTCATCTTTGCCTACACCACGACGCCGCCAGAGCGTTATTTTACCGGCGTGATGGTGAACATCCCCGATCATAACCAGTACTTCGCCTGGATGCGCGATCTCAGCCACCAGCACCTGGCGGCCAACCGGCTTACGCCCGAACCGAACGAGCCGGCACTCTTCCACTTACTCTGGTGGAGCGCCGGTCGCGCGGGCGCGCTGCTGGGCCTGGAGTTCGGTGCGGTGTTTGGCATACTGCGCATCTTCGCCACCATCCTGTTTCTGGCGAGCGCGTATGCGTTGTTCCGCATCGCTGTGGCAGACCAGCTTCAGCAACGCCTGGCGTTCGTCTTGTTCGCCTTTGGCGGAGGACTTGGCCTTATCTGGATTATCGTCAAGTATGCGCAGGGCCTGCCCGAGGCTCCCTTCCCCTTCGACATCTACACCGCTGAGCCAAATAGCTTCTTCATCGCCCTGGCCTTTCCCCACTTCGGCGTGGCCCTGGGGCTGATTATTGCCCTGATTGGTCTTACGCTCTACGCCCAGCAGCGCCGGCAACTGCGCTACGCCGCGCTGGCCGGGATAGTAGGGGCGCTGATCGGTTTGCAGCATGCCTACGACCTGCTGACCGTCGGGGTCGTGCTTGGCCTGTGGTGGCTCTTGATCTGGTGGCGTGATCGCCGTTTTCCGGCTTTCCTGTTCAAGGCCGGCCTGATCATCGCGGCTTTCGCGCTCCCGCCAGCGGCCTATCTTTCGTACCTGGTGCTGACGGACGCCACCTGGGGCGGCAAGCTTGCCCAGTTCGACAATGCTGGAGCGTGGACACCCGGCCCGCTGCATCTGCCGATCCTGATGGGTCTGCCGCTGCTGCTGGCGTTGCTCGCCTTCCGTCCGCGCATGCTGCGCAGCCGCGACGATGCCGAGCTGCTGGTGGCGGTCTGGTTCCTCGCCCACTTCGTGCTGGCCTATCTGCCGCTCAGCTTCCAGATCCACCTGCTCCTGGGCTGGCAGGTGCCGATCGCCGCGCTCGCCGCGCGGGCCATCCAGCAGGTCGTCTGGCCGTGGCTGCGGACCCGCGGGCCGGGCCTGGCCCGGCCCGCCCTGGCGGCCATCCTGGGGCTGTGTGTGGTGACCAATATCTATATCTTCTGCTGGCGCTTCTATGACCTCGCGCGCTACAGCCAGCCCTACTTCCTGAGCCAGGACGAGGTAGCCGCGCTGCGCTGGCTGGGGACTCACACGACCAACCAGGACGTGGTGCTGGGCGTGCTGGAGATCAACCAGCACGTCCCGGTCTGGTCCGACGCGCGGGCCTACGTGGCTCACTGGGCCGGCAGCCTGGATTTCTTCACCAAGCGCGAGAACGCTGAGCGGGTGGTCAACCCGGCAACCCCCCAGGACGAGCGTCGCGCGCTGCTCGATGAATTTGGCGTGAGCTATGTGATCGTGCGCGAGCAGGACAGCTCACGGGTGGCGTTTGCTGCCAGCGCCGGGCCAGATCTGGCGCCGATCTACGAGAATTCGACGGTATCAATTTACCGGGTGGAGCGAGCTACATCTACGCCCAGTCCATGATCCGCAAGGTTGTTCCTGGGAGGGCTGCGCCTTCCCAAACCCTCCTGCGGGCGGGCTGCGCCCTCAGCCTCCCGCGGGCAGGGGCGTGGGGAAACCCGGTTTCCCCACACCCCTGCTCCAGCAGCTTATTTTCACGTTAGAGGTCATGAGTCCTGGACAGCCGATGCGCAGTGCCACCCTGTTTACCGTAATGAAGTGGAACTCTTTGCGAGGTGAATGACAAAACGCGCGTTGTAAGCAGGAGTTTAGATTGCCTGAAGGAGATGCTGCCGAGCGTGATCGTGGCCGCATGCGTCCTGTTGCTTGGCGCATGCGCGTGGGGCGTGGTCGTCCCTGATCCCGCAAGAAAGACCCCCACGCCAGTTCCAACCGACGCCCTCCCCACCCCCCACCTGGAGGGCATCGCCCGCGAGCGGCGCGAGGTGCGCTTCCAGAGCGGCGATGCGACACTCGCCGGCGAACTCGATCTGCCCACGGGTGACGGGCCTGCGCCGCTGGTGTTCATTATTCACCACTCGGGGCCGGTGACTCGCGACGCCTACGGCTACCTGGCCGAGATCCTTTTGCCCGAAGGCTTCGCCGTGTTCCGCTTCGACAAGCGTGGCACCGGCCACAGCACGGGCGAGTACGGCTGCTGCGAGGCCGACGACGCCCTGGCCGCCTACCGCGCCGCCGTGGGCCAGCCGGGGATCGACCGTCAACGGGTGTTCATTGTGGCGCAGAGCATTGGCACGCAACACCTGGCCGGCCAGTTCGCCGCGTTCCAGGCAATCCGGCCGCCACGGGGGGTTGCGCTGCTCTCCAATCTGCTTGGCCCCGAGACGATTACGGCTGTCGCCGCGCCGATCCTGGTCATTGTCGCCGAGAGCGAGCCGGAACTGGCCCGCATCGGCCCGGACGCAGTGACTGCCCATCAGGCGGCGCTGCCCTACGGCGCCGAACTGTACATCGCCGCAGGCGCGGAGCATACCCTCTTCGACATTACCGATGGCCCGATCGATTGGAGTGATCCAGGCTGGACGCGGCGCTATCACCGCGGAGCGATGGCGTATCTGGTGGGCTGGTTACGCGATGACTACACGCTCACCAGGGGCAAAAGCTAATTCAGGTAGCGTTCAAGATGAAAAGATACGATGTCGGAAGGGATGTGAGGAGGCTGCGCCTCCCCGCATCCCGCCAACGGCAACGTAGGTATGAACCACACCTTAGGCCCCATGCGGCTCCGCCGCACATCAAGGGGATGGAAAAGGTTGTTCTTGGGAGGGTTACGGGCTCCCATCCCCTCCCACCGGGTGAAGGGATAGGGACACCAGGTTTCCCCATCACTCTGCCCCAAGAGGCTAGGTTCACGTCAAGATACTAATCTGCTCAGTCGTTTACGAACTGCGCCCGTACACGGGAGAAATTGCATGGTGGCGCTACGTCTTCGCAAGTTTGTGCTCGTGATCGGTAGTCTTGCATGCACGTTCCTCGTGCTCTTCACGCTACTCACCCCCGCGCCGGCTGTGGCGATTCTACCGGACCATGATCTCCCCGACGAAGCGCCTGTCTCCGTTAGCAACCTGATCCTTGCCTCATCGTCCGAGGCAAATAACCAGCCCTGGCAGCAGGTGACCGGCCCCTGCCCGTCCCTTGGCGGCGCGGTGTTCAGCCGCGTGGGCGAGGCCTGCGGCGGCGCCGGCACCACCTTCGACGTCACCGAGATCTTCCCACCCCAGGTCCTGCGCGATAGCGCCTCCCCCGCCGCCCCCTGCGAGAATGGGCGCACCAGCGGCCTCTGCTATCGCATGTGGTACGTCGGCACCGGCCCCGCCCCCCTCCAGGAGCGCCGCATCGGCTATGCCGTCTCCCCCGATGGCATCGCCTGGACCCGCGTCCCCGGCAACGCCGGCGGCGGCGCCGTCTTCGAAGGCTCCGGCGTCCCCGGCGCCTTCGACCAGGCCGGCGTCTCCACCATGAGCATTATCCGCGTTGGCGCGATATACCGGATGTACTACACCGGCTTTAGCGACCCCTACACCATCGCCGGCATCGGTCTGGCCGAGTCGGCCGATGGCAGCACCTGGACGCGGGTGCCCGGCCCTGCGGGCGGCGGCGCCGTCCTGCGCCACTCTGGCGACCCCGCGCAGTTCGACACCACCTACATCGTCGCCCCCAGCGTCCTCCTCGACCGGGCCTCGCC
>Ga0209101_1000900_pt1 | contig 23730 bp, 22 predicted proteins | sample ConPoolayeCmetaG_FD_185481 | JGI IMG/M metagenome (GOLD analysis project Ga0209101, IMG submission 185481) | Hot spring microbial mat communities from California, USA to study Microbial Dark Matter (Phase II) - Cone Pool mat layer C metaG... ...
TCAGCAGGCTGATATGCAACTCCGTGCAGTGCAGTGGTATTTGTCTGGAGCGCCTCTGCTTTCGGTACAGGAGCAGGTTGATCAAGCCCTCTTTAACGTCGAGATTGCCCGCCTGCGTCTAGAGCAACTCCGTGCTGATCCTAATCAGTATGCACTGGGGGCGGCCCAGGCCTCTGTGTATCAGGCGCAGGCGGAACTAAATCGTCTTCTGGAGGGGCCTTCCGATTTGGAAATTACGCGGGCACAGATTCAGATCGATCAGGCTCAGATTGCGCTCGAACGTGCCCGCCAACGTCTAGATGCCGCTACGCTGGTTGCACCTTTTACAGGTGTTGTCTCGGTTGTCAACGTGCATCCCGGCATGGCCGCTCCGACTAGTTCGCCCGCATTTGTTCTGATTGACGACTCACATCTGCACGTCGAAGTGGATGTTGACGAGGTAGATATTGGGCGTGTTGTACCCGGTCAGCCCGTTCAGATCACTTTGGATGCCCTGCCGTCCGAAACAATTGAGGGGCAGGTGACTAGCATAGCGCCCTCTGCCACTACTACCGGAGGGGCAGTCACGTATCGGGTGCGTATTGACTTGGCACAGACCGATCTACCGTTGCGCGCGGGGATGACAGCTACAGCAAACATTATTGTTCAGCGTCTCGAAGGGGTACTGCTGGTGCCAAATTGGGCTATCCGCATTGATCGGACGACTGGTCAGGCTTATGTCAGCATTCTGACAGAGGATGGTAGCTTGCAAGAAGTCCCGGTTGTTCTTGGCTTGCGCGGTGAGGTAGCCAGCCAGGTAATTGCGGGGGTTGAGGAGGGGCAGGTTGTGGCTGTCAGCTTGGCTGGTCAAAACCTGAGCCTGTTTGGTGAGCAGTGATAGGGCGGAGATAAAGAGATGTCGGCCAGAAACTCTATTTTCAAGATCGCCGCAACCCTTCTTGTCGTATTAGCTGTAGCTGGTTGTTCGACGTTGAGTGGAACTACTGATACAAATCGGGGGGAAGCGGCCTATCGTGTTGCTGTTATCGAGCGCGGGGACTTACGCGAGACAGTCAGCGCTACAGCCCCTGTGTCTGCACATGAGCGCACAGAGCTAACGTTTCTGCTTTCAGGGCGTGTTCAAGAGGTAAATGTCGAGGTTGGCCAGCGTGTCCGCGCAGGTGAAGTCTTGATGCGTATTGACACTTCCCAGTATGAGCTTGATCTGTTGGATGCGGAGATCGCAGTTCAGTTGCAACAAGTTGCGCTCGAACAGCTTCTAAACGGAGTCAGCGAATGGGATGTGGCCGCGGCCAGCGCGGCAGTGCAACGTGCCCAGTATCAGCTTGAGCAACTCGCCCAGCCCCCCGATGAAAATGCGATTCGGATTGCCCAGGCCAACCTTGAGTTACGTCGTTCTGATCTGTGGCTGGCGCAGGTCAACCGTGATCAGGTCTACCAGCAGTATGGTGAGGGGTACCAGCTTGATCAGGCCAACAGTCAGGTTGCCAGCAACGAGCTGGCTGTGCAGATTGCTCAGCAACAATTGATCAATGCCCAGCAGGGCGCATCCTCGAATGATGTCGCCGCGGCACAGGCCGCTGTATGGCAGGCTCAGGCTACTCTGGCACGCCTGTTGGAAGGGCCTAACGATATTGACGTACAGATCGCGCGTTTGCAAATTCAGCAGGCTGAGCTGGCAGTCCAGAATGTGCGTGCCTCATTGGAAGACGCAAAACTAGTGGCCCCCTTCGATGGTATTGTGGCGCAGGTGCGTTATGCGGTTGGTGAGGAAGTCGTGCCGGGCCTGCCCGCTGTGGTGTTACTGGATGACTCTTCATTTTATGTTGATGCCCTGATAGACGAGGTTGACATTGCTAAGATTCGTGCTGGGCAACTGGTCTTTGTCAGCCTTGATGCGTGGCCCAATGCAGACCTCACAGGGCATGTCCAGCGTATTGCACCTGAGGGAGTGAACGTGGGCGGGGTGGTTAGCTACAGTGTACGTATCTTGCTTGACCCTGCCGATGTTCCTCTCCGTGATGGTATGACAGCCACTGTTGATATTGTGGTATCTGAGCTGACACGCGTATTGCTGATACCCAACTGGGCTGTCCGGTTTGACCGAAGTACAGGGGAAGCTTATACGAACGTGCTTCGCGATGATGGCACTATCGAAGAGATTCGGATCGAGCTTGGTGTGCGCGGCTCGACCATGAGCGAGGTACGAAGCGGCCTGCAGGAAGGAGATCGCGTGGTTGTGAGTTCTCAGCGGGAAGGTCTGAATTTGTTTGAAGGGTCGAGTTCAGGAGGCCAGTGAGCGTGGGTGATGTAGATACTATGCCTGATAATGGAAAGAGGGCAGGCTCTCCTTCGGTCATTGACGTACGCGATCTGCGCAAAGTGTACGTGATGGGCGAGGTTGAGGTGCATGCTTTACGGGGTGTGACGTTTAAGGTCGAGCAAGGAGAGTTTGTAGCGATCATGGGGCCTTCAGGGTCGGGTAAATCAACCATGATGAACATGCTCGGCGCGCTTGATCAACCCACATCAGGCACCTACTTTCTGGATGGAATAGATGTGAGCCGTCTGAAAGATCGTGAGCTGGCTGAAATCCGCAACCGTAAGATAGGTTTTGTCTTCCAGAACTTTAACTTGTTGCCGCGTACCAGTGCTGTCCGACAGGTAGAGTTGCCGCTGATCTATGCGGGGGTTCTCAATCGCCGGCAACGTGCCATTGAGGCGCTGGAGATAGTAGGGCTTGGTGACCGGTTAAACCACACCCCGGCTGAGCTGTCGGGCGGACAGCAACAGCGTGTTGCCATTGCACGGGCGCTTGTTAACTCACCCTCCATTATTCTGGCTGATGAGCCGACTGGCAACCTCGACAGCAAGTCGGGCACAGATGTATTGCGTGTCTTCCAGCAATTGAATGAAGAGCAGGGGATCACGGTTATCTTTGTCACCCATGACCCTTATGTGGCTCAGCATACACGGCGCATCATCGTTCTAAGGGATGGTCAGATCATTGCGGATCGACCGGTAGCTCACCCATTGCGCGCAGGGGAACAGGAGCGCCCCTCTGACCAGATGTTGATCGAGATGGGAGTGATTGATAAGGGGGCGGCATGAGCATCTTGGAGAGTTTCCGGCTGGCCTGGAACGGTTTGATGACCAATAAACTTCGCAGTGCCCTGACTATGTTGGGGATTATCATTGGTATCTTTGCCGTCATTGTTCTGATCTCAATAGGGCGTGGGCTGGAAGCGATAGTGAATGAGCAGTTTAACGCCATTGGCTCAAATCTCCTGTTTGTCTTTCCGGTCACGCCGGGTACCCAGATCGCGGGGGGACGGCCTTCCACACGTGGCAGTCAAGGCCTTAGCAACAGGGATGTCAGTGCTATTCAGGACCCTTTCCGCGCTCCTGATGTTGCCGCTGTGGCCCCTGTTTTAGGGCGTCAAGCGCTGGTGAGATATGGCCGCGAGGAGACGGCGACTGAGGTGCGGGGTGTCACACCTTCCTACCAGCAGGTGCGCAATGCCGAGATAGCTGAAGGTTCATTCATCACCGAAGAAGACATGCTCTCTGAGTCACGGGTGGCCGTGCTAGGACAGACGGTCGTAGAAGCCCTGTTCCAAGACTATGAGAACCCGATCGGCGCTACGATTCGTATTGAGGATACCCCTTTTCGGGTTATTGGTATATTGCGAGAGAAAGGCGGGGGTTCGTTCGGTGATGAGGATAATGTTATCCTGATCCCCTTGAGCCTGGCACAACGCCGCCTGTTTGAGGTACGAAACCGCCAGGGCGAGTACATGGTACAACTGATCTTTGTGCAGGCTGTCTCTGAGGATCGGATGGATGCCGCCGCCGAGCAAATCACCGAGATTTTGCGTGAACAGCATAACATTCGGTTCCGCAACGAGGACGACTTTCAGGTGATCACTCAGAAGGAGATTCTCTCTGCGGCAGGCCAGATCACAGGGGCAGTGACCATTTTTCTTGGCATCATTGCCGCTATCTCCTTGCTGGTTGGCGGTATTGGTATCATGAATATTATGCTGGTGTCAGTCACTGAGCGCACCCGCGAGATCGGGTTACGTAAAGCAGTAGGGGCTAAGCAACGGGATATTCTTCTTCAGTTTCTGATCGAGTCGTTATTGCTGGCGCTTGTAGGAGGGGCGATTGGAACAGTGCTCGGCACCGTCGGTGCGGCGGTCGCTGAGCGCCTGGTCGAGCAGTTAACGACCGTGGTAAGCTTTGATACCATTGCCTTGGCGACGGGTGTCTCAGCGGCAATAGGCATTTTCTTTGGTATCTATCCGGCTTATCGTGCCGCCCGCCTTAACCCCATTGACGCCTTGCGGTATGAGTAATGGCAGATCAGGGAAGCTTGCTGTGCCCAGAATATGGCTTGATTTTCTGAAGCGGCTTGGAATAGCGGTTGGCCTGCTCATTTTGGCCAATGGCGTGGTGATGATTTTTTGGTCGCCTGCTTGGTTTACTTACTGGCAGGTGCCAATTAGCTGTACTGTCTTTATCTGTCTGTTAGGCGTCTTGCTGTTTGATACTCTGATGCGCGACCGCCCCCGCTGATAGGTTTGACACACTTTGGGGGCGTCGTTATGATCAGGGTTGCATCTTTGCTTGTCTGCATTGGGACGCAAACTTATGAATCCAGACCTCCAAGCAGTGCGTGACAGCATGGTCAAGGGCTTGGGCGAGCTGACTGACTTCTTCGGCTTCAGCCCGGTCATGGGCCATCTATATGGTGCACTTCTCATGAGTCCAGTGCCTCTCTCCTTAGATGAATTGGAGGAGATCGTCGCCAAATCGAAAGCCAGCGTCAGTATGAACATGCGTGCTCTGGAACGCTGGGGAATGGTACGTGAAGTATGGGTCAAGGGTGACAGACGGAAGTACTACGAGGCTGAGAGCGACCTGTGGAAGATCGTGGCCTCTATTTTAGGGAGCCGTGAACGTCGTGAAGTGGGGGTTGCGCTCAGTGTTTTAGAAGAGAATGCCCGCCGGTTGGAACGGTCTAAGCCGCATCTCAGCGATGAGGAACGCGAACTGGCTGAATACTATCTGGCCCGCGTGAAGGATATGCAGGCTTTCTTCCGCTTTGCCCAGGTTGCACTTGAGATTATCCTGACCCGTGATGGCCCTCCGCGTCTTGAACAGATTGTTTCCGCTCATCAGCCCAAGTCGCAAGAATAATGTGACAGGGGTATCTTTCCTCTCTGATAGGCTCAGAGAGAGGATAGTTGTGTATAATTTTGACGATATTAGTCTATTTTTGTATAATCTATTTAGAAAGTTCTAAAAGGAACAAATGAACCTTGAGACTGGAGAACTAATCCATGAACTTAGATGAGGCCCTGCTTGCCGTTGATAAATTAATGGTCGAGATTGTGGCCAGCGAGGTGGAGGTCTTACAGGAAGCTAGTCGTCATATCATTGGCGCGGGCGGCAAACGGATTCGCCCGCGTTTGCTTCTTCTTGCTTATCAGGCGGCTGGCGGGCAGGACCTTGAATACGCAATTCCCGTTGCGGCGGCTGTTGAGCTTGTTCATACAGCCACACTTGTCCATGATGACATTAACGATCATGGCAAAACCCGGCGGGGGCGTGAGACAGTTAACGAACGTTGGGGACGCACCTTTGCTCTCCTCACCGGTGATTTTCTATTCACCAAGGTCTATAAGCTGGTTGCCCCTTACGGTGATCTGAACATGACGTTTGCAGAAGCTACTACAGCGCTTGTTGAAGGGGAAACTCTCCAGGCGGCGGCGGCAAAGCAAAATACTCTGAACCGTGAAACCTACCAGAAAATCGTAGCCAAAAAGACAGCCTCTCTCTTCCGGGCGGCTTGTCTGTTGGGGGCACAATTGGCCGGAGCCGAGCCGCGGCTCGCAGAGACATTGGGTGAGTATGGATTCTACATTGGGCTTGCATTTCAAATCGTGGATGATCTCCTCGATCTCACCGGCGACCCCCGTTTGATGGGTAAACAGGCAGGTGTTGATGTTGCTCAGGGTAAAGGGGTGGCTATGGCCCTCGCTGAGGGAGGCAAAGGCGGTGTGGCTGTTCCGGCTGTCGTCGTAGAAGACACTGTGGAGGAAGAAGAGGGCGATCCTTTCCTGCCGATCAAACGACGTCTCATTGCAGGCGGGGCAGTCGAAGAAGGTCGTCAGATGGCACAGGCTCTTGCTGTGCAAGCCAATGCTGTCCTTGATAAACTACCCCAGAGTCTAGCTGTTGACGAACTGCGTAGCCTGATCAAGCTGGTTGTCGAGCGCGATCATTGAGTTAGGATTTCCGGAATCATGGTGGCGTCGTGTCGTCTGCGAGCGCCGCAGGCGAGCGACGCCTTTTGATCTTTAAGCGTCTACACGGTATGCTTGGCACGATATGTTTCTAGATGAAGCTAAGATTTACGTTAAAGGTGGAGACGGCGGGGCAGGGATTGTTGCCTTTCGTCGTGAAAAATACGTCCCTCTGGGAGGACCGTCAGGAGGGGACGGCGGCAGAGGAGGGGATGTCGTTTTAGTTGTTAATTCCCGCTTGAATACCCTGTCGCATTTTGAGCACAAGCGTCACTTCAAGGCTGAAGCAGGCAAACGCGGCGGCAATTCCAACATGACGGGGGCAGATGGGGCTGAGCTGGTCATTGAAATTCCACCGGGTACTATCGTCCGGGATGCTGAGACAGGTGCCCTGCTGGGCGACCTCACTCGGCACGGCCAGCGGCTTGTGGTAGCCCGCGGCGGGCGTGGAGGGCGTGGCAATGCACGGTTTAAGTCTCCGACCAATCAGGCGCCGCGTATGGCTGAAAAAGGGGAGCCGGGAGAAGAACGCTGGCTTGTGCTGGAGCTTAAGCTGATCGCCGATATAGGGATTGTAGGGGTGCCAAATGCGGGGAAATCAACCCTGCTCTCCGTTGTCAGTGCGGCGCGGCCCAAAATTGCGGACTACCCCTTTACCACCCTAACCCCTAACCTTGGAGTAGCAACAGTTGGTGATCGCGAGGTTATACTCGCAGACATCCCTGGCTTGGTCGAAGGCGCTCATGCCGGCGTAGGGCTGGGGCATAGCTTTCTGCGCCATATCCAACGAACACGCCTCCTGATCCACTTGTTAGATGGGGCAGGGAGTAACCCATTGGGGGACTATGTTCAGATCAACACGGAGCTGGCATTATTTGACGCCGAGTTAGCGGCTAAGCCCCAGATCGTTGTGCTTAACAAGATTGACCTGCCGCAAGCGCAGGAGAAGTGGCCCGCTGTTCAGGCCGCTATCAGGGAGCGGGGACAGCATGTGCTGGCAATCTCAGCCGCCACCCAACGCGGCGTGCGCGAGTTGATGAACCTCGCTGTTCAAATGCTCGAACAATTGCCGCCATCCACTTTGCCAGAAGAAGTTCCTGTCTTTCAACCCGAAGAAGAGGAGGATGCCTTCCAGATTGTCCGGGAAGGGGATGCTTTCAGAGTGGTTGGCAAGCGTGTAGAGCGGGCGGCTGCCATGACGTACTGGGAATATGACGAAGCTGTTGAACGGTTTCATCGTATCCTGACAGCACTCGGTGTCACAGAAGCGCTGAAGGATGCTGGTGTCTCGGAGGGGGACACAGTCCTGATCGGCGATTACGAACTGGAGTGGCTTGACTGATGCGGCTTGGGGTGTTGGGGGGGACATTTGACCCGCCCCATTATGCCCACTTGCTCATGGCAGAGCAAGCGCGTGAGCAGTTGGCACTGGAGCGTGTCTTATGGATTCCTGCCGCTGATCCTCCCCATAAGCGCGGGCAGATGATCACGCCGGTTAAGCATCGGCTGGAGATGTTACGGTTGGCACTGGCTGACAATCCCTATTTTGTGCTCTCCCTGATAGATGTTGAACGTCCCGGCCCGCACTATACGGCAGACACTTTGGCGCTGGTTGCCGCTGAGAACCAAGGAGCTGAGCTGTTCTTTTTGATCGGCTCAGATTCCTTGCGCGATCTGCCAAGCTGGCATGATCCAGCGCGGCTGATCCAGCAGGCCTTTCTGGCTGTGATCCAGCGGCCTGATGTCACCTATGATCTGGCCTCTCTTGAAACCGCTATCCCCGGTCTGAGCGGCAGGCTGGTCTTTATTGACATGCCTCCTATGGGGATCGCCGCGGCAGATATTCGCCGCCGCGTATCCGCAGGGCGGACGATACGTTACCTTCTGCCGGCTGGCGTGGAGGCATATATCTTCCAACAGAAACTCTATTGCGACCTCTGACGGACTAGAGTATGAGACAGGCTGTAACCCTCATCAAGATTGTAGCCGTCATGGCACTGGCTCTCGTTCTAGGGGGATGTGGTGGCGACAGCAATGGGGAGCCGATTCCCACAATGAGTCCTACCGTCGCCCCTACGCCTACCAGTCCCCCTCCCAGGCACGGCGATATCTATGAGACACCAGTCCCCGCGCCTGTGAGTGAGTCAGCCCTGGTTGAAATCCGGCGGCGCGGAGAGGTGCGGGTAGGTGTGTTGTATAACTATCCTCCCTTTGGTGTGCTCTCGGATAATGGTCAGGTGCATGGTTATGAGGTGGAGCTGGTCCGCCAAATAGCTGAGTTGTGGGGAGTCGAGGCCACGTTTGTTCAGGTGACACGTCAGACAAGACTACCTCTCCTCTACAATGGCGATATTGACCTAATCGCGGCCGCCATGCCCCATCGGCGGGAACTGGAGCAGTTCGTTGAGTTCTCTGACACCACCTTTCTGAGCGGGTACGGGGTGTTAGTGCTGGCTGATTCACCTATCAGCAGTGTGGCTGATCTTGGTGGGAAGGTCGTAGCGGCTGTTGGGGATGAGGCACAAACTGCCTTGTCTGAGCGCTCGGCCCAGCTTGGCATCTCACCGGTTATCCAGCCTTTTGGCACAGTCGAGGCGGCGGTAGCCATGTTGACGCAACAACAGGTAAGTGCAGTGGTGAGCCGCCGGGAAGATTTGATGTTGCCTGCCAGCTCCGATGGCGGACTTCAGATTCTAGGGGAGTTGGTCTCTAGCGAGCCTTATGCCTTTGCAGTACGCCGTGGCGACACACCCCTGCGTGACCTGCTCAATCTGACGCTTCAGCAGCTTGCCGGCGAAGGGCGTCTTGGAGAGATTTTCTCGAGCAATTTTTATGGTTACCCCAGCGATCTTTTCCCAACGATGCCGGGTGAACCTGCCTATACCTTTGGCACCTTCCCGACTGAGATTTCGGCTATGCCTTCTGTGGTCGAGCGTATACAGCGGGGTGAGGCGCTTCGTGTGGCAGGCTTAGACCTGTCTGCGACGCCTGCCTTATTTGACGGTCAGTTGATTGTGGATGGGTACAATCGTGCCATTATCAACGAGATGGCGCGTCGCTGGAACGTGCCCATTGTTGAGATTCCCCAATCTGTTGGCGAACAGGGCCTCAATCTTTTGCGTGGAGGCCAGGCTGATCTGGTGGTGGGTGTACGCCCCAATCAAGCTCTGATCGGGCAAGTAGCCTTTAGCCAGCCATATTATCAACGCGGCCTTCGGCTTATTCACATGCAAGATGTTCGTGTGCAGGGGATCGGTGATCTGGAGTTTAAACCTTCTGTGGCAGTGCCTCCCTTAGACGTGAGTGAAGACATCATTCGAGACAACAACGACTTTCCCGACATCCAGACGACTGAATCCTATGAGGAAGCGTTCCGTGCCCTTGTATCCCGTTCGGCCTATGCGGTCGTGGGAGATGAATTTGCCTTGATCCTGATGTCACAGGCAGATGCCGCGATCACAGTATATGATGCCCTCTATCGTCCAGTGAATTATGTGATGGTGTTGCCCAATTACGATGTTGACTTCCTCGCTCTGATCAACTTTACCCTGCAAGACATGAAAGCAGATGGGACACTAGATGCCCTGCGTCAGCAATATTTTGGCCCCTACTTGCCTGAGGGTGAGATACTTGAGCCTTTCCCCTTGGAGCTGTGGCCGGGGGATGGCAACTATCTTGGGGTAGGGGGGTAAGCACTAGTGCCGGAATGCCAGACAACGATCAGGAAAACGCAAGAGTCACAACCTCGTTGGGCCTAGCCTTGAAGGTATAGAGACCGGCTTTATTCTGGGTTATATGCCCGCCGGTGGGAGATTCATCCATGCGGACTCGCTGAGCGGAAGTGAAAGGTATATCCAATCGCAGGCTGACCTTTTCAGTGGCTTCGCTGATGTTGTAACCGCGCACAATCAGCCCTCTCCCGTTCGAAGCGATCTTTACGGTACTCACTACAAAGGCCGGGTTATCCACACTGACTAGACTGCCTGCCGGTGGCAGTGGACCGGAATGCGGGCCTCTGATTGCCACAGCACGCAGGGGGGTCTGGAAGGCCCATGCCTGTTGCCACGCAGGCCATGGGTCCTGCCCGTGCGGGATCAAGCTGTAGGCGAACCGGTGTTCACCCCAGCATTGAGCTTCCGGCGTTTCGATGGAGGGACCAGCGTTGCCTCGGCGGTTGGCGAGGTCCTCCCGGCTGAGCCAGCCTACACAGCGTAACAGTGTCAGGGCAATCTCTGCCCCATTATCCCCTGCTAAGATGGCCACTTCAGGTAGCCCGCGGTTAGCAAGCGTCAGGCCCGTTTCGTCTCCCAGCACAGTAACAAAGGCGCGCTGAGGTTGCTCTAAAGCGGGTTGCTCGGCCCAATCGCGTGTTTCTTCAGCATTGGGCAGTGCTAGGGGACGGCGTATTACTTCAAAATGGCCGTCGAAGAAAGCCTCCTGAGTCACTATACCAGTTGGGAAATGGACTCTGAGCCGATGATCAGAAGCGCTGTTGGTAACGGTGACCTTGACATCCAGTCGTGGCACACCTCGGTAAAGGTGAAAGGCGGTTAGGATCGAAATGGGTACGAACTGGGCGGCCAGAGGGAGCCGGGCACGGCGATCTGGGGTGAGTGTCTGAGGCAGACGGTAAATCTGGAACAAGTACAGTGTTTGTGTAACAGGCCCCCGGCGCCGCTCAACATGGAGGGGGGTATTGGTGGCAATATTGATCTGGGTATCGTGGTCAGGAGGACAATAAGTATAGCAGTCTCCGCTATCGCCTCCGTCAATGTAACGATTCAGGCCTGAAAACGAGCGCCCGGTGCGCTTGTCGAAGAGTGATAAGGTGCCATCAGTGGGGTTAACCTCTACGTTGAGGTACTCATTTTCGATGATCGTTCCCTCATCCATCTCGGTTGTCTGAGGTGCAGGCGGGGAGGACCGGGCAGGCCGCAATGCATAGACTCGGTATCCGAAGGGCGGCACATTGTCTGCCACAAAATGCAGGGTTGGAGCTGAAGGGGCTTGTTGATTTTCTGGGCTTCCCGCCTGCGTCTCAAGTTCGAGAGATTGGACTTGCCCTCTTTCATCTATGACTTCGGCAACTTCGAATCCAGTTGGATCAGGCAATTGAAAGGATACAATCCCTGTCTGGCTGTGTCCGGCGGCATTGAAAACTACTAGGGACATGGACTGAGGATCATCTGACAGATCGTCTGTGGCGATCTGACCTGCGATGTATTCAAGGTTTTGACTGGTTAGTGTCTCTGCAATCTGTTCGGTCTGATCGAAACGCAGGTCTACCTCGCGATGGACTTGCCCAATACTGCACCCCCGGATTGATTCAGGGGAATGGTTCTGAAGCAGAAGCCGCCATGCATAAACGATCAGCTCGGTTTGAGCACGTAAGGGAGCAGGGTGAAGGGGTGGATATACCTTCTCATTCAACAGGTGTACCCAAGCGCTGAAAGGCTCACACCACCGCTCCAATAAAGTCTGGATTTCGTGGTTGCGTTGTTTGATCTCGATGTGAGTGCTGAGCGTGCCGCTGTGCAGGGCAAAACGCTGAGGCGAGCGCAACTCCCCCACAATGACAGGCAGGTCAATCCCAGATGCCAGCAGATGTTCAAAATAGGAAGGCAGATTGCTGGGAATGACTTGTATTCCCCGCAAGCGTTTGGCTACATCTTGAAGAGGCAAAGGAGCTGATTGACAAGAGTCTTCGTGCATCAGCAGTAGTACCCCGCCGGTGAGGTGCTCCTTCACTTTGGCCTTGAGCTGAGCAAGCCGGCCTTTCAGCATCTCTGGCTCGGAGGGCAGGGGATCGGTGTCACTGCTGTCACGCAGGTAACTGACGAGTATCCGACTTCCATCCGGTGCCTCCCACCATAGTTCAGCGGGAGCCTCTCCCAGCCCCTGTATCAAAACTGCCCCTCGGACACCAAAACCCTGTAATATCTGGGGCAACTGGCCGATGTGTCCGCTTGAATCGGGCATGTAGCTGATATCCATGCACGGCCCCAGCTGATTTATTGAACGTATTCCTTGTAGCAGGTTGCGGATGAGTGCCTCCGGACTGACAAGAAACTCATCAGGCGTGACATACCATGGGCCGGCGTATAGTTGTCCGGTTTGTAATAATCTGCTGATGGCAGTGCGTTGCTCAGGCCTTACTTCGAGGTAGTCGTCGAGCATGACGGCTTGCCCATCCAGCATGAAGGAATGCTCTGGCCGTGAGTCACTTGCTTCGATCAAGCTGTCTATCAGGCTGACCAGTTTCAAGCGAAGCTTTTGGAAGGGGAGTACTCCCTCCCTTTTCCAGCGTATGTGAGATACAACATGAAGTACGATGGGGCTTCCGGCCATTGGTTGGCTCTATTTTTTCTGTTCAGGAGTGTCTTGTTGGGCTGGCGGCGTGGGCAGAGCATGTTGAAGCTGCCGGACCGTTATCTTGTTCACACGTCTACACTTGGGGCACTCAACAGTATAGTGAGTTGCCCCCGGCTTCAGAGAGGTTAATGCCGCTTCGATCTCCTCTCGGTTGAGCGACCAGCTAGAGTGGCAATTAAAGCATGTGATCTTAATCATCATCTCGTCCTTTGCGAGAGTTCTATTCTGCTTTTAAATCGGCGGTATTCAGCGTGTCCTGTGTTGTGTGATGTTCTTCGGCTGTTGAAGCCAACGCAATCCCCGCCAAAATAAGGGCGCCCCCCAGCACTTGAAGGGGCTTTGGCCATTCTTGCAGAATCAGGATTGCTAGTATCGTTGAGCCAATCGGTTCTCCCAGGATTGCTACCCCCACGAAGGTTGCTGACAAATGGCGGACGGCGTAGTTGGCGGCTGTATGGCCGATCATCTGGGGGATCAGACCCAGCGCGATCATCCAACCCGTTACCTCCAGTGAATAACCTGTCAGCGGATAATTGGCGGCAATAGACCAGATCAGTAGGAAAACGCCTGCTGTTCCGTACACCAACCATAGATAAGATGTCAAGCGTAATTTGGCCCGAACACTCCGGCCAATCATTAGGTAACCGGAAGCCATGAAGGCTCCAATGAGTGCCAATACGTCCCCCCAAAGGGTTGAGCCTGTTGTACCGGTCCAGTCTGCCAGCCCGACGATGCTTCCGCCTATCATGGCGGCCACGATCCCAACCCACGTGAGGCGAGGCGTGCGCTCGCCCAGCACCAGCGGTGATGCCAGACCGATCCAGAGGGGGGTCGTAGTTACCAGTACAACAGAGCTAACCACTGACGTGTGGGCCAGAGAAGTGATCCAAGTTGCGAAGTGGAGGCCCAGTAACAAGCCGCTTAACAGCAACATTCCCAGCTCACGCTTCTCTAGTTTAGCATAATCCTGCCATGCACGCTGGCTGAGGGCTGGAATACTCATGACCACTGTGGCGGTGAGTAGCCGATAAGCGGCAATCACTAGTGAAGGGGCTCCTCCTGCCTGTGCTTGTCGAATGAAGATGGAGGCGGAAGCCATTGCCAGCACACCCACACATAGGATCAGCCCCATCTTGAGAGGGTATTTCACTAAACTTGATTTCTCCTATCAACAAAGCTAGAATCACGATGCGGTTTGCAGGGCGAATACTGCGATCTTAGCATCGCATGGGTCAGTGGTCAATGTATTCGACGAAAAGCTCCTGAAGTGTGAGGCCGCTTTGTAATTCCTCTGTTGTTTTGTATAGTCTGCTGACAAGCTAGGAGGGTACTCAGATGGGACGTCATGAACTTCCACCGTTGCCATATGCCTATGATGCGCTAGAGCCTCATATTGATGAGCTTACCATGCGCATCCATCATGATAAGCATCATCAGGCATATGTTGACAATCTTAATGCCGCATTGGAGAAGTATCCTGATCTGCAGGACAAGAGCGTTGAGGAGCTGGTAAAGAATCTTGATGCTGTGCCGGAGGACATCCGTACAGCCGTCCGCAATCATGGCGGGGGACATTTTAACCACACCATGTTCTGGCTGATCATGGGGCCAAATGGAGGCGGTGAACCGGGCGGCAAGCTGGGAGAGGCTATTCAAGCGGCCTTCGGCTCTTTTGAGAGCTTCAAGGAACAGTTCAACAAGGCAGCGATGGGACGCTTTGGAAGCGGCTGGGCTTGGCTGTGTGTGGACGCAAATAAGAATCTGGTCATCACCAGTACTGCCAATCAGGATACTCCACTTGCAGATGGGTTGACTCCTATTTTGGGCCTGGATGTGTGGGAGCACGCCTACTATCTCAAGTATCAGAATCGACGGGGTGAATACGTTCAGGCATGGTGGAATGTCGTTAACTGGGGCGAGGTAACTGCCCGCTTTGAGGCGGCTCTAAAGTAGTTTATAATAGTGGGTGTATGGTAACCGAGTGAGAGGAGAGAATCCACATGACCCACGTTATCACCAGCCTGTGTCTGCGCGACGGCGCCTGCGTGGAGGTTTGCCCGGTGGAATGTATAGTTCCCGGCAAGCCTGAAAACGAGTGGCCTTGGTATTTTATCGACCCGGATACCTGTATAGATTGCGGTGCTTGCATTCCCGAATGTCCTTACGAAGCTATCTTTATCGAGGATGATGTGCCTTCAGCCTATACAATGAAGGCTGGGCAGAAGCGTGTCCCGTTCGACACAAAGACGGAAGTGGTTTATCAGGGCGGCGAGGTAGTTGATCTGAGGCCGGATATTCAGCCCAACGCGGATTTCTTCAAGAAAGGGCCGGGTTACGACGCACGTAACATGTGACCCTCTGCTGTTTGTGTTTTTGTTAAACTGATGTATCTTAAGGGAGAGCAACCCGCTAGCCGGTGTTGCTCTCCCTCATGTTCTGCTTCTTCTCCTTTGTCAGGAAGGTGAGAATAGCAATGGCCGAGTTCCGGATTGAGAAAGACTCACTTGGCGAGTTAAGAGTTCCAGCCAATGCTCTCTATGCGGCTCAGACTCAGCGGGCAGTAGAGAATTTCCCCATATCTGGCCTCAAACAGTATCGTGCCTTCATCTGGGGCATGGCGGTGATCAAGCGCGCCGCGGCAGAAGTTAATTTTGAGCTGGGACTTTTTGCTGACCGTAAAGCTGGGGACAAGGTAGTAACAGGCGAACAGATTGCCCGTTCCATCATGCAGGCCGCTGAAGAGGTCATGGAGGGCAAGTGGGATGATCAGTTTGTCGTTGATCCTTTTCAGGCAGGGGCAGGCACTTCCCATAACATGAATACAAACGAGGTGATCGCCAATCGGGCTAACCTCTTGCTGGGCTTTGCGTTGGATGACCCGCAAAAGCCAGTCCATCCGAATGATCATGTGAACATGGCGCAGTCTACTAATGACACGATCCCGACGGCTATCCGTCTGGGGTGTTTATGGCGTCTGGATGAACTGACATCCGTTTTGGATGATCTGGCAGAGGCTTTTGCAAACAAAGCCCGTGAATTTGACGACATTGTTAAGTCGGGGCGTACTCACCTACAGGATGCTGTGCCGATCCGAATGGGGCAAGAATTCGGCGCTTATGCCCGTGCCATTGAACGTAACACGGACAAAATTGTCGAGGCCGCGAAGGGTCTCAGGCGGCTGGGTATTGGCGGTACAGCGAATGGGAGCGGCCTCAATGCGCATCCTGAGTACCACCGGCGTATGATCGCCAAGCTGGAGGAATTGACAGGCCTGGAGCTTGAGACTTGCGATAACCTGTTTGAAGCGATGCAATCCATGCAGGATGCAGTCCACTTCAGCGGTGCCATGCGAACGTTGGCTCAAGATATCACACGCATTGCTAACGATCTCCGGTTGCTGTGTTCGGGACCTGCTACAGGGTTGGCCGAGATTACCATGCCGGCTGTACAGCCTGGTTCCAGCATCATGCCGGGAAAAATTAATCCTAGCATTGCGGAAATGGTCAATCAGACCATGTATCATGTGATGGGTAATGACCTCACCGTGATGTTGTGCGGTCAGGCTGGTCAGTTGGAGTTGAATGTGATGATGCCCATTATGGGCTATAATCTCTTCCAGATGATGGACATCACCATCAACTCGTTGCGTGTCTTGAAGGAACGTGCCATAGATGGGCTGGTTGCAAACAGGGAAAAGGCCGAGGGATGGCTAGCTAAGAACGCCATTCTTGTAACAGCCCTTAATCCTGTGATCGGCTACCTCAAGGGGGCCGAGGTGGCCAAAGAGGCTATGGCAACCGGGCGGACCATCCGTGAGGTGGTACTTGAGAAGGGATACCTCTCACCAGAGGAAGCAGACAGGCTTCTTGACGTGCGGAGGATGACGGAAGGTGGAATCCTCGAGTAGCAGGCGGGTTGTGAGGGAGACAGCCAGACACAGTGCCCCTTTTTGCTGTTTGCGTTGAGGGGGGACAAGACATGACAGTTTGCCCACATTGCCAGCAGGATAATGTTGAGGGCGCGCTGATCTGTGAGAATTGCGGCATGTTGCTTGTTGCACCGCGTGACGGATCACTGACAACGCGCCGTATGGAAGCAGAAGAGACGGCGACAGGGGCAGAGCTAGCGGCTACACTGCGTGGAACACAGACATTTCATCCCGGTGCCCAGTTATATGTTCGCCTCTTGTCATGGTCGCCCCCTCAGCTCTTTGCACTTGAGGTAGAAGATGAGATCGTGCTCGGGCGGGTTGATAACTATACAGATTTCCCGCCTGACATAGACCTTTCTCATTTTGGCGGCTGGGAGCAAGGTGTCTCTCGACTGCATGCCTCTATTCGACGCGAGGGAAGCCGGCTGATGGTCTCTGATCTGGGCAGTACCAATGGTACGTTCCTCAATGAGGAGCGTCTGCCTGCCCGCCAGCCTCATCTCCTGTGCGATGGGGACCGGATCAGACTTGGACTGTTAGAATTGCAAATATTCTTCCATGAGCCGGGTCCTGAGGAGGAGGTTAACTGAAGGTAGTTGTGTCGGTGGAAGTATGTCTGCAGGGATACGCTGAGTAAAACATGGCAGTTAGAAAATTGGGGCTTCCTGCTGAATGTCTGGACCTGATCATCGGGCATGTACAGCGGGAAGCCCCTTACGAAGCCTGCGGCTTGCTTGGAGGGAAGGGTGGACAGGTCACGTCGGTCTTTTGTATCCCTAATGTTGCGCCTAACCCGTTAACAAGCTTTCTCATGGAACCCCAAGCCCAATTGTCGGCTCTCCTCACTATGGAGGAACGCGGCATGGAGCTTGTAGCAATCTACCACTCTCACCCTTCGGGCGCACGCAGTGATCCCTCTCCCAGTGATATAGCGCAAGCCTACTACCCTGGAGTTGCCCATCTGATTATAGTACCTGGCTTGGATGGCGGGATAGCCAGCCTGCGGGCTTTCATGATCGAGGGGGGGCAAGTCTCAGAGATGCCGGTCATAACCAAAAGAGTGATACGCAACGGCTGACGGGGCGGAGGGTTTTGGTAAATAAACAGCGGAACCAGCATAGGACCTGGTTCAAGTGTTTTTCTAGTGAGGGGAATGAAATGTCAGGGGTGATGGCGGGAGTGCTGATCCGCGCTGTAGGCGTAATAGCCGCTTATCTGCTGGGTTCTATTCCGGTTGGCTTATTAGTGGTGCGTGCTCTCAAGGGGCAGGATATTCGTTCTATTGGGAGTGGACGCACAGGGGGCACGAATGCGTTTCGTGCAGGTGGTCTGGTGGCAGGGGCGATGACCGCCATCGGCGATGCCGCAAAGGGAATTGGGGCAGTTAATATAGCCCGTTTGCTTCTGCCCGGCGACCCGATCTTAGAGGCGTTATGTGCGGTAGCGGCGGTAGCCGGTCATAACTGGCCGATCTATATTGGCTTTCGGGGCGGGGCCGGGACGGGACCAAATATCGGGGCGGCAATAGCTCTGTGGCCGCTCTCGGCGGCTATTCTGATCCCGCTGACGCCTATTTTGCTGTTTGCGACGGGCTATGCATCTGTCACTTCCACATTGATATCACTAGTGATAGTAGCTCTGTTTGTTGTGCGTGTACTAGCGGCCGGACAACCAGCCGCCTATGCCGGCTATGCGCTTGCTACCACCGTGCTGGTGGCAGTGGCGCTTATCCCCAATTATCGGCGTCTGATCGCAGGAACGGAACGCATGGTCGGCCCGCGTGCGCGGGCTACGCAGAGCAGTGAGTAGATTATCAGGGGATGTAGATGGTCCTCCACTCACTGAACTGAATCTGACCGACAGCCAGCGTAGTTGCACTACAGTCTCCCCAATTGGTGCAGGTGAGAGTACCTGTCAGGCCGGGGAAGGTTGAGGTGCTGTAGAGTGCCTCTCGGAGTGCGCGGCGTCCGATCTGCAGGTAGCCGCTTGGGGTCACAGTAGCCACTTTTTCTATGGCCTGCAAGAGCATAACTGTCGCATCGTAGCTGTAGGCGAAGAGCAGGTTTGAAGGCTCTTCGCCATACTCTGAGATATAGGCGGCGGTAAGGGAGTTATAGGCCTCATTGTCGAGTATGGGGCCGACAGCATATATACCTTCTCCGTACCCCTTGACCTGTTCGGCGAACCATGTGCTCCAGTAGTGGCGTCCGCCTATGAGGGGAATCCTCGACAAGCCGAGGCCAACCCGTTGCTTGACGAAAGTGATAGCATCTGAAGGAAGCAGGGGAGCGTAGATCACATTCGGGTTTGCGTCACCAAGTGCCTCTAGTTGGGCCTGAAAGTTGTCTCCGCCCGGTGTGATGGTCTCGATAGCAACGATCGTGCCTCCTAGATGCTCAAAGGTGGTCTGGAAGGCGGCGATCAGCTCTGAAGTGTCAATTGTGCCGTCATGAACCAAGGCGGCACGGCGTGCGCCCATTTCGATATAGGCGTATCGCGCGGCTGTTTCTGCCTCTGCACTGTCCCTGTAGATGGTGCGCATGAATGAGTCGTTGTGCGTCACCTGATCAGTCAGGCTGGTGGCACTGCATGAAGGGGAAATGGTCGTGTAGAATGCCTCATCATAGAGAGAGGCACCTGTCAGGCACGAAAGTGAACAAACGTGCCCTATGGCAGACACAACATAGGGATGATTGGTGAAAATCTGAGCGGCCAGCAGGCCGCCGGTCTCGGAGCAGTACGTGTTGACGACTTCCGTCTGGATGATGAAACCCCTGATATGGATTCGTCTCTGGATGGCAAGTTCTACACCACGGGTGATCTCAAGGCTTTCTTGGGCAAGTCCGGGATCGTAGGTGCTTGTGACCACACCGATATAGAGTGGCCTTGCCGGCCTGACCTCAACAATCCCCCATGGGTCTTCATAGGGGGCCTCTGGGGGCGGTGGCTGGCTACAGGCTGTGATGGACAGCCCCCCTATAACTAAGAACAAGATAGAAGCGAGTCTGCGCATTGAGTGGCTCATAAGCAGTTCTCTGGACCTGACGGGCAAAATGTATACCTTGCCATTATTGGATGACAGTGTAGCATGCCGTTTCTCATGTAGCAATAGGATTACGGCATGCAGATGCGTGGTATTATAATTCAGGTGACCCTCATCATCCTTACGATTCTGCTCACAATTAGGACGGCAAAAGATGGTCAGTTACATACTTGCAGCGTTGGTAGGATTGATTCTAGGAGGGTGGATCGGTCTGCTGGCTGACTGGTTGCCCAAATTGAACCGTGACCTCAGAGGGGATTCGCAGGCGCAAGAGGCAGAATTACCTGACAGCTCCGAGAGCACCAAAGGTCGGTGGTATCAACGTTTTGTTCAACCTCGCTACATAGCTGTTGAGCTTGTTATGGCAATTGCCTGCCTCTACCTATGGCGTCGGGAGGGCTTGACTCCCATGCTGGGTATCCTTGTCTTCTATGTGGCCTTGTTTGTCTTGATCACTGTAATAGATATCGAACATCGGCTGGTGCTTGACGTGGTGATGCTGCCTGCTTTTGTGATTGCGCTACTTGAAGTAGCTTTAAGTAACCGGCTTAGTCTGCAAAATGCACTGGTAGGATTTGCGGTAGGCCAGATCGTTGTGATGGGCTTCTACATATTGGGGATAATTTATCTGTGGATCATCAATGCAGGACGCAAGGAACAAGTGAGGGAGGTAGCATTCGGGTTTGGTGATGTCACGCTGGCAACCTTCTGTGGTTTGGTAGTCGGTTATCCGCGTGTGGTAGTGATGCTGGTGCTTATGGTGGCTCTAGGCGGCCTGATAGCATTGCTCTATCTGCTCTATCGGGCCATCATAGCGCGCGATTACAAGGCGCATACGCCGTTGCCCTATGGGCCTTCTATCGTCTTGGCGGCTTTAGTGATGCTGTTATGGGGGAGAGAAATTGGGCGTCTGTTGGGCGCATGATAGGAACTTAGTTAGACTGAGAGGGCGATCAGGCCGCATCCTAGCACCTTATCCCCCTGATATTCGTAGAAGACAGCCCCTTGTCCGGGGGTGATGTCTGGCAGGGGTTCATCAAGCCATACCTCGGTGATATTCTGATTGAGGGGAAGCACACGAGCCGGTACAGGGCGGGCTTTGTAACGAATCTTGACTTCTACCCTGATCTCATGAGCAGGCCCTTTACCATCAATCCAGTTCATATCTCTGGCATATAGATGGTCTCTGCCCATTTCATTGCGTGTGCCGACCCAGAGCGTGTTGCTTGCGGCATCCTTGCCGATGACATATAGAGGCTCAGGCCAGGCAATGCCTAGTCCCTTGCGCTGGCCGATGGTGTAATTGGGCAGGCCGGTGTGTTCTCCGATCTGCGTCCCCGACCTTAACCTGATCGGCCCAGGTTTGAAGGCTTGGGCCGCCGTCTCGCGCATAAAACGACGATAGTCTCCATCGGCAATGAAGCACAAGTCCTGACTATCATGCTTGTCAGCTACTGGCAGGCCAAACCTGCGTGCTAGTTCACGTACTTCTGATTTGGTCAGGTTGCCTACTGGAAACATGGCATGGCTGAGCTGGCTCTGGGTCAGGACGCTCAGGACATAACTCTGGTCTTTGTCCGGATCAATCCCCTTGCGTAATTCAAGTATCCCCTCGTCCGAGCGGGTGATCCGTGCGTAATGGCCAGTGGCCAGATAAGCCGCACGGCGAGACAAAGCTTCTTCTAGTAGATAGCCAAAGCGGATATGCCGGTTGCAGGCTAAGCAGGGGTTGGGGGTGATCCCCTGCACATATCCTTCGATGAAGGTGTCCACCACATGCCGCTTGAAGATGTCCCGTGCGTCAATCACAAGGAAGGGAATACCCAATTTTCGGGCAACAAAGTGCGCGGAGAGCATTTGGTCGCGGGTACAACAACGGTTATCGCGCTGGATTGCCGGCCCCTGCTCTGTCCATAGGCGCAGCATGAGGCCGATCACCTCGTACCCTTGCTCGACCAACAAAGCGGCACTGACCGAGCTGTCTACCCCGCCGCTCATAGCAACTACAACGCGCTTGCGATCCTCCGGTATGCTGGTTCCCATTCGATGCCTTGTTGCCCTAACCCAAAGAGATGTGCGGATTGTAGCGTGTGGAAATCTACTGAGTCAACAGGCTCTGTCTTCCTTGAGCCGTTCAGTAAGGGCCGTCTGCAATTGATAAGGAGTTCTCTCGGTTTTACAGGGGCATCTCGTTGTCAGGAAGACCGCTGGGTTCGGATGGATCACCATAGCGGGCATAACTTTGGGCCGTGGCTGTTCGTCTGATCTGTGCTGTTTCTTCTATCTGCGGATGTTCGCAATAGGGGCAGATTGTCCAGGGTAACTCAAGAAGCTGTCCGCAATTTTGACAGCTCTTCTTAAGTTTGGTATGACAGTAAGGGCATAGCCGCCAAGTCTCTTTGATGGCATGACCACAGCCGGGGCATACCTGCCGATTCTCAATTTCTTGGAGGAGAGCTTCCTCTTCCAGCGCACGTTCATACTGCTGGGCCAGTGTTTCCTGTGGACGCAGAATAAGGTAGACCAGCAATCCCGGAATGTTGAGGAGGCCGACAACTAGGGCCGCCAATACCTGAGCAAAGACATCGCGTGAGCGGGAACGCATGTCACGGAATGTCCAGATGATCATTGAGATCCATAGCGCTGTGCCAATGGCGGTCAGGATGGAGACTACTGCAATCAACACGCCGCTGAATTGCTGAGTATCGAGGCTGAAGATGGACACTCTAAACCTCCTGACCGTTCTGGGATGCCAACAAGGTCAGCGGAGGGGATTATACAGTGGGGTTTAGGGCGGGGCAAATGAGAGGAATCCTGCGTGCCGCCCCAACTTGGCTCTTGTTGACAGTATATGCTATAACGAGGACGACGGCTTAGTGAGGAGAGAAGTGCATGTCAGAAACCGATTCGCTCATTGGTGCTTCGCTAGGGCAATACAAAATCGTCGAGCTGTTAGGCAAGGGCGGCATGGCAACCGTTTATAAGGCTGTTCAGGCCAGTATTAATCGTATAGTTGCCATCAAAATATTGCCCCCCAGCTTCTTGCATGACGATACCTTCATGCAACGATTCCGGCGTGAGGCAGAAGTTATCGCCAAACTGGAGCATTTTCATATCCTGCCCATCTACGATTATGGTGAATATAAGGGGATGCCCTTCATCGTCATGCGCTATCTTGAAGGGGGTACGCTTCAAGACCGTATCCGTCAGGGGCCTCTGCCCTGGAATGACATTGTGCGGATCATCTCCCAAGTGGCTGAGGCCCTAGACTATGCCCACTCGCGCAACGTGATCCATCGTGACATCAAGCCTAGCAACATCATGCTGGATGCTCAGGGAAACGCTTATCTGGCTGACTTTGGGATTGCCAAGATACAGGAAGGTACATCCCAGTTAACGGGTAGCGGCATTGTGGGGACGCCAGCCTACATGGCGCCAGAGCAATCTGAGCCCGGCCCGCCTGCGCCGTCTATGGACATTTATGCACTGGGCGTGACACTGTTTGAGATGATCACAGGGCATGTGCCTTACGAGGCTGATACGCCGATTGTCCAAATCCTGATGCATATCCAACAACCGGTGCCTTCACTCCTCAGCTATAACCCGGATATTCCGCTTGAGGTTGATCATGTTGTCCAATGCGCAATGGCCAAATCGCCGGCTGAGCGTTATCAGTCGGCAGGTGAGCTGGCCCAAGCCTTGGTGACAGCTACGTCTGCGAGCGGCGGCTGGAGCTGGGCCCCTGAGACACTGGCACGCCTCCCCCAAAAGTCTCCCACGATGCCCGCAGTCTCTCGAAAGCCTTCCGAAACGAAGCCTCAGCCGGCTCGGCCTAAGGGTACAGTGTCGCTGACTTGGCTGGGTATTGGGGCGATGGGATTGGTTGCTGTAGGGGTTGCGGTGGGTCTGTTCTTGCTTCTTGGAAGGACACAAGACTTTGAAGCTGCAACCGAAGCGCCTACCGCTCAGGAGGTAGCGGCCCTGCCTACCGATACGCCTTCTCCGACGGCCACCGCTGCCGAGGCGCTATTCTCTCCGACGCCTGATCTCTCAACCCCTACTTCCAGTCCGGA
>Ga0209101_1000901_pt1 | contig 23725 bp, 20 predicted proteins | sample ConPoolayeCmetaG_FD_185481 | JGI IMG/M metagenome (GOLD analysis project Ga0209101, IMG submission 185481) | Hot spring microbial mat communities from California, USA to study Microbial Dark Matter (Phase II) - Cone Pool mat layer C metaG... ...
CAGTCCCGATACGCTCGACGAATGCTCAGCACGCGCTGAACGATATAACTGTGCACCTTGCGCCGCCTGCGGCCTTTCTTCGCCGCCCGATAGTGCCTGATGTACCCCTCGATCCCCCTCTGCTTGATACCTTTCAGCCACCGATACACTGTCGCTCGATCCCGTCCCACCTCGCGGGCAATCGCCTCAACGGCAATCCCTTGCTTTCTCAATGCGTACGCCACTCGAATCCGTGTTATACTGTCCATCAGCGCTCCGTGATTCTGTTGTTGGTTTTGTCTCTACAACTTTATCACGGAGTCGCATTTTTATTGAGAATACTACGGGGCGGCCTCAGCAGAGGCGGCGAGGCACCCGGCATGTTCTTACAAGCCCGCCAACAGGCGATCAGCGCATTCCCAGCCTGTGAACAGGGCCGCTCCAGTGCCCGGCCCAGCCAGATAGTCCCCGCAGAAATAGACCGGATTCTCCTGCGGGTCGGCAAAGAAATCACGCACTGCGTCAAGATACCCTGCACGGAAGGCGGGCACTTTTTCCGGCCAGTGGAACTGACGTGAGGCAACGCGTTTCCCCTGCAATTCCGGGTAGACCTTGCACACCTCTGCCCAAGCACGATCCAACTGTTGTTGTTCCAGCTCGTCCGGCTGGTAGCGGCCAGCACGTGCTTCCGTGAGCACCAGCCAGCGGTCGCCCTGCCGCTGTTGGAAATAGATGAACGCCACCCCGATCTCAACGGCAGGGCGCGGGATCATCACCCCATCGGCTGGAGCCGTGCGCGGGTCGAAGTTTGGTGCTTCAAAGACATGGAACTGGGTAGCAATGGAGGTATAGGCCACCTGCTTGAAGAAGCGTTCCCAGGCCGGGCGCGGCGACTCAAACAGGCTCAGCACACGTGTCCCCGGCACCGCTACGACCACGCGGTCAGCGGCGATTTGCTCCCCGTTCTGCAAGTGTAAGGTCACACCCTCCCCGTCAAAGGAGACACGAGCCACAGGGCAGGAAGTATGGACGGGCAGTTGCCTGCCAAAGGCCGCTGTCAGCGCCCCAATCCCCGACTTGAAGTAATACGTGTTGGCGTTCAAGTAGCCGCCCATCAGGCTTAAGAAGGCTTTGCGGGAGAGGTCATCAGCTTCATAGCTACAGTTCGTCTCAAAAGTCGGGTAGGCCCAGTAGTCGAACATCTCTTTGCTGATATACCGCTCAAAGAACTCGCGGTAGCTGATGTCATCCGCGCCGGTGCCGCGCTCCATGTGGTAGATTTCAACCTTGCGGTACTTCAGGATGTGGGGGATCAATCTCAGCATGGCCAGCCGCGCCCCGAATGAGACACCTGACCACTTCAAGTAAGAGCCAATTGAGAGGAAATTGACCGGATGGATCGCCCCATTCCGGTAGACAGCCAGCATGAACCCGCCGGCACCGCGCGGGGTGATCTCATCCGCCAGCCCTAAGTCGCGGGCCATCTGAAGCAGATAGGCGTCAACGCCTGTAAAGAACTGAGCACCAGGGCTGATACGAAAGCCCTGCCAGTCAGTTGAACTCATCCGCCCGCCGACGTAGTCACGCGCTTCATATACCTCGACATGATGGCCAGCCTGCTGAAGCCGATAGGCGGCGGTAAGCCCGGCAATGCCTGCACCGATCACAGCTATACGTTTACTTGTCATAGCGGCTTGTTCCTTTCTCGAATGGGGTGCCGGTCGTTAGAGATGAAGCACAGCCAAGACTCAGCCTTTTGTTACAGTCCCGCGCTGTCCAAAGCGGCCAGAGCCTCCGGCGTGCCGATCAGCGTCAGCGCCTCCGCGGCCAGATGACGAGTAGTTGGGTCAGAGTCATACAGGGCGGCGCTCAGAGCCGGCACAGCCCCCTCATGACCGATCCGCCCCAGCACCAGCGCGGCCATGCGGCGCGGGCCGGTACGCTCCTCCTTCAGCATGGCCGTCAGCCCTTCGACGGCGGCCAAGCCCCCGATCTGGCCCAGCGACTTGGCGGCCATGCTGGAGACAAACACATACTCGTCCGGATCGTTGCTGAGCATCAGGTCAAGCAACAGCGGCACAGCCCGCTCATCGCCGATCACCCCCAGCGCCCGGACGACGCTCAGGCGGGCTATGCCCCTGATCTGACCAAACCCCTCGATCAGGGCAGGCACGACTGCCTCCCCGCGGGCTGTCAACGCCTCAAAGGCCTGCCGGCGGGTTTGCTCGTCGGCGTGGTTTAGGTCTGCCAGCAGACCCGACAACTCAAGGCTGTGACTCATCTCCCTCCTCGAAAATCCGGGCTACCCGCCGGATCAACGCCCGCTGTGCCGGCATCTCAGCATCCGAGCCGGCACTGTGGACAGCCTGCACCGCCGCATCACGGCTCATCCCCAGCGCCATCAGGACACAGACAGCCAGCAGGCCTGTCCGTCCGATGCCGGCAGTGCAGTGGATCATCACCCGCCGGCCAGCCCGCAGATCGTCCGCCGCCTCACGGGCCAATGCCACAAAAGCTTCTTCGTCGTCAGGTACGCTCAAATCCTCAATGGGAAAATGGCGCATCTGCCATGGCAGATCACCCGCCTCGATGGCCCTGGCATAAACCGGAGACTTGCGGCGGATCTCCTCCATTGGCGGCAGGCAGAAGACCGTCTGTACCCCTGCCGCCACGATCAGATCGCGCTCCTCAAAGAACGAGTCATAGTAACCCGGCATGCCAGACAGAAACAGGCTACCCGGCACGCCGGGCGGTAGAGGTACAGGTCGAAGCATGAACGACTCCCCTCAGAATGTCTATGAGGCGTGATGATGCACACAAAGTCGTCTTCGCGCCCTTACAAATCGCCGATACTTCATCATGGTCAGGAAGGATACCACGTTTACCCCATTCTCCCTACAACCCGACCACCTCAGCCCACTCACCGGCCTGCAGGCCGGTCTTGTTGAGGGGGACTTTGATCAACCCGTTTGCCTTGATCAGCGTGAAGATCAGGTTGCTCTTGAAAAAGATCGGCTCGGCCCACAGCTCGCCCTCACGTTCAATCAGACGGGCTGGAATGTAATCCTCGCGGCCTGCACTGCTGGCCACGTTAGCGGTCAGGCGGGCGCGGATCGGAAGGCCGGCGGGCGGTTCAGCACCTTGCAATCGGTAGATAACCGGCACAGCCACCCTCATGAACTGCACAAACGCGCTGACCGGGTTACCCGGCAGACCCACCAGCGGGACGTTCCCCGCCGCCCCTAGAATAGTCGGTTTGCCGGGCCGCGTGGCGATGCCATGCACCAGCACGCCCGGCTCCCCCAGCCGGTTGAACACATCGGAGGTCATATCCCGCACCGAAACAGAACTGCCTGCCGAAAGCACCAGCATATCAGCCCCTTCGGCCAGCGCGGCCTGCGAGCGGCCCAGCAAGACCTCAAATTGATCAGGCAGGATGCCCCCGCGTACCGCCTCCGCGCCGGCCTGTTCTGCCAGTGCCGCAATGGTATAGCTGTTGATGTCGCGTACCTGTCCGGGCTGGGTCTGGCCGTTGGGCGGGATGACCTCATCACCGGTGGCAAAGATCACCACACGCGGCCTGCGGGCTACCGTGACCCAGGTAATTCCCACCGCCAGCAGTCCGCCGATGTCTTGCGCACGCAGGCGGCGGCCTGCCGGCAAGATCGGTTCGCCAGCGGTGATGTCCTCACCGATCTGGATGATGTTCTCGCCGGGCGCAACAGGCCGCCGTACCTCAATCTCGTCCGGGCCAGCGGCCTGCGTGTGTTCGATCATCACAACCGCATCCGCACCAGCGGGGATCATGCCGCCGGTGTGAACCAGCACCGCCTCCGCCGGCGAGACATCCGCTTCCGCCGGGCGGCCCATTGGCACTTCACCCGCCAGCCTAAGATAAGCAGGCAGAGACTCACTGGCGCCGAAGGTATCCTGTGCGCGCACCGCATAGCCGTCCACCGTGCTCCGTCGAAACTCCGGCAGGGCCTGCGGAGAGGTCACGTCAACGGCCAGCACACGTCCAACCGCCTGCTCAGTCGGGACAGTCTCACTCTGGCCAAGCGGGCGCACATGGGCAAGGATACGTTCACGAGCTTCGTCCGGCGGGACAAGCGTAAAGAACTCAGGCATCAGGTCACGCTCCGGGTCTCAGAGATCGCCGGCCTTACCGGCAGGTCACCTTGATTCTACCATCAAGGCAGTCCCAGAGGTGAATCAGCCCGCCAAAGAGGGCAGAAATATGCAGAATGCATCAGGGCACGGCCTGTCTTGCCGCGCCCTGCTCAGCGATCAGCCTCGCCAACGAAACCGCAACGAAAGTCTGCTTATCCTTGCTCCGCCTGCTCCAGCGGCGTGGGTTGCAGGGCAGTCGGCAGGGTGAGACACAATGCCGCGCCGCCTAGTGTGCTGTCACCCACCCAGATACGCCCGCCGTGTGCCTCAACCACCAGACGGCAGAAGTACAACCCCAGCCCCGTCCCTTTTGACCCGCGCTTACGGCGCGACGGGTCAGCCTGAGCAAAGCGTTCGAAGATGCGATGCCGGTCAGCCGGCGGGATGCCTTCACCATTATCCTCAACCAGCACCGTATAGAACGCCTCGTCCGGCTGGATGGAGACGCAGATATGGCCGCCGCGCGGCGTGTAACGCAGAGCATTATCCAGCAGGTTCTGGAAGACACGTTGCATCTTATCGCTGTCTACCACAATCAGCGGCAGATCATCAGGCGCCCGAATCTCAATCGTGATGTCAGCCTCAGTTGCGACATTCTTGAATGTCTGGCGGGCGGCATCAGCCAGCGCCCTCAGGTCGGACGGTCTCAGCACCAGCGGCATCTCGCCTGCCTCCAGCCGATTGACGTCAAGGATGGTCTCGATCAACTTGAGGAGGGAATTCGCGCTGGTCAGTGCCACTGACAGGGTCGTCTGGATCATCTCTTGTGATGAACTGGGCGGCAGGTTAAGGGCTTCATCCAGTGCCATGTTCATACCAGTGATCACACCGCCTAATGGACTGCGCAGGTCATGCACGATCATGTGCGACATCTCACGCTGATACTGCTCCATCTGGTATTCCTGCGTTACATCATGCAGGACGAACAGCCGCCCCAGATAGTCCCCTGACTGGCCAAGCACAGCCGTTGAGATCTCCTCGACAACATGAAGCACCGGCTTGTTCAGGATATAGCGGCGGCGGGTGATCAGAGCGGGATTTTCCGCCACACTGTCCAGCACCTCAGCCGCGCCGGCCAGGAAGTCCTCCCCGCCGCCAGCCGCCACTGCCGCCTGCTCTAGTATGCTGGCATACTGCTCGCCGATCAGGTTGCCAACCCGCAGATTGTATAGATATTCCACACGCGGGTTGGCCAGCACGAGGCGGCCTTCGTTATCTACCATCAAGAGGCCGTCATAACTGCTGTCAAGGATCGCCTGCAGACGGTCGCGCCCCATGCGCGTCTGCTCGACCAGCCGGGCATCCATAATGGCTACAGCGGCCTGTGTGCCCAGCAGATCAAGAAAGTGTAATACCTCTTCCGTTACCTGCGACCGGTCAGTGAAAGCCACATTGAATACACCCACTACCTCACTCCCATGTTTAAGCGGAACACCTACAAACGCCTCATAGGACCGCCAAGCAGGATGATTCATCTGGCTGGCAGTCAGGGGATGATGACGCGGATCGGTGATCACCAGCCGCTCGCCGGTACGGGCAACGGTCATGGTGATCCCTTCTGAGCGTGGGGACACCATTTCCACGCTGACTTCGCCGCCCTGCCACAGGCTGATACCAAAGGTCAGGCGGTCGGCGGCCTGATCATACAGGTAGATACGAATACCGTGTGCCCCCGAACGGTCCAGCGCCCCGCGGGCAATGACGCTGAGGGTGTGTTCGAGGTCAGAAACCGATAGAAGCTCAACCGCAATATTCTGAAGCGTCTTAAACTCCTCAGCGCGGCGTTGCACGGTCTCAAACAGGCGGGCATTCTGAATAGCAATTGCGGCATGACCGGCAAGGTTGGTCACGAAGCGCAGGTGATCCATGTTAAAGGCGTTCAGGTACATGCTCTCCAGATTGATCACACCCAGACGGGTCCCATCTAGAACGATGGGCACAACCATCTCAGAGCGCGTGCCCTCCCGGACAGCAATGTAATCCACATCTTCAGAGACATCATCTACCAGCACGGGCTGACCGGTGCGCAGGGCACGCCCTGTCAGCCCCTCATCTTGCCCCCATTCTTCACCCGGCCTCCAGCCCGCACCCTGCCCGGCCACGGACTTCAGCTTGCCGGTCTGCTCGTCAAGCAGAGCTACCTCGCTGTAGTCAGCGCCGGTAGCCGCCGCCGCGGCGGCCACTACCTGCTCGATCACGGCATACAAATCAAGGCGGCGGGTCATGCGCTGAGCAATCAGCTCCAGCGCCGCGATCTCATCCAGACGCTGGGAGAGGGCCACATCCACCCGCTCAAACAGCCGGGCATTGTCAATGGCTGAAGAGGCCTGATTGGCCAGCGCCCACGCCAGATGGACTTGCTCCGGTTCAAAGGTGCGCTCCTGACTGCTCATGCCTGCCAGGATCAGCCCGACCGGCTCATCACGTGCTACAAGCGGCAGGGCTACCCCCGATTGCAGGCTGCACGCCTCAAGGAGGGCTGTTTCGTCCGGGCTGAGCGAGCTGTCCATCCGGCTCAGGATAAGTGCCTCACGGCGGGCCAGCGCCTGGGCGATGGCAGGCAGACGCTCCAACGCCGCAACCGGCACCTGCCGCTCCTCGATCAGCCCTTCCGGCGTGACCCGCATCCTGATCTCACCATGCAGAGTCTGCCCATCTTCACGCACCAGCAGGGCCGTACACGTCTCGATCTGAAGGGCCTTGATCATGCTGAGCGCCACTGCCTTCAAGACATTGGGCAGTGAGAGTGAGGCATTCACAGCGGTACTGGATTCATACAGTGCTTCCAGCTCACGCTGGCGGGCGGCGGTCCGGCCAAACAGGCGGGCATTCTCAACGGCAATCGCGACCTGCCCGCCGAGGGTGTCCATCAACTCGACCTCGCTGGCCTGAAAATGGCGGGGGTGATCATAATAGGCCGTAATAACCCCTATCACTTTTTCCCCAGACCGTAACGGCACATCCAGCACCGCCCGGACGCCCTCCCCCGCAAGCTGTTTATGCAGAGACTTAAAACGCGAATCGGCGAGAATATCCTCCAGAATAACCGGCTTGCCAGTACGGACGGCCTCACTGCGCGGCGAACGGGCGAGGTCAACGGTTGTTGAACGGCTGGTATAGGACTGACTCAGCCCAACACTGCCTGCCAGCCGTAAGGACGAGCCGTCTTCGTCCACCAGAAAAACAGCCGACTTCTGGCAATGCATGGTATCCACAACCACCTGACAGACGGTCTGGATCACCGTATCCAGATCGAGGCTGGCGCCGATCAGCGCAGAGACCTGATTGAGCGACGAGAGTTCGTTGGCCTGACGGCGTGTCCGCTCGAAAAGGCGGGCATTCTGGAGGGCTATACCGGTCTGGGCGGCGATTGTCTCCAGCAGGCGCAGGTCATCATCGGTATAGAGATGCCCCTCGCCGTAATCGCGCAGTGCCAGCACACCGACGGCTTTGCCCTCCGCCATGATCGGCACGCCCAGATAGCTGACCCATCGGTAGGTCTCAGAGACAACCGGCTCAAGGCCCATCTTACGGCCCAGCCCGACTGCATCCCGGTTGAGCAGAAGAGGCTTGCCGGTGCGGAGGATATGCTCAGTCAGACCGTTGGCGAAGGGACGCGGCGGGAGGTGATCAATCTTCCCCTGATTGTAGGAAATCGGGAATGAGATCAGGTTCGATTTTTCATCGTACAGCGCCAGATAGAAGCCGGAGACATCAGCCAGCTTGCTGATCTCGGTGTAGATGGTCTGCGCCAGCTCGTCCAGGTCAAGCGTAGAATTGAGAGCCTGCCCGATTGCATTTAAGACGCTCAGCTCTGCCAGCCGCGCGCTCAGCCCAAGATGGGTCGTATTGAAGGCATAGTACAGCACCACGCCGACCGTGTAAGGCAATAGGGAGATCAGCCGAACATACGGCCAGTCCATGTAGGCCAAGACCAACAAAGGCACAAAGGCAAGCGACAGGCAGTTGCTGATAAAAAAGAGCATAAAGTAATGGCGCCAGTAGGCTTTCAGAGGGATGCGGCCCAGCCACAGCCACAAAGACGCCAAGGCAACCAGCAGGGCAAAATACACGCCCACAAATGCGAGGAGGGAGAGGGGCTGGGCCAGCACAGACGGCGCGACGGACAGATCGCCCCCCGGCCGGTTGAAAACCCAGACGGCAGGCAGCATCCCGGCCATCAGCGCGGCGCTGTCAAACATCAGCTCGATCACCAGCAACAGCCGGTAGCGAAGCAGTCTGCCCTCCTTCATCTGGATCAGCAGACGGGGAAGGCCGCCCAGCACGCCTCCTGCCACCCCCGCCAGCAAGGCCTGGTCAGGGCCAAGCATCAGGCCGGCCACGCCCAAGCTGAGAGCACCCAACCCCATGTAGAGGCCCATCGGCAGGCGGACGCTGAGAGCTACCGCAAGCGTATGCAACACCACGAAATACAGCAGATCAATCAGATCGCCGCGCCAGCCCCCGTCTCGGTTGAGCCAGTAGGCCAGGCCAGCCATCGCCAGCCAGAGCACCGCTGACAGGACATGCTGGGGGATGGCCAGCCGAGACTCAACCAGCCGCCGCGCGGCACGGGGGCTGAACAAGTACAGTAACTCAGGCCTGTCCATAATCTTCCGTCTGTTCGGGTTCCGGCAGGCTCTTGCGCCGCCGTGCCTGTCTGTATAACTGACGTAACTGTTCAGGAGACAGTTTCTGGCTGTTCTCAAAAAAGAGGACAGCCGCCCTGCCTAATGCCATCGTGCCTGTGCCTGATGCCACTGCCGCCGCCAGCCAGCCCAAGCCCGGCACGAGTTTGGCCAGCTCCTGCGCCCCATACCGGATCGCAATACCGCCTGCAATCGCCCCGATCAGCTCGCGGGCACGGGCGGCACTCATCTCACGGCCATAGATGGCCGCCAGCCGTAACACCATCCGCACCTGCACCGCAATCAGCAGGGGGATGCCGAGGCCAGGGATCGGCTCAACCCCCATCAAAACCGCCAGCATGCCCGACTCGCGGATTACCCGCAGGGCCGCCATCCGCCGGTAACGCGGCAGTGCCCGCCCAATCGTGACAGCCATACGGGGATGCGCATCAATGATGGCCGGCAGCAGGCCGCCGGCAATGCCTGTCCCGTGTTTGGCCGAGATCGGGATGACCGGTACGCCCAGCTTGCGCTCGGCGTCCTGCACCACCAGTTTGAGATCACGCCGCACTAGATCGATCTTGTTGAGCGCCACGACGACCGGCAAACCCTGCATCCGCACACGCTGAAGCAGGTCGGCATCTGACTGCCGGATGCCGGCGGACACATCCAGCACCAGCACCACCACATCAGCCTGATCGAGCGCCCCCAGCGCACGGGCGGCCCGTTCCGAGCCGGACACCTCATCCAGGCCGGGTGTGTCCACCAGCCAGAACGGCCCGAACCGCTCACCGATCACATTGGCCGTTGTACCGGGAACGGCTGATACTGCCGAGAGCTTCTGCCCTTTGAGTTGATTGAAAAGCGTGGATTTGCCTGAGTTGACCGGCCCAATGATGACAAGCTGGGCACGGGCCTCCTGCGCGACGGCGGCTTCGATCTGCCGGAGATCGAACGTCTCCAGCATCTGGCGGATGTCTCTCAGGCGGGTTGGCAGGCTCATAGACCGAAAAACCTCTCCTTAGCCATCAGTCTAGCACAGATGCCAAACTGCAACAATCGCCCCTGCCGCTGGCAAAGGCTCTCCGGCCTGCTCCTTCATCCAATCCCCCGGAACATAGTCGTATCGAACAGTTCAAAAGGGTCTCGATCTGCTTCCTGAGATGAATCGATCAGTTCTTATGTGAATCTAATAAAATGGTGCTACCACTAAGCGTGACAAGCTGAACCAGATGGGATACAATTACCGACGGATCATGTGAAGGGGAGGTTGATCGTATGCCAGTCTACGCCTACGAATGCAGGGACTGCGGGGTTCGCTTTGAGCGGCGTCAGGGTTTTGACGATGCGCCGATCACAGTTTGCCCGGAGTGTGAAGGCGAAGTCCATCGCCTGATCCAGCCTGCTGGCATCATCTTCAAGGGGTCCGGCTTCTACATCAACGACAGCCGTAAGAGCAATGAGGGCAGTCTGCCGGCTGGCAAGAAGAACGAAACCAAGGCGGAAAGCAAGGCCAGCTCCTCCAGCGAATCCAGCAGTCAAGACTGACCACTTTCCGGCCCTGCCTGTACGATCAACAGCGGCGCCCCCATCAGGCGGAGCGCCGCTGTTTTGCTGTCTGCTTATGCCATAGGCTGGGGTTCTCTGCCGGTGAAGACTTCCTGTGTTATACTTGCTTCAGCCGGATTGAAGCGAGGTGTCAAGATGCTCACAGCCTATCAGGGGACAGTCCGCGATGGTCAGATTCGTTTCGACAATGAGCCGGAACTACCGGAGGGCGCACAGGTGATCCTTGTAGTAGTCGGCCCCCCTGAGGGGCAGAAGGCTCTTACGCTAGGCACCCTTCTAGACTCACCTCTGACCGGGATGTGGGCTGATCGAGCAGACATCACAGAAAGTGCCGAGTTCGCCCGCCAGCTACGCGAGCGTGCCTCGCAACGCAGAAAGTAGACTCGATGGATGCCCTGCTTGATACAAGTGTATTAGTTGATCTGTGGCGCAGGCATCCGCCGGCTCTCGCATGGGCTGAGGCCCAGCGTCAGCTTATTGTCGGTATTCACGTGCTGGTAGCAATGGAGCTAGTAGAAGGGGTGCGGGACAGCCGTGAGCTGGCACTGCTAGAAAGCCTGCTGGCAGGCTACGAATTAGTGTACCTGACACCTTCCGACTGTGCATGGGCCAGCGAGCAGCACCGCCGGCTCCATCTCAGTCATGGTGTAGGGGTGATGGATACGCTCATTGCTTCTAGCTCCGTCCGGCTTAACGTCCCGATCTACACACTGAATCTCAAGCACTTCCAGTTATTGCCGGGTACTCGGGCAATAAAGCCCTACTGAGTAAGAATGCCTCATACACGATCAACAGCGGCGCCCCCATCAGGCGGAGCGCCGCTGTTTTGCTGTCTGCTTATGCCAGCAGTGTCCACACCGCCGCACCGATCAGCGCCCCCGCCAGCGAACTCAGGAAGTTCACCATGTCGTTGTCCAGCCAGGCCCAGCCCCGCACCTGCCGCGTAGGCGTGCCGCAGCCGTGCAGGGTCTTTTCGGTTTCCTTGTCGCAGGCGGGGCAGTAATAAATGGCCTGCACCGTCGCCCCCAGCAGTGAGTCGAACAGCGAGCCGATCAACCCGCCCAGCGCCGCCACCGGCAACAGCAGATAGGTCACGTGCCGCGCCCCCGTGAAGACCGACTCCAGCGCCAGCAGGCCAGCCGCCGCACAGCCGATCAACAACGCCCCCGCCAGCGCGGAGAGCGTCCCCAGCAGTGTCACCCCGCCGGACGTGCCAACCTCAACCGCCCGCCAGGTAGTCAGCAGGCGGGGAGGGCGTCTGCTGAGCACGCCCAGTTCAGTAGCCCACGTATCGGCGTTGACGGTCGCCATGGCGGCCACGAAGGCCGCCAACAGCACCGGTTGCGGATAGAACAGGTACGCCAGCGCGATCAGCGCCCCCGCACCGCCGTTGGCCAGCGCCTGCCAGATGTCGCGCTGTGAGCCTTTGGCAAACTTCTCAGCCAGCTTCTCTTTGAGCGACTCCTTATACCGCGAGAGCAGGCTGGACGTGACAAAGAAGATGATCAGCACCAGCCCCCATGTCCAGCCCCCAAACCCGAAGATGGCCGTCCCGACGAGGATCGCGCCGGCCACGCCGCTTTTTGAGAGCGCCCCGCGCCGATAGGCAAACAGGCCGATCAGGACGCTGAGCACAATCCCAATGGCAAACTGAATGACAAGTTTCGTGACAGGCATGGCCGGCCTCGTCCTGTTCTCTACAGCAGGCTGAGCAGGTAAATACACAAGGCTGTGCTGAGCGGCACAGTCAGGTTATCCAGGCCAAAGGGCGAGACCCCCTCCACAAAGCTGGCCACCGGCACAGTAAACAGGGCAATGAGCGCGGCACGCCCTGCCCCTATCACCACACCGTTCGGACTGAGCGGCGAGCCGGGCAACAGCCACAGGGTCAAGAAGATGGCCGCAAAGCCAAACACGATCATGGCCGCCGTCCCTTCCCATGAGCGGGTGTGGCCGAACAGCACGTAAGTTGCCTTGCCAAACCGCCTGCCCAACAGGTGAGCCATTGCGTCGCCCCATGTCATGGTCATGGTGGCCGCCGCCGCCACCGGCACGCGATCAACGCCCTCCGGGCCGGTACGCCACAGCAGGGCAAACAGAAGGGTGATCGAGAAGGCAAAATACACCGTCCCCGGCGACGACTCCTCACTGTCCATCTGCTTGAACACCTGACGGCGGTAGAAGATGTAGTTCAGCACAATAAACGTGGCAAAGGGAATAATGCCAAAATACCAGTGGTCGAAGAAATACAGAATGCCCCATATCCACATCCCCGCGCCGATATGGATGATCTTACGGGTGACATGCTGGGGCCACTTGAGCGCCCTGCCGATGGCTTCGACGATCAACAGCAGGCCAAAGGCATACACATAAGATACGATCAGGCCGACAATATCTCCCTGCGACACTTGCTTTGTCCCCTTCAGATAGATTTGATAGACACAGAAAGGCGTCTGGCAGGCCGCCCCTGCTCATCGGGTTTTCGAACCATTGGCCTGCTCAATGGGCAGGGAGATAGTAAAGGTAACCCCCTGCCTCGGCGCACTGAAGGCCTCCAGACGCCCGCCGTTGACTTCAACCGCGTTGCGTGCCGCAAACAGCCCCAGCCCAAAGCCGCGCATACGCCCTTCTGCCTGCTTGGTGGTGTAAGCCAGTTCAAAGATACGGGCCAATTCCTCCGGCGGGAGGTACGGCCCGTCATTGTGGACGGAGATCACCAATCTGTCCCCATCTCTATAAGCCCGGACTTGCAGGCTGGCCGCTGGATCAGAGGCGATTGCCTCAGCCGCATTGACAAGAATCTGATGGACAGCCAGCCGCAACGGGCGGGCCTGTACCCGCACCGGAGGAAGGTCATCAGGGAGAGCGACGTCCACCTGACGCTCTGACAGCAGGCCCAGCTCGATCACCCTCATCACTTCTTCGCGGATCAGTTGGTCAGTCTCAACTAAGCGGGGTTCTTCCAACACAAAAGAGAGCGTCTCCAGCGCCTTCATCGTCTGATTGATCCGCTGGGCGGCCTGCCGGATCGCCTCCAGCCGTGCCCTGCTTGAGGCATCCCCAACCCCGGCCTGTTCCAGAAGAGCCAAGTTAAGGAGTATCACACTTAACGGATTGTTGATCTCGTGCATCAACCCCTGCACCAACTGGCTGATGACCAATTGATTCTCCAGCGCGACGACCCTCTGATGTGCCCGTTCCAGCTCAGCGTTGCGTTGTTCGAGGAGTGCAACGTAGCGGTCACGCTCTTCAGACAGCCGCCGGAGGCGCAGGGCACTCTCAATACGGGCTTTGACCAGCCACGGCTTGAAGGGCGGCTCCAGTACAGCATGGGCACCCAGCTCAAGCGCCTCAGCGGCCCGTTCGACATTGTCTGGGGTAGCCAGCATGATGATTGGAACACCTGGGCAGTACATCTGGGCTGTGGCAATCAGAGAGAGGCCATTCGCGCCGGGCAGATCAACAGCCAGCATCAAGAGCGCCGGCGGATCGGCCAGGACATCGTCCCACGCTACCTGAGGAGTGCCGGCCACTCTGGTCCGGAAACCAGCGGGTATGACAGAAAGGATTTCTTCCGCGAGAGCCTCACCGCTCACGATGAGAATCAGCGGTCGTTCGGGCATGGACGCCCTGCTCCTGTGTGTCTCAGAAAGGTACGGATATACTCTACCCCATTCGGAGGCAAAGCGAAAGCAAGGAAAGGCCTGCCCCCTCTGGGGGCAGGCACAGACCGCCCAGACGGCAGGCCCAATTCTGCCGTCCGAGGCAGGTCCTCTAGATTGTGGGGGCTGGTTACTCAGAAGGGGAGGAAATCAAGCGCACCCGTCTGCCGCAGGAAGACGACCGCCGGGATGATCACAAATGCCACAAACAACGCCAGCGACACCAGCCCGATGGCCAGCGAGGTGATCAGTTCAGCCGGCTCCATCTCCAGCAGAGGAGGGCGCGTCTTCCTCTGGTAGGGATGAAAGTGAAACGGTCTGAAATAGAACAGCGGCATACAGCACCATCCTCCATGGGTCGCCAAATATAGACAAAAAGTACCATAATATGCTACTTTATGATTATACGGGGCCGCCTGCCCTTCTGCAAGGCACAAAACATATCTCGACATTCCGAAAGGCCTGCCTGTTTTCATCCGGTACTACGGACTAATTGCCTTTATGGCAACAATCAGTACAATGGTGATCAGGGTGAGGATGAGAGGGTTCACTGGGGTAATCGTGTTCGATAGGGCAGAACAGGCATGTCTGATTCACACCAGAACCACGTATCTATGACATGGATGGTAGTCGAGGATGACCAGACCATCCGCGAAGTGATCAACACAATGTGCGAGCTATGGGAGTTCAACGTCATCTCCTTCAAGGACGGTTTTCAGGCCGCCGCCTACCTCAAGAACGACAATCCCCCTCCCCCCCTGCCTGACGTTGCTCTGATTGACATTCGCGTGCCCGGCCCATGGGGTCACGAGATCGGCGCTTTGATTCGCGCCCATCCGCGCCTATCGAACATAGGGATCATTTTGATGACCGCCTATGAGCTAGCCGGTGCAGACGAGGAAAACTATCTGCGCACGTCCGGTGCTGACCGCCTTCTCTACAAACCCCTGCCGCCTATGGATGAACTGCTTAACCTCGTCATTGAAGTCTTGAACCGACGAAAGGCGCATTTGCCCGGCTAGGGCAACGACACGGCATGAGAGCCGGCAGGCCAAAGTATGGAGAACCGCTCTGTAACGGTCAGAACCGCCCGACTGGCTGGCAATCATGACGGAAGGCCGCTGATGGAGCGCCTCCAGCGGCGGGCCGCCGTTATGAACGACCGCATGGTGTTCCCCTACCTGCTGTTGCTGACATTGGGCACTGTGCTGGTCGTTGCTCTGCTTATGCGCCTGCTGGCCGAAGTTGTGGAGCAGAGCTTCATCAACTCCATCGTAGAAGACAGCCGTATAGTAAATGCCGAGCTGAGTGCCCGCTTCGACCAGCAAAGTGAAATCGTGCGCCTGCTGGCGCAGACCGAAGGTCTGTCTGAGGCCGTCAAGGCCAACGATCCGGCCCGTCTGCTGGAACTGCTGGAGCCGCAGGCTAGACAGGCTAACCTAGACAGCCTGATGGTGCTGGATGGGGCCGGCAACGCTGTCCTGCGGCTGGATGCTATCCGCAATGCCGGCCCGGATGAGGTCAGCTACTACCAGATCACCAGCGGCGGCAACTATGCTTATGCGCCCTTTGTCGTCACAGCCCTGCTTGAGCCTCTGCCGGGGCCGCAGATTACTCATTCCGGCCTGCTGGACGCACCGAGCGGGCCGATTATCTATACCGCACAGAGCATCGCGGCTGTCGCCAAGGATCAGGATGAAGGCCGCGTGGCAGGCGTCCTGCTGGCAGGCAGATCACTGGAGCATCTGCTGGCCAATCTACAGAGCGCCTCCCAGACTAACCTGATAGTCTACAGCGGCCCGCAGAGGGTGATCGGAAGTACCCTGCCGGACTGGCGTCAGGCGGAGACCTATCAGGCCCTCCAGCTCGATCCCGCCGTCTATCACGAGGCCGCTACCAGTTTCAACGGCACTACCCTGCGGCAGATGCGCACCCTTACCATAGGGCGGCAGGAGTATTACGTGGCTTACAGCCCCTTCGTGATTGACGGGCAGACGACGGGTGTGCTGGGCATCGTGCGGGCTGGTGACCCGCTGTTGAAGCTCGTGACCACCTACCGCCCCATGAGTATTGCCGTGCTCTCGCTGGGAATGGCGGCTCTGCTCATGAGTCTCCTCATCGTTGTCCGGCGGCTGATCGCTCCCTTTATCACAGCGCTGGAAGAGGAGAACGCACGCACCAGCGCCATTCTAGGCAGTATTGCTGACGGGGTAGTTTTCCGCGACCCGTCCGGGCAGGTCACACTGGCCAATCCGGCGGCCCGCCTCATGCTGAGCCAGAACGGCAAATTCGACACCGGCCCCCTTGATCCCCTTAAAATCCAGATGATGCAGGGCCAGTCCGCGCCGCGCATTGAGATAGGTTCACGGGTGCTGGGCACCAGCCTGGCGCAGGTACATACCCCTGACGGCACTTATCTTGGCGATGTGCTGGTACTGCGCGACGTAACCCGCGAGGCAATGGTCGAACGCACCAAAGACAGCTTCCTCGATCACATCGGCCATGAACTGCGCACCCCCCTGACCGTCATTCAGGGCTATTCAGACGTGATGCGTCTGGCAGGCGACCGCTTGACCTCCGAGATGCGTGAGCGGGCCGCCCGCGCCATCTTTGAACAGGCCCAGACGCTGGCCCGCATGATTGACGAGATCATCGAACTGACAGCCATGCAGGGCGGCAGTACGGTGCTTCAGTTAAAGCCCGTCCGGCTTAATGAGGTGGTCCGCACGACACTGGATGAGTGGTATGAGAATCTAGCCGCCGCCCGCCTGCTTCCCCAATTTGAGGAAGATGCTTCTGATCCAGTCGTTGAAGCGGACATCCGGCGGCTGCGCCACGCCTTTGATGCACTGTTGCGCAATGCCTGCCACTACAGCCCTGCCGGCGGACATCTGACGGTCAGCCTGCGCCGGCAGGAAGATTGGGTCTGCCTGAGTATCCGCGACCCCGGCGTAGGCATTTCAGAAGAAGACCTGCCTCATATCTTTGAGCCGTTTTATCGGGGCAGTCCGGTAGACAGCAACGGCGAGCCGGTAGATGTACGCGGCACGGGGCAAGGGCTGTATCTGGTCAAGTCCATCGTGGAAGCCCACGGCGGCAGGGTCGGCGTGGAGAGCGAAGTAGGCAAGGGCAGTACCTTCTACATCTACCTGCCGCTGGCGAAAGTAACCGAGCCGTCGGAACAGAGATGACACTGCCGCAGGCGGGGCAGGCCTCTATTTGGTATATAATATAATTGAGTATGGATGATCCGCTGATCCTTTACCCTCTCGCGAGTTCCTCTGATCTGTATTCAGGCGTGAAGCCGGAACAGCGGCTCCGGTCACGCCTGCGGGTTCTGTTGTTGTGCATCTAGTTTAGCTACACGAGGAGCCAAAATGACGACAAAGTGGGCCGACCGGTATGCGTTACGAACACAACGCATGCGCAGTTCAGCCATCCGTGAGTTGCTCAAACTCACCCAACAGCCAGACATCATCTCTTTTGCAGGCGGCCTGCCCGCCCCGGAATTGTTCCCCGCCCGCGAGGTACTTGAGGCCGCCCGCCGCGTGCTGGAGAAACACGGCGGCGAGGCGCTCCAATACAGCGTCACAGAGGGCTACCCGCCCCTCCGCGAGATGATCGTCCGGCATATGCGCCGCTATGGGATCAACTGCACCATCAACAATGTCCTGATCACCGCCGGCTCTCAGCAGGCGCTCGATCTGATCGGCAAGGTAATGATTGACCCCGGCGACCGCGTGATCGTCGAAGAGCCAACCTATCTGGGCGCATTGCAGGCATGGAACGTCTATGAGGCCGAGTACATCACCGTCCCTACCGACGACGACGGGATGCGCACCGATACCCTTGAAAGTGTGCTTCAAGAAGACAACGCCAAGTTCATCTATGCCCTGCCCAACTTCCAGAACCCAACCGGTGTGACCATGTCCTATGACCGGCGCAAAGAGTTGGTCTGGCTGGCCGATCAGTACAACATCCCCATTGTTGAGGATGACCCCTACGGCCAGCTTCGCTACGAGGGCGAGCATGAGCCGCCCCTGATCGTACTGGATGCCAGAAACCGCCGTGCCGGGCAGAACGGCAAGGAGGAGGGGTTCATCTCCGGCAACGTGATCTACTTAAGCACCTTCTCCAAGACACTCTGCCCCGGCTTCCGTGTCGCATGGATGGTCGGGCCGGAGGAAGTGATCTACCGGATGGTGCAGGCCAAGCAGGGCGCCGACCTGCACACCGGCACGCTGGCTCAGATGATCGCCTATGAGACGGGGAGCGGCGGCTTCATTGACCACCACGTCAAGGAAATCCGGCGGGTTTACCGTGAACGGCGCGACCTGATGCTGGCCCTGATGGAGGAACTCTTCCCGCCCGGCGTGACATGGACCCGCCCCAAAGGAGGGTTGTTCCTATGGGTGCGCCTGCCGGAGGGGATGGACAGCGCCGAACTGCTCAAACGGGCGGTCGAGAAGAAGGTTGCCTTTGTGCCGGGCGAGCCTTTCTACCCGCACGGCGGCGGCAAGAACACCCTCCGCATGAACTTCTCCAACGCCTCCCCAGAGATGATCGAGGAGGGCATGAAGCGGCTGGCTGTGGCCATCCGGGAAGAGATGGAGGCGCTGAAGCAGAAACAGAGCTGACGGATGAATCCTCTCCTGTTTTCTCTCATCTAAACTAAGTGGAGTAACAAAGTCAGATTGTTCTGACGCACACTGAGAGCAGGGGAGGATGATCATGGGTTTTGCTCGTTTTATGGCCAGTCCGGCAGGCCGTTTGATCCGTGTGGTGGCCGGCATCGTGCTGATCGTAGTGGGTTTGCTGGTCGTCAAAGGGACGGTCGGCATCGTCTTGGCCGTGGTCGGGTTACTGCCGCTTGTGGCAGGCGTGGCCAACCTGTGTTTGTTTGCGCCGCTGTTCGGCGGGCCGTTCCTGGGGAGCAAGGTAACACAGAAGTAAGGCTGTCCCGTTCTGTCTCCAAAAACAGCCTCCTGATACCGGGAGGCTGTTTTTGATTCCCGCTTTTGGCCAGCAGAGACAGCCAACCGGTAGTAAGATTATACACGTCAGTATTCATCCACGTATGGATTAAGGAGAGGTTATGTCTTCCAAGTTCAAGTCTTCAGCCATAGCCTGGCTTATGCTGATCGCCGCCCTGCTGGCCTGCGGGCCGCTGATACCTGCATCAATCCCCACTGATGTTACAGCGAGCCAACCCCCGCCTGCATCACCGCAACAGCCAGCCGCCACCTCCACCCCCCCTAGCGTCCAGCCACCGGCAGAGGGTATCACGCCATCCAACGGATGGTTGATCTTTACCAGCGCGATACAGGACAGCGTCTTTTCCGACGGACTATGGATCGTCCGCCCGGACGGCTCTGAGCTGAGGGCATTGGTCCGTGATCAGCTCATCGTGGGCGCAAATGAACTCGCAGACAGCATCTCGCCTGACGGCAGATACTTCGCCTATATCACCACCACCGATACGGATACCTTATTGTGGCTCAGAGGGCTGACATTGCATATCCTTGCTCTGCCAAACGGGGAGAGTGTGGCCGATATTCCCCTCACCTCCCCGGAGATTGAACCCGGCCCGGACGCCGAGTTCGGCGACCCTGCCATCGAGGCAACACGGGCCATCACCGATGTTCCCAGCCTGGCATGGTCGCCGGACGGAACACGGCTGGCCTTCATCGGCGTCATGGACGGCCCTTCCGCCGACCTGTATCTCTACTCGCTGGTTGATGGAAGTATCACCCGCCTCACGGACGGTCCGAGTCAGGGCTATCAGCCGATGTGGTCACCGGACGGGCGCTACATCCTGCACACCGGCGTAGAAGGCTTCGGCACGGGCGCAGGCTACAGTATGGCGGGCGTCTGGGCGGCACGGGCCGACGGCTCTGAAGTACTGCCGCTCTATACACCCGACAGCGGCGGCGAAGAGTTCGTCGGCTGGGTGACCAACACAACGTTCCTCGTCTATAGCTGGCAAGCCGACTGCGGCCCGCAAAACCTACGTACTTTCGACATCGAGACAGGCCGCAGTCAGGTGCTTTGGGAAGGGTGCTTTGAAATGGCTTACAGCCCGGAGAGCAGTACCGCCCTAATCGTGATCTCCTCCTCCCTGGCGGACTTCGCCCCGGACCTCCAGCAGGGCATCTACCTCATCCGGCTGGATGATGGGGAGACCGTGTACCTGTCAGACCTATCGGCTTCCCAGCCCGTCTGGTCGAGCACAGCGGGGGCCTACTTCGCCCGGACCGAGACAGGAGCAATGCAAATCCTGCCGAGCGGTGAGGTGATCGGTTTGCCCGCGCCAACCTCCTCCACGCCGATTGTGTCACCTGACGGGACACTATGGGCCTGGGCAAGCACAAACTTCTGGGACACAGCGGCGGGGCTGTGGGTCGGGCCGGTCGGCCAGACCCTGCCTGACCAGGTATTTGACTCGCCGGTTTATTACGCCCTCTGGTCATCCGACAGCCAATGGCTGATGTTCTTTGACGAACAAAACCTGTACACGATGGCCCGTGCCGATCTGTCCCCCCGCCTCGTAGCCGCCGGCCTGCGGCCAAGCTGGAACGGAGTAGTCGCACTTCCCTAGGCGGATAAGAGGGGCAGACGGCTGTCCGGGGCGCACCGCAGTGCGCCCCGGCTCTCCCTCCCCGACGAGAGAGTCTTTGAACCGGAGGACTCATGCACATCCAGAAGGTTGAGAGCAAGGACGACCTGCGCCGCTTCATTGAACTGCCCTACCGCCTGTACCGGGACGACCCCATGTGGGTCCCGCCCCTGCGCAGTGAACAGTGGGGGCAGTACGATCCCCGCCGCAACCCCATGCTCGATCACTGCCAGTACGACCTGTTTCTGCTGATGGACGGCCATCAGGCGGTCGGGCGGGTGTCGGCTTTCATTGACCGGCTGGCAGTCGAACACTGGGGACAGCCAATCGGGTTGTTTGGCTCATATGAGTGCGTGGACGACCCGCAGGGAGCACAGCTCCTGCTGGAGGCCGCCCGCGACTGGTTACGTCAACGCGGCATGAAGATCATGCGCGGCCCCTGGAGCTTTGCCTCGCAGGAGTGGGGGCTGGTGATCGAAGGGTTCGAGCCGCCGCCGGTGATCATGGCTCCCTACAACCCGCCCTACTACAACGATCATCTGGCGGCTTTCGGCCTCCAGAAGGCCAAAGACCTGATCGTCTATTACGCCGACGCGGCGGAGGGCTATCAGATACCCCCGCGCTACCTGACCCTGACTGACAAGGTGCAGGCCCGCTACGGGATCAGGGTGCGCTCCATTGACATGAGCCGCCTTGAGGAAGAGGTGGCCGCGATCATGCGCGTCAGTAATATCTCGCTGGCCGACAACTGGGGGTACTACCCTGTCACTGAAGCGGAGGTCAAGGCCATTGCCCGCGATATGAAATCCATCATCCGGCCCGAGTCGATCATCCTGGCCGAGGGGCCGGACGGGCAGGTGATCGGCTACTGCCTGCCTCTGCCCGACCTTAACGTCCTGTTGCGGGGCCTGAACGGGCGCCTGTTCCCGTTCGGCTGGATCAGGTTGTTGTGGGGCATTCCGCGCCTGAAGCAGTTCCGGCTGTGGGCACTGGGCGTCCTGCCGGAGTATCACGGCAGAGGTGTAGATGCCCTGCTCTACCGCCGCACGTATGAGGTGCTCGCGCCGCGCGGCATACGGCTGGAGATCAACTACGTGCTGGAAGACAATACACCTATGAACAACGCACTTCGCAAGCTGGGCGTTAAGAACCTGCGGCGCTACCGCGTGTATGAGATGGGTATAGACACCCTCCCTTCACAGCCATAAGGCGAACGGCTGGTCACGCCGCTCGTCAACCGGGCGCATCCTGTCTATCAGGAGGCGCTCGACTACGCGGCTGGGGCTGGTTGACGATGACCCGCCGGATGACGGTGACCGGTACGCGTGTCGGGGGGATTCAAAGACTGTGCTTTATTTGGGTCGGCTGGAAGGCACTTAGCGGTCCGGGCTTCAGCCGCACGAGCGGAGTGTGTCAGGTGGAAGCAGGGGTTAGGGGCCGCCATTGCCGAAGAGAAACGACATTTGGAGAGACTCCTCGTCTTGGATTTGAATTGCCTGAACTTGCCGGAAATGTATGCCCTCTTGGTTGAAATCCACCTGCGTTATAGCAAAGGACTTGTAATGGCCGCTGTGCTTAAAGCCAGCTCCCCGCTTTATCTTGTCGAGCATCTCCTTCACTGGTTGAGCAATGATATCCTTTTTGACACACTGGTCTCCGATCCTCGGTAATGACTTCCCTGGCTGGATGCCCACATAACACGCTCTCATTATAGAACCTAACATCAAATCAGCGATCTGCAAGAAGTTTGCATGCATAAACTCTTCAGAATTGACTTGGTGCTTCTTGTGATCAGATGGTAAGTGCGTAATGGTCGCACCTCGAACGAGAGAAACGTAGCCACGCAGAGGGCTTCTCCCATACGAGTCGTCATAAGTCAATCGCCAAACAACTCTCTCTTCGTCCAATCGCCTGTGAGCAGGGTCTCCATCCGAGGTTATCTCAACTACCTCAACACGATTGGAATCATCATAGAGGTAGTGACATGCCCCCTTGAGCAATATCCGCAAGAGGGTTTCATCGTATCTGAGTTCCTGTTCTTTTCGCGAATCACCACCATAGATACGCCAGTCAGCGCCTTTGGGATAGAAAATTATGGCTACTTTGCAGTGTAACGGACGGCTGAAGATGGACGGCGTTTTACTTCGAAGCGCATCCACTGTAAGGGCAATGGCTTTCTGATAGGCGAAGTCGTACTTCTTCCAAGTTTGACCGCTTATTTCCGAGAAATGCAACTTGCCATTGCAAGCAAATTCCTGGCGGCACCCCATTATCTCTTTAAAGAGCATTTCCTGAGGTGAATATTCGCACAGGTCAGGCCCAAACAGTGGGGTTTCAACCTGCACCGATAGGGTAATGGGCACGAAAAATAGGACATGCCCCTTGAAATTTCGTTCAGGCACATCTTTGGTTTCGTCGTGGTAGATAGCAACGCGGTATAATGAAGTGCTATTCATCTGTTGGCCTTTGCAGGTGTAGCCCAACAACGTGCTAGTCCAACCCATACAACAGAACAGGCCATAGACGGCAGTCCGCAAGAATGATGTCAAATCCATGCAACCCGCAGTCTAATATGCAAGGCTATGTCATTATCAGAAGCCAATACGCTGGCCTATCGCCCGCCGTTCACCGGCGCAGGCTTCATCCCCTGCGCCATTTTCATTCTACAGCAAGTCCGCACAAACGAAGAAGCGATGTGCTGGCATAGACACCCTCCCTTCGTAGCCAAGGGGATCATGGTTGCCACTGGGGAGGCACGATGGTCCATCTGTCCGTATTACCACGTTGCTCCACCGAGCCTAGCATGCTCAGCCGCGTGACAGCGGCCTCGCCTGCCCCGCCCGCCAGCACACAGCTCACATCAACCGTGTACCCCAAATTGTTCGCATTGAACCCTAGGATGCCTGTTCCACCCCCCACTGCCGGCAGAGGGGCAGGGGTCAGCGTTGCAGTCGGCGCAGGTGTCTCTGTGGACATTAGAGTAGCGGTTGGCGTGGGGGTCTCAGTCGGCGCAGTGGCGGCAGTCGGAACAGCGGTGAGGGTAGGTGTGGCGGTCCCAAGTCCTGTCAGCGCCGCCAGCCGTTCCCTGCCCAGGCCCACAT
>Ga0209101_1000902_pt1 | contig 23708 bp, 20 predicted proteins | sample ConPoolayeCmetaG_FD_185481 | JGI IMG/M metagenome (GOLD analysis project Ga0209101, IMG submission 185481) | Hot spring microbial mat communities from California, USA to study Microbial Dark Matter (Phase II) - Cone Pool mat layer C metaG... ...
GCGTCGCGGCGGCTGACGCTGGCATTTTCCGGGGGGGCTGTCGACCTTGCACGGCGGCAGCCTCCCCCGAGGACGCGCCAGTCGGCTCGCTCGCTACCGCCAGCCGGCGAAGTAGGGCAAGCGGGTGCTCGCCGCGGCGATCGCCGCCGGATCCGTTAACAGCTCGGCGGTCGAGTCCCAGCGGCCTTCGAGGAGTTGCTGCCGTGGTCCGTCAGGGATGTCGACGGCGATCTCGAGGTCGTCCCCGGCAGTCAAGCGCAGCGTGTGCAGGTCGAGGGTGAAACACGCTGCAGGGCGGCTTTCCGCCAGGGCCATGAGCCGCGCCACGTCGTCTGGGCTGGCCGTCGCGCAGGGAATGCCGTTGGCCAGGCAGTTGCCGAAGAAGATATCGGCGAAGGATTCCCCGACGATGGCTTGAATGCCGTGTCCCCAGCGCATGAGCGCTGCGGGCGCGTGCTCGCGGGACGAGCCGCAGCCGAAGTTGCGGTTCACGAGCAGAAGGCGCGCCTCGGCGAAGCGGGGATCGTCGAAGGGATGGAGGCGGCCCTCGGCCCGGGCCTGGGCGCGGTCATCGGCGAAGACGTGAGCGCCGAGGCCATCGAAGACCACGCACTTGAGGAAGCGGGCGGGAATGATGCGGTCGGTGTCGATATCGTTCCCGCGCAGGGGAATGGCAGGTGCGCTGATGCGGGTTCGCCGGGGATCGTGCATGGCAAGCGTTCTCACGCGGCAGAGGGCATGTCGAAGATCTCGCGGGCATCCGCGACCTCGCCCGCGACGGCTGCTGCCGCCACCATGACCGGAGACATGAGGAGCGTTCGGCCTGTGGGCGAGCCCTGGCGGCCCTTGAAATTCCGGTTCGAAGAGGAAGCACACAGCTGCGTGCCTTCGAGGCGGTCGGGATTCATCGCGAGGCACATCGAGCAGCCGGCTTCGCGGACCTCGAAGCCTGCCGCGCGAAAGACCTCGTCAAGACCCCGGCGGACCATCTCGCGTCGGACCTGCTGTGAGCCGGGGACCACCAGCGCCTTCACGTGCCGGGCGACCCGAACGGGCCGCGAGCGCAGATGGCGCGCCACCTCCTCGAGGTCCGAGAGCCGGCCGTTGGTGCACGAGCCGATGAACGCCACGTCGATGCGTGTCCCCTTGAGGGGTCGTCCCGGCGTCAACTGCATGTACCGGTAGCTCTCGGCGACGAAGGCGCGTTCGCTTGCAGGGAAGCTTTCCGGATCGGGCAGCGGACAGCCGATGGGCGTCGATTGGCCAGGGGTGATCCCCCAGGTCACGATGGGCTCGATCTCGTCTCCCCGCAGGGTCACGACATCCGCGTACGCGGCGTCGGGATCGGAGGCCATCGACTGCCACCAGCGGACAGCGCGATCCCACGCGGCGTCCCCAGGAGCGAACGGACGCCCGCGCAGGTACGCGTAGGTCGTCGGGTCCGGGTTCACGTACCCACAGCGCGCACCCCCCTCGATGGACATGTTGCAGACAGTCATGCGCTCGTCCATCGAGAAGCGGTCGATCACCTCGCCAGCGTACTCGTAGGCATAGCCGACGCCGCCGTGGACCCCGAGGCGATTGATGATCCAGAGGATCACGTCCTTGGCGTAGACGCCGGGGCGCAGTCGGCCCGTCACCTCGATACGCCGCACCTTGAGGCGATCGAGGGCAAGACACTGGCTCGCAAGCACATCGCGCACCTGCGAGGTTCCGATGCCGAAGGCGATCGCGCCGAATGCCCCGTGAGTCGAGGTATGCGAGTCGCCGCAGCAGATAGTCATCCCCGGCTGGGTCAGCCCCTGCTCGGGACCGATCACGTGCACGATGCCCTGTTCGCCCGCCGTCGGCGCAAAGTAGCGGATGCCGAACTCGGCGACGTTGCGCTCGAGATGCTGCAGCATCTCCTCCGCGAGCGGGTCGGCGAGCGGCCGGGCCTGACTGTGCGTAGGGATGATGTGGTCGACGGTGGCGAAGGTGCGCTCGGGGTGGAGGACCCTGAGCCCACGCGCCCGCAGCATGCTGAACGCCTGTGGCGACGTGACCTCGTGGATGAGATGGAGCCCCATCAGCACCTGGTACTGTCCCGAGGGCAACCGCCGGACGGTATGGGCATCGAAGACCTTGTCGTAGAGTGTGCGACCCATCGCGGCGGGCTCCTCAGGCAGCTGTCGTACGAGCACCGACGTGCTGACGGAGCTGCTCCCGGCGCGACCCCCACGATGGCGCATGGTCTGGGTGAGCTGGAGCGGTTGCGCCCAGGCTGTCGTATACCGGCCGCGCTGCGTCAGGCCGGTGGAGCCAGCTCGCCCGCCCGGGCCGAGGCGACCTTGGCGGACCCACCGGGCGATCCGGTGCTGCCGTGGTCTCGGTGACGCGTCGAGCACCCCTTCGATCCCACATCGTGGCATTCACTTCCCATATGGTCCTCCCAGGCGCAACTTGAGGTCCTCCCCGCTGGAAGTACTCGCGTCCAAAGGCGCTGTGGTGATAATCTCCTATCGGGTCATGAAAACCCTCGATGGTCGGGCACGGGTGCTCCTGGCGCTACTCGCAGGAATCGCTCCTGCAGCCGTGGCCCGTGGCGTCGAGCAGACGGTGACGCCGATTGTGCCTCGGGTCGAGCAGCGGATCGAGGCCGTGACCCCATCCGGGATCGTCCAGGATGTCCGGCCAATCGACGCGCAGCAGGTGCAGGCTGTCTCGGAGCCCGAGCCACCGAATGCATCGGCCGAGGCGGCATCCACCGCCGCGAAGATCGGGACGGGAATCCTCGCGGTGGCGATCTCGGTGGGCTTCATGATCGCCTCGCTGCTGTTTTTCTGAGCCCCATGCCTGGACGGGCGCGGGTGGACCTTGACACGCGCTTGCGCTACACGCAGAGAAAGGTGGATCTCGCGGCGGTGGGCAGCTGAGCTGCTGCGCTGACCCCGGAGCAACACAGGACGGGCGTTCGCTAGGTGGTCGGCAGTCCCCACTCGGCGAGCGCGCCTTGACAGCCCGCCGCGTACGGCCGGGCAGCCTCAATGACGGTGGAAACCCTCGAAACGCCTGGAGAGGAGGGCGTGTGTAAGGTCGGGCTCGACGAGGTGCGCCGAGTCGCCCGCGAGCGCTTCGGCATCGAGCGCCTGCATCGCGAGCAGGAGCGGGCTATCCTCGCCCTCCTCTCGGGGCGGGATACCCTGCTCATCATGCCGACGGGCGGGGGCAAATCCTTGTGTTATCAGCTCCCGTCGCTGTTTCTCGACCGGCCGACGGTGGTCGTGTCGCCACTGCTTGCACTGCTCGAGGATCAGTTCGGCAAGCTGCAGCAGCTCGGCATTCCCTGCGTGCGCCTCGACAGCACCGTGGGCACCGTCGATCGGCGCGAGGCGCTCGCGCGGATTGCGCGGGGCGGGAGCCTCCTCGTCCTGACGACGCCCGAGACGCTCGCGGGCAACGAGCTCGGTCGCCTGCTCGAGATCGTGCCGCCGGCGCTCGTCGCCGTCGACGAGGCCCACTGCATCTCCGAATGGGGTCACGACTTCCGTCCGGCGTACCTGGCGCTGGGGCAGCGACTGCAGCAGCTCGAGGCGGGGCGCATCCTGGGGCTCACCGCCACTGCGACGCCGCACGTGCGCGACGACATCGTCCGCTACCTCGCGCTGCGGGATCCCGAGGTGATCGTCGCCTCGCCCCATCGCCACAATTTGATCTTCGAGGTCCGGCGCGCACGGGGCGACGAAAAGCTCCGGCAGCTGGCCAAGCTTGCCCGCCGACTGCCTCGACCGGGCATCGTCTACTGCTCGACCACCAAGGCGGTCGAGGATGTCTGGCTGGGGCTGCGGCTCATCAAGGTCCCCTGCGCGCGCTATCATGGTAAGATGACAGATAAAGATCGCGCGGCGCACCAGGCGCGCTTCATGCGCAAGGGGAAGCGCATCGTCATGGTCGCGACGAGCGCCTTCGGTCTGGGCATCGACAAGCCGGACATCCGGTACATCGTCCACTTTCACGCGCCTGCCTCGCTCGAGCGGTACGTGCAGGAAGCCGGTCGCGCCGGGCGCGATGGTCAGAGCGCACGGTGCATTCTTCTCTTCGACGAGAGCGACCTCGCGATCCAGGAGCATCTCCTCGCCCTGTCCCGCCTCTCGCCCTCGCTCCTGGGCCAATTCGGGCGAGCGCTCGCGGCCTGGGCGGGCGAGGACCGGGATCCGAACATCGAGGAGCTCGCGCTGTCCGCGGGCATCTCGCAGCGGGCGGCCAGCTCGCTGGTGACGACGCTGGTCGATGCCGGGATCTGCGAACGCGTCGCGGACGGCCGGGTGCGCCCCACGGTCCCGCTCGAGGATCTCGTGCAGCGTGTCGAGGGGCTGCGCAGTCGATTCGAGGTGCTGCGTCGAGAGGACCAACGGCGTCTGCGCGCCATCGTGGAGTACGCCGACGAGGAGCAGTGTCGGAGCGTGGCCATCCGGCGCTATTTCGGGGACGAGGATTCGCGTCCATGCGGCCGCTGCGATCTGTGTCGCCAGCACGGCATCGCCGAGACCGTCCGTGGCCCGCGGCGCCGGCGGGCCCGAGGCCGTCGGCCGGACGGGATGGGGCCGAGTCCGCAGGCGGTGCAGGGGCTGGATGCAGCGGGTGCGGTGACCGGAGCGCAGCCCGGGCGGCGCCGCCGCCGGCGACGAAGGCGCCGCCCGGCGCTCGGGGAGCGGCGAAGTCCCGAGCCCATGGCGATCGCTGCCGAGCCGCCACCCTTCACCTTGCCTCCCCTCGACGCGGCCGCGGACGACCTCGCCGCGGAGCTCGGGGCTCCGGGCCTGCCGCCGCTGCCTGCTGCAGGGACGCTCTCGCCCGCATCCTCCCCGCCGGCCGAACCGCCCCGGCGCCGGCGGCGCCGCCGTTATGTGGGGGGATCGCGTGTCTCGAGGGAGCGGAGCCAGCCCGAAACTCTCGAGGCCGTGACTCCGCCAGGCGACGAGCCAGCCTGATGGTCGCCGGCCGCGGCAGCTGTCCCGATCGGAGGCCTACGCCCAGCGCAAGGCGTCGGCCAGCGGAAGCCGGACCGCGTGTCGTGCCGGCCACAGCCCACCGAGCGCGGCTAGGGCGACCGGCAGGACGATCGCTGCGAGCACGAGCCGAAGCGTCACGAGAAACACGGGAGCACCGAGACGTCCGGTGAGGTCGTTGAGCACGCTGACGATCAGTGTTCCGCTTGCGAGGCCGGCAATGCCGCCGAACAGGCCGAGAATGCCGGCCTCGGTCACGAGCTGGGCGACGACCTGACGCCGGGTCGCGCCGGCTACCCGCCGCAGGCCGATCTCGCGGCGCCGTTCCACCACGGCGGTGACCATCGTTGTCGTGACGGCGAGGGCAGCGACGAGCAGGGCGACGGTGGCGCTCCCGAGCACGATCGCGTTCAGGAAGGCCATGGCGCGATCGAGGTCCGCGGCTGCGCGCGCCGGGGAGACCACGGAGAGTCCAGGAACGCTCGCCCGGATGCGCTCGGCCACAGCCTCGGGATCGCTGCCTGCCTCCCAGAACGCGGCCGCCGAGGTCGCGATCGGCAAGACCCGCGCTCCGGGCACGAGGACCATGCGGCGAAGCAGCGGTTCGGCCTCGAGCAGCAGTCGCTGTGCGAGGGGAAAGGGCATGAACACGAAACTGTCCGGGCCGGTCAGGGTCGGTGCGAGGACGCCGGCGACGCGAAAGGGCCGGCCGCGCACGCGCAGCGTATCGCCCACACCGATGCGGTACAGGCGCGCCACCTGCGCGCCGACGACGACTTCCTCCTTGGCCGCGTCCGGGACGAGCCGCCCAGCAGCGAGCGGCGGAGGGGAGTCGGAGCGGGTGCGCAGGAGGAGCTCCATATCGACGCCGAAGACCAGCGGGGCCAGCGTGAAGGGCAGGGCGGCCGGGGTCTCGGCCAGGGGAAACATCACGATCGGCGCCACCGCGCGGACGCCGGGCACCGCACGCACCGCATCGAGCTGCTCGGCGGCGAGCAGGCTGCCACGCATCATGCCGGTGCCCGGAGCGGCGCCCGTCCCGCCGATGGTGATCTGGCCGGTGGCGAAGTCGCGCCCGCCAGCGATCAGGCGCGTCGTCTTCTCGGCGAGCGCCCCGAAGAGCACCAGGGCGGCCGCGCCAATGGCAATGCCGAGAGCGGTGAGCGTGCTGCGCAGGGCGCGGCGCCGCAGCTCGCGCACGGCAAAGCGAACCATGGCGAGAGCTCTGTAGACGAGCGGTCGCCGCGCAGCAAGCGCGCGAGCCGCCCGGGCCGTCGAGACAGTGCCACTGTGACAGCATGATAACTCGCAGCGCGCATGGCGGGCTAGGTCAGGAGCGGCACGGCGGCGGTACGGGGGTTGCTCTCCCGTCGTCACGGACGATCACCGATGGCGCTCGCACCGCTCGGGCCCGCCCAGACGCTGCTGTGTCCCTGGCGAGAGCTGATGCTCGGCGGGGAGCTGCAGCGCGAGGCGTTCGTCGCACGAGGCGTGCCGGTCGCCGCAGACCCTGCCAGGCAGTCGGCTGCGGTCGGCGCTGACGCCCCGGCCGTCCTGCGGCCGCGATGGACGACCGTCTACACCCTCGATGGGACGGTGCTCACCGCCGACACCAGCGCGATCGCCATGACGCCGGACGGGAGCCTTGCCGTGACGTTCGCGGGCGCGAGCGCAGACGGTGTGGCGGTGTCGGTGGCGTCGAACGCGGCCCGCGTGGGCACGGCCGTAGCAGCGCTCGTTCGGAGTTACAATGCGGCTCGCCGCTGCCTGGATAGCCACGTCGAACGGTTCCCGTTGACGACGGCGGCCCTCAAGGCACTCGGATGGCGCTTCCGGACGAGCCTGGCGTCGGTGGCCACAGGTCCCGCAGGACGGATTAGCGGCGATCGTTCGCCCGCGTTGCTCGACACCGTCGGCTGACGAAGCTCCCGCTGGCGGTCCAGCTCGCACGGCCTCGTCCCCTGGCCGGCCATCGACCCCGCTGCCATCGTTCGCTAGAGTAGCTCGAGCGAGTCGGCAGGAGCGGTCGGAGGGCGTGGGGCCAGGGATGGTGCGGACGAGACGAGCGACAGCGCGAGCGGGCGGTGGCAGCCTTCAGGCGCGGCTGCGCTCGGCGTTGCTCGCGCGGGGCTGGTCACGCGAGGCCGAGCCTCGCGTGCGGTTCGGCCAGCCTACCCTCGCCGGAGCCAGCCTGCTCGGCCCCGAGCTCCGTGAGCAGGCCGCCGGGCTCGTGGCGGTCGCGGCAGCGGTTCGGGCGGGTCGGCACGAGCGCTTGGGCACGACGGTCCAGCTCGGACTGCCGCGCGACTGGCACCCGCGAAGCACGTCGGTCGCGTGGCGACAGGCGCTCCATGGACTGGACGATCTCGTCGCGCTCGGGGTCGCGGCCGGAGTCGCCAGCGCCGCCGAGGAGCGGAGCGGCTGGGTGGAGGCGGCTCGCGAGCTGTTCATGGATTGGTCGACGCGAGGCCGCCAGCCCCATGGCGTGGCGGCCAGCGTCCCGGCGCTCGCACGCCGCATCGGACATCTCGTACAGGCCGCGGCCTTGCTCGCGCCCGAGCTCCGGGCCGACGCCGAGACCTGGCGTGCGCTGCTGGCGGTCGTGTACAGCGACGCGGTGGCGCTCGCCGTGGCGCTGGAACGGCAGGTCGCGGACGCGTGGCGGATCGCGGGCGCGCGTGCGCTCGTGGTGGCCGGGCGGTTCTTCGACGGCCTCGAGGCTCGCGGCTGGGTCGAGCACGGGCTGGACGTGTTGTGGGCACAGCTGCGGGAACAGGTCCACGACGACGGTGGCCACGTCAGCCGAGATCCGGCCTGGCACGCCTTCGTGCTCGCCGAATATCTGCAGATCCTGACGATGCAGCGGATCGAGAACGATGATGTGCCGCCATGGTGTCGCAAGCGCATCCGCGGGATGGCCGACTTCTTGCTGCGGTTGAGTCATCCAGACGGCGCGCTGGCCCTTCCCCGCGGTGGCCCTGTCATGGGCATCCGGCCCGTGGACGAGTTGCTGGCGGTGGCGGCGATCGAGCTGAACGAGCCGGCATTCGCGAGCGAGGGGCCGCTTCCGGGCATCTGGCCGCTGCTCGTCCTCGGAGAGCCGGGCCTGCGTGCGTGGGAAGGCCTCGCGCGGAGCCGCGGTCTGCCGACCCCGCGCGTCTTGCGCCGCACGCGATACGCCGTGCTGCCGGGCGCGCCAGGGGACGTGTTGATCGCGGACGGGGAAGCGCCGTTCGCCTACGAACTGTCCCTGGGGGGGCGCCGGATGCTGGTCGGCCCGGGAGACGGGGCCGACGAGGGACATCCGATGGCCGGGTATGCCCGCAGCGTTCGCGCGCGGAATGTCCTGGTGAGCGCCGCAGGCGCGGAGCCGGTGCCCGGGGGGAGCACGGAGGTGCACTGGTCGATGCGGGATGGCGTCATCAGCTGCGCGGCAACGAGCGCGCTGCCCGGAGCGCTGCGCTACCGGCGCTCCATCGCAGGCCTCCCCGGTCGCTTCTGGCTCGTGTGCGAGGATCTCGTTGGCACTGGCACCTGGAGCGGGGAATCGCTGATTCACCTCCATCCGGAGACACGCGTGCTCGCTGCCTGTGCTGGCCGGCCCGCATTCATCGCCTCGCGGGGTGAAGGACGGCATCTGGCGATCGTGTTCGCCGGCACGGCGCCGGTCCGGCTGATCACGGGCTCCACGGACGACGGGGCGCAAGGGTGGTATGCCGTCGCACCGGGAGACTTTCGGCCGGCACCAACGATCGCCCTCGCCGTGGCAGGCGCGCTGCCCCTGGTGACGGGATACGTGCTCTTGCCGGATGGCAGTCCCGAGGCGCGTCTCGATATCGATCGCGACGCCTTCCATATCCGGGCGACGATCTGGGCTCGGGGGGGGCGCTACGATCTCACGATCCTCTCCGACGAGATCGAGCTCGTCATGCACGATCGTTGAGGACGAGTGCGTGCGCGTCCTGGTCGGATGGCCAGATGCGTCGCCGGAGCCGTCGACACGCGTCGGCGTGACGGCAACGGGAGCCCCGGTGACCTTCGAGCTCGTTGCGGGATTTCCGACGACCCGCGCGAGCAGTGCGGACCTGCAGGTCCTGGTCGCCGGGTGGATTTACAATCGCGCTTCGCTCGCTGCGACGCTGACAGCGCTCGAACCCGCAGCGCCGCAGGACGAGGCTGAGGTCGTGATGCGGCTGTGGGACGAGCGCGGCGTGGCCGCACTGGCGGCCTTGCGTGGCGCTTTCGCGGTGGCCGTGTGGGATGCGCGTCGCCGCCGGCTTGTCGTCGCGCGCGACCAGCTGGGGCTCGTCCCGCTCTACGTGATCGGCGAGCGGGATCGTCTGGCGGCCTCCGTCTCGCTGCCAGCGCTGCTCGCATTGCCCGGCGTCGCGCTCACCTGGGATGCCGTGGCCATCGATGCGCTGCTGAGCCTGGGGACGGTGCCTCCTCCGGCGACGCCGTATCTCGGCGTGCGTCAGCTGGCGCCCGGCGAGAGCCTGCTATGGGAGGAGGGGCGACAGCGGGTGCAGCGGTGGTGGCAGCTCGCCGTTCCGGATCGCCGCGCAACGCGGGGTGACGGCGCGCAGGCGGTGCGCGAGCGACTCGCCGAGGCGGTGCGGCTGCGCGCCGGTGGGGCGCGGACGATCCTCTGCCTGTCGGGCGGGCTGGATGCGCTGGCCATCCTGGCACTCGCGACCGCGCAACGCCGGGTGCCGCCCACCGCGGTGACCTTCGCTCGGGTTCGCGACGGTGCGCTCGAGGTACGCCAGGCAGCCCGGGCGGCTGCCCGGGCGCACGTCCAACACGTGGTCCTCGACAGCGAGCCCGATTGGGCAGCGGTCTCGGAGGCCATCCTTGACGTCCACGGCATGCCCATCGCGGGTTTCGACGTCCCGTACCTCGGGCTCGCGGTGCGTTCTGGCTGGCGGCTGCTCGCGGGCCATGGCGGAGAAGCCATCCTGGGCGGTTCCGCAGCACACCGCGAATGGCTCGCGCTGGCACGCATGCGCGGGCTCCCGGGAGTGCTTCGCGACCTGCTCCAGCTCGGCGCTCGCGTCTCGGGGCGCAAGGATTTGACGGCTCTCGCCCGGGACAGGCCCCTCGCGGCGCTCGCCTGCGTGCGACGGGCGGTACGCCGACTGGATGTTGGGGTGCAGGACGACCTGTACACCCCCGAGGCGCGCCTCGCGCTCGATGAGCGCCGTGGGGACGAGCTGCTCGGCGCGCTCGCTGCGGATGCCGTGGCGGCCGGCGCGGACCATCCCCTGGACGTCATTCATCATGTGATCCTGCATCTGGCGTTGTCCCAGCTTGCGGCTCTCCACTGCGAAGCGGCGAGTCGGGGCGGAGATCTGCGCTTGCCACTCGTCGATCACCGTCTCGCACAGGTCGTCTTGGGCGTGGCCCCCGAGCTTCGGGGATCGGCGTTCGGCCGCCAGCTGCTGCTGCGGCGCGCGCTGCGGGCCGACCTCCCGCGAGCGCTCGCCCGCCAGCCCCCGCGGCGGCTCGCACCACCCCCTGACGCCTGGGCCCGAGAGCCCCTGCGGGGGCTGCTCGAGACGAGCCTCGCGCCGGCGGCGATCGCTGCCGCGGGCGTGTTCCAGCCCGAGACCGTCGGGCGTCTCGTCAGCGAGCATCGCGCAGGCGTCGCCGATCACGGGGAATGTCTGTGGGACATCATCGTGGTCTCGCGCTGGCTGCGGCGTGTCGGCTGGCCATCGGCCCGCGTCGCTGTCCAGGGAGAGGCCTGAAGGTGTTAGGGCGCCGTGTCGTCGCGCGCGCGACGCTCGGCCTCCCGGCAGAGCTCCTCGACCGAGTCGCGCAGGGCGCGCTGTTCGAGCGCCGTGCGCAGGAAGCCCGGAATCCAGAACCCGATGTCGATGGCCTGTCGGCAGGTGACGATCGTGCCTGCCGACGTGGGCTCGAACTCGTAGGATCCCTCGACGCTCGCGACGTCGCCCTCGGTCATGGACCAGCGTCCCCCGCGGGGGGGGAACCACGTGTACTCGAGCGTGTAGCGGATGGTCCGGAGCGTCATGTCCAGCTCGAAGGCCACCCGCCGGGCCAGCCCGTCGGAATAGCGTTCGAGAACGCGCGCGGCGCGGATCGGCGATGACCATCGGGGATAGGCCTCGAAGTCCGTGAGGACATCGAAGCAGGCGTCCACGGATGCGCTCGTGCGCGTCGAATACGTCTGCGCCTCTACGGGCATGCCCGGGCTGTAGCGAGTTGCACAGCGGATGGTCAAGCCAGCGCGGAGTACCTGCGCTCTCGCCTCGGGTGAAGATTCGGGTATGCTTCGCGCGGAGCCGAGAACGCCATGGCCGTCCGAACCATCGAATGGCGCCAGGGTCGCGTGGTCATGCTCGATCAGCGGCTGCTGCCTACCCGCGAGGTCTATCGCGTGTATCGAGACCATCGCGAGGTGGCGCGTGCGATCAAGGACCTCGTGATTCGCGGCGCACCGGCGATCGGCGTCGCCGCGGCGATGGGCATCGCGCTGGGCATGCGTAACCTGCGTGGTGCCGACCTGCCCCGGCAGTTCGAGCGCCTGTGTCGCTTGTTCGCTAGCACGCGGCCCACAGCGGTCAATCTCTTCTGGGCAATCGAACGCATGCGCACCACCTTCGCGCGCAATCAGCATCGGCCGCTCGACACCTTGCGCACGCTGCTCGAGCGCGAGGCGCTCGCGCTCTACGAGGAGGACGTAGCTGCCAATCGCCGGCTCGGCGAGCACGGCGCGACGCTGATTCCGGACGGTGCGACGGTGCTCACGCACTGCAACGCCGGGGCGCTGGCGACGGCGGGCTACGGGACAGCGCTCGGGGTCGTTCGGGCCGCTCGCGCCATCGGGAAACAGGTGGCCGTGATCGCCTGCGAGACCCGTCCCGTGCTGCAGGGGGCGCGGCTCACGGCCTGGGAGCTCCGACGCGACCGGATTCCCGTCACGCTCATCACCGACGGCATGGCCGCCCACGTGATGCAGCGTGGCATGGTCGCGTGTGTGGTCGTCGGGGCCGATCGGATCGCGGCGAATGGGGACGTCGCCAACAAGGTGGGAACCTATGCCCATGCGGTGCTGGCGGACCGCCACCGGATCCCATTCTACGTCGCGGCGCCGATGTCGACGGTCGACCTCCGATGCCCCACAGGCGAGCAGATCCCCATTGAGGAGCGCCCGTTGCGAGAGGTCACGCACATCTTGGGTCAGCCCATCGCGCCGTCGGGGGTCCGGGCCGTCAACCCCGCTTTCGACGTGACGCCGGCGAGTCTGGTCACGGCCATCGTCACGGACCGCGGCATCGCGCGCCCGCCCTACACGCGGAGCCTGGTCCGCCTCGCGCGTCTCGATGCGGAGCCCGCGCGGGCGCTGGGCCCGCGGTCTCCACGGCCGGCGCGACCCGTTGGCACGCTTCGCCCACGACGCGAACGCTAGCGAAGGCGCAGCGATGGATTTCCAGGCGATGATGGCACTCGAGCCGCACGGCCCGGATACCTTCGTGGCGAGTGGTCCGCGATATCCCTGGGGCGGGCTCTACGGGGGACAGATCGTCGCCCAGGCGCTGCGGGCGGCGGCCTCGACCGTCGATCCGGAGTTTCAGGTGCACTCGCTGCACGCGTATTTCATTCGCCTGGGAGATGCTGCCGAGCCGATCCGGCTCGAGGTCGATCGGATTCGCAACGGCCGGACCTTCGTCACGCGCCGGGTCGTGGCGCGACAGGCCGTGGGCGCGATCCTCAACCTGTCGGCATCGTTTCAGGTTCCCGAACCCGCCCCGGACGTTCAGACGGAGCGAATGCCGGTCGGTCCCGGGCCGGAAGGACTGGCGGGGGACAGCTGGAGCCCTCTGATCGAGCGGCGGTTCCTGCCGCAGCCCCTCGGGCCAGGTCGGGTCGCTGCGTGGATGCGGCTCGGCGCCGAGCTCGGAGACGATCCGGTCCTCAACGCGTGTGCACTGGCCTATCTGTCCGACGATCTTCCGACGGACGCCGTCGTCGCGCGCCACCCCGCCCGCGGGCCATCGGGCGGGACGGAACGTCCCTTCTGGAATGCGAGCCTCGACCACGTCATCTGGTTCCACCGGGGGATGCGCGCCAGCGCGTGGCATCTGCACGACTTCTGCTGTCGCGGCCTGATCGGCGGCCGAGGGCTGTCCGTGGGGACGGTGTTCGACCGCGAGGGGCGTCACGTGGCGACGGTCTGCCAGGAAGTGTTGATCCGGCCACGGCGCCCAGGCTGAGCGCCTCGCTGTCGACGAACGCCGCCGGGCGCCTCAGGGCGCGGCGCGCAGTCGGCGTTCGGCCGTGGGCAGATCGAAGCCGTAGGCCCAGGCGAGCGCCACGACGGGATGAACGGGATCGATCGCCGCGCCCTGACGCAGATGGAGGGCAGCGAGACCGCAGTCGGAGCAGGCGCCCGAGCAGGGCTCGCCAGCGGTGGGGCGCATGGCAGCGGCTGCCTTGCTGCCCCAGTGGAGCGATGCCTCGAAGTGCTCGGTCTGCATGCTCCAGGTCCCGTCGTGGCCCGAGCATTCCTGGACCGCGTCCACCCGCTCGCTGATCAGCCCGAGCAGGTCGCGTCCGCGCAGTCCGATGTTCTGCACCCGGATGTGGCAGGGTACGTGGTACGTGACGGTGCCCAGCCGCCTGCGGAAGTCGCGCTTCAGCCGGCCTTCCCGTGCGATGCGGTAGAGGTATTCCATGAGATCGTGGCTCGCCTCGGCGAGGCGTCGGCTTGCCGGGCTCGCCTCGAGTTGCGGCCATTCCTCGCGCACCATGAGGCTGCAGCTAGGCGAGGGAATCACCACGCGGTAGCCTCGCTCGACCCAGGCGAGCAGCGCGGCGATGTTGCGCCGTGCGTGGCGGGCGCAGGCCTCCACGTCGCCGCCGTCGAGAAACGGCATGCCGCAGCAGATCTGCTCGGCGGGGCGGACCACCTCGACGCCGTTGTGCTCGAGCACGAGCACCGCAGCGCGGCCGGTGTCTGGCTCGTGGTAATCGACGAGACAGGTCGAGAAGAGCGCCACCTTGAGCGGCGTCGGCTCGCCGATGCCGGGTTTGAGCGCCTGCGCGTCCTCGACCCGCGGGGCGCCCCGGCGGGCGAGCCAGCGCGGAAAGGTCTCCCGGTGGAACTCGGGCATCAGCTTGTCGCGGTGAATGCCGACCGTTTTCTCCATCAGGATGCGGTTGGCACGGTTGCGCAGGGCGCGATTGGCGAGCGGCGCGAGGACGCTGCCGAGCGAGCCGATCAGAGCGGTGTTTCGCATCAGCCGGGCTCGCAGGGGGACACCCTCGCGGCGCACCCGCTGAGCCTTCCAGCGCAGGAGGAGCCGGGGAAAATCGACCGCCCACTCGTGCGGCGGCGTGTATGGACAGTTGGGGTAGCAGAGCTTGCACTGGAAGCAGAGGTCGACGGCGCGGCCGATTTCCGCATCGCTCAGATCGCGTGCGTGCGCGGACAGCTCCGGGAGCTCGTCACCGAATCCCTCCGCGCTCTCGAGATGCGCGTCGCGCTCGACCGGTCCCTGGGCTGCGGCTTCGGCACGCCGCCGCTGCGCCGCCTCGGCGACCTCGGGATGTGCCGCGAGGTACGCCAGCCGGTTCTGCTCGCTCCGCCGATCGATGCCCTCGAAGATGGCCGGGAAGGTGCCGCAGAACTTGAAGCACAGCCGACACGAGTGGCAGATGTCGAAGACGCGATCGATCTCTCGGCGCAGGTCGACGGGATCCCAGAATGTCGGCTTCTGGATGGCGAGTCCGATCGCTTCGCTCATCGGCTGCCGCTACCCCGCCGTGGCTCGCGACGCAATGCGGGCGGTCGTGTCGGCGAGGCGTGCGCGCAGGCGGTCGTGCCCCGGCCACCCGAGCCGTGTCGAAGTCGTGCGATGCGAGGGCGCGTGCGTCGCCCGCAGGCGACGCAGTCCTTGGATGCGACCGAGGGCCTCCGCGACACGTTCGGGAGCCAGCGCACCGCGGGCAAGGGCACGCTCGACCCCGAGCATGGCCTGACGGGCGACCTCGAGCGACTGGCAGAACAGCAGCATGTCGCAGCCCGCCCGGAGGGCGCTCACGGCGGCGCGGGCGGGCGAGTGGTGGGGGGCGATGGCGCCCATGTGCATGTCGTCGCTGAACACCGCGCCGCGGAAGCCGAGCCGACGGCGGAGGAGGCCTGTGACGATGGCCGGAGAGAGCGTCGCCGGCCGTCGCGGGTCGATCGCCGTGTAGACGACGTGGGCGGTCATGAGCGCCGGGAAACCCGCACGGATAGCCGCCACGAAGGGCTGCAGCTCGCGGCGGCGGAGCACTGCGAGGGGATGGCGTAGACGGGGCAGGACCTGGTGCGAGTCGGCTGTCGTGTCGCCATGACCAGGAAAATGCTTCCCGCAGGGAACGACCCCCGCGGCGAGCAGCCCCTCCGCGAAGGGCAGGGCGGTCCGGACGACCTCCTCCGGCGTCCGTCCGAAGGCCCGATCCGCGATGACCGTGTTCCGCGGATTCGACCACACATCCAGAACAGGGGCGAAGTCGAGGTCGATGCCGACGGCAGCGAGCTCCCGGCCCATGGCCAATCCGACCGCGCGAGCCAGCCGCGGATCGCCGGTCGCGCCGAGGCGGGCCATGGGTGGGAAATGGGTGAATGGCCGGCCCAGCCGCTGTACCCGCCCGCCCTCGTGGTCGATCGCGACCAGGGGGGGCACCCCGGGCCCCAGGTCGTGCAGTGCCCCGACCAGGTCGCGGATCTGGCGCGCCGAGCGCACATTCCGGCGGAAGAGCACGAAGCCGCCGGGGGGATGCTCGGCCAGCACGGCACGTGACGCCGGGTCCAGGCGGGGACCCGGAATCCCGACCATGAAGAGCCCGGCGACGGTCCGGCGCATCAGGCTGGTTGGCATGTCGGCTCGGCAGATAGCGCGCGGTGGGAGATCCTACTAGACACGCGGCGCGTCATCGTGGTAGGGCGTCGTCTCCGAAAGGTGGGGATGGCGGCGGACCGGGCGGGAGCCAGGTACATCGCAGTCGAGGGACCGATCGGTATTGGCAAGACGGCCCTCGCCACGCACCTCGCTGCCGAGCTCGGCTCGCAGCTGCTCCTCGAGCGAATCGACGACAATCCGTTTCTGCGCAGGTTCTACGAGGATGCCGGACGGCACGCGCTGCAGACTCAGCTCTACTTCACGCTGGACCGCTACCGCCAGCAACGAGAGCTCTTCGAGCGGGGGTTGCCGTCCGAGGGCGTGGTGGCTGACTACCTCTTCGCCAAGGACGGCATCTTCGCCAGCGTCACCCTGGACGCCGACGAGCTCGAGCTCTATCGCCAGATCTTCGGGATGCTCGACCAGCAGATCCCGAAGCCCGATCTCGTCGTGTACCTCGAAGCGCGCCCCGAGGTCTTGCTCCGACGTATCCGCAAGCGTGATCGGGACTTCGAGCGCCAGATCAGCGTTGCCTATCTCGAACGACTGACGGAGGCCTTTCGAGCGTTTTTCTACGACTACACCGAAACCCCCTTGCTCGTGGTGCAGTGCTCGGAGATCGACTTCGTCGAGCGCGACGGCGATCTCGCCGACCTGCTGCACGAGATTCGGGGCATGCGACAAGGAGTGCAGCACTACATTCCGTTGGGATCACGGTGACCCCGACCCCGTTTCGGGGCGGGGATTGCACGGACCGCTGCGGACAGGCGAAAGCGACGCGGATCAGGCGAGTTTGACCGGGCGTCCGAACGCGCGGCGACCCCGATCGGGCACGACGGGGATCTCCGGCGCGGCGGGCGCGCTGACTCCCCGAGCGCCGTGCGCGTGTGCCTCTCCGGACAGCCGGTCCGAGGAGGCGACGATCGATGGAACACACGCGGATCACGGTGCCGGACCTGGCGCGGATGAAGGCGGCGGGAGAGCGGATCACGATGGTGACCGCCTACGACTTTACCTTCGCCCGCCTGCTTGACGAGGCCGGCGTGGAGATGCTCCTCGTCGGGGACTCCCTGGGGATGGTCGTCCAGGGGCAGGAGAACACCTTGCCCGTGACCCTGGACGAGATGGTGTACCACACCCGCCTCGTCGCGCGGGCGACCCGCCGGGCGCTGGTGGTCGGAGACATGCCGTTCGGGGCCTACCAGGCCAGCGCGGTCCAGGCCGTGGAGAGCGCTGTGCGGCTCGTCAAGGAGGGCGGCTGTGCGGCCGTCAAGCTCGAGGGCGGGATTCGGGTGGCGGCCGCGATCGAGGCCATCGCGGCCGTGGACATCCCGGTGATCGGCCACGTCGGTTTGACGCCGCAGTCGGTGCACCGCATGGGCGGGCACAAGGTGCAGGGCCGACGGCACGGCAGCGCCCCCGGCGGGCGAGAGCGCGTGCTGGAGGATGCGCGAGCCGTCGAGGGGGCGGGCGCATGCGCCGTCGTGCTCGAGGGCATCCCGCTGGATCTTGCCGCGGAGATCACCGCCGAGCTGACGATCCCCACCATCGGCATCGGCGCCGGTGTCCACTGCGATGGACAGGTGCTGGTGCTCCACGACCTGCTCGGGCTCTCGGAACGCCGCCCCCGTTTTGCCAAGGCGTACGCCGACCTGCGCAGCGTCGTCCGCACGGCGGTGGCGACGTACATCGCCGAGGTCAAGGGTGGGCAGTTCCCGACCGACGGGCATGCCTTCCACTCGCTGAAGCCCGTTGCGGCAAGCGCGAGCTGAGCGGCCTCCTGGCGTGCGGACCGTCACCGAGCCTCCCGCGATGCGGGCCTGGGCAGCGGCCGAGCGTGCTGCCGGTCATCGGATCGCCCTCGTGCCGACGATGGGGGCCCTGCACGCGGGCCATGTGGCGCTGATGCGCGAAGGGCGCCAGCGAGCCGAGCGGGTCGTGGTTTCCATCTTCGTCAATCCCATGCAGTTCGACCGCCGGGACGACTTCGAGGGGTACCCGCGCGCCATGGTCGAGGATCTGGCCGTGTGCGCCGAGGCGGGGGTCGACCTCGTGTATGCACCGAGCCCGGAGACGATGTACCCCACGGGCTTTCAGACGGCGGTCGAGGTGGGCACCCTCGCCGCGCCACTGTGTGGACGCACGCGGCCGGGCCACTTCCGCGGCGTCACGACCGTCGTGGCAAAGCTGTTCAATACGGTCCGTCCCGACCTCGCGCTGTTCGGGGAGAAGGACTTTCAGCAGCTCGCGGTCATCCGGCGCATGGCCCTCGACCTGGATTTCGGCATCGAGATCGTCGGGGTGCCGACGGTGCGCGAGCCCGACGGGCTCGCGCTCTCGAGTCGCAACCGGCGGCTCGACGCCCGTGGCCGCGCCGCCGCGGGGTGCATTCCGCGGGCGCTCGCGGCGGCTGCCGGCGCGGCCGCTGCGGGCGAACGACGTGGCGAGGCGCTGCTCGCGGCGGCGATCGCCGTGATCGCGGCGGAACCAGCGGCACGGCTCGAGTACGCCGAGCTTCGGGATCCCGAGACGCTGGAGACGGTATCCACGGTGGACGCGCCTACGCTGCTCGCCGTCGCCGTCTGGGTCGACGGGGTGCGGCTGATCGACAACCGAGTGATCCGTCCGGAGGAGAACGAGAACCCATGACACGAAAGATGATGCGAGCGAAGATCCACCGTGCGACCGTCACCCAGGCGGACGTGCACTACGAAGGATCGATCACCATCGACCGCACCTTGATGGAGGCGACCGACCTTCTGCCCAACGAGGCCGTGTGCGTCTGGAACGTGACGAACGGCCAGCGCTTCGAAACCTATGTGGTCGAGGGCGAGCGTGACAGCGGCGTGGTGTGCGTGAACGGGGCGGCCGCCCGCCTGGTCTCCCCTGGAGACCTGGTGATCATCGCCGCCTTTGCCTGGATGGACGAGGCCGCGGCGCGCACGCACGAGCCGAAGGTCGTCTTTGTCGACGAAGGGAACCGGATTCGCGCCAGACGTGCGGAGGTGGCTGGGCCGGCGCGGTCGGAGCCGCTGCGGTCCGTCGCGTGAGCCCGGCAGGGGAAGGCCGCGATATCGCGGTCAACCGCCGAGCCTTCCACGACTACCACATCGACGAACGATACGAGGCGGGGATCGCGCTCGTTGGCAGCGAGGCGAAGTCGCTGCGCGAGGGGCGGGTCACGCTGAAGGACGCCTATGCGCGGTTCCAGAGCGACGAGCTGTGGCTCATTGGCGTGCACATCGCCCCCTACGGCCCGGCGAGCCAGTTCGGGCACGAACCGGAGCGCGATCGCAAGCTGCTCATGCACCGGGCCGAGCTGGACCGGCTGCGGGCGAAGCTCGAACAACGCGGCCTGACGCTGATTCCGTTGCGGCTCTATTGGAAGCACGGCCGGTGCAAGGTCGAGCTCGGTCTGGCCCGCGGCAAGAAGCTGCACGACAAGCGCGAGGCCATTCGCGAGCGCGCCGAGCGCCGGGAGATCGAACGCGCGATGGCCGCAGGACGCCGGCGCTGAGAGCAGGTCACTGGAGCCGGCCGGTGTGGAGAGGCAGCGGCTCCACGCCGACGGGATAGGACCACAGCTCGCCCGTTCCCGAGATGGTCACGAAAAGCTCGCCATCGCCCAGACAGCAGTTGGTGGGCTCCGTCCCGGCCCCGGTATCGATGCTCTCGCGGAGTCGTCCGTCCGGCTCGAATACCGTGATGACGTCCCCTAGGCTCGCGCAGACCCACAAGGCGCCCGTCACATCGAAGCAGAAGCCATCGGGGAAGCCGACCGGCAGGGTAGCGAAGTGGCGGGGGACGGCACCGGCGCGGGGCTCCATGACGAGAATCTTCTGCGTCATGCTCTGGGCCACGTAGAGCCGGCCGTCGGGACCGAAGGCGATCCCGTTCGGGAAGAACGGCACCTCGGCCAGGAGCTCGACCGTCCCATCGAGGCTGGTCCGATTGACACGACCAGGCCCGACGTTCGGCAGGTTCTCCCAGTCGTGCGGATCGGTGAAGTAGAGGAGGCCGTCGGGACCGAAGCAGCAGTCGTTCGGCCGATGCGGGGGCTTGCCCGGCAGGGCGGTGGCGACGTCCTGCACGTGCCCGTCCAGGGTGACCCGTTGGATTCGCCCGGCAATAGGGTCGGCGGCGCGCCACTGTCCCTCGGGGCCGAGGGAAAGGCCGCCGTTGTTGGCGACGTAGAGCGCCTCGTCGAATCCCAGGGTCGCCCCGTTGGGTCCTCCGCCCGTCCGCGCAAGCTCGACGACTTCGCGACCGTTCCAGAGCGAGACGCACTGCCCCCGGATCTGCGTGAAGGCTACCCGGTGGCGCCCGAGGAACACGGGCCCTTCGGGAAAGGCGAGGCCGGTGGCGAGGACCGTCGGTTGCATCGAGCAACGTGTAATAGCGCGGCGAGGCCGCCGCGAGCCAGCGTCGCGGGGGACCGTGGCGGTGCCGTGGCTCAGCGGTAGAGCGCCGGGCCGCCGCTTCTCTGCCGCTTGCGAATTGTGGCGGCTCCTGTGGCGACTGCGCAGGGAGCGTGGCCGGTGCGCACCGGAGCGATGCCGCGAGAGTCCCGCAAGGCTGCACGAGGCCAAGACAAAGCCAGCGATCAGCCTGGACAGCGGCAGCCCACGTCGGGCAGCCCTTTGGCAATTGCCTCGCCCCTTCCTTGCGGTGACTGCATGTCCCCGTGCGGCCGTTGTTCCGGCGAAAACCCCGCGCTCCGGTGAGAGGATTCCCCCCTATGGCTAGAGTGGTTCAAGGAGATCAACCATGAGGTATTCTGCGATGAACACTCGCGTGCAAGTCAGCTTGGTTGCGGTGCTGGCGGCGGGGATGGGGGGCCAAGGAGCGAACTCTACAGTGGCAACAGGAGAGCCGGCAGGGGCACGTACCGCGCTCGACCCGGCGCCATCACTGGTGAAGGTGTACGAGACGAGTTGTGGTGTCCCTCCTCGGTTCCGTACAGGTCACGCTGCTAAGTGCTCGCATACTCTTTCGGCGTCCAGTAGCGCAGCGCCGAGCGCGGGCGGTCGGCGCCAGCGTGGTCCAGCCCATCCGCCGCCACCGGCAAGGCGTGGTCTCGGCGCTCAACGCGATGGAGCCACACGCATGCCTGCTGCAACGTCAGGAAGAAGCGCGCGATCATCCTGTGCTGCTGCGGCGAGGGCCGCGTGATGTACTCCTGGGTCAGCGCGTAGCGCCAGGCCACTTTCACGCACGCCGTGGTGCGGAACACGAGCCCGTTATCGCTTCGCAACACGAGGCCGGGTGTCGTGAGGCCGATCCGGCGGCGCCGGAGCGCCAACCGCCAGCCGACAATGGGGCGGTCGGGGCAGTCGATGACCGCCGTCAGGTGGCACCAGCCGTCGCAGCCACTGAGGAGGTGTGTGGTATCGATCGCCCAGCGCTCGTTCGACCGGCTCGCGCGGGAGACCCAGCGCTGAGCCCGCGGGCGATGGCCCTGCGGCCGCCGCTGCCACTGCCCCTGGTGCAGCGTGAGGAGGCGGTGCATCTTCTTCTGGTGCACGGGCGCTTCCGCCGCGTGCCGGATGCGGGCGGTGATCCTGCGCCGGCGAGCGGTAGGAGAAGGGCGACCGCGGTACATCGAACCCTGGCAGCGCGGCGCGATTGACACGGGCGTGCTCTCTGCCCGCATCAGGCCCGGCACCGTCCGGCCGAGCGCCAGCACGAGTGCCCCGACCGTGGCGCGCAGCTCCCGCACCCCGCGGGCGGGGGTGCCCTGCTCGTCTTCAGCCCGCGCCGTCAGGCCCCGCTCGCCGGCTGCGAGGACCGTGTCCATCCAGGCCTCGACCTCCACCTGCTTGCGATCGTGCTCGCGACACACGTCACCGAGCGTCGCGTTCCCCTAGCCCAGCTCCAGGAGCCTCTCGACCTTCCGTCGCGCCGTCCACCGCTGAACGTTTTTCTCCATTCCCGCTCCCGCTGGACTCGGACACTATCAACGCCCGGTCCAGTCCCGGAGGGGGACGACCTCACGCGCGTGCTGCAGCATCTCCCGTTTTGCGGAGAAGAGGGTGCAGCTCGTGGGGCACGGCAAGGCGAAGGCGAGGCCGTGCGACGACGACGGGCCCGGCGCGCCGCTCAGGTTTTCCGCATCTCGATCGGCCCCATGACCGGGGCGGCCATGTCCTCCTCGTCGACAAGGTTCGCGACCGGGTCGAGGCCGGCGCCGTAATACAGGGTCGCACCGTCGGGTGGAGGCTCCTGCAGTTGGAGGAGCACGGTGTCCGAGGCTGCCGGGTCCACGCGGGCGTTGTAGACGAGCTTCAGATCCACTCCGTCTTTCCCGCGGAGGCTGAACCCGTGCACGTGGTCGCGCGGGAGGAGCGATCCCGCGACCTCGGCGAACTTGACGCGGAGCGAGCGGCCGTCCTCGGACAAGGTCGCGCTTTCAAACCGCGGCCCCCGCTGGAGGTAGCCGTGGCCGTAGACGTCGCGTAGCGCGAGCCTCGCCAGCCGCCTTCCGAGGCGCTTCAAGCCAGCGGTGCTCAGGTGGAGCACGTCGTCGAGAGGGAGGTCGACGGTCGCGACGACTCCCGTGTTCGGGATCTCGCGCTCCACCACGCGTTGGATCTCCTGGATCCGATTCCAGGCCCCTGCCTCTGCGTCTTTCACGAACCGCCCGATCTGGACGTAGTAGAAAGGGAGATCGGGGTCGCCAAGGTCGCTTCGAAAGGCGGCGACGAGCTTCTTCATGCGCTCGAGGTAGAGGCGCGCCGCAGCAGCGGTCGCGTCGGATTCCCCCTGGTGCCAGAGAACTCCGCGTGCCTTCCCGCCCGCGTTCCGCACCTGCTTGACGAGGGAGCCGTAGAGGGTCGCGCCGCCAAGGTCGCGGCCCGCCGGGTCCCACTGTGCCATGGACGTGCCGGTGTGCGCCGCGGCCACGAGGCCGATCGGGACGCCCGTCCGGGCCACGATCTCCTTCGCGAAGGGGATCCCGAGCCCAGCGCCCCTCCTCCGCGCGTGGCGGGCCTGCGCTCTCCGTTGCCTCCGGCCGTCCTCGTCGAGATCTTCAAGCATGGGCCCGCTGTGGACGGGATCCGGCGAATCGATGAGCCAGTGGAGCGGGTCCTCGGCGAGCTCCCAGCGGTGCGCCATGGTGAAGCAGTGGACGAATGGTGACGGCTCTTCGACGTCCTCGAGGACGCCCATCCCCTCCATGTTTGACTGCCCCGCGAGGATCCAGATGTCGCCAACAAGGATGTTCGCGACCGCCGTGTGGTCGCCAACGTTGCCGAGGGGGTCCCTGCGGCGTACCTCGACCGTGTACTCGCCGCCCGTGGGGATGTCCTCGAAGACGGCATGGAACATCCCGCCCTCGGCTCGTCCCACTGCGCGCCAGTCGTATCCAGGAACCGTGCGCCCGCCTTTTCGCAGCCGCGCCTCGATCGCACCTGGATCGCGCGAGACCCCCGAGAAGCGGATGTCGGCGACTCCATCCGCATCCCGCTGGTAGACCGCGTAGGGTTCGAGGCCCTCGAGGACGAAGAGCCCGCGGGAGGACGGCACCACGGTGAAGTCGACGACGAGCCTGTCGGCAAGCTGCGGGCGGACGAGCCCGACAAACTGGCGATATGCGGGGTGGACGAGATAGTCATTCCGCGCGCGGTCGTTGACGAAGGTGAGGATGTAGCCGTGCGTGAAGCCCTTCTCGAGCCCCCGCCGGCGATGCTCCGGCCCCGCCTGGTAGCGGAGGAGCCCCGAAACCTGCCTCTCGAGCGCGGCGAACTCGGCGTTCACCTTCGCGATGTTGTCCGCGGAGACCCCCTCCTCGAACTTGAAAAAGGCG
>Ga0209101_1000903_pt1 | contig 23707 bp, 15 predicted proteins | sample ConPoolayeCmetaG_FD_185481 | JGI IMG/M metagenome (GOLD analysis project Ga0209101, IMG submission 185481) | Hot spring microbial mat communities from California, USA to study Microbial Dark Matter (Phase II) - Cone Pool mat layer C metaG... ...
ATGGTACCGCCTTTGTTGCGGAAGTTCATCCCACCCGTCAATTAAGATCAGACCCTCGCCCTGCTCGAATTGTCCCTTGATAGCGCCCAGCGCAATGCCCGCCAGACCACGCAAACGGGCGCGTCCGGCGTCCAGCAACGGCAACAGCGGATCGGCATCCGGCCCTAGATATTCCGGTGAGAGGTCTACGTCGCCCAGGTGCAGTAGTACCGGCAGGCGCGGTTTGCCTGTCTGAGGATTGCTGGCCTGACGGGCCGCCGCAATGGCCGCCAGCGCCAATGTGACAGTGCGTCCGCTTCCGGGCAGGCCAAGCAACGCAACATGGCCGGGGCCGTCCATTATCTGGCTCAGAGACAGGCCGGGAAGCTGGTAGCCGGCGAGATAGTGGGGCCAGTCAGGGATGAAAGGGAGCAATGTGAAAGGATCATCTGAGCCGGGGGGTTCTTCTTCCAGTGGATTGTAAGGCTGTGGCGGGATGTAAAACTGTAGACTGACCGCGATCTTTTCCAGCGGCACTAGATGGCCGGCGATATGCAGGGTGTTGGCCAGCTCGATCACAGCGTCACGGTAGCGGGCGTCGGCGCTGCGCGACAGCCGTTCACGGGTTCGGCTTACCTGCTGTTGAGCTGAGTAGCGCAGTGCGCCAATTCGATTGCGCTGGCTATAAATCAGGATGCCTAATCCAGCGGCAACGATAGCGCCTACAATGACACCGATAATCATCTCTGTCATACGATCCCTCGTCTTCCGCCTTCACTCTCAGCGATCCCCAACTGGATATGGACTGTGTTTCCTCCTTATGGAGTATACAAAATCCGCCCGCACGTTGGGCACGGGATCACCTCGCCATGCCGCACCTGCTGGGCTAGTTGGGAACTGATCTCAACCCCGCATGATCCGCAACTCTCGTCTTCCATCACGCTGACCGCCAGCCCGCCCGTCCGCTGTCTCAGCCGGTCATACAGCGACAGGCTGGCAGGCTGTACGGCTGTACGGGCCTGAGCTACCTGAGCCTGCAAATCCTGTAACTTGGTGTTGAGCTTGGCCTGCTCGGCGCTGAGTGTGCCTGCTGTGCTGGCCTGCTCCTGCTTGACCCGCTCCAGGGCTGTCTGGGCCTGCTTGACCGCTGTCTGACTTTCCTCAAGGGAGACCATTGCCTCCAGCAGAGGCTCTTCAAGTTCAGTGTGGCGGTGACGCAGTTCAGCCAGCTTGTTCTGCATGTCGAGCAGCTCGCGGGGATTGGTGACGCGGCCTGAGTAGAGGCGATCTTCGGTGGCGGCGGCTTCCTGCTGAAGCTGGGTACGTTCCAGTTCCAGGTCAGTCAGCCGGGTCTGCCAGTGCCGGAGGGTACTTTCCGCCTGCTCAAGGGCGGCCTGGGCTGTCCTCACGGCAGTATTCTGATTCAGGAGAGTGGTGATCTCGGCAAGGCGCTTCTGGACGGCATCAAGCTGGCTGTCAAGGGTTTGCAGGTGATACAATGCTTCTGTCTGTTTCATGGGTATCTTTCTCCGGTAGGCCGGTGGTGTAAGCCGGCTCGGAACACACAATAAACGCCCTGTCGCACATGTGGTTGTACTATGCGCCCCTGCCGGAGATACGTAGAAATCCCACTTTCGCTTAGTGCACGGGGCACATTATACTACTGGCAAGAAGGCATGGGCAAGCTGTGTGGGAGAGCCTGACAGGATAAGAAATTGATGGCTACTCAAAATGTCGTTGAAAGCAGTGAGTGGCGCTGGGTTTATGTTTCCAGCGTGATACTTCTGCTGGTTGTTTCACTCCCCTTAATTTGGGCTTACGGGGTGGCGGCCCCGGATGCCCATTTTATGGGAGTGCTGGTCAACCCCATTGATGGAGCCGCTTATCAGGCTCGGATGTATCAGGGCTGGCAAGGGAGCTGGTTGTTACATTTGCCATATACGCCGGAGCCGCACCGAGGCGTTATCCTGTATACCTTCTATCTGGCAATGGGGCATCTGGCCCGGCTGGCCAACCTGCCTATTATCCTTGTTTTCCATGTTGTGCGTTTGCTGTGCAGTGCCTTTATGCTGGTCGCGTTATACCGATTTGTAGCCGACTGGACAGGCGACGTGATCCAGCGTCGTATCACTTGGGCACTGATTGTACTTGGGGCCGGCTTTGGCTGGGTGGCGTTGATGGCCGGCTACCTGTCTTCCGATATGCTGATGCTCCCGGAGGGATTTCCGCTTCAGGCGATCCTTGCTAATCCGCACTTCCCGCTGGCTATTGGCTTTGCCGCGCTGATTGCTCATGTGCTGTTTACAGCCCTGCTGGTCGAGCAGGAGAGCAAGCCAGAGATGAATACTCAGACGGCCACTGTAGCGGTCGGGACATTGGTGCTGGTGAGTATTGCTCCCTTTGTGCTGATCCCTCTGGCGGTTGGCTTCCTGATGGTGGTTATCTGGCTGTGGCGGCAACGTCAGAGCTTACCATGGCGGGAGATCCAATGGGGTCTGGTGGTCCTGATCTTCGGGCTACCGCTGGCGGCCTATAACATGTGGGCTATCTCCGAGGCGAATCCTATCTTCCATAGGTGGATGCAACAGAATCTTACCCCCTCCCCGCCGCCGTGGGATTATCTGATCGCCTATGGCCCTCTGCTGATTCTGGCTGGGGTTGGCCTGTGGGGTTCGCGCCGGTCGCTACAGGCGGAAGATATGTTGCTGTTAGGCTGGCTGATCAGCGGCGTAGTCATGCTCTACATGCCGCTGGGGTTACAGCGCCGCTTTGCGATGGGGTTGATTATCCCGCTGGCCATTTATGCCGGACGTGGTCTGTGGCGTGTCATTGTTCCCCACATTGCCGCCCGCTGGCAACCGGTGATCATTGTGTTGGCCTTCAGCCTGTTTGTGCCGACGACTGTCATGGCAATAGTCCTGCCAATGGCGGGTGCAGTGAGTATCAAGCTCCAAGCGGATGATCTGTACTTCGTCAGCGAAGGAGAATGGGAGGCGTTGAACTGGATCGAAGCTAACACCCCGTCGGATGCACTGGTCCTGGCATCACCTGACTTGAGTCTGTTTGTCCCTGTGCGCGGTCGGAGGGTGGTGTATGGTCACCCCTACGAGACACTCTACGCTGAACAGCGCGAGCAGGCTGTGCTGGACTTCTACACAGGGGTAGACTGCCGGGTTGTGGCAGACGAAGGGGTGGACTATATCGTGGTCGGTCCGGATGAACGCAGGCTGGCGGGGAGTAACAGCATGTGTGCTGTCGAGGGTGAGCCGGTGTTTGTGTCATCAGATGGACAGGTTGTCGTGTATGACACAGTCGGCGAGTGAGGGGCAATATGCTTGGCCGCTGGCCCGCTGGTTGCCTGCACTTGCGCTGGTACTGATTGCAGTCACCTTTGTTCCACCGGGCAGTCTGCCCTATCCTCCTGACAGCCTCTATTCTGACGCCGCATTAGCCCATTGGCCAAATGCGGCTTTTCTGCGTCAGAGCGTTCTTGAACAAGGCGAATGGCCTCTCTGGAATCCTGCCCGCCTGCTGGGACAGCCCTTCTCGGCCAACCCGCTCAGCAAGGTCTGGTATCCTCCTCAGTGGCTGGTGTTGATCTTTCCGCCGACTTTGCATCTTAACCTGATGATCTATGGCCACATGATCCTGCTGGCGCTGGGGATGGTTGAATGGGCACGCGCGGAACGGCTGAAACCTGTTGCGGCGGCCTTTGCGGCACTAGCATGGGGGCTTAACCCCAAATTGATTGCCCATCTCGGCGCAGGCCATCTAGACATGGTATATGCGCTGGCATGGACGCCGTGGTTTTTGTGGGCCGTCCGGCGCACAACAGATCGCCCGTCAGGGGAGCGGGCGGTTGTACTGGGTATTATGATGGCTCTGCTGGCGCTGGCCGACCTGCGGGTCGCCTTTTACATGCTTTCAGCAGGCGCTGTCTATGGCCTGATGCTGAGCATCATCCCGCCTGAGGGGGCTTTGCCGCACTGGCGCTGGAAGGTCTTTCAGGCTTGGGGGATGAGTGTAGCCCTCTTTCTGCTCCTGAGCGCTGTTCAGCTTGTCCCCTTGCTGGCGGTCAGCCCCTTTCTTACCCGCGCGCTGATCACAGCGCAGGAGGCGGCTGTTTTCTCGCTTCCAGTGCGCTATCTGCTGGGCATGGTCTTTCCCGATCTGGGCGGCTTTCATGAATGGATGACCTACCTTGGCCCGCTGGTGGTGATGCTGGCGGGGATCGGGGCTGTACGGGCAGGCAGGCGCCCGGATCGGTATGTCTGGGTGGGGATAGGTGCTCTGGCGCTCGTGTGGGCACTTGGCGATCAAGGCCCGCTGTTTATGCCGGTAGCCCGCCTGAGCCCGCTTGTAGGCTGGTTCCGTGTGCCTTCACGGGCATGGCTGGTGGTCTCGCTGGCCAGTGTGCTTCTAGGGGCGTGGGGAGTAGACAGTGTAGCTCGCAACGGGTTGGGACGTTGGGGGCGTCTGGCCGCGCTGGCGCTGGCCTTTGGCGGGTTGGTCTGGTATTTTGCTGGGCTGTTGCTCTTCTACCATCCGCCGGAGAGTTTAGTCAGTGCAGGGCCGATTCTCTTGGGTACAGGGCTGGGATTGTGGCTGGCCCGCGACCCGGCAGGGCATGGAGGACAGTGCGCCGCAGGGCTGGGGCTTGGCCTGCTGGTGCTGGTCACTCCGCTGGTGTGGGTGGATCGCACGCTGGTTGAAGGGCGGCCTGTGGCGGCGATTGATGCGGCAGAACGGCGGCTTGTGGAGGAAATGGGCGGCTTTTGCGACAGGGTGTATTCGCCGTCTTTTGTTCTGGTTGGGCCGGTAGCTGTTCAGTCCGGCATTCAGACTCTGCATGGTGTTGATCCCTTCCAGCTTGTCTGGAGTGCAGAGGCTGTTGCCCGTGCGGCAGGATTGTCACTTCAAGGGTACAGCATCACCGCGCCGCCCCTGCCGGAAGAAGCAGAGGATGCAGGGATGGCACTCCGTGATGCCCAGCCAGATACCAGCCTGCTGACCGCACTAGGCGTCAACTGGGTGATTTCCCGTTTCCCCATCCACTCGGACGGGCTGACCTTTCACTCTCAGGTAGGTGATTATTATCTGTACGAGACGCAGGGGGGGCCGCCGCTGTTCATTCCGCCGGATCAGGTTGATGCGCCGCTTGCCGCCGGCAATCAGCGTGTCCATAATGCCTGCGGCGGTAGTCCGAACCAGTTGTTGGACGCCAGCTTTGATACGCTTCCTTACGCTGGGCCGGTGGTATTGGTGATCCCGCAATCGTGGGCGCCCGGCTGGCGGGCGTGGGTAGATGGTGTACCCGTGCCGGTACAGCGGGTTGGAGGTGTGCTGGTGGGTGTCGAACTGCCGTCGCCGGGTGTGCATACGGTCAGGATTGCCTACCGTCCTTTAGCTGACTTTGTCGGGATGTCTGTGACAGGCGCGGCGCTGTTGTTTTTGCTTGGCTGGGTCTTTGTACGGTCTGCCGCGAGGAGAGAAAGATAATACTATCTGCTCTGCCATGGGAGCTGTTTTGGCGCAGAGGGTAACCATGCAAGGCCGGGTTTCGTCCGCTGAATGGCGCTGGGTAGCGATTGCCAGTATGTTGGTCATGCTACTGGTCAGCCTGCCCTATTTGGTCGGACTGCTTCATTCCACGCCAGACATGCGCTTCAGTGGTTTCCTGTTTGGCATCGAGGACATGAACTCATACCTCGTCAAGATGCGTTACGGCGCACGTGACGGCTGGCTGTTGCAATTGGTCTATACCAGCGAGCCGCATCAGGGAGGGTTTGTTCATACCTACTATTTGGCGTTGGGTAAGCTGGCCGCATGGATAGACGGGCGGGGGGGTGCTGTCTCGCCTGAAGCCCTGGTGATCACTTTCCATGCGGCGCGGGTTATCTGCGGGCTGGCGTTGTTAGCGATGATCTATCGCTTTGCGGCTGATTTTCTGCCTGCCCCCTCCCAGCGCCGGCTGGCTTGGGCGCTGGCGGCGCTGGCGGGCGGGCTGGGGTGGCTTTCAATGACTACCTCCCTGCCGGTCGAGGTCTATGTACCGGAAGGATTTACGTTGCTTCTGCTCTACGGCCTCCCGCATTTGGCGCTGGCACGCCTGTTTCTGCTGGCAGGCTGGCTGTTGCTGTTCCGTGCAGTCGAGCAGAACGAATGGCGGAAGGCTGGTCTGGCCGGCCTGTGCTGGCTGGGCATGGCATGGATTGTGCCATTCTACGCGGCGCTGCTGGGCGTGCTGATCGCTGTGTGGCTGGCGGCGTTGATGATCGTACAGCGGCGACTGCTCCGGCGTGAGGTCGGGCTGGCGGCGCTGGCAGGGGCGCTTCCTGCCGCGATGCTGGCCTATAACGCGTGGCTTTTCACAACCAACCCCATCTTTGCGGCGTGGTCAGCGCAGAATGTACTGCCTTCACCCCCGCCTAGGGATTATCTGCTGGCCTACGGCCTGCTGATTGTGCTGGCAACGATTGGCGCGGTCAAGGCCCGGCAGGAGGGGTTCACGGGGCGGACGGCATTACTGATCACCTGGCCGCTGACGGCGGCAGTGCTGGTTTATGCACCGGTCAACGTCCAGCGCCGTCTGCTGGAGGGGGTTATTGTGCCGCTCAGTGTGCTGGCGGCGCTGGGGGTGTGGACGCTGGCAAACCGGGAAAGCAGAGAAGGAACGTATGAACCCCCGCTTGTGCGGCGTCTGCGCTGGCTGGGGCTGGCCTGCCTGCTGATGCTTCTATCACCGTCTACAGCGCTCATGCTGTTAAGCGGCGCGGCGACAGCCAGCCGTCCGGCTGAGCCGGTCTTTCATTCGGCGGATGAGCTGGCCGCGCTGGCCTGGTTGCGTGAGCAGGCTGTGCCGGACAGTGTGGTGCTTTCAACTGTCGAATCCGGTAACGTGATCCCGGCCTATGCCGGCGTGCGCGTTTACGTCGGGCATGGCCCGGAGACAATTGACATCACGAACAAGAGTTTGCGGGCGCAAGCCTTCTTTCATGGCAGTATGTCACTTGATGACCGCCGCGCTTTGCTGGCTGAGGCGGGAGCATCCTATGTGTGGGCAGGGCCGGCGGAGCAGGCAGTAGACTGCACAGCAGGCTGTTTTGACCCGCTAACACTGGGCCTGCTCCGTGTCTTCAGACAGGGCGCATATACCATCTATGAGGTGATGCATTGAATAAGGCTGAAACCCCTCTTCCATCTCGCCTGAGAGCAAGCCCCCTAGATTGGATGCCGCTTATCATCTTGTGTCTGGCCGTAGCGGCGCTGTTCTACCGGTTTCTGGTAGGAGAGGTGATCTTCTGGGGAGTGCCGTTACTTCAGTTTTACCCATGGCGCGAGATGGCTTTCAATGCCTTACGGGCGGGGCGCCTGCCGCTATGGAATCCGCTGGCGGGATGTGGTGCGCCACTGCTTGCCAATTACCAGACGGCTGTCTTCTACCCTCCGAACTGGCTCTACCTGATCATCCCCGCCGAATATGCGATGGGGCTGGTTGGTATGGTGCACCTGATCTGGGCCGGGCTGGGGATGCGGGCTTACCTGCGGCGTCTGGGGGTGGATCGGCTGGGGCAGGGCGTCGGTGCGATCAGCTTTGCGCTCAGCGGCTACCTTGTCTCCCGTTTCGGCTTCCTGAGCATCACCAGCACTGTTCCATGGCTGCCATGGCTGATGTGGGCAGTGGATGGGGTCGTGGAGGCAGAGGGAAAACGCGTGTTGAGAGGTGCGTTCTCTCTGCTGGCCGGTGTGGCTGCGATGATGTTATTGGCTGGCCATGCACAGACCGCCTTCTACAGCCTAATCTTGGCTGGGGCCTATGGCCTGTGGCGGGTTCTTGGCCGCTCTGCTGACGCAGATCGGGCTGGCAAGAAGAGAGTCATGTTGATGCTGATGCTGGCCGCCGTTGCGCTGGGGATCGCTGTGGCCGCCGTCCAGCTTGTTCCCACCTTTGAGCTGATGCAGACCTCACAGCGGGCAGGGGGAGTTGAGCGCGAGTTTGCGCTGACCTACTCCTTCTGGCCGTGGCGCTTCCTCTCACTGATTGCGCCTGATCTGTTCGGCAGTCCTGCCAGAGGAGATTGGTGGGGATACGGCATGTACTGGGAAGATGCGATCTACGTCGGCCTGCTGACGCTGTTGCTGGCAGTACGCGGCGTTGTCCGATGGCTGCGCGAGCGGCACACTGCATCGCCGGCGGTGCAAGCCGTCCCCTTCTTTGCTGTGAGCCTGATCCCGGTTGTGATCCTTGCGCTCGGCAAGAACACGCCGCTCTTCCCTTTCCTGTATGATCACATTCCGACCTTTAACATGTTTCAGGCCCCGACACGCTGGATGGTTCTGGCAGTATTCGCCTTGTGTGTGCTGGGGGCAGTAGGGGCTGATCGTTTTGTAGTATCTGAGCGGGGGATGTTCTGGTCAAGGCTGTCGCTGGCCGGCGGGGCCGCCGTTACCCCGATTGCGCTGGTTGTAAGCAGGGGAGTGAGCGGGGAGGTTCGGCCCAGCCTGCCTGATGCCCTGATCCGGCTGGGGGTTCAGGTTGCTCTGATGGCGTTGTTGTTTCTGGTATGGGGGCGTGCTGAGAAACTTGCACGAGGGCGCCCGGCATGGGAAACAGCGGCGCTGGTTTTGCTGGCACTTGACCTTATCAGTGCGCATGGGGGGCTTAACCCCACCTTGCCCGCCTCGTATTATCACCAGCCGTCAGGATTAGCAGAGACGGTTGCGGCAACCGCCCCCGGCGCTCGGACGCTCTACCTGCCGGAGGATGCCTATCAGGCCGAGTTTGAGGCCCTGCTGGATGTGTCCGATCTTCACGCAGGGGGCCGTGCCCGATGGGATGAGCTTCGCGCATCTCTCCTGCCTAATCTGGGGTTGATTGACGGAGTGCCGTCAGCTAACAACTTCGACCCGCTACGGGTAGGTCATCAAGACGCGCTCATTGAAGCACTACGGGGTGTGCGGCTTAGCGAGGCAATCGAGTCGGCCCGGCGGATGGGCGTTGGTGTACTGCTGGCCCCGCGTGACCTGCCGGGCATGGAGCAGATCGCGCGGGCGGGTGAGATTCGCGCCTATCGCGTGCCGGACCCGTGGCCGCGGGTTGCGCTGGCAGATTGTGCCGAATCAGAGAGCGGCTTGGGATGTAGGCCGCGCTCGAACGGCGTTGCCCGGATCATGTCCGACATGCCAGAGCGGGTAGCGGTTCATGTGGAGGCTGAGCAGGCGGGCTACTTGCTCCTGCTGGACACTTATTACCCCGGCTGGACGGTTAAGCTGGACGGGCAGGCTGTTCCCCTCTTGCAGGCCAATAGCGCCTTCCGTGCGGTTCAAGTGCCGGCGGGGGAGCATGAGATCATCTTTGCCTATCGGCCTGTCAGCCTGCTGGCTGGGGCGGCGATCAGCGGGACGGGGTTGCTGGTGCTGGCCGGGCTGGGGCTGATACGCCTGAAGACGTAAACGGCAAGGGGAGGCGGTTGCCTTGTGGAAGACAATTTAGTAGGCGGACATGAGACATTGGATCGGTGTCCGCTGTGCGGTTCGACGAACTTGCCTCTACGTTATATAGCATGTGATCCGGCTTCGGACAGGGCTGGGCAGTTTCCAGTGGTGTTTTGCTCTGACTGTGGTTTGCTGTTTCTGCGAGAGCGGCCTGACAGGGAGGCTATCAAACACCACTATCAACCTGATTACTATAGCTATCAGCAGAAGTCGGAAGTTAGGTCAAGTGTATGGTGCTTCCTGAAGGGCCGGGTTAAAAGATGGGTCAGAAGGCAATTGCCAAGATCATCACTGGCTCAACGCCTGGCCTGCTTTTTGCTACCCATTGATTGGTTTGTGGCAAGCCGCTATAAGCCCAAAGATCGCGCAGGGAATATTTTTGACCTTGGCTGTGGGGTTGGGGATGCATTGGAGTTCTATCGTGAATTTGGCTGGCGGACATATGGGGCGGAAATCAACGAGCCGGCTTGTAGGGCGGCACAAGCACGCGGTCATGTAGTTGTGTGCGGTGAGTTGTCGGTTAGCAGGTCGGTTGTTGACAATGTTGACCTGTTCCGGATGTCGCACGTGATAGAGCATCTGCACGACCCTTTGGAGGCTCTGCATATAGCCTACCAATTGCTAAGCGCTGATGGAAAATTGCTGGTCATCACGCCGAATCATGGAGGGTGGTTGGCGCGGTTGTTTGGTCGCTGGCATTGGCAGATTGATGTGCCAAGGCATCTTTTCTTTTTTACACGTACTACGCTCAGCCAGATGCTCCGATTATGTGGTTTTCGCGTCCTTTTTTGCAAAACGGTTTCGCAGATTGCCGGGCCTAGTTACTCGCTGGCCTGCTACTTTGCGCAGGGAGCTGGTCATAAATGGCGCTGGCTCAGCCTAGTGTTGGGTTTGATATTAGGACTAGCGGCGAGGGTGACAGATATTTTAGGCTGGGGGGATAATCTGATCGTGGTGGCCTGCAAGGCAGTCGAAGATGGGGATGGATCGGCTCACTCTACCTAAGGCAACAGGCACGTCAGCGGCCTCCCCACTGAAGCGAAACATTGTTGCTAATGTTGTGGGGGGAATGTGGGTTGTCCTGCTTAACTTGGTGGTTATCCCCTTCCAGATCAGAATCCTTGGGGCAGAGGCATACGGCTTGCTGGGCTTCGCGGCTTCGTTGCAGATCGTATTTTCTATACTTGACTTTGGCCTTTCTGTGACTGTCATACGCGAAGTGGCCGGCGATACGTCTTCAGGGCGTCTTGCCTCTTGTGAACTTGTCCAGACGGTCGCAACAATCTACTGGCTGATTGCTCTTGTTTTGGGGCTAGGGCTTGTTTTTTCGGCGGGGTGGCTGGTTCATCGTTGGCTTGTCCTAGAGAGCCTTTCGCTTCAGCAGGCCGCTACAGCGATCCGAATCATGGCGGGGTGGGTCGTCTTTAGCTGGCCGGTAGCGCTATATACCAGTGTGCTGACTGGTTTGCAACGGCTGGATGTTGTCAACGTGTTACGAGTACTGACAACTACCCTCAATCTAGGAGGGGGAATCATCGTTCTGATAGTATCAGGCAGGTTGAACCTCTTTCTAGGGTGGATGGGGTTCAGTGCCTTTGTCACAGTTCTGCTGTATATGGTGATGTGCAAGCGATTGTTGCCTGAACTGACTCTTAAGCCGGTCATCTCTTCGAGCGTCATCAAGCGTATCTGGCGTTTTTCGCTGGACATGAATTTGATCTCTGTCCTGACTGTCTTATATACGCAGACTGACCGGCTGCTTATCAGCAAGTTGATGCCGCTGAGCGCGTTGGGTTACTACAACACTGCCTACAATGTGACTAAAGGGATCAGCATAGTTCAGGGGTTCTTCAGTTCAGCCGTCCTGCCTGCCCTGGCATCGGACTATAGCCGTGGCCAACAGCAAGCCTTGCAAGTCCACTATGAGAAATATGCACGAGTTCTCGTTTATTTGATTGGACTGCCGTCTTTTGCTCTTGTCTTTTGGGGACGTGACATCTTGCAGGTGTGGACAACTCCTGAGGTTGCCAACAATTCGTACCGGGTTCTGGCACTGTTAGCGGTAGGATTCCTCCTCAACGCCGCGATGTCGGCTCCTTACATTCTCTCGGTGGCAACAGGTTATACACGCTTGCTCTTGAAGGTTAACCTCATGGCAGTGCCCTTCTATTTCCCGGCACTGTACCTCTTGATTCGGTGGTACGGGATTGAGGGGGCAGGGTTAGTATGGCTGTTGCTGAATCTTTACTATCTTGCACTCTTTGTACCTCTCGTCCAACGCCAACTCATGGGAGGGGGTACTCTTGCATGGCTGGGCCGGAGTTGGTTGCCATTCTTCGGGTTGGGAATGTTGTATTGGGTAGGACGCTGTGCAGCCTTAGCACTGCCTGCCAATGAGGGGCTGGTCATGTGGGCAATTTGTGTTGCGTGTGCACTGGGGTATGCGGGGTTTGGGTTTTTGTTTCTGGGGCGGGATGTTCGAGAGGATGCCTGGGGTCTCCTAAGGCGCTTGCTGATCTTAACCAGATTGTCGGATTCCTAGTTGGTTAAAGACAGGTATAGTGAGGAGTCTTTTGTGAGCAAGGAAATGAGCAGGCTCTCGGAGATGCTGGCGGAGATGGAGAAGGCCCGGCCAGAAGTGAGGCCGTCTAACTACTGGATAGAACTCAACAGTAATAATCTCCGGCAGTTACGAGAGTCGGGGTATGAGAATTTCAAAAGGACCGTGGCTCTTAACTACTTTACCTGGCAGGTGTATTTCAGGGACCTGATATTCTTGAGAGATCCCCAAATCAAATATCTCATTGCCAACCTGCCGCTTCTTGTTGTGCTCAGAAATGTATGCCGGGCCATCTTCGCTAAGCGGCATTCCTTCCTGCCATGGTGGCGGTCAATTGCTTATAATTTCTTGACCTACTTGCTTTGGGACTATGTTTCCAGGGTAGATCGTACGCATTTGCTTGAAAATCTGTATGAGCCACAAGAAGGTAACCCTCCTGATATTCGGTTACGTGGAAAGCTCATATCACAGGACCTTGCTAACTCTGTGCTGGAGTATAAGGCTATCACTGAGGCAGGGATCGATACAGAGAGAATTCGTGTGATTATGGAGTTGGGGGCTGGTTACGGCAGGACAGCTTATGTTTTCCTGACCCTGATGAAAGTCCAATACATCATTGTAGATATTCCTCCTGCCCTGTATATTGCTGAGCGGTATCTTTCAAGCCAATTCCCTGATAAGAACATATTCAAGTTCAGAAGATTCCGGAGCTACCATGAGATCGAGGAAGAACTGCGTAACTCTGATATAGCTTTCTTTATGCCCCACCAATTGGAATTGCTTCCAGACAGGTGTGTTGATCTGTTTATTAATATTTCTTCACTCCATGAGATGCGCAAGGAACAGATAGAGTACTACTTCCGCCAGATGGATCGCTTGACCAAGCATTTTATGTTCATGAAGGAGTGGAAGGTCTCTCAGATTCCATATGATGATGTGGTAATTACTGAGGATGACTATCCCATTCCATGCGGCTGGCTTCAGGTGTACCGGCGGAATTGCGCTGTACAAACCCGTTTCTTTGAAGCACTGTTTGAGCGGGCTGACGGTCCGCGAGGTGAATCTGGGCTTGATTGATCTCTCCATTATCATCGTGACTTACAATCCGGGTGATCTGGTGCTGGACACTCTGCACAGCCTGCCGGCAGGGGCGGCAGGGCTTTCGTATGAGGTGATCGTCGTGGACAATGCCTCGACTGACGGCACTCCGGAGCGGATTGCCCGCGAGTATCCGCAGACGCAAATGATCATCAACCCGGATAACCGAGGTTTTGCCTCTGCTAATAACCAGGGGCTGGAACGGACACGCGGACGATACCTGCTGTTGCTTAATCCCGATGTGATCGTGCAGGCTGGTGCATTGACAAGAATGATCGCTTTTCTGGAATCCAGCCCGGCGGCAGGCGTTGTGGGGCCGCGTACATTCGATGGCCAAGGGCGCGTGGCGCTGACAGCCCGTACTCCCCTGAGCGCAACGGTGGTTCTGTGGCAGTATCTTGGGCTGGATCGTGTGTTCCCGTACTGGGTTTACGGCCATTACCGGCGGGCTTGCGAGCAGGCCGCCCTCCCGTTTGAGACGGGGTGGGTGCAAGGATCATGCCTGATGGCACGGAGGGAGGTGTACGAGCAGATCGGCGGCCTAGACGAGGCCTTCTTCCTCTTTGCTGAGGAAGCCGACTGGTGTGATCGTGCCCGCTCGGCGGGCTGGCAGGTTTGGTATCTGCCGGATGCCTGCATCGTCCATTACGAGTCAACCAGCGCGGCGCGGCATGTGCCGATCAAGATACGCGCCCATCATCTCAGTCCGCTGTATTACTTCAGCAAGAGGGAATGCCGCGGCGCTGTGCTGGCGCTGAAGATTGGCTTCACCATAGAACTGCTGGTCAAGATCATCATCCGCCTGATCCAGCGGCTGTCAGGTCGTGCCGATGTAGCAGTGCATCTCCGCACCTACTGGACTGTTCTGGTTGAGGTGTGGCGCTATCCGTTTGGGCAGGCCGCCCGATAACCCAGCCGAGGGCAACCTGTACCTTGTCCCTGGTAGGGGTGGGTGACAGCGGGGGGGAGTGCCTTGTGAGTGAAATTGGTTTCAGGTACAATTTTCGCACTTTTAGCTCTACAGGCGGCGCTGGGGGAATACTGACCGGCGTCTTTCTTCAATGATGGTTTTCCCGTGGGGTTATGCGGCCCTGTTTTCAGGCGGCACGCCGCCTTGCATCTCTTGGGGATGATGGCATTGTCATAGCGGCGGGGTGGTGGCATTCAGGGGCAAGAATCTCGGGCAGGCTGGGGCTGACCTTGGGAAAGCACACTGATCTTCAAATGGCGCGCTAGGCCGCTGATAGGTGGTGGCATCATGGTGAAATCTGCCTCTGTATCTTCTTCCTCCGCCGGTGAGAAGCACTCCCTGCCTGTGCCGGAAGCCCTGCAACGGCTCGTCCCATTCGTCCCCTTGCTTCTGCTGGCGATAGGGCTGGGTGTCCGGTTGCTGGTTGTCCTGCAACCCATGCGGCTTCAGATTGAGCGGACACTGCCGGACGACGCGTTTTATTACTATACCACTGCTCAGAACATCTTGGCTGGCCGCGGGCCGTCAATGGATGGTCTTAACCCCAGCAATGGCTGGCATCCTTTGTGGATGATCCTGTTGCTCCCTATTTTCGCGGTGCCATTCAGCGATCCGGATATACCTGTGCGGCTTGCCCTCATCCTGAGCGCGGCGCTTGACAGCCTTGTTGCTGTGATAATCTACCGCGCCGCACGCCGCTACATCAGCCAGACGGCGGGGCTGGCGGGCGGATTAGCCTATGCTCTAAACGGCTTGCCGATTTTCCAATCGGTTAATGGGCTGGAGACAGGACTATCGGCCTTCTTGATCGCGGCGGCATGGTTGCTTTCGCTGGCGTTGATCGAGCGTCCTAGCTGGGGACGTGCGGCGGCCTGGGGAGGGGTGTTTGGGTTGTGCTTTCTTGGCCGCACTGACACAGCCCTGATACTGATCTGGCTGGGTCTCTGGGTGCTGTTCAAGTTGCCGCGTGAAGAACGCTGGCGGCGGGCGGCGGCTGGGGTGGTTGTTGCGGCGGTTGTCTGTGCACCGTGGCTGATCTGGAATCAGATAACCTTTGGGTCTGCGCTGACCCAGAGCAGTGCAGTTGCCCTTCCGTGGACGCTCCGGGCGCGTCATCATTTGATGTTCCCCGATGACCCGCTTTGGAAGCTCTCAGTGCGGGCGATCACCTTGCCCGCCGGCTGGCTGAGGGGTGAATATCTGGGCACACCGCCCCTGATCTTCTTGTTGCTGTGGCCGATGGGCGTGTGGGGGCTGATCCTTGCCCGCAAAGGAGAAGGGCGTCCCCTGATGCAAGCCTGCCTGATATTGCTGGCGGGCGGGCTGAGTCTCCTTATCGTTCATGCCGGTATCCGGCTGTATCCGCGCCCATGGTATTTTGTAGTGACGGCTCAAAGCCTTGCGCTGGCACTGGCTCTCTTCTGGGAAGGGGTTCATAGACTGCCGCGTAAACTGGCGCTGTTTACCGGCGCATGGTTTGGCATGCTGTTAACGAGCCTGATGATCTGGCAACAGGGATACCATCCCTGGCAGGTGTTTCATCTTGAGGCGGCTGACTGGATCAAGAGAAATACGCCGCCAGATACCCTGATCGGGGCATGGAATGCGGGCATCATGGGCTACTACAGCGGGCGGCAGGTTGTCAACCTTGATGGAGTGGTGAACCCTGCCGCTTTTGAAGCCATCCAAGCAGGCCGCCTGATGGCTTACATCCGCGAGACAGGGATTGACTATGTCATAGACTCGGATTGGGCGCTCCAAGGGGAATATGGCTTCTTTATGGGAAGCGGGTGGCCGGACGGCCTCCGTGAGATGGCTGTCATCGGCGGCCCTGACCCTACGTGGGGTTACTGGCGTGTGTACCGGGTGGCCGGCAGTGCAGAACGCTAGCCCTCCGTATGATCCTGCTTCGGGGTTACTTTCCGATGGCTTGCGGGGTAGGGGGGATGGCCGGCCAGCCGCCGCCAGAGAAGCCTTGCTACAGTGTAGAGCGCCCGCGTGATTTCCTGCTGTGAAATCTTAGAGCGGCCCCGCTTGCGGTCTTCGAAGATAATGGGGACTTCACCCACTGTGAAGCCTGCCTGCTCGACCATGTAAAGCATCTCTATCAGGAAGGAGTAGCCGTTGCTGAAGATCGAGTCAAGCGGAAGTGCCTCCAGCACTTCACGACGGTAGCAACGGAAACCCGCCGTTGTGTCGCGGGCATGCAGACCCAGCGCCAAGTGGGTAATCCTGTTTGCGCCCCAGCTTAGCAGTCTCCTTTGGAAGGGAAAGTCAGGAGTATCACCGCCCGGCACATAACGGGAACCGATCACGAGGTCATAGCGCTCCCGGCTGGCCTGCACAAGGGCGGGAATGTAACGCGGATGGTGTGAGAAGTCGGCATCCATCGTAACAACACGGACGGCCCCCTGTGCCAGGGCGTGTTTGAAGCCGGCCACATAGGCCGTTCCTAACCCCAGCTTGCCTGTCCGGTGAATGACGGACAAACGCCCTGCTTGCTGGCGGGCCAGCGCATCGGCCAGCTCGCCTGTGCCGTCAGGGGAGGCATCATCCACGACGATCACGCTCAGGTCGAGCGGCAAGGCGAGCAACATCTCGGTCAAGAGCGGGAGGTTCTCTTTCTCGTTGTAGGTTGGTACGATGACAAAAATCTCGGTCACAGGGTACTTTTTGTGTTCGTCGGCTGAGGCTATAGTCCTCGCAGGTTTAGTTTGAGAAGTAAGGGTCAAAGGTCTGGATCACCTCTCGGACAGCCTGTGCCTCGTCAGGGCGTCCCTGCGACTCATACAGGTTGACCAGAGCGATCCATGCCGCCAAATCATACCGGCTCGTGCCCGGTACGTCAAAAAGCGGCAGGAGCATCAGGCTCCCCCGCCGGTTGTAAACAGCTACGTCCCATCCCTGTAACTGGACGATCTGCGGCCCGCCTTGAGCGTAATATTGTGCCGCTATGGCTGTCTCACCTGCTTCCTCCGCCAGCAGGCCCAGAATGTAAAATCCATGCCAGTCACCCAGAAAGATCGCTGTGCGGGCATCCCGCTCAGCGGCGGCCCGAGCACCCTGCGCCAGATATACCTCAGCACGGATCAGGTAACCGCCGGGCAGGGCCGGGTTAGCCTCGACTGCTTGGTTGAGCAGTTCCAGCGCCCCTGTCAGGTCGCCGTCTACCCGCAGTCTGGCTTCGCCCCGGCACAGCAGATGTACTGCCTCAGAGGGCGGCTCCTTTGTACGGCGCGGTGCAGGATCACCGGTAGGCCAACAGGCGGGCGACATGTCCCGGAAGGTTTCTAGTGGAAGGCTTCCGGCTCCATGTGCGCTTCTGAAGGCATCACGGGCAGTCATTCGCAGGGATGTCACCTCCCAGAAGGGCGATGCGATCCAGTCCGGGCGTGTGCTGAGCGCCTCTTGATAGGCGGAGAGGGCAGTTGTTTCATCGCCTAGCTGTTCGGCCAGCAGTCCCGCCCACAGGCGGTAACGTGGTTCGTTCGGCTGGATGAACGCGGCTTGCCGCATCTGAGCAAGCGCCGCAGTCAGATCGCCCGAACGGGCCAGCAGCATGGCATTGTTGGCGCATAGAAGGTCGTAGTTGCCGTCGCGTGCCATGACGGCCTGATAACTCGCAAGCGCCTGCTGGAGGGTATCCCCCGCCGGGTTGGTTGCTGTCAGCATGCCGAGGTAGTAAGCCTCCTGAGCGGCGTAGTAACCCATAGCCGGGTCTATGCGGCGGGCCAGCCTGATCTCAGTAAGTGCATTCTCAAAGTCCTCTTCATCGGCCAAACGTACTGAACGGTCGAAATGGAAATGGGCTGTATCAGAGACGATCCAACCCATTGCCGAGAGGATAAGAGCGGCGAGAAAAAGCACCGGCATAAAGCGGCGTGCCTTTACAGGCTGCTGGGCCTCTGTGGTGGAGTCACTTGCCGGCAATGGCATCATCAGGTAGGCGGTCAGCATCAGGCAGGGCAGGATCAGAGGGGTGGCTGTGAACATGTCCACTAGATTGTGGACGGAGAAGCCCAGCAGGCCGGCTATTGCGCCTGCGACGCGCACCCGTTCCTGCTTGCCGGCGGCTTGCCAGCGGCGGATGGCGGCCCATCCGGTTGCTCCAACCAGATAGAGCAATGCCAGCACACCCGGCAGGCCGGTTTCCGCCCAGCTCTGCAGGATGCGGTTGTGGGCGGTGGTGTGGTGATCAGGGGTGACGGCATGATCGCGGACGGCACGCAGTGCCCGGCCAAAACCATACGGCCCGACGCCTGTTAGGGGGTCGCTCAGGCCGATCTGCCATGCGCTCCGCCACAAGTCAAGGCGTACTTCATCGCCGGCGCGATGGCCTGCAAAGTCTTGCCCCAGCCAGCCAAGGCCAAGCACAGCGGCTACTGCGGCCAGCACAATGGCGGCGGCAATGACCCGCCAGCCGCGCAGGGCAGAGGTGATCTTTGAGCGCCATTCGGGACGGCCTGTTATCAGCAGAGCGGCCAGCGTGGGCAATGAGACGGCCAGCGAGAGCAGTCCCCCGCGTGAAAAGCTCAGCCCTTCGACTACCAGCGCCCCTGCTGTCCAGAGCAACAATCCTGCTCGTGTGTGTGTCGAGCGGGTTGACACTCCCCATGCCAGCCCAAATGGAATCAGGAGTGCCAAATAGGCTGATAACCCGGTTGGGTCGCCGAGAGTAAAGGCAAGCCGGTACATAACCGGCGGAATGGGGTCGCGCAGGCCGCCAATCTGAATCCACCCTTGCTGAAAGGCAGGGAGCAGGGGCAGTCCAAAGTACCATGCCGCCAGCTCAGACACCCCAATCAGGACTACCACTGCCGCTGACAGAAAGAGAGGTTCCAACAGAGCGCGCGGCCCCCAGCTTCGCATTCGATCAACCAGCAGGTAGAACAGAAGGATATGGGTCCCGATCCGCCACAGTGCCTCAACACTCACACGCGGGTCGGCGGCAAAGAGGGCAGCCAGCACATTCACGCTAAAAAAGGCGGCGATTGGCCAATCCAGCGGCGTAGCGGGGAAGGGGCGGCGGCGGATCAGCAGGAAGATCAGCCATGCCGCCAGCAACGCTGTCACAATGAGGTGATGCACGACGCGCGGCCACAGGCGGTGTTCGGTAATAAACGTGCCGCCAATAAAGGTGAAGTAGAGGATCAGCAGGAAAATCAAACGAGCATGTTTCGCCATAGCTGTTCAGCCCCTTGTTTCTCAGGAAGACCCCTGCTGGCCGCTATGTCCCCTGCAGACGTACCACCTTGCCGATTGTCCGTAACAGGATCAGCAGGTCAAGCAGGAGGGAGCTATGCCGGATGTAGTAGAGGTCGTAACGCAGTTTGAACAGCGCGTCTTCCTCAGTACTGCCGTAGCCGTAATTGATCTGTGCCCAGCCGGTCAGACCGGGGCGGACGGCCAGCCTCGCCCGATAGAATGGGATAGTGCGCTGAAGATGTTCAACGAAAAAAGGCCGTTCGGGGCGCGGCCCTACCAGACTCATTTCCCCCCGCAGGACGTTGATCAACTGAGGGACTTCGTCCAGCCGGCTTTTGCGCAGGAGACGGCCTACACGTGTCACGCGCGGATCGCCGCGCACTGCCCACAGCGGCCCGTGTTGAGCCTCAGCATCCGGGATCATGGTGCGTAGTTTGATGACTTTGAAGATGCGGCCAGCCTTCCCAACCCGCTCCTGCTGATAGAAGATCGCCCCCGGCGAGTCGACTGTGATAGCTAGGGCGATGATCGGCAGGAGCAGGCCGAAGACCGTCAGACCCATCAGGCTGAGGGTGATGTCCATCAGCCGCTTAAGGATGGGGTATGGATCAAAGGGAGAGCGTCCCTCAAGCGGCAATACCAAGTTCCAATGTCCACGCACGTATTCGACCGGCACCATGCCGGTTAACTGCTCGTAGAGCAGGGGCATGGGCGTCAGGGGGATGCCCAGCTCGTAGCAGTCCATGATGGCCTGAAACAGCTCCCCATCTATATTGCTGGTGGTGGCCAAAATGATCTCGCCGACATGAAGGGCCTGTGCAATCAGGGCAAGGTCTCCGCCATTACCGATCACCTCAGCCTCAATCACTACATCTTCAGGGTGTAGCGGCTTGGCCTCGTCCACTATGCCGACCACTTCGTAATCGTTGCTGGCGTATTGCTGAATGGCTTCAATGATGGTTCGCGCCGGCCAGCCTACCCCCACGACCAGCACCCGCCGTCGGAGGGGGCGCCAGCCCAGCAGAAAAGGACGTGCCAGCCGCCACAGCGCAATCAAAATGTAGGAGGCAACCGCATAGTAGAGGATAAACAATCGAGGCAAGGCATCGCGCGAGGAGAGGAAGAAGATGACCAGATAGACGGCAAGGAGCTGTAATTCTATTTGTATCAGCCGTGCCTGACTGCGCGCCCAGCGTGCGCTGAGGGCCAGATCATAGAAGTTATTGGCAGATGCCAATATCAGCCATAGCGCGCTCAGTATCACAAACCAGTGCAACTGGGACAGAATGAAGGGCCACCCAAAGGGGCGCTGGCCAACCAAGGACCATATCCGCAGCGCGATCAGCACTGCCGCGTTAACGGCAGCCAGATCACCCAATGCCAGCAGTACCCGGCGCTCAGAGATGGGGAGCTGAATAGGCTGGCTGTGTTCAGTTGGCTTGGGTCTGCCGGTTGTCATGTTCTCCCTCGCGGCGAATCCACCAGTGCCATATCCCTGCGTAGAAGCCGCTCCCCCAGGCAGTGTGCAAGATGAGGAAGATCAGCGGAATGATGGGGAGGTAACGCCAGCCATGCCGCACCGCCTGACGTGCCGCGAACAAGAGTGCAAGCAGTCCGTAGGCCGCCAGCGCTCCTCCATACACATACCGCCACAAGGGGCTGAAGATGGACAGGATCGCCCCGCCGATCAGCCCTGCCACGAACAAGGGAGCAAGCCCATGCCGCAGGCGGAAAGAGGTTGGATGCATCTTGAGCACCCGTGCCTTCCAGAAGCCATACCGGAAGTACTGCCGCCACAACGCACTCAGCGAGCGGCGGGGATAGTAGGTAGCCTGTATGGCAGGTGAATAGTAGACACGTCCCCCGCTTGCCCGTAGCCGGTAATTAAACTCGTAATCCTCATTGATCAGGACGTGCTCGTTAAAGCCTCCCAATGCCAGTACCGTCTTCTTGCTCCACATGCCAAAGGGAACGGTATCCGCCTCACCGGCTGTCCTGCCGCCGCGCCATTGGCCTGTGCCGACCCCAAAACGGGATTCCATAGCGGCGGCAATAGCGCGGGCTAGATAGGTGTCGCCTTCCATTCTCCACCGACCGCCCACGTTCTCGGCGCCGGACTGTTGCCGGACTATCACACACTGACGCAGATAGTCCGGTGCCGGCAGGGTATGGGCATCCATACGGGCCACCAGATCGCAGCGTGCCTCACGGAACCCGATGTTGAGCGCCGCCGGTATCACGCGGCGGGGATTATCTACCAGACGCACGCGCGGGTCGCCAGCCGCGATCCGGCTGATGATCTGGCGTGTGCCATCCTCGCTCATCCCGTCTATACAGATGATCTCGAACGGGCCGGGATAGTCCTGTGCCAACAGTGCACTCAGGCATCGCTCGATAAAGAGAGCCTCGTTATATACCGGCACAATCACCGAGACAGGAGGCCAGTTGGAGCTGTCGGTGTGTTCCATAAGCATCCTGTAGTCAGACGGCTGTTATGGACAGGCGCTGTGCCATCACCCGCCGATAGATCTCAAGGGTCAGCACGGCTGAGCGCCGCCAGCTAAAGCGGGTCTCTGCCAGCTTGCGCGAGTGTGCCCCGAAACGGGCGCACAGCTCTGGATTGGCCAGCAGGGAATCGAGTGCCTTGGCCAGTGCCGCTGGATCAGAGGGAGGGACAACCAGCCCATTATGTCCTTCTTCGACAGTTTCAGGCAACCCCCCTACGCGCGTAACAACTACCGGCAGGCCGAAGCGATAGGCTGTCAGGAGCACGCCGCTCTGGCTGGCCTCCCGATAAGGCAGGCAGACTACATCAGAGGCGGCAAAATAGTAGGGCACTTCCTGTGTTGGGATGAAGCGCAAGCGCAAGGTGGCCGCCTCGTGCAGACCATGTTCAGACAGCGCCGCCAGATATGGCTCGGTTGAGCCTTCCGGTTGTCCGGCCACCAGCAGGTGCACAAGGGGATGTCTGGGCCGCACTTGAGCCAATGCCTCGATCAGGTCGAGCAGACCCTTGTAGGGCTTGATCAGTCCAAAGAACAGGATCACCTCTGCCTGAGGGTCAATACACAGCCGGGCGCGGGCTTCATGTCGGGAGGGGACGGGTTGCTCTGTAAACAGGGGGCCGTGCGGCACAACGCTTACCCGTGCCGGATCAACTCCAGCGTGTGCAGTCAGAGTCCGGCGGTTTTCTTCGGCGTGCACAATCAGATGATCCGCCACATTGTACAATGGACGCATATCAGCTAAGCGTGACATGGCGGCGGCGCGGGGCAGTGTGTCGTGAACGGTCAGCACACAGGGGACTCTGGCGGCCATCCGTTTAAAGACGGCCTGGTCAAGAAGCGGCAGCCATGTCCATTGAATGTGTAGTATGTCCGGCGGCTGGCGGTTGAACTCAGACCACAGGCGGCTTAGATCAAATGGATAGATACTCAGGCGGGTCAGCCGTCTAAGCAGGCTGTTTCGCCCCAGCCTCTCTGCCTGCCGCTCCATTCCCCGAAAAAAGAAGGCTTCAGCGTATTGGCCGGCCAGCGGCACATGCTCTTCATACAAATAGCGTGAGGTCAGTAAGCGTGCCTCGGCCCCCGCTGACTGTAGGGCCGCCGTCAAGCTGATGTCGTAGTAGGGGGTCATTGCCGCTGGGTCCACCAGCCAGACTCTCATGGAGTGCCTCAGCTTCATCCTGCCTGCTTGTGCTCTCTAAGCCTGTCACCAGTATAGGCAGAGCGCACTTTCGCTACAATCGGGTTGATCCCTTATTTGGGGGTGGTTATCCGTCGTACTATAATAGCGGCATGTCTGAACGAGCGATGACACAATCTTCCTCTCGCCTGTTCTCTGCTTCCTACCTTGCGGCCTGTGTACGTACTCACTGGGGGCTGTGGCTGGCTCTCAGTCTAGGGCTGGGGTTGAAGGCCGCTCTGCTTGCTACTCACAGCGTCACCTTCAATGGAGATGAAGCTGTTCTGGCGCTGATGGCTCGGCATATCCTGCAGGGTGAGCGCCCGATCTTCTTTTATGGTCAGTCTTACATGGGGGCGCTGGATGCCTACTTGATCGCCCTCTCGTTTCTGATCTGGGGGCAGTCGGTGTTGGCCGTCCGGCTGGTGCAGATCGCCCTGTACAGCGGTGTACTGGTCACGACCTATGTACTGGCTTACCGCCTCAGCAAAGATCGTTTTGCCGCAACGGCGGCGGCGCTGTTGATCGCTGTGCCGACTGTCCTGTTCAGCACTTACACGACGGCTACACTGGGCGACTATGTTGAAACTCTGTTGCTCGACAACTTGATTCTGTTGATCGTGTGGGGCATCTTAAGCGGCGAAAGGCGTGCAGGCGGGTGGTGGCTGTCAGCCGGTCTGCTGGCCGGCTTGGGCTGGTGGAGCATGTCCTTGATC
>Ga0209101_1000904_pt1 | contig 23677 bp, 19 predicted proteins | sample ConPoolayeCmetaG_FD_185481 | JGI IMG/M metagenome (GOLD analysis project Ga0209101, IMG submission 185481) | Hot spring microbial mat communities from California, USA to study Microbial Dark Matter (Phase II) - Cone Pool mat layer C metaG... ...
TGTCGGTGGTGGGGCGGGGAGCGACGGTGCCGGCGGCGCGCGCCCAAGCGTACGCCGCCGTCGAGCGGATTCACTTTGCGGGGATGCAATTTCGGCGCGACATTGGCAGGGGGATCGAGTGAACGCCACGGTCGCGACCGTGCGGGGCTCGGTCAACCACGCGGGGACGGTTCGCCGCGTGGGCGCCCAGCGGGATGCGGTGGGGGTGCGCCGGGAGGCACTCGTGGCCCTCCCCCGCCCCACGCCGAAACGAGTTCGCCAGCTGGTGACCGCCGCAGAAACTGGCGGCGCGCCAGCGTTCGGGGGTGGTCCGAACATGGCGGCGCAAATCTTGGCCCAAGAGGATGAAGCGCGGCGGGATGCGCTGCGGACCAAGCGGGAAGAAAACGCTGTGGCGGCCGCGGCGGCGGACACCGAGCTAGGCGCGCGCAAGGGGGGGGCGTGAACTGCGCGGCGTGCCCTGTCGCAAAGCCCGTTCCCGGCCTGGTGCGGCTCTCGTTCAACGACGATCTGCCTGATGTGGTGTGCCGCCTCGCCGAGGGTGTGGAGCTGGTTGCGGGCCGGCGCTACGTGGTTGAGACCGCGGACGGGGAGCGGCTCGGGCGACTCCGCCAGTTCCGCTTGCCGGTGGTCAAGGGTCCTGCCGGCGCGGTCGCCGGGACAGTGGTGCGCAGTGCCACGCCGGCCGATGAGGACCGCAACCGCGAGCTGGAAGCGATGGCCGCGGATGCCCTTCGCTACTGCCGCGAGTGGGCCCGGCGGGAGAAGGTGGATCTGCGCCCGGTCTGGGCCTTCGCTCCCCTGGACCGCAACACCCTGCTCATCAGCTTCTCGGCGGAGCAGCGCATCGACTTCCGCGCCTTGCTGCGGGATTTGGGCCGCCGCAGTCGGCGGCGGGTGGAGCTGCGCCAGATCGGCGTGCGCGACCAGGCCAAGGCCAACGGCGGCTGGGGCCCGTGCGGGCGCATCCTGTGCTGTTCCACGTTTATGGAGCGTTTCAACTCGGTCACTATCCGCATGGCCAAGGCGCAGAACCTGTCGCTCAACCCCTCCCGCATCTCGGGGATGTGCGGCCGCTTGATGTGCTGCCTCGCCCACGAAGCTCCGGCGGCCGCCGGGCGGGGACGGGGACGGGGGTGATAAACACTTCGCCTCCCTCCCGCGTAGCAAGATCGGTGAAAAGGTGGTAGACTCATGACGCCAACCGATGGTGCGGTGATGAACGACTCAGAAACTCGCAAGGGCGACAGCCCCAGCAGCCGTCGCCTCATCCGTCCCTCCATTGCCGAGGTGGCGGAGAGGACACCGTTTCGGCCCGGGGTGCACCGCAAGCAGGCCCCGCCGGAGCAAACCAACGCCGAAAACTACTACTTTATCAAGCAGATGCAGAACAAGACGGCGATGGTGGTGGTGCTTGACGACGGGGCCGAGCTGCACGGCTGGATCGAATGGTACGACAAAGATTGCATCAAGCTAAACCGCACTGACGGCCCCAACCTGCTTATCTACAAGCACTGCATCCGGTACATGTTCAAGGAAGAGGAGCTGCGCCAGCGCCGCCGCCGACCGCGGGAGTAAGGCTCCGGTCGGTTGCCAGCAGCGTTTCGACAAGCTCTTGTGGGGTCAGCAGGCGTCGCTGCCCAAACTGGTCGGGCGCGGCGGTGGAGAGGAGGTGCAGCGCGCGGCGCACGATGTAGGCGAAGTTGTCGCGGGCGTGCATGGCGGCGGTGGAACGGTGCATCGCCGTGAGGATCTCCAACTGCTCGGCGAGGGCGCGGTGCGGGTCAACGGAGAGCAGGAAATCCTTCAGGGGTGCCTGCGCCGGTTTGGCCTTCGCCCGGGGGGCCAGGCCCAGGGAGATCTCCAGCTCGTCCAGCTGGGCGGTAATGGGGTCGCGCTCGGGCTCTCCCGCCGCTTCTCGGCCGGCTTGGAGCACGAGGGGGATGCGTTCGCAGTTGGCGCGATGCACGTCGGGCGAGGCCACCACCCAGCCGAGGTTATACGTCTTGATGTGGGCCGATATGTCGCGCTGGAGACAGGTCAGGAATGGGGCGACGGCGCCCTCGAACGACTCTTTGACACCGTCGAAGAGGTTAAGAACGAAGTAGACGGTGAAAGAGTCGACGATTTCGGCGAGGGTGCGCAGCAGCGGCGTGTCCCCAAACGCGTGGGCGAGGTCAACGAGGAACGCATCCAGGTTGGTGATCGACTCGTCGTAGGTATCCTCCACGCGGTCGAGCAGGGCATTGATGGTTGCCAGCTGAGGGCCGGTGGCCCCGCTGCGGCCGAGCACTCCGTCGGGTGCGAACACCAGTCGCAACTTGCGAAACAGCAGAGCCTTGACGATGTCCGCGGCGGCCAGGGTGGCGGAAGGGGGGTTAGGGGTGAAGACGAGGATGCCGGAGTTGGAGTGCGGCATGAAGTCCAGGACGTTGGCATCGAGACCGGCGCGCAAGTCCAAGACCACATAAGTGGCCGGCAGCGCGTTGATGGCGCTAATCAGGTGGGCACGGTGGGCCTCGTCCAGGTTGGTGAACTCCTCCATGGCGTGGCGGGGCGCGGCGACGAAGGCGAACCCCTTGAACAGCCCGTGAGGGTCGAGCCGGTGGGGCAGGGTGGTGAGGCAGCGGGAGAGCGGCTCGCCGCGGCGGAAAAAGTGGTAGAGGTCGCGCTCCACGGGGGCGTCAATGGTGTTGCGGATAGAAGAGGTGCCGGGGTCGAGATCCACCAGGACGGTGGGCGCCACGCGAGAGAGGGCGAGGGCGAAGTTGGTGGCGAAGGTGCTTTTGCCGACGCCGCCCTTGCCCGAGGCGACCGGGAGAACACGCCGAACCGTCATGGCGACGCCTCGGCGAGAAGCGCTTCCACCCGCGCACACACCACGTCGAGGGCCACGAGGTTGAAGCCCCCCTCGGGGATGATGAGGTCGGCCCAGCGCTTGGACGGCTCCACGAACTCCATGTGCATCGGTCGCACCGTGGAGAGGTACTGCCCAATGACGCTGTCCACGGTGCGGCCGCGCTCGGCAATATCCCGGCGTAGGCGGCGAATGAACCGCAAGTCGGCGTCGGTGTCGACGAAGATCTTGATGTCGAGCAGTTCCCGCAGCTTCGGCTCGGCGAGGATGAGGATGCCCTCCAGGAGGATGACCCCGCGCGGCTCTACGCGCCGGGTTTCCAGCCGGCGAACGTGGCGCGTGAAGTCGTACAGTGGCACCTCCACCGGCTGCCCGGCCTTCAGCTGCGCGAGGTGGGTGGCCAGCAGGTCACTTTCCAGGGCGTTCGGGTGGTCGAAGTTGTGGGCCAGCAGCTCAGCGGGATCGCAGGAGGAGAGGTCTCGATAGTACGCATCGTGCTGGAGGTGGGCGATGCGATGGGCGCCGATGCGTTGGACGATGACTTCGGCCACGGTCGTCTTTCCCGACCCGGTGCCGCCCGCCACGCCGATGCACACACTCGGCCGCATGTCACATCCCCTCGCCCGGCGTTTCGAGCCGAGATAAAAACCGCTCGCTCGTGCCACACCCCGTCCCGCCACGACGGGCATGGGACACCCCAGCGATCATCGCCGGGATGATAGCAGCCCGCGAGGCAAAGAGCGATGAACCCCGCGCGGCACTCACCCTTCTCTGGTGGGGGTGACGACGCTGGCAGGGTCGCCGGAGAGGTAGCGCCCGGCGCCGAGGTACAACAGCGGCGCGACGCGCTCGGGGCGCAGCACCCCCGCCTCGTCAAAGGCGTCCGGTCGATGGCGGATGGAGTGGACTTCGCCGGCAAACAGCGTCTGGTCCCCGAGTTGGTGACGGGCCACCAGCAGGCACTCGGCCGAGGCGTAGGCGCGAGCAAGCGTAGGCGTGCGTAGTGCATCCGGAGGGTCCAGCTCGAGCCCCAGCGCCTTGACCTTGTCGGTGGTCCGACCCGACAGCTTGCCCATGGCGGCGACAGTGTCGGCATCGCCGTGGGCCATGAAGTTGATGGTGAATTCGCCGGCTTTAAGCACCAGTTTGTGGGTGTAGGTGCGTGGGGACAGGCAAACCCCGTACAGCGGCGGCGCCGAGGATAAGGGCGTGGCCCACGCCACCGGAGCGAAGTTGCACGATTCCTTTTCCTCATCGAGAACGCCGACGATGCAGACCAGGCGAGGGTAGTAAAAGTACGTGGATCCGGGTACCGTGGTGACTCTCTCCATGGGGCCTCCGCGCGGGCAGAATCATACCCTTTTTGCCCCGCCGCCGATGGCCCGCCCAGCGTCGGCTTGACCCCCGTCAAGGCGCCCTTCGGGCAGCCGCAGTACGGTGGCAGCGGAGGAGAAATGGCGTCAGCTCCCCCGGCGGGGTTTATCAAGCAGAGACGGTGGATACAGTGGGTGTTTCTGGTCCTGGTGCTGCTCATCGGGGCGCAGTTCGCCGCCTGGGCGTTCGCCCACCTGGCGGGCCGGCCCCCCGCGGTGCCCCGTCCGCCTGGGGTGGAGGGATTCTTGCCCATCTCGGCGTTGATGTCGCTGCGCCTGTGGGTGGCGGGCGGCGGCATCCATCCGGTGCACCCCGCTGGGCTGGCGATCCTCCTGGCTGTGCTGGCGATGAGTGCGTTGGTCGCCAAGTCATTTTGCTCCCACCTGTGCCCGGTGGGAGCCGTGTCGGAGGGGCTGGGCAGGCTGGGTGACCGGCTGTTGGGCGCCACCTGGCGCCTGCCGGGTTGGCTCGACGTCCCGCTGCGCTTTTTGAAGTATCTGCTGTTGGCGTTTTTCTTGTGGGCCGTGTGGGTGTCCATGGACCTGGCTGCGGTGCGCGCGTTTCTCGACAGCCCGTACAACAAGGTGGCCGACGTGAAGATGCTGCTGTTCTTCGCCTCGCCTGCGCGGCTCACCGTGGCGGTACTGGGAGTTCTGGTGGTGGGTTCGGTGTTGGTGCGGGATCCCTGGTGCCGCTACCTGTGCCCGTACGGGGCGCTCCTGGGTCTGCTGGGGGTCCTGGCGCCGCTCAAAGTGACCCGGGATCCCGCCCGGTGCACCCAGTGCCGCGCCTGCACGCGGGTCTGCCCCGCGCGCTTGCCGGTGCATCGGCTGCCACGGGTGGCGTCGGTGGAGTGCAGCTCGTGTCAGGACTGCGTCGCCGCTTGCCCCGTCCGCGGATGCCTGGCGATGCGCCTGCCACGCTTCGCCTCGGGTGTTCGCCTGGCTCCGCGCCACGCCGTGGCGCTGGCGGTGGCCGTCTTTGTGGTGATCCTCGCCGCGTTTCGCATCGCCGGCTACTGGCGCGGCAGCGTCAGCGAGGCGGAGTTTGCCGCTCGCCTGGCCGACATCCACTCCCCCCTTTACACCCACACCGGTGGGCTAGCGGCCCAGCAACCCGACGCGTTGACCACCGGCCCGGTGCCCGCCCATCGCGCCGGCGATCGGTTTTGACCCCCTCCTTCGGTTGGGGGCTAGCGCTACCGTGGGCGTCGGTGAGGCCAACCTGGGTCGAGGCGCGGGGTGCCGGTACGTCCCCAATGTGGGGGGAGACCTGGCAGAATGGCGGGGTGGAACGGAGTGAGCTCGTCAAGGCACTGCGGCGCCTGCCGCTGTTCGCGACGGTGCCGGCGGCGGTCCTGGAGGGGGAGCTGGTGCCCTTGGTGCATCTGCGCACGGTGACTCCCGGCACGCTGCTGTTCAGCGAGGGGGAACCGGCGCGGACCCTCCCCCTGCTGCTCTCCGGCCAGGTCAAACTGGCGCGCCTGGCCGCCGACGGGCGGGAACAGGTACTGCACTTGGTGCGGGCGCCGGCGTCGTTCGCCGAGGCGGCGGTATTTGGGCCGGGGGTGTTTCCCGCCACCGCCGAAGTCATCAAAAGGGGCGAGCTGGCCGAAATTGGCCGTACTGAACTGCTCGCCCTCCTCCACCGCCGCCCGGAGGTGACGCTGGCCATGCTTGCCTCCATGTCGGTGTGGTTGCGCCGACTCGTGGACCTGGTGGAGGGGTTGTCGCTGCGCACCGTGGAGGAGCGGGTGGCGGGGTATCTGGTGTCGGCGGCGGCGCGGGGAGGCGTGGCGCTGGAGTCGGGGGTGCACCTGCGTCTGGAAGACTCCAAGCGCCTCATTGCGGCCGCCTGCGGCACCGCTCCCGAGGTGCTGTCGCGCACCTTTCGCAAGTTCGCGACGCGGAACCTGCTGCGCGTGGAGGGGACAGTGGTGAGGATTCTGGACGCCCCCGCCCTGCTGCGGCTGGCGCGCGGCGAGAGGACGTAACGCCGCCGCGCGCACCGGCGGGGAGCGAATGGGCACGTGTATCCTGGCAAGGATGAGAGTCCTCTTCGTGGGAGACGTGGTCGGCAAGGTAGGCCGCCGAGTGTTGAAGGATCAGCTCCGCCGGGTGCAGAGTGAGGTGGGGGCGGAGTTCACCGTGGTCAACGTGGAAAACGCTGCCGGCGGCTTTGGCCTCACCGGCGCGGTGTGGGACGAGCTGCGGCGGCTGCCGGTGGACGTGTTCACCTCGGGCAACCACATCTGGGACAAAAAAGAAACCGTGGCGCTGCTGGACGCCGAACCGCGGCTCCTGCGCCCGGCCAACTACCCGGCCGGCAACCCGGGGCGGGGGTGGTGCGTGGTACCCTCGGGGAGCGGGTTGCCGGTGGCGGTGATCAATCTGCAGGGGCAGGTCTTCATGACCGCCATCGACAGCCCCTTCAAGGTGGCCGATTCCATCCTGGAGGAGATCGGCGAGCAAACGCGGGTGATTATCGTCGATATGCACGGCGAGGCGACCTCGGAGAAGCAGGCCATCGCCTGGTACCTGGACGGCCGGGTCAGCCTGGTGGCCGGGACCCACACCCACGTGCCCACCGCCGACGAGCGCATCCTCCCCAGGGGCAGCGCCGCCATCACCGACTGCGGCATGACCGGTCCGTACGGCGGGGTGATCGGCTTCGCCCCGGGGCCCGTGCTGGAGCGCTTTCTCTTCGCCACACCGCGAGCCCTGGAGCCGGCCCGCGGCGGAGGGGCTCTGTGCGGGGTGGTGGTGGACGTGGACGAGGCGACGGGGGGGGCGCGGAGTATCCAGCGGGTGCGCCGCGAGGAACGCGTCGAGGCGTAGGAATCCAGTTCACATGCTACCGGTTGCGCTGCAATCGAGAGGGGTGAAACCGGGGGTGCGAAGGGTGCGTAGACCCATGGGGTGAAAGGAGTGTCCATGCCCAACACGACGAGACGAGGGTCCACCGCCGCGGTGTGGCTCACCGCGGCCTGTTTGGCGTTGGTCGCCGGGCTGGCCGTGCCCGCGGCGCTTGAGGCGCAGACCAAGCTGCTGCGCTTTCCGGATATCCACGGCGACAAGGTGGTCTTTACCTACGGCGGCGACCTGTGGACGGCGCCCGCCGCGGGCGGCACGGCGGTACGGCTCACCGCTCATCCGGGGCAAGAGCTATTCGCCAAGTTCTCCCCCGACGGGCGCTTTATCGCCTTCACCGGGCAGTACGACGGCGACGAGCAGGTGTACGTGATGCCGGCCGGGGGCGGGGAGCCGAAGCAACTGACCTACTACCCGGCACGGGGGCCGCTGCCGCCGCGCTGGGGGTACGACAACCAGGTTTACGGGTGGACCCCCGACGGTACCAGGGTGCTGTTCCGCTCGCTGCGGGATGCCGACGGTGGGCGGGTGGAGACGGCACTGTACACCGTGTCAGTGGACGGGGGGCTGCCCGTCAAGCTGCCCATGCCCACCTCGGGGGCCGGAGACTTCTCTCCGGACGGACGCAAGATGATCTACTCACCACTGTTCCGTGATTTTCGCACCTGGAAACGCTACGAAGGTGGCTGGGCGCAAAACCTCTACATTTACGACCTGGCGTCCAATCAGGTCAAGCCCGTGGCCCACTCCAAGCGCACCGAGCGTGACCCCATGTGGATCGGCGACGCGATTTACTTTGTTTCCGATCGCGACGGCACTCTCAACCTTTACCGCTGGGACATTGCCACCGAGACGACGACGCAACTTACCCACTCCACCACCTGGGACGTGCGCTGGGCCTCTTCGGATAACACCAGCCGAATTGTCTACGAGCTGGGTGGCGAACTGGCGGTGTACGACGTGGCGGCCGGGAGGGAGACGAGGCTGGCGATCACCGTGCCGGACGACGGTTTGAACCGCCGGCCGGGGCGGTATTCTGCGTCCAAGTTCATCGACGGGTTTGAGCTCTCTCCCAAGGGGGAGCGCGCCGTCTTCTCGGCGCGCGGGGACGTGTTTTCGGTCCCCGTGGAAAAGGGGCCGACCCGCAATCTCACCAACTCCTCCACCGCCTACGATCGCGACGGGGTGTGGTCACCGGACGGCAGGTCTATCGCGTTCATCTCCGACCTGAGCGGCGAGGACCAAGTCTATCTGGTACCCCAGGACGGTTCTGGCAAGCCGGTGGCGCTCACCACGGATAACGTTGGCCAGCTGGACGGCCTGCGCTGGTCGCCCGACGGGGCGCGGCTGGCGGTGGGCAACCACGAAGGCAAGGTACTGGTAGTGTCGGTGGCCGACAAGAAGCTCATTGAGGTGGCCGACGACCCCTTCGGGCGGGTGTTCGACTACGCCTGGTCGCCGGACGGTGGGTGGCTGGCGTTTTCCCTTGCCGGCCACAACGGCCAGCGCTCGCTCTACCTCTGGCGGGTCGCCGACGCCTCCTTGCACCGCGTGAGCGACGGCACATTCAACACCTTTTCACCGGCGTTCGACCCCGCCGGCGAGTACCTGTTCTACCTTTCAGACCGCGAGTTTGCGCCGCAGATCTCCTCCGTGGAGTGGAACTTCGCCGGCAATCGCAGCACCGGCATCTTCGCCCTGGCCCTGCGGCGGGACGTCAAGAACCCCTTCGCCCCCGAATCGGACGAGGTGACGATCGACGAGAAGAAGGACGAAAGCAAGGGGGATGGCGGCAAGGGTAAACGCGACAAGGGTGACAAGGGCAAGGACAGTGCCGCCAAGAAAGAGGAGGGTGCGCCCGAAGTCAAACCGGTACGGATCGATCTCGAGGGGTTGGCCGGGCGCGCGGTGGCCGTGCCTGTGGAGGCAGCCAACATTCGCGGCCTGGTGGCGGTCAAGGGACACCTGCTCTTTTCCACCACCGGCGCACCGTTCTACGGGCGCGACTCCTACGAGAAGACGAAGTTGCACATCTTCGACCTCAAGGAGCGCAAAGCCTACGAGCTGGTGGACGACATCCAGGGTTGGGCGGTGTCGGGGGACGGCAGCAAGGTGCTGGTCCGCCAGGGCCGCTCGTACAAGCTGTACGACGCCAAGCCCAAAGCCAAGGACCCCAAGACCGTATCCACCGAGAACATGTACGTGGACCGTGTGCCCGCCCAGGAGTGGGCAACAATCTTCGCGCAGGTCTGGCGCAAGTACCGGGATTTCTTCTACGTCAAGAATATGCACGGCTACGACTGGAAGGCCATTGGCGAACAGTACCGCACTCTCCTCCCCCACGTGGCGCACCGCTCCGACCTCAACTACGTGCTGGGTGAGATGGTGGCTGAACTCAATGTGGGCCACGCCTACATCCAAGGTGGTGACTTCGAGTTGCCCGAGCGCCCGGTGGTCGGCCTGCCCGGCGCCCGCTTTGCCCTGGATGAAAAGTCAGGCCGCTACCGCATCGCCAAGATCTTCGCCGGCCACAACGAGGAAGCCAAGTACCGCTCGCCACTCACCGAAGTGGGCGTGGACGCCCGGGTGGGTGACTATGTGCTGGCCATTGACGGCCTGGAGCTTGCCGGTAGCGACAACCCCTACCGTCTGTTGCAGCACAAGAAGGACCCGGTGACCCTCACCCTCAACGATAAGCCCAGTTTCGTCGGGGCACGGAAGGTCACCTACAAGCCCATTGCCGATGAAGCGGCGCTGCTCTACCTGGATTGGACCCAGGGTAACCGGGAGAAGGTCGCCAAGGCCAGTGGCGGGCGCGTGGGGTACATCCACATTCCTGACATGGGGGCGGCCGGCGCCTATGAGTTTATCAAGTGGTATTACCCCCAGATCCGCAAGGAGGGGCTGATCGTCGACGTGCGCTCCAACGGCGGTGGCAACATCTCCCAGTGGATCATCGAGCGGCTGGACTCCAAGCTCTTGGGGACCCGTTTCGGGCACTTCAACGACCTCCCCAACACCTACCCCAATCAAGTTTTCCACGGTCACATGGCGTGTCTCATCAACGCCACCTCGGCCTCGGACGGCGACATCTTTCCAGCGCGTTTCCGCAAGGCGGGCCTGGGGCCGCTGATTGGTAAGCGCACCTGGGGAGGGGTGGTGGGCATCACCGGCCTCGGCGGGCTGCTGGACGGGGGTGTCGCCTTCGTGCCCGTGCAGGGGACCAACGACACCGACGGCAGCTGGATTATCGAAGGGTACGGCGTGGACCCGGACATCGAGGTGACCAACGATCCGCAGGCGGTGATCGACGGCCGCGATCCCCAGCTGGAGCGTGCCATCGCCGAAGTACTGGCGGCGATGGAACGAGAGCCGCGAAAGCTGCCGTCACGTCCGGCGGATCCCGTCAAGACGAAATAGTGTGGCGGGCGGGGGCGGGTTCATTGACCGCCCCCGCCCCGCCGTTGAACCGCCACGACCGGGGCTTGCACCCCGTCGTACACTGGTGCGGGGATCGGAATGGAAAGCCTCTCGGTGGTGCTGGCTGGGGCCGTGGCTCTGGCAGCCGAGGCGGTGCTGCTGGCCGCAGTGTTGACCGCCTGCCACCGAACGTACCGCCACGAATACTTGCGGATCTGGGCGTGGAGCTGGCGGGCCCTGGCGGTGGGGAATCTGGCCGCTGCCGCCTCCTTGCTTCTGCTGGGAACGCTGCCCCCGTCACATCCCGGCCGCCTCCTGCTCACCGCCGTGAGTCTGGTGGCTGCCTATTGGCATGCCCTGTGGCTCCTGCTCGGCACCTGGGAGGTGTCGGGCCGGACTCCGGTGAGCGCGCCGGCGCAGCGACGGGCGCTGCTGGGGTTGGCGGGGGCGGCGGTGGTTTCGACGTTGCTCTTCGCTTTCGACCCGGCGGCGGTGACCGCGCGGTATCTCCTGCGCGTGGGCGTGAAGGCGCTGGTGGTAGGCTGCGCGTTCGTCGCCGCGGGCGTGTGGCTGCTGCGCAGCCGTCGGGGAGGGCGAGCGCTGGGGCGCCCCATGGTGGGGTGGGGGTTTGTGGCCTTTGGTCTGCAGCAGCTGCAGTACGTGGCTCTCGGGGTGACGGCGGCGGAGCCAGAGGTGGCGCGCCGTTGGGCCGCCTCGCTCACCTTCGTGGATCTGGTGATTCCCTTGGTCATCGGCATCGGAGGGGTGATCTGGCTGTTGGAGGAGGAGCATGACCGCGTCTTGAAGGCGACGCGAGCGTTGGAGCATCTCGCACTTCACGACTCCCTGACCGACTTGCCCAACCGGACGCTCCTGCAGGATCGTCTCACCCTCGCCTTGGGGGCGGCGACCCGCGGCGAGGACACGACGGTGGTGGCGGCCATTCAGCTCGATGGCCTGCGCGAGGTGAATAACACCTACGGTTCCAGGTATGGCGACGAGCTGTTGCGCAAAGTAGCCCTTCGGCTGGCGGCCCGAATTCGGCCGGGGGACACTTTAGCCCACTTGGGTGGGGGCGAGTTTTGCGCGGTGCTCACCGGCTTGTCCCAGGACCAGGCGGTGACGGCGGTGGAGCGCCTTCTAGCGGGTCTGGCGCGACCGCTGCCGGTGTTCGAGCTGGAGCTGGAGGCCCACGCTTCGGTGGGCGTGGCGCTTCACCCGGTGCACGGCGCCACCGCCGCCGAACTGCTCTCCAACGCCTCCCGCGCCCTCGCCGCCGCCACGGCTGACCGGCGGTCGCACCTGGTCGTGTTCGACCCGGTGCGGGATGCCCAACGATCGGAGCGGGTGCGGATCGAGGCGGCCCTGCCCCGGGCCCTGGCAGCGGGCGAGCTGATCCTGCGCTACCAGCCCATTGTGCGGGTGGTCTCCGGTGAGGTGGCCGCCTTCGAGGCGCTGGTGCGCTGGTCCCACCCCGAGGCCGGCGAGCTGCTGCCAGGTGCCTTCTTGCCGGCCGTGGAGGCCTCAGGCCTCGACCTAGAGGTCACCGAATGGGTGCTGCGCACGGCCGTCACCGAGTTCGCCTGGCTGCACCGCGACGGCTTCGACCACCTGGAGCTGGCGGTCAATTTGTCGCCGCGCGTGTTTCAGCACCCGGCGTTCGTGACGCTGGCCGCCGCAGTGCTGGCCGAGAACAGTTTTGACCCGGCGATGCTGCACCTGGAGATCACGGAGACCGCCGCCATGCACGACGCCGATGCGGCGCTGGCAGCGTTCCGTGAACTCAAGCGCCTGGGGGTGCGCATCGCCCTGGACGACTTCGGAACCGGCTATTCGTCCCTCTCCTACCTGCGTTTCTTTCCGGTGGACGTACTCAAGATCGACCAGTCGTTCGTCAGGCGGCTGCGCTTGGGATCGGGGGACTCGGCGGTGGTCGAGTCGATCATCTCCCTGGCGCGCACCCTGCGCCTGGGCGTGACCGCCGAGGGGGTGGAGCGCGACGAGCAGGCGCGCTGGCTCGCCGACCATGGGTGCGACTTCATGCAGGGCCACCTGGTCAGCCCCCCGCTCACCCTCGACCAGTGCCGGTCTTTTCTCCGACGCCCGGGGGTGAGCTCCCGCTGGCTCGCCCGCCCTTCCGCTGTGGACACCCCCGGCGGCCCGGTCCACTGAGCGTCCTCGCCAGCGGACGGGTTGGCCGCGCCCCCTCTTTCGGTCGCGCTCTGGCTTGGCACAACCCTTGCCGTGTCCTCCATCCAGAACGAGCGAACGCGCCCGGCGAGGGCGCGGCAGAAGGAGGCCGAGATGCAACGCAAACCCCTCACCGAGCTTCCCGGCGCCCCGAGTCGGCTCCTCGACCTCGAGGAGGAGGAGGCGCGGCACCGCCGTCTCCTGCGCCTCGGCCTGGCGGTGGCGCTGGGGTTCCACTTGGCTCTCCTCCTCGTTCCCATGCCCACGGCGAGCGTCGCGGTGGCGCAAGAGGAGACCACGCCGGTGGTGCACCTGGTGCCGCTGCCCCACTACTCCCCGCCACCACCTCCGAGCTCGGCAGAAACGCTCCAGCCCCAGATTCAGATCCCCGTCCCCGAGCTGCACCTGCCCCAGTCGATGCACGAGCAGGCACGGAGTGACGCTCCGCCGGCCACCGAGCCGCACACCATCGGGGATTTGCCTTCATTCCCTTCGCCCGAGCTCATACCCGAGCCCATGCCCGAGCCCGAGGGTCCCATCTACGTGGGCGGCGCCGTGGCCCCACCGGCGCGGCTGGTCTACGTGGAACCGATCTACCCCCCCGCGGCGCTGAAGGCACGCCTCACCGGCCCCGTCGTTCTCCAGGTACTGCTTGGCAAGGACGGCGCGGTGCGCGAGGTGACGGTGCTGCGGCCGGGGAGCCTGGGGATGACCGAGTCGGCGGTGGCGGCGGTGCGCCAGTGGCGATACGAGCCGGCACTTCTCAACGGGCGCCCAGTGGAGGCGCTGATGACTGTTACCGTGACCTTCGCCCTGCGCTGATCCCCAGCGCTGGTGCGCCGGCAAGTCGGGCGCGGTATCGTGGGGGCCGTGCGCGAGGAGACCAGTGGCAAGACCGAAACCAAGGCAAGCAGCGATCTCCCCCGGGAGATGAAGATTGCAGGCGAGCGGCTGTACACGGGGCGGGTCTTGAGCCTCGAGGTGGACCGGGTGAGGCTCGCCGGTGGTGCAGAGGCGGTGCGCGAGGTGGTGCGCCACCCCGGCGCCGCCGTGGTGGTGCCGATGTTGGACGATGGCCGGGTGGTGCTGGTGCGCCAGTTCCGCTACGCCGCCGGCGAAACTCTGCTGGAACTGCCGGCCGGCAAGCGCGACGGTAACGAAGACCCCGCCGCCTGCGCGGCGCGCGAGCTGGCCGAAGAGACCGGTTTTGCTGCCGCCCGCCTTGAGTACCTGGCGGGCTTCTTCACCGCCCCCGGCTTCACCGACGAGTTTATTCACTGCTTCTTGGCTTCCGGGCTGCGGCCGGTGGCGGGGCCGGGGCAGGACGCCGACGAAGAGTTGGAGCTACGCTTTGTGACTCTGGACGAGGCCCGCCGGCTCATCGCTTCCGGAGAAATTCGCGATGCCAAGACCATCGTCGGCCTGCTCCTGTACGCCACCCGCAGGGGTCAAGAGACTGGTGGTGGCTGAGGTGGGCTCGGCAGCGGCTGGCACGGCAATGGTAGTAGCTGGGCTACCCGCAAACCGACAGGAAGGCGCGCCCTTTGCGCTCCTCGATCGTGAGTTTGCCTTCGCGGGCGAGCCATCCAAGCGCCAAATGTACCAAGAGCTTGGGTGCTTCCACTTCGTGTTCGATGGTCGTCACGCTGGCCGGACCGTGGTTCGAAAGGAAGTTCCAGACCTCACCAGCAGTTACGCCAATGGTATCGATGGTCCACATGATCACGCCCTCCCTAGCAAGGATTCTATTCTACAGACTTCTCTGCCGAAGGGCATGAATACCTGGATGGTGGCAGCAACCTGTTTCATGATCACACCAACTTGCGGTCTCAGCATGATAGTGTGTGCTCTAGATCACCAGTACGGTGATCGAGCTAAATAGCTAGGGCTTTTTGGTTGGTACAATCCTTCGTGGTTCGCCTGTCAGCTCGGCAGGCGTGAAAGCACATGATTGACGCTCCCACGCTGCACGCCTGGCCGCGGCGCTCCAATACGTGGCGTCGACGTCTGTTGCTTGTCATCCTGGCGTCCGTCGTCTTTGCTCTGCTCTACTTCCACGCGTTTCAGCTCAAGCTGTCCAGTGATCGGATCGTCGGTGTGAGCCTGGACCAGGATGGCTCCCAGCTCATCGCCTCGACGGTACCCCAGGGCATGCCGGCTGCGCTGGGCGGGCTGCGCCCCGGCGACGTGATCGTCGCTCTCGCCGGCAAGCCGATCGCCTCGGCCCTGGACTACGATCGCGTGGCGGCCTCCTTCAGTCGCGGCCAACCGGTGGAGTTTCGGGTGGTGCGGGGCGGGGAGGAGATCGCTCTCACCATCACCCCCGGGGTCCCCTTCCCGCTTGCGACCTTCCTGCTTCAACTTACCGTGTCCCTGGCCTACCTGGCGCTGGCGCTGGTGGCCGCCGTGCAGCGGCCGGGAGACCTGCGGGCGCGGCTGTTGTTTTGGTTCACCTACGCGGTGGCGGTGGAGGTGGCGCTGCCCAGCATGGTGGTGGGCGACGCCACACTTACCACCATCAAGGTCTGTGCGTTCTACCTGATCAGCGGCTTGGAAATGGGTCTCGAGCTCCACCTTGCCTCGGTGATACCCGATCGTCAGGCCTGGATCGAACGCTGGCGCTGGGTGGTGCCCGGCTTTTACGTGGCGGGAGGGGTGCTGGCCGTACTCGCCGTGTGGAGCTTCCTGGCCGGCCGCCTGCCTACGGTCGCGCCTCCCCTCCTCGGCGCGGGCGCCGACGGCGAGCTGCTGCAGGTGACGCTGCCAATCTGGGCCATCAGCGTGGCCCTGCTGGTGGGTTCGCAGGCGCTGCACCACCCCAGCCCCACCGGTCGCCATCAGGCGGGGCTCGTCCTGCTGGGGGTGGTGCCCTGGATGGTTTACGTGGTGGTGACCGCGGTCCTCGATCTGGGGAGGGGCGGTGCGCCGCACTGGCTCAGCCACCTGGAGCCCTTCGCCCTGATTGCCTACCCGGCGGCCGTGTTCGTGGCCATCTTTCGCTTCCAGCTGTTCGACCTGGAGCTGGTGGTGCGGCGCTCGCTGGTGTACGCCACCCTCACGGGGCTTCTGGTGCTTCTGTTCTACGCCGGGGTCGGGGCCGGGGGCGCGCTGGTGGCGCGATTCGTCCAAGGGCAAGCGTCGATCTGGGTGATCGCGGGAGCCACCTTGCTCCTGGGGTTGATGTTCGCGCCGCTGCACCGCGGAGTGCAGAATTTCATTGAGCGCCAGTTCTTTCCCGAGCGCCACGTGCTCCGGCAAAGGCTGACCGCCCTCACCGCCCAGCTGGCGACGATCGGGAAGCTGCCGCTGATGGGTCAGCATCTGGTGGAGCAGCTCCGCGACATCTTTGTGGTGCGCTCGGCCACACTGCTGTTGTCGGAGCCGTCCTCGCGCCTGCTGCTGACCCTGGCCTCCAGCAGGATCGATACGAAGCACACCTTCGAAGCGTCCTTCCTGCTTTCCCCGGATGACCCTGGGGTGCAGATGCTGGCCCGCGGCAGCCGGCCCTTGCCCAGCGACGCCCTGGTTGGGAAGAGCGCCGCCCTCGCCCAACGCCTGGAGTTCTTCGATGCAGCGCTGGCGGTGCCGGTGCTGGTTTCCCGCCGCCTGGTGGGGCTAATGCTTTTAGGCGGGAAGCTCTCTGGGGAGAAGTTCCGCGCCGAGGAGCTGGATCTGCTGGAGCTGGTCTCCCTAAACGTAGGCGCGGTCTTCGAGAACGCCCTCCTGTACGAATCGGCGACCTTCGACGGGCTGACCGGGCTGCTGCGCCGGGAGCGTATCTTAGAGCAGCTGGAGCGCGAACTGGCCCGGGCGCTTCGCTACGGCCGGCCCCTTTCGGTGGGCATGGCGGACCTCGACCACTTCAAGAAAATCAACGACACCCACGGCCACCTCATCGGCGACAGTCTACTCAGCCTCGTGGCGCGCACCTTGAGCTCCGCGCTGCGCTCCACCGATGCGGTGGGCCGCTACGGCGGCGAGGAATTTCTGCTGCTCTTCCCCGAGACCGATGCGGCCGGCGCACCGGTGGTGGCGGACAAACTGCGGCGGGCGGTGGAGCGTGTGGAGCTGCGGACCGAGGATGGCTGCGTCCTCCGCGCCAGCGTTTCCATCGGGGTGGCGAGCGTCGGTGAGGAGGCGGCCGGCCACCCGCCGACCTCCTCAAGCCTCATCGCCCTGGCCGACGCTCGCCTGCTGGCCGCCAAGCGCAGCGGCCGTAACCGTGTGGTGTCAACCGGAGGACTTGGCGGAGGGTAGCGACCTTCCAAGACTGGTGCCTCTAGCTGTCTCCCAACCACGCCGCCAGCCCCTCGGCAAGGCGCGCGACGCCGGCCCTGAAGGTATCGAGTGGGGGGAGCAGCGACACTACCAGGTAGCCGTCCCGCGGGAAGTCGAAGAAATACCCTGGATGTACGGCGACCCGAAAATCCTCCAGCAGGTGGAGCACGCGCTCCTCCTCGCTGCCTAGGTCGGGGATGCGCACCAGTGCACTCCATCCCCCGCCCACCGGGGGCACGCTGAGAGCGGGCAGAACGCTCAGTCCATCGCGCAGGGTTGTGAGATTGTAGCGGCAGCGCGTGCGAATTTGCTCGCTCACCTGGCCGCCGTAGCGCAGCAGCTGGGGAAGGGCGTGCTGAACCGGGGTGGCGACGGAGAGGAAGGCGTCGGCGATGAACTCCAGTCTGGCCAGCGCCGCCTGACGGCGCCGCGGCGGCCCGGCCACGAGAATCCACGCCGCCTTGAGCTGTGGCAGAGCGGCGAACTTGGAAAGGCCGCCGAGCACGAAGGTGAGCACGTTTCGGCAGGCGCTGAACGAAACCGGTCTCCCGTGCGCCTCCAGGGGAAAGGGTAAGAACACCTCGTCGGCGATGAGCGCCCACCCCCGGGCGGCGCAAAGGTCTTCCAACGCCTGGGCATCGCTGGAGCAGATGAGCGAGCCGGTGGGGTTGTTGGGGTGCACCACGACCACCGCTCTGACCGCCCTCGGCGCCGCGGAGAGTTCGTCAAAGTCCAGGCTCCAGCGGCCCTCCTCGCGCAGGTGGTAGGGCACGGCGTGGACACCCTCCAGGCGGGCGAGGTGCTCTAGCAGCGGGTAGGACGGCGCGGGCACCAGCACCGCCTCACCGGGGTTGCAGAGGAGCTTGAAAAGGAAGGCGTAGGCCTCGGAGGTGGAAGCCGTGAGCACGATCTGGGACGGGTCAACGGGGAGATCAGGGGATCCGACGAGGTCGCTGAGGGCGGCCCGCGCCGCTGGCAGACCGCGAGCCTCGGCGTGATAGCTCGCTCCGGCCGGGTCGGCGAGGGCGGCGAGCAACTCGGGGGGACAGGCAAACCCACACGCCGTTGGGTTGCTCACGGTGAGGTCGACGAATTCACCGGCGAGACGGTGCCGCGCCTCGGCGATCCGGTTGGCGCGCAGCCGCCCGGGCACGCGGGTGGCAAAGGAGCGCTTCCCCACGTCCGGATTCTCCCACGCGTACCCTGCTAGAATCTCGCGCTAGTCCGGGAGGGCGCATGAAAGAGCTGCTACCTAAGACGACGCAAGAGTATCAGGCACGGGCGCGGGAGGTGGCCGAGAAGTACGTCCGACCCATTGCCGCCGAACTGGACCGTTCCGGTGAGTACCCCTGGTCCGTGATCCGCGCTTTGCAGGAGTACAACCTGATGGGCATTTGGGTGCCCAAGGAGTACGGCGGGCAGGGGGCCGGGGTGTTGGACATGTGTGTCGTCGTCGAGGAGCTGTCCCGCGCCTGCGGCGGCGTGGGTGTCGCCTATGCGGTCAACGCCCTGGGCAGCTTCCCGATCATCCTCGGCGGCACCGAGGAGCAGAAGCGCCGCTACCTGCCGGACATCACCACTGGCGCGCGGCTCATCGCCTTTGGGTTGTCCGAGAAGTGGTCGGGTTCCGACGCCGGATCGCTCATCGCCCGGGCCGTGGCCGACGGCGACAGTTACATCATCAACGGTGAGAAGAAGTGGAACACCAACGGCAATGTGGCGTCGATCTACACGGTTTACGCCTCCACCAATCCGGAGCGTGGTACCCGCGGCGTCTCGGCGTTCATCGTCGAGAAGGGTACCCCGGGTTTCGAGATCGGCAAGCGCGAGGACACCATGGGGATCCGCTGCGTGCCCGTGCACGAGCTGTACTTCCGCGACTGCCGGGTGCCGGCGGCGCAGCTGCTGGGCGGCAAGGAGGGGTTGGGCTTTGCCAACGCCATGATGACCCTGGATCGGGCGCGGCCCGGGGTGGCCGCCCAGGCGGTGGGGCTCGCCCAAGGTGCCTTCGAATGGGCGGTGCGCTACACCTCCGAGCGCCAGCAGTTCGGCCAGTCGGTCATGTCGTTTCAGGCGAACCAGTTCACCCTCGCGGACATGGCCACCCAGATCGAAGCGGCGCGCCAGCTGGTCTATACCGCGGCCCGCGCCATCGACGCCGGCCTACCCAACCCTTCGAAGCTCGCTGCGATGTGCAAGGTGTTCGCCACCGATACCGCTATGCGCGTCACCACCGATGCCGTGCAGCTTTTCGGCGGTTACGGGTATTGCCGCGACTACCCAATCGAGAAGTACATGCGGGACGCCAAGATCACCCAAATTTACGAGGGAACCAACCAGATCCAGCGGGTGGTCATTGGCCGCGCCCTCACCAAGGAAGCCGGGGCCATTGCCGGGCATCTCGAGGTGAAGGTGGAGCACTTCCCCAAGTAGACGCCCGGCCTGGCGGGGGCCGGCGTCACGAGCCCGGGAACCACCCTTGCAGGCGCGCGCAGGTCTCGTCGCCGACCATGGTGGTGGCCGACTGGAGAATCGTGCGGGCCACCGTCACCACGTCCTCCGCCCCGCGCCAGTACTGGGCGAGGAGGCAGCGGTCCAGCGTGCTGGCCAGGCGGTCCACCACCAGCGCCGCCAAGACCAGGTCGTCACAGTAGCCGGCGGGCCCCAGGATACCCTCGGGGATGAGGTCGAAGGGGGCGACGATGTACTTAAGGGCGGACAGGATGGCAACCCGCTCGCGCTCCTCGACGCGGGCATCGAGACCCAGCCGAGTGAGGAGCAGGAACAACTCGGGGAGGTAAGGGTATAGCTCGGCGCAGGGGTGGTGCCGGGCCTCCTCGGTGGACAACCAGGTTTCGACCCGCGTTTGCAGCTGGCGGTAGTACGAGTGCATTTTGGGCGGTTCGCTCGGCGTCGGCATGCCCTCTCCCCTGGCGAGTGTACGCTTTCTCGCCCCGCCGGTTTACGCCGGTGGAGGGGTCCTCACGGCGGCCAGGGAGGCGGAGCTGCGCGGGGCGCCGTGTTCGGCGGCGGTACGGTTGCGGCCGGAGTGCTTGGCGACGTAGAGGGATTCGTCGGCCAGGCGGATCAGGTCTGAGGGTTCCACCTCCGGGGTTGGCCACACCGTCGCCACCCCGCAGCTGATGGTCACCACGGGGGCGGCAGTGGAGCCGGGGTGGGCGATGCCCAGATCCTCTACCTGGCGGCGCAACGCTTCGGCCAACTTGATAGCTCCAGCCCGCTCGGTGAGCGGCAGGATCACCGCGAACTCCTCGCCCCCGTAACGCGCCACCGAGTCGCCGGCGCGGGGCAGGCCGTCGGCCAGGGTGGCGGCGATGGCTTGCAAGCACTCGTCCCCCCGCTGATGTCCGAAGGTGTCGTTGTACTCCTTGAAGAAGTCGATATCGATCATGATCAACGACAGGGCGCTGCCGACGCGAATGGCGCGGCGCCACTCGTGGTCCAGGCGCTCGTCGAACCGCCGCCGGTTGCCAATGTTGGTCACCGGGTCCAGGTAGGAGAGCTCACTGAGCAAGACGTTGGCGTCAGTCAGCTCGCGGGTGCGGGCGGCGACGAGCCCTTGCAGCGCCTGCTCGCGCCGGCGGTGGGCGCTGGCGCGGGCGAAAGCCACGAAAGCCACCATACCCGCCGCCAATAGCACATAGCCCGCTACGGCCCACCAGGTGCGCCAGGGCGGTGGCACAACCTCGAAGGTGAACTCTTGCGGCCCACTCACGTTGCCGGCCCAGTCGCGCCCCCAGACGCGAAAGGTGTACGTACCGGGTGCCAGTGGGCCGACCTCCCGCCGGTACTGGGCGCTCCAGGGAGACGGCTCGCGGTCGAGGGGGTGGAGCTGGGTTCGGTAGCGAGTATCGTTTTCGCGGAAATGCGACTGCAGCGCGAAGTCGAACACCAGATGGGCCCGCCGCCAGGGCAGGCGTGGCACGTCGGCTGCCGCCACCACCCCACCGGCAGGCGAAAGTGCCCGCAGCAGCAAAGGTTTTATGATGCGATCCGCGTCCTCGGCGGCCGGGTCGAACATGGAAGCCCCGCCGACGGTGCCGATCCAGATCCTGCCCCGCCAGTCCACGGCTCCGGCGCCCCGGTTGCCCTGGTTGGAGACTAGCCCGTCGTCCACCGCGAACGCCTGGAGGTCGAACTCCTTTGAACTGTCCTGTCGCCACGTCAGTCGAGCGACGCCGCGGTTGGTGAGCAAATAGACGCGTCCCTGGCCATCCTGGAGGATGTGGTAAACCACGTTGTTGGGCAGCGGCGGGTCGCTCTCGTCGGTGAGGGTGGGCAGATCCTGGGGTAGCGGCGACAGGTCCAGGCGCGACACGCCGCCGCCGTCGGTGCCGATCCACAGCTCGCGGCGGCCTCGAGGTGCTTCGACCACCTGCAGCGCCTGCACCGAGCGGTTGCGCAGCGCCGCCTCGACCGCCGAGCAGGTCCCCATCGAGCATCGGACGAGGCCGTTCGCGGTACCCACCCACATCACCGGTGTTCCCGATGCGTCCCGCGCTGCCAGCAGCACCTGCACCGAGGGGTGGGGAAGCCGAAGCCCGGCCGGTGGTCCCTGCCACCTGCCGTTCTTGAAGACGGCGAGCCCCCCCCGCGTCCCCACCCATACCTCGGGCGCCCGATCATCGCTCGTCGTCTCGGCGAGCGCCTGGACCATGTGGTTGGGAAGTGCTCCGGACTGAGAGGTGATCACTTCCCAGCGACCGCCAACCAAGCGCGCAAGGCCGCCGTGGCGGGTGCCCACCCACAGCGTTGCCAGGCCCCTCTCGTCGCGGGTGAGGAGCAGGCTTTGCACCGTACTGCTGGGCAGCCCGCCGGGTCTTTCCAGGTAGCGTGTCCACCCGTGCCGATCCAGGCGCGCCAGGCCGCCGCCGTCGGTGCCGAACCAGGCGACGGGGGAGTCGCCCGGGCCCGGCTCCAGCAGCACAGCGGTGACCGGGAGGGGTGCGCCTTGCCCAGCCGGCAGGAAGGACCGCCATCGATCGTGCATCAGGCGCACCAGCCCTCCCGAGCGCGTGCCGATCCACAACGTCCTGGCTCCCCGATCCGTCCCGGTGGCGTACAGAGCGTACACCGCATCGGAGGGCAGGCCCGAGGAGGTGTTGATGACCTCCACCCCGTCTTCGGTCACGGCCGCTAAGCCGCCCCCGTCAGTCCCCACCCACACCGGCCCGTCCGCCCCGTGACTGGCCAAGCTCGTCACAAAGGCACTGGGGAGTCCATCTCGTTCGGTGAGCGCCGTCCAGGTGCCGGCGCGGCGGCGAAATACCCCGGCGCCGTAGGTGCCGACCCAGAGTTCGGGCCCCTCCGCCGTCCGCCGTTCCAGAAAGGTGTTGGCCGAAACGGGCGGGAACCCGGGTTCGGCCGCAAAGCGGGTGCTACCTGGGGCCAGCGCCGCGACTCCTCCCTCGGTGCCGGCCCACACCGACCCGGCGGCGGCACCGACCCCAGAGTCGGCGTGCAGCCCCCAGACCCGCGGCGAGGGGAGGCCGCGGTCGGGTCCGAAAAACTCCCAGGCGCCGCCGACGTACCTGGCCACGCCGCAGTTGTGGGTGGCCACCCAGATCGCCGGTGGGTCGAGAGTTTCCAGGAGCGCATTCACCCTGGGTTCGGTCGAATCAGGACACGGTGGGGTCAGATCATCCCAGCGTTCGTCGACGAGGCGATGCAGACCCCCCGCCTGGGTGCCGAACCACAGGGAACCGTCGCTGGCCGCCAGGATGGCGCGCACGAAGTTGGATACCATGCGGCTAGGCATGTTCACCACCTGCCACCCCCGGCCGTCGCTCACCGCCGCGCCGTCCTGGGTGCCGACCCAGAGCCGGCCCTGGGCGTCGAAGGTGATGGCGTGCAACGTGTTCTGGGGCAAACCGTCGGCGTCGCCAATCACCTTGAGCGCCGGCCGCCCGCGCTCCCCTGGGTCGAAGCCATTACGCTGCCGACCGTGGGCAGCGGAGGCCAGCAACACCGCCAGGGCAACCGCCGTGGCCCGGCGATGGGCAGGTCGGGAGGCGTGAGGGCGGGCGGACGTTGTCACTCTTCTGATCCCCAGGCATTGTACGCCGCTCGTTCCCCCTTATCCTGTGAGGGTCATGGCATTTTCGAGTTCCATTACGGTGGACGGTGTACCCCTGCAGCTTGCACTGATTCGAAAGCCCGTGAAGAACGTCAACGCCCGCTTGCTGGGGCAGTGTCTGCAGGTTAGCGCGCCGCCCCACTTGGCCGAAGAGGACTTGACTCCTCTCATCACCGCGCTGGCCCGGCGACTGCTGCGCCGGCGGCGGGCCCGCGAGGTCAACGGCGAGGGTGCTGCTGCCGAGGTTGTACGGCGGATGGCGGCGGCGTTTGCCTCGCCGCCGCCAGTGAAGAGCGTCGCGTTTGTCACCTCACAGACCCAACGGTGGGGCAGCTACAGCGCTCGCACCGGCGCCGTGCGCCTCAACGCGGCGCTCCTGCTCATGCCCCGCTGGGTCTTGGAGGCGGTGGTCGCCCACGAGCTGGCGCACAGCTTCCACCCCCACCACGGTGTTACCTTTCAAGCTCTCCTGCACCAGGTCCATCCCGCCATCGACCGGGCCAACGCCTTTCTGGCCGGGGTCACCTGGTTGGCACGGCGCTGGCCGACGCTGCCAGCGGTGGAGAAAACGCTGCTCGCTGGCGTACCACC
>Ga0209101_1000905_pt1 | contig 23677 bp, 18 predicted proteins | sample ConPoolayeCmetaG_FD_185481 | JGI IMG/M metagenome (GOLD analysis project Ga0209101, IMG submission 185481) | Hot spring microbial mat communities from California, USA to study Microbial Dark Matter (Phase II) - Cone Pool mat layer C metaG... ...
GTTCGGCTGTTCGTTTTCTGTTGGAACCGTCGTCAGCTCTATCGGCATCGCTATCCTGGCTATCCAGCTCATTTGTTTCAATTCGTTAGTCCATAATGTTGGACACTCCCCCCTGATATACCCTCCTCATGCTCAAGGCTTTTTTGAGGCCGCCAATCACTCTTCGATCTCGCCTCATGGGTATATGGGCAGTGCGGCTAACTCTTCTTGCGGCGATCCTACAAACGACGGCTCATCGCCCTCCCTACGTTATTCTTGGCGAGCCGAGAGTCGTTGAGACAGCGCACCCCATCTTATGTGTCCACACCCGCCTCACCGACGAAGTGGAGGAATGGAAGATTCAGCGCACATTAGAGATGGTGCGCGAGATGGGTGCCACCACCATCGTTGAGTTCTTTCCTTGGCCGTACATCGAACCTCAGCAAGGTGTGTACTTCTGGGAACACAGCGATATGATCGTGCGCCATGCGCGAGCGCAGGGACTGGTCATCATCGCACGGATTGGGATGGTGCCCGAGTGGGCGCAACCCTACGGCCCGGAAGTAGATGGAGATACCAGCCTGACTCATCTGGAGCCTAACCGATTCTGGGACTTTGGGCACTTCGTAGAGGTTTTCGCCAGGCATTACCAGAACGATATCCGGCATATCATCGTCTGGAATGAGCCGAATCTGGCCTATGAGTGGGGCTACCAGCCAGTGCTGCCGCAGCGCTATGTCAGTCTGCTCCAATTTGCGTACCCGGCAGCGCATCGTGCCAACCCTGAGGTGATGGTGCTGGCTGGTGCGCTTGCTCCAACGCTAGAGCCGGTAGGCAGTCAGTATGGAATGAATGAAATTGACTACCTTACTCAACTGTATGAGTGGGGAGTAAGGGACTACTTCGATGCACTTGCCGTGCACACGTACGGTTTCAAGTTTCCACCGGAGGAGCCACCTGCCGCAGATGTGCTTAACTTCCGCCGCGTGGAAATGCTCCGGGATATCATGGTTGAGCATGGTGATGCCGAAAAGCCCGTGTATATCACAGAGACTGGCTGGAATGACCACCCTCGCTGGACAAAAGCCGTTCGGCCTGGTCAGCGAATCACCTACACGCTCGATGGATTCCGTTATGCCGAAGCAAACTGGCCCTGGCTCGAGACGATGTGTGTTTGGGCCTTTCGTTATCCTGCGCCAACGTATAGCTTCCCAGACTATTTCACACTCGTCTCCCCCGACTTTGCCCCCAAACCCATATATGAGGAGATCCAGCGTTGGGGGCGCGGTTGGGGTGAGACTCCTTAACCGAAGCTGGCGTTGGCCGGACTCTCTTGTGATGGGAAAGAAGTGGCTGGCAGGTATAGGGGGGGTAGCGATCCTGACTATGGCGGGGATCGCGCTCAGTATCAGCCTGCTAAGTGAACAAACCGAAGATGCTGCCTGGGAGCGTCTGCAAGAGACCGGCGTACTGCGCATCGGGCTGGATGCTTCCTACCCCCCTTTTGAGTATGTTGACTCCCATAACCAGATCGTGGGCCTGGATGTAGACCTTGCAACCGAGCTGGGCCGCAGGCTAGGAGCCGAGATAATCTTTGTCAACATGGCTTACGACGGGTTGTTTGACGCCCTGCTGACCGGCCAGGTTGACATCTTGATCTCGGCGCTGGTTGCTACCAGGGAATATGCGGGCAAGGCCCACTTCAGTGTGCCTTACTTCAACGCCGGAGAGTATCTGGTCGTGCTAGACGGATCGTCGATTGGCGCCATGAGCGACCTAGCCGGGCATACTCTGGCAGTTGAATATGGCTCGGGAGGGGATGTTGAGGCACGACGCTGGGAACGGCGACTGGCCAACCTTCAAGTAGAACGGTATCCTGACCCAGGGGCAGCTCTATCTGCTGTGATAGAGGGTGAGGCAGACGCTGCCCTGGTGGATGGCATCACGGCACGGCTGGGTGTCGGGCAGCACCCAGAATTGAGATTAGGCGAGAACGTGGCCGAAACCCTCATCGCTGCTGCTGTTCACCCCGATAGCATGACCCTTAGTGCACAAGTTGATGAAATCCTGGCAGGTATGATCAGGGATGGCACAGTGGACGCACTGATTGAGAAATGGTTTGGGCCACAACAGAATGGTTGACCCTAATCGAATATGAACTCGATCCAAGCAGTGCGGCCTGCTCGGACATAAACCTCCGTGCTGTAGGTACGTCGATCAGAACGTGTGGTGACGGTATACCAGCCTTCGGGCAAATCGCCTAGGGTGAAGTTTTCGCCCCATTCTGGGTCCGAGATGTTTTCCGTTCCAGCATAGGTCCAGGTATAGCGCGGTATGTCAATGCCACGCACTGTGATCGCCACCTCGGGCAGCATCGCCCCCTGGGCGTTAATGACCCGTCCGGCTAAGGTGCCATACCCGTAGTAGGGCTTGATCCATAAATCGGGGTTGCGGGTGCTGGTGAAGTAGTCGGATGGATTCCCCACCCGCACTTCGAAGTGCAGGTGCGGCCCCCCATTCGCAACCCCTGTCCCGCCTACCGCACCGATCACCTCACCCACCGGGACGACATCGCCAGTCTGCACCGATATGGTTGATAGATGCCCGTATAGCGCAAAAACCGGCTGCCCAGCATAGGTGTAATCGCTGAGGCGAAGAATGATCAGGTTGCCATAGAAGCTGGGCTGCGGGCCAAAGATCGTTTCCCAGTCCGTACCGGCATACTCAACAATGGCATTCGCAACTGCCACAACAGGGGTCGATTCTGGATTAAAAAAGTCCATGCCAGCATGAGGGCGGTATTGCCCGCCTGCGGTGGAACCGTAGGCATAAGTGCGGTCACCGTAATCCCTCCACCCAGTTGGGATGGGGCGGTTCAAGACATAGTGATCGGGCGGCAAGCCATCATTTGGTGTGGGAGGTGGATTGGTGGCCGTCGGCGTCTCTGTGATGGCCGAGGTTGCTGGGGCACTTAGTGTGATGAGAGGTGTTAGGTCATCGGGTGTGCTTGATAGAAGATCCGTTAGCGCAAGGGTGGGTTGGGCAGTTGTTGCTGCCACCAGAGGAGAGGCGAGCACAGGGCCAGGAGTCTTGGTAGGGGTAGGCGTAAAAACCGGCTGCGGTGCACAACCCGCAGCCAACATGACAAGGATGACCAAGAAGCGGTCAAGGCGGAATCGCATGATCATTCTATGAGCAACCCTGATCGTTCCTCAACGATGCGGTGAATCTCAGAAGCCAATGTTCGTGCTTGTTCCCGGAGGATCATGATCTCGTCACGCAAGCCAGCGGCTACAACCTGATCCTCCAGACTGCGAGCATTGACGAGGACGTTCAAGGCAGCGGCCTCAACAGCCGCCAGTGCCATGTGTGCCCCAGACCCGGCATCGCTGACGGCGTTAATGTTACCTTGCAAGGCAAGAGTCTTGAGCTGATCAAGCGTCTGTACACTCAGACGGGCTACTTCCAGCGGAACCTCAGCGGCGCGCTGCGTCGCGGCTTGAATGGCTGCTGTACGGGTTGGATCATCCTTATCCATGCGATAAGCGCTTAAGACACCCTCAAAGGCCACGCTATCGTCAGAAATGCCGCGCATGAGAGCCAGACGTAAGTCATCTGCGGTGCGCGCAATATTCTGCATAACTGGTTCAAGCTCGGCATACTGCCTCTTGCCGATGGTGGTTCGGGCCACCATCGCAGCCAGCGCAGCGGCCAATCCACCAGCCAGAGCGGCGACTGAGCCGCCCCCAGGCGTCGGCTCACCCCTCGCCACAGCGTCCAGGAACGGTTGGGGGATAATCGACTCTTCCTCATACTGGAGGCGACGTTCAAGAATTTGATCATCCCTAAAAAGGTCTAGCTGAAGATACCACCGCGCCGCGTCGATCAGCGCCTGTTGCGGAATCAACCCGATCAACTCTGCATGGGTGATCAGGCAGCCATAGCGGGCGGCCTCAGAGCGGATCATCTCCTGGACACGATGAATGGGCGTGTGAGTGTAGTCAGTCAGATTCATGGACACTTGTGCCCGCCCATTGACCAACAAACCCAACGCTTTCACATAGCGCAGACCACCCGATGAATGGCGAATGGCCCGAGCAATTTGATCAGCAACCTCGACATTCGACGTGTTGAGATACACGTTGTAGGCGATCAGCGGCGCTCGCGCCCCGATCACAGTGGCCCCCGCTGTCCCTAGCTCCGAGGGGCCGAAATCAGGGGCGCGCTCCGGGTCCGTCTTGATGGCTTCACGCAAACCCTCATACTCACCCTTCCGTAGATTCGCCAAGTTCTCGCGGTCGGGGCGCGTGGCGGCATATTCGTAAAGGTAGACCGGGATTCCGAGTTCCTCCCCCACGCGCTTACCGAGGCGTCGGGCAATTGCCACACAGTCCCCCATTTCAACGCCACGAATCGGCACAAACGGCACCACGTCCGTGGCACCAATCCGGGGGTGTTCGCCGATATGGCTGTTCATGTCGATCAGCTCAGCCGCCCGCTTGATCGCTGCAAAGGCAGCTATCTCGACAACCTCAGGGGAGCCAACAAAGGTTAAAACCGATCGGTTGTGGTCAGCATCCAGGCTATAGTCCAATACAGCGACCCCCGGCACAGAGCGTACAGCGTTGACAATGGCCTCAACCACTTCAGGGCGGCGGCCCTCGCTGAAGTTGGGGACACATTCAACAAGCGGTTTCATGCGATCAGACTCCTGGTCTGATGACTGACGGTCTCAAAGGGGTGAGCGCGCGAATTATAGCCCTACGGTGAGGGGGGTTCAAGCCAGCGCCTGGGTTCATTCAACCAAGCGGCAGCGTAGATCCCTCGCAAGCTGCTGGGTGAATGATGGGAGAAGGCGGTAGTGCAATTGGAGAAGGCGGCTGATAGCTTCCTCATCCAGGTCACTTCTGGCCGGGAGAACCCACTCCATATCGACCGCAAAGGCGTACCTCTTAGGCACTCAGCATGTTGCCTTTGCTCCTACCAACCTACAGTGCATTTTTTGGCCACGTAAGTTTGAATCGGTTCATAGCGAGAAGACCACGAAGCTAGTCACCGATTCGATCCAGAAGCGCTTGCACAGCAGCTTCCAGGACAGGATCGCTGCGTCCCAATACCTGATCTTCGGTCACCGGTACAGTGGTATCCAGTGGGACGCCTGTCCCTTCGATTAGCAGAGCGCCATCTGGGGTTTCGGGGCGTCCGGTCGGAAACTGGAGGTCAAGGTCGCCGGGCAGCTTGTACTGACCACGTCCGACTTCGCCCGCTGCGCCCGCTGTGGGGAAATTGCCCACCACCACTGAGCGCCCGCCTTGCGCTAGCGCATAGGCGAAGTATTCACATGCGCTGACACAGCTTGGGCTAACCAGAATGGCAATTGGCCCTTCGTACAACGTCGGGGCAGGGCGCACACGGGTCGGTGGGTCCTGGTATTCGAAAGCTCCTGTCCGCTCGTTGTAGTAAGAATCGCGTGCCAATACAAACTCCTCATCAAAGAAGAAACCTGCAAAATCCAGTGCCAGACTTCCGCTTCCACCACCATTCCTGCGGAGGTCAATGATCAGACCTGGCACCTCGTTATCCACAAGCTGTTGAATGTATCGCTCCCACAGACGCGCGGTTAGGTTGAAATCGTCAGAGAAACTAGAGATGCGGATGTACCCTAAGCCTGACTCTAACACTTGCCCCTCGACGGGCAGATTCAGCGCTTCCTCAGGCGGGAAGAGAGCCTGAAGTAGTGAGTCCACCTCGGCTGCGGCGGTCATCGTGGCCTCCTGGGGCAGCCCGCCCGGATTCTGGAAAGTCACGTTGATGCGCGTCCCAGTAGGTACGCGGGTCAGAAATATCAACTGATCCTGCCGGCGAGCATGCTCGGTCGAATAGGAGCCGAAGACACGAGGATCGACTGCGTCAATGGCGCGACGGACTGGCTGCCCGTTCCACTCAACGATCTCTGCGCCCTGCCGAATCCCGGCGCGCTCTGCTGGCGTGCCGGGCAGCACGTCAGTGACGAGCACACGGCCATCGCCCAACTCGGCAACCAGCAGCCCAAATCCACCGCCGTAGTCCGCAAAGAAAGCATCTCGGTTGAACAAACCGCCGATGTGGCCATCTGGAATCGAGTAGGCAAAATCATGAACGGCGCGATAGAAATCTTCGTCGTTGCGGGCAGCTTCTACGCGGGGCAGGTATTCATCATATAGAGCCTGCCAGTTCACATCCTTCTCTTCGGTGAATGGGTACTCACGCGATACCTTCTCGAACAAAGCACTAAACGCATCCGTATAATTCATGTCCGAGTAATCATTGACGGCTGTGACGCCCTCGATCAACTCAAGCTGCGGTTGAGCCTCTTTGTAGATGCGGAATGGCTCCTGATCCAGGTCCACCAGGTTGTAACCAGCGGGAATAAGGCTGATAGGGTCATCCTCGGTGAAAAGCAGGCCATCCGCCCCGAAGCCAGTGGGAAAGCCCTGTTGATCGTCGGGGGCCCAGACGACGAGCGTTCCCCCGATGATCTCGTAATCGTTGTTTGGATCGGTGATTGCAGATGTATAGGCAGTCGACCAGCCGCGCCCATCACGCTCTTCCAGAAAAGGGCCGCCCCAGGTGTTCGACCAGTAGGCTACTTGGAAGATTTGAACGCCCGTATCGGCCTGGCCATTATTGTCCACATCCACATAGGTCGCCTGTGGTATGGCAGGGAGCGCCAGTGTGAAGGACAGGGTTTGTTCGTCAATGAATTCCACCGGGCCGATTGATTGGCTAGCCAGCGGAAACACAAACTCCTTATCTCGCGTGACGAAGCCTGCCTCATCCTCCAACAGGACGTATGGCTCGGCGATTCCTTCTAAGAAAAAAGGCGATGTAAACGGGATCGTTCCCGTAACAACAACCGGTTCGTCAGGATTGGCCGCCCCCGGCTGCACAGGGATCGGTGGCAAGGGGGTTAAGGTAGGGGCTAGGGGGGTGGCCGATGTGGGAGGTGTGGCAAACAAGCTCACGTTGCCGCACGCTAGCGCTGCTAGAGCCAAGACCACCATCACCATCTTCAACATATACTGTCGTCGGCTACGCATAATATTCTCCTAAACCAATGGCGATAATCTGTGTGGACGGATTGTACAGCAAAAGCTATGGGCGGGCACGACGCCCAGCCACTCATCATGGAGAACCAGCCCGGCCAACCACAGCGCCAGGTAACGAATGGCTGACAACAGGCATCTCAGATTGGGCCTGTACTACAAGCCAATGATAACCCGAGCCAGAGTAAAATAAATGAACAACCCTGTCGCATCAACCAAAGTACTCATCACGGGGCCGGAGATCACCGCTGGGTCGATGCGCATCTTGGTCGCCAATGGTGGCAGAATCGATCCCATGCAGTTGGCCCACAGAACGAGCGAAAATAGGGACACAGCAACCGTGATGGCCAGAGGCATCGGGCTACCCCAGGTGAGCGCGCGAGCAAAGCCGGCGGCTCCCATCACTATCCCCAGCAGCATGCCCGCCCGCATTTCGTGCCATAATAGGCGCAGGCTATCCTCAAAGCGAGCTTCACCAACCGCAATGGCGCGGATGATCGTGCTAGTGGTCTGCGAGCCTGAGTTCCCACCTGTGCCGATCATCAGCGGCACGAAGAAGGACAGTGCCACCAGCTCCCGGAGTTCTCCTTCAAAGAGACGCATGACCGACCCAGTCAGCATCTCGGTCAGGAACAGCACCAGCAGCCAGCCCACGCGCTTCCGGACAACGGTGAATACAGGAGTGCTGAGATAAGGTTCCTCCAATGGCTCAGAACCTCCCAGGCGCTGTACATCTTCGGTGAATTCGTCCTGGAGAATGTCCACCACATCATCGTGGGTGATGATGCCTTGCAACCGCTGGTTCTGATCCACCACTGGGATAGCAAAGAAGTCGTACTGCGAGACCAGCCGAGCAACCTCTTCCTGATCTGTGCCCACTTGCACCGAGATCACGGAGGGACTCATGATTTCAGAAAGCAACTTGCCAGGCGGCGCAGTGATCAGGTTTCGTAATGGGACCACCCCCACTAGCTTCTGATCGCTATCCACCACATAGAGGTAGGCCAATGTTTCTGTCTCAGGATCGACCCCTCGCAGGAATTCAAGAGTATGCTCAACTGTCCACGACGCCGTCAGCCGGACGACCTTGGTGCTCATCAAGCGACCAGCGGTGTCCTCGGGATAGGAGAGCAGAGTCTCAATCTCAGCAGCCTCGTCAGGCTCCATGAGGGCGAGGATTTCCCCAGCGCGTGTGCCGCTCAGATCAGAGAGCACCTCAGCAGCATCGTCCTCAGGCAGCACTTCGAGGAGATCGGCAATGGTCTCGTCGGGGACAGCATCAACCAGATCGCGGGTGACGTCCGAAGCAGTCTCATCGAGCACTTCAGCAGCGATGGCCGGCTCAAGCAAATTGAAGACGGCAACCCGCTGTTCCTCGTCGAGCATCTCCACGATGTCGGCAATATCCGCAGGATGTTGGGTCTTCAGAAGAGCCTGAAGCCCAGCCAGATCGTATGTGCCCAGGTAGGATTCGATCTGCTGGCGAACTGCCTGGAGAGCAGGTTTAAGATAGGGGGCCATGGCGACACTCCTTCTCTGGCAGCGGGATAGCTACCGTTGCGGGAGCGTCGCAAGAGGCAAATTAGGGAAGGGTTAGCCGGGACGCGCTCCCGCTAGGGTATAGGTTTTGACAGCGTTTACTGGGAAGCTCGTCCATCGTTCCTGTTCACTCGTTGCACCACCCCATCGTGCAGGCTGATTATAGCGCTTGTGTGAAAGCCAGGGGTAAAAGTGGTATCTTTGGATAGGTTGAAACACGGCGCAGCCGTGAGATGATCGCAATGCCAATTAAGGAATCCCCATGGATCGTGAAGAGGCTATTCGCTTGACCTCACTTTCATCGTGTGCAGGTTGAGCGTCTAAACTGGCCCCAGAGGCCCTGGCGCAGGTGCTGCGCCCGCTCCAAGACCTGTTCGAGCCTGCCGATCATCCTGATCTGCTGGTCGGCCTCGGCATGCCCGATGACGCGGCAGTGTACCGGCTGGATAGGGAACGTGCGCTTATCTTCACGACGGATTTCTTCACGCCCATCGTAGATGATCCCTATGCATACGGCGCGATTGCTGCTGCCAATGCATTGAGTGACGTTTACGCAATGGGCGGCAAACCATTATTGGCCCTGAATATCGCTGCCTTCCCCGCCGATCTACCCACTCATATTCTGTCCACGATTCTGCGCGGCGCTGCGGAGAAAGTCCGTGAAGCCAAAGCCGTGATTGCCGGAGGCCATACCATCCAGGATAAGGAGCCTAAGGTTGGCCTGGCTGTGGTCGGCATGGCACATCCAGATCACCTGATGACAAAGGCTGGCGCACGCCCTGGCGATGTGTTGATCCTGACTAAGCCGCTCGGCACAGGAACCATCACCACAGCGACCAAGCGCGGCGTTGTCTCCGCCAGTCACTTGGAAGAAGCGTCGCGCTGGATGTCTCTTCTCAATCGGGCCGGGTCAGAGGCGGGGACCACAGCCGAGGCACATGCTATGACCGATATCACGGGCTTTGGTTTGCTAGGGCATGCCAGTGAGGTGGCTCTGGCGAGTCGTGTCACATTGCAGGTGAGCCTTGCTAAGATGCCCTTTATGGAAGGGGCCATTGATTATGCTGCCCAATGGATCTTCCCCGGGGGTTCATTCAATAACAAACAAGCCTTTGAGCAACAGGTGTTTTTTGAAAAAGAAATTGCTCAGGACAAACAGATGCTGCTCTTCGACGCTCAAACCAGCGGAGGTCTGCTGATCGCGCTCCCGCCGGAACAGGTCGAGGTCTTCAGCAGGGAGATGGAGCGTCGAGGTGCGCCCTGGTGGCAGATTGGGGAAGTGCTTGAGCGTGGTGAGGCCAACATCCTCGTGACGCGCTAGGAAGATGCCCCCCAGCCTCACCAAATATCTACCGCTGCCAAGACTGGATCACCAGACAGGTTAGCGTATCGGTTATTCCCTTCCTCGCTCGCAGATCGAGCACTGCCTGGTTGATCTCGTCAAGGCTGGCAGCTTCGATCTCCAGCAAGCAATCATAAGGCCCATGGATGACGTTGGCTTGCTGGATATAGGAAACCGCTTTCAACTCCTGCATCAGGTGGGATGTATCATTGGGATTGAGTTTGAGGAGCACAAAAGCACGCATAGTTATGCCCTTTTGCAACCTAGCGATTGTGAGGATTCTACTCGCGGGTTCAGCACATGTAGGCAGCAGAATGTACGGCTGGGTGTGCAGGCGCAACACCCCAGCAGAGCACAGTCGCCTTCCGCAAACAGGTCAGGGAAGGGGCTGCTGGAGGTATTCCACCAGCTCTGCCACGATCTGATCAATTCGATCCTGCAAGTTCTTGTGGCCAGCTAGCTGTCGGAGAGTCCCCCAATAAGGCTCACCGCACCGAATGCACACAATTCCCCTGTCAGCCAGAAACCCTGCGGCTTGAGGATAGCGTTCCAACAGCTCCTCGACATGGATATCCGCGGTTAGCTCCACAGGCACTTTCCTCCTGCCGACGATTGGAGAGGAGCCTCATCGCTCAGCGCGTGGCGATCACGATTAAACGTTGGGTGCTGTCGCTGCGTGGCCAGCAGGTGATAAGGGTAACACGGCTATCAGCGGTCTGTCGCAGCCAAGCAGCGTTCTGAAGACGCACCTCAAGAGGCTGGTTGCTCTCTTCAATGTACACGATCTGGCTCACATAGTATGAGAATACGCCATATGGACTCCATAGAGCAACCTCATCTCCGTAAGTAAGCTGGTCCAGATCGCCCAACACCCCACCATATAGATTACTGTGCCCGGTCAGCACTGTATTGCCACCGAAGCCAGGCTCAGCAGAGCGCGCATCCCACGAGACAGCGTAGGAGTTCGGAACAGGCAAGCGGATCACCTGCACCCCATCGATCTCGCGGTCCCAGGGCATGAAGGCGATGACAGGCGCCTCCACCCGGATTCGAGGGATCGAAAGCCAATAGACAGCATCCATGTTGCCAGCAAGGGGCCAGTTACCATATGGATTGGGCGTCGGGGAGGGTTGGTAAGGATCGGAAGCGCTGGGCATAACCAGTTCGCCCCCTGGCAATGTCGGGGCAGGGGCCCCAACGGCCTCTACCGAACCGCTCACTGGTGTCTGAGTCTGTGCGGCTACCGTTGCCGGGGGCACGGCGGCAACGGCAGTACTGGCCAACTGCGCCGCTTGCTGAGTGGCAGCAAGCCGGAACGCCTCAGGCGGACCGCTTGCCGCAGCCACCCGCGCTGGAATGGTCAGTGCGCCATAGGTCACCAGAGCCGTGCCCGCGATCAGCGCCAGCACCCCCCCAACGGCAGTGACTGGATCAATGACAGGCTCATCGGAGCGCTGCGAGGGTCTGGTATTCGGAGTGAACAGTCCGCGTGACGGCACAGCTATCAGAGCAAGCTACGGGGCCTGGCGCCTGCTCCGCACCTGGCCCGTCACTACCAGGACAATGCCAACAAGCAACACTCCCACCAATCCGCCAACAATCACACCCTCAGAGACAGCTCCACCGGAGGCAGGAAGTACTTCGCCACCTTCACCTCTCGTTCGGACTAATCCAAACTCGATGTTGGTCACGGCATCGCCAGGGTTTTCGATAAAGACCTCGACACTTTCTCTGGGAGTGGTGTACCCCGCGGGGGGGTTCACGGTAACTGTCCAGGTTGCCGGATTGACAGCAAGGCTGAATGCCCCATTGTCCGCCGTGCTGATGGTTGTGCTCCAGCCGCCCGAGTCAAACGTGATCTCGACATTCTTGATGCCTTCCTCGCCCTCTTCACGAATCCCGTTACCATTCTTGTCTTCGTATACAATGCCACCAATCTGGCCTTCGCTCTGGGCAACGGCGGGAGCGATCCCCCCTCTTACCAGCGCGGTAAGCATCCCCAAGACCATGCTTATGATAATCCGGTAAGGCGATCTCGTGATCCTCATGGTTACACTCCCTCCAATGGAAAAGCCACGTTTGGAGGCTTTTCCTCCATGCTACGCCGGAGAAGGCAGTGCGGTGTGCCTGCCAACGGCGCGGCGTGGATTGTACCCGGAGTGATTCAATGACGCAAAGCTGGAAGACCCGATGACCTGCCGAAGCCCACATCGAGACAGTGATGTGGCACCATCCAATGTCATCACTGGGTATGCAACATGCAAAGACAATAAGCGGGTGGGCCGTGCCGGGGCAGACTACCCGGTCATGCAGGACTGGCTTCCAGCCCCAGCATCCCCGTATATTTGGCGCATCGGCCCTACTTAGCGTAGTCGATAGCGCGCGTCTCGCGGATGACTGTCACTTTAATCTGACCAGGATACTGCATTGTGTCTTCGATCTTCTTGGCAATATCCTTGCTTAGGCGGATCGTCGCCAAGTCGTCGATATCCTCCGGTTTGACAATGATGCGAACTTCACGCCCAGCCTGGAGTGCGTAGCTCTGGCTGACACCCTCAAAGGAATTGGCGATCTCCTCCAGTGTACGGACGCGCTTCAGATAGCTTTCCAGGCTTTCCCGGCGGGCGCCCGGTCGTGCCCCACTGATGGCGTCAGCAGCCTCGACAATGATCGCCTCCACGCAAGTCTGCTCGACCTCGTGGTGGTGCGACTCAATGCAGTTGACGGCTGGTTCCGGGACGCCATATCGGCGGCAGAACTCAGCGCCGATAGTCGCGTGGGTTCCCTCGATTTCATGATCCATCGCTTTCCCGATGTCGTGCAGCAGACCACCCATTTTGGCAATTTCGACGTTGGCACCCAGCTCAGATGCCAAGACACTTGCCAGGCGGGCGGTCTCAACAGCATGGGCCAGTTGTTGCTGCCCGTAGCTTGTGCGAAACTTGAGCCGCCCCAGCATTTTGATGACCTCGGGATGAAGCCCCGCCACTCCAGCATCGTAGGCAGCGCGCTCACCTTCCTCTCTGACGATCTGCTCCACCTCTTTGCGTGCATTGGTAATCAACTGCTCTATACGGGCGGGATGGATGCGCCCATCCAATACTAGCTGACTCAGCGCACGCCGGGCAGCCTCGCGGCGAATCGGGTCAAAGCTGCTGATGGTTACTGCCTCAGGAGTGTCGTCCACCACTACATCCACACCCGCTGCCTGCTCGAAAGCCCGGATGTTGCGTCCATTGCGGCCAATGATGCGGCCTTTCATCTCGTCACTGGGCAGCGGCACAACTGAGATAGTCACGTCAGCCACATAGTCCGACGCGACGCGCTGGATCGCCATGGCAATCAGCTCACGAGCGCGGGTGTCGGCCTCAGCGGAAAGCTCATCTTCTACCTCACGAATACGACGAGCCATGTCATTCCGAGACTCCTCTTCCACCATTTTGAGCAAATGCTCACGAGCATCATCGCGGGTCATCTCCGCTACCCGCTCCAGGGCAGCCAGCCGCTCTGTCTTGATCTGCTCAAGTTCATGAGCCTGCCGGTCAAGCGCACTTTGGCGCTTGTTGAGCCGAACCTCACGCTCTTCAAGCCGCTCAATGCGCTCATCGAGCTGCTCGCGGCGCTTCTGCAGACGATCCTCCTCACGGGCAAGGTCGCTACGCCGACGGTTCAACTCATCTTCAACCTCGGTTCTTAGCTGGATAGCTTCCTCTCGTGCCCGCCGGATGATCTCATGGGATTGTTCTTCTGCCTGTCCAACAATGCGACGCGCTTCATCATATGCGGCCATCCGTAGGCGGCGCGCTCGCAGAGCGTTGAACAGTAAGATCCCGCCCCCCCCCAATGCAGCGCCAGCCATCAGGGCCAGCAGCGTTCCAATAGGTTCCAGCATCCTTATTCCTCCGATCCATAGTCGGGGTCGCTAGGCGAAGGCGGCACACTGCCTTCCTCAACTAGCTCGGCCCACAGGCGATCTGTGGCCTCGCGCACGACGCTGTAGGCAAATCCGCGTCGAAGTAGAGCGGCCCCCAAGCGTTTACGGAACAATGTCCGATCCAGGTTGCGGAAACGAGGCGCCATTTCGAGAGCGGCGCGGGTGGCCAAGGCCTCTTCGTCAACCGCTTCCAACACAGCAGCGATCGTTGCATCTGGCACGCCCTTCTTGCGAAGTTCATATCTGAGCGCGCGCTCGCTGATGGGTTTGGAGCGCTCTCGACTCTCCACCCAATATCGAGCAAATGCCTCGTCATCAACCAACCCGGCGCTCTCCAGGCGGGCTATCACTCTATCGATGGTTTCCTCAGTAACCTTCCGCCCGCGTAGGTAGTAGCGCAACTCCTGTTCACTACGAGGTCGGCGTGCCAGAAAATCCAGGGTGCGCTCATAGGCTGCTTCCATCCTGTCAATGGCCTGGAGTTGGGCAATCTCCTCACTGCTGAGCCGCTGGCCCTTGTGGAGTTTGATCGCCTCAATCGCTGCTAAGCCAAACGCATACTCACCGTCAATATAGACGTTGACTCGCTCCTTGTTGCGTTTTTGAACGACCAGCGCTGTGATCGTGCCTGCCATCTTGCTTGCCTGGTTCGGATGAAAGAAAACAGCCGTGGCAAATCCACGGCTGCTGAGGCCTGCAAAGCCTTAGGGGGCTACTGGCGGAGGACATCTGCAGATACCTCCACCAATATAGCTTGGTTGGGTAAAGGCCCGTCCCTTCCCGGGTCGGGACCGGCGACCGATTCTAGTGGCTTGGCAAATCTTCACCACCCGTACAAGGGTGACAATCTCGGTTTCCGGTTTGTAGTATCACATCTTCCACTCTGAACGATTGAGCGGAAGGTCAATAACCCAAAGCTTTGCAGAACCTACCACGCGCGTGGATCGCGCACCGGTTTTCGCTCTGATTCATCTCCTATATTAAGTGGACACGCCCAGCAAGTCAAGTGCTGTAGGGGTGTGCCAGGTGGGGGGTGCCCCGCACTCTCCAATCTTTGGGGAGCGCGAGATCGCGTTTTCTCGCTCCTCACAAAGGCAGCCACTTGTCCAGCCCATTCACGCCTGCCCAACCACCCCGTGCCACCCGCTCTAAACATACCCCTCCAGTTTTGGCTTGCGCCTGATCTTCGCCTGCCAATCAGTACTCCAACAATCCAGCCCTCGGCTCATGGCTACATAATTCCTGCGCCCAGTTCATTCAACCCTTAAGATTGAAACGGTTACCTTGCTCATGGTAAAATGCCACCTGCTGAGAATAGCACACACCTTAGTGCTTTCGAGGTTGGGCGGTGGTCTTGCCGACCGTCTGCTTAGTACCTGCTCCCGGCGGCAGCCAGCATTGTGCTCTGTTTGCCTGGAGGGCATTCGCAGGATGATCGACCACGTCATCGTTATGGCAGCAAGCTCCAGCCGAGGGTTGGAGTCCCTGACACGTACGCGCCCTAAGGCGATGCTCCCCATTCTGGGCAAGCCCCTCATTGCCTGGGTCATGGAAGGATATTATCGCGCTAACATCCGACGTTTTACGGTTGTGGTCGGCGAGCATGAAGGGAGTGTTGTAGAGTGGCTGACCACAAGGTGGCACCCGGATGTGAAGTTTAACTTCGCGCCGCAGGGTCATCGGCGTGGAACAGCCTCAACCTTATTTGCTACCCGCACGCTGATCAAAGAGCCGTTCGTTATCACCTCTTGTGACCATCTTATTCCCGAAGAACATATCATCCGGCTAGCGCAGTATTTCGAAACTCATCCCAGCGATGCAGCCGCCCTGAGTCTGCTGTATGCGCCGGACGAAGCACTTGAGTCCGCTGGTGTCTTGCTCGACCCCAGGGGAAACGTTATCTATATCTCCGAACGACCCATTGGCGCACACCAGGACTATATGACCACCTTGCCCGTCTATGGGTTCACCCCTCGCGTGCTGGACTATTTGGATCGTGTGCCGGTGGCGGAGGAAAGCGGGGAGCGTGTTCTGGCGACCGCCATCCAAATGATGATAGACGGGGGTAATCTAGTGGGAGCGATTCAGGCAGAGTGGCGTATGCGGATCGAGACGCCTGACGATTTGCTCCGTGCAAACCTGCACTTTCTCAACCAGATGGAGGGAGTCAACCTGCTCAGCGAGATCCCTGCCTCTGTACGGATCTATCCACCCGCTTACGTTGATCCAGGAGTCGTGGTGAACAGCGGCGCGGAGCTTGGCCCGAACGTATATCTAGAAACGGGCACCGTTGTGGGAGCTAACGCTATCCTGCGACACACAGTCGTATTGGGCCGCCAGATCGGGCGCGATGCCCACATTGAGGGGGAGCTAGTAAGCTCAGATCGCTGATGAACCGTGAAGAAGCTCTCAACATTGTCAAAGAATACACCAAGAACGTAAATTTGCTCCGGCATATGCTTGGCGTTGAAGCTGCAATGCGTGCCTACGCGCGAAAATACGGGGAAGATGAAGAAAGCTGGGGACGGGTCGGGCTGCTGCATGACTTCGATTGGGAGATTCACCCCACCCTGGAAGAGCATCCCATGAAGGGTGCTGCTATCCTGCGGGAACGAGGTGTACCGGAAGAGGACATCCGCACGATCTTGAGCCACGCTGAGCGCTCTGGTGTTCCCCGCAAGACCCTGCGTGACAAAGCCCTGTACGCCGTCGACGAGCTGATCGGCTTGATCACTGCCGCAGTTCTGGTTCGGCCAGGCCGGAACCTTGCGGAGCTTGAAATCAAGTCGATTAAGAAGAAATGGAAAGATCGCGCATTTGCGGCGGCAGTTGACCGAGAAGAGATTGAACGCGCTTGCCAGGAATTAGGTGTCGATCTGTGGGAAGAACATGTGCCGCTTGTTCTGCAGGCCATGCAAGGTATTGCCTCAGAGCTAGGGCTGGACGGGCGAGACGCAGCCCAATGAGAGTCAGCACAGGCTGAAAGCCCCCTTTATACCTGGGAAAACCACAGATAGGGCGGTATACTGCGGGCGCGCCAGGAGGGTCACATAGCGCCTCGTACGGTTGATATTCATGACGCCCAAGATACAGTTCGATTTCTCAGCAATCGATCCCCGCCACCGCGCTGTCATCATCGGTGGGCTGATCGTGATTGCCACAACCATTACCAGCCTTGTTATCCTTCTGCCCCCGGGAGAGGAGGCTGCGGGGATAGAAGAAGGGCCAACCACTACCTTATCTTCGCCTTCACCCTACCCGACCCCCTCTCAGGCAGGCCCCCCAACGGAGACTCCCACCCAGGCTCCTACAGCAACACTTGCTCCCTACGAATACACCGTCCAGCCAGGCGATACCCTCTACTACATCATCCAGCTGTTTGGTTACCGGGATACTTCCGTTGTCCCAGAGATCATTGTGCTTAACGGGATGGCAAACGAGAACGACTTGGTAGCAGGTCAAACCCTGCTAATTCCTCGTCAGACCCCCACACCCGGCCCAACGAACACACCCAGCCCAACAGTCGATCCGCTTCTGACCACCAGCCCCATGCCACCGACCACCACGCCTGGGCCAACTCAGGATTTGAACGTCACTATCACCTACAGCGGGTGCACTCCCGATTCTCGTTGTGCCTCGCCGGACGGACAGTATTGGATCCATATTGTTCAAGAGGGCGATACAGTCGCCGGCATTGCTTACGCCTACGATTCGACCATTAGTTGTATCTTGCGGGAGAATGGCCTGCCGGCCAACCCGTTGATCGTGGTTGGGCAACAGATCAGGGTCTGCATCCTGGTGACGCTCACGCCAACTCTCACCCCCACCGGTGGCCCCGACTCGACGGCAACCCCAACCCCGCTGCCCAGTGCGCCCTCGTTGCTGGCCCCGGCGCAAGAGGCGATTCTGCCTCGTAGCACAAGCGTCGTGCTCCAATGGGTAGCAGCTCGCTCCCTGAGCGAAGGTGAGTGGTATTTAGTGGTGGTGCGTAATACGATCTCCGGTGAGGAGATCAGGGCTACAACGCGCAGCAATTCCTATCGGCTGCCGCCAGAGTTACAGCCTGGCCCTGGTCGTTCTGTGCAGTACGAGTGGCGAGTGCTGATCGTCGGTGGTAGCAGCCCCGATTCGCCGGTGCTCAGTCCCCCTGGCGAGACCAGAACCTTCACTTGGGGCCAATAAGTGGGATATAAGGGCTTGGCCGGAAAACTCTTCCGGCCAAATTCTTAAATAGCCCCCAGCCGCCCAAATTCTCTGGCAAGCTGCTCAGCCGAAAGATGCAGCATGGTTGGGCGGCCATGAGGGCAGGTACGTGGAGATTGGCAATCCTCAAGCTGACGCACCAGGGCCTCCATCTCGGCATAGCTCAGCACCTGCCCGGCTTTGACAGCGGCCTGTTTACATACACGAGCGATCAGCTTCTCCTCCGCCGTGGCTTCGATTGGCATTTCCCCACATTCGATTTCCCCTAACGCTGCCAGGAGTGCCTGAACGGGGTCACCCTGTGCCACCAGCGCCGGAATCGCCCGCAGCCGGATTGTCGCCCGCCCGAAGGGTTCCAGTCTAAAGCCGATTGTGTGCAACATATTGAGGTTGCCTTCTAACAGCGCCATTTGCTCAGGCATCAGCTCAACAGTGAGGGCCTCAAGCAGCTCCTGGGAGGCGACCTCCGCGCCGCCGCGCTCCGCCATGAACCGCTCATAGAGGATACGCTCGTGTGCGGCGTGCTGATCGACCAGATACAGCCCCGTTGGACCCTCAGCAACAATGTAGGTCGCACCAACTTGACCCACGACACGCAACATGGGTAGCGCATGGCGATGCCCTTGAGAGGGCGCAGATTCGCTGGGCGCGGCCTGCCGGTCGCGGTGTCGTGCGTGTTGACCTGCACCTTCCATGTGAAAGTCTAGACCCAACTGCCCTACTCGCTCAGCGGTAACTTGGGCGAGCCGCTCGCGCCGAATATCCCAATCCGGTGCTCCCCACATCACCTCCGCCCGCACGCTAGGAGGCGAGGCCTTATCGACCAGCGTCCGGCGAACCCTGCGCTGTACTGCGCTGAAAACAGCATCCGGGTGGCGAAAGCGGATCTCTGCTTTGGTGGGATGGACGTTCACATCCACGTCCTCTGGCGGAAGGGTGATCATGATCACAGCGATAGGATAGCGGCCTGTCATGAGCATGGTATGGTATGCTTGGGTGACAGCATAGGATAGGCTGGGATCCTGCACCCACCGCCCGTTGACGAATAACGCGATCTGGTTGCGGTTCGCGCGGTTCAAAGTGGGCAGGCCAACGAAGCCCTCTACTGTGATGGGTGGAAGATCAGGGCGTGGTGTCTCATCTGGCAATGACTCGATCTCTACCATGCGCTCTGCTACTTCCAGCCCGTAAACTGCGATCAGGGCCTCGCGCAAGTCACCACTCCCGGTTGTGCGTACGACTTCCTGCCCCGCATGGGTCAGAGTGAAGCGTACATTGGGATAAGCTAGCGCATAGCGGCTGACCAAGCTGGCAATGTGGCCTCGCTCCGTGCTTTCCTTCTTCAGGAATTTGAGCCGCGCTGGGGTGTTATAAAACAAGTTCTCGACAGTGACTACGGTTCCCTGTGGCGCTCCGACAGTCTCACGGTGAACGATCCTGCCCCCCTCGAGCCGCAACCGGGAACCCATTGCCTCACCGGTCGCTCGCGTGACCACCAGCAAGCGACTCACTGAGGCAATCGAAGCAAGGGCCTCGCCCCGGAAGCCAAGGGTGGTGATGTGGTTGAGGTCGTGCACCGAGCGAAGTTTACTCGTTGCATGGCGATTGAACGCCAGCTCGACTTCATCAGTGGGAATGCCACAGCCATCGTCAGATACCCGGATGAGGCGCTGGCCACCTTCCAACAGATCGATGGCAACATGGCGGGCTCCTGCGTCGAGGGCATTTTCGATCAGCTCTTTGACCACTGAGGCGGGGCGTTCCACGACCTCACCGGCTGCGATCTGGGCAGCAACTTCAGGTGGCAGAATCCGAATGGGCATATCTTCATTCTCATGGCCACAGCAATGTCGTAGCCACAGCAATGCTGCCATTCTCACGAAACGAGGAACTGGCAGATAAGGTATCGGACCAGATTCTACCGCGAACCGTTTATGAGAGATCGTCCAAACGGCGTACGGGAAGGGAAATGTGGAAGGTACTGCCATGCCCAAACTCGCTCTGCACACCGACTGTCCCACCATGTGCAATAGCGATGGCTTTGACAAGTGCGAGGCCAAGGCCCGATCCACGCGGGCGTGGTGGTTCGCCCTCCCGCTGTGGCACGCGGTAGAAGGCTTCGAATAGGCGGGGCTGATCTTCCTCACGGATGCCAATACCGTTGTCTGAGACCGCCACAATGATATGGGAATCGCCATTCCCTCCCAACTGGTACGCCCGGATCACGATCTCACTGCCTTCGGGGGCGTACTTCAGCGCATTACTAACCAGATTGGCAAGCGCCTGGCGATACAGCATCTCGTCGACGGTCAGGAGAGGCAGTTTTTCCTCTGCTTCCAATCGCATCGTGATGTTGCGTTCGGTGGCAGCTCTCTCTTGCTCTCCCGTAACCTCGTTGATCAGGGTCTCAACATCGACCAGCGACAGATCGAGCTGGGCTTCATCGCCGAACTGGAGGCGACTCAGGTAGAGCAGGCGCTCCGTCAAGTCAGAAATATTGTCGATGCCAATGCCCACCTTTTCAATGGCCTCTTGTTGCCGCTCGTTGAGTTCCCCGGCCAGCGGCAGCATGGAGAGATAGCCGCGCATGTAAGTCAACGGTGAACGGAGATCATGGGAGACCATACGCAGAAATACTGTCTTGATGTTATCTAACTCCTTCAGCGGGGTAATATCTCGCATCACCGCGACTCGCCCTGTGATCGCGCCGTCGTGACTGACAATGGTTGAAATGTTCGCCAATAGCGTCTTACCCCGCTGACCTGATAGCTCAAGCTCTACCACCGGTTCTTCCAGATCGGTCAAATGCGCTGCGAGCTGCGGCACATGGATAACCTGCTCAGCAGGCTTACCTTGCGCTTGTTCGGCTCGAATGCCCAGATACTTCTCAGCAGCCGGGTTCATCAGCACAACACGCCCCTGCAGATCAACCACGATCATGGCATCCGCGGTGCTTTGCAGCACTGCTTCCAGCTTGCGCCGCTCCTCTTCTGCCTCGGTAAACAACCTGTTGTTGGCTATGGACAAGGCTGCCTGCCCTGCCAGCGTCGAGAGGAACGTCATCTCGGGCTGCTCGAAAGTGTGCTCATGATCGTAAGCAAGCCACAGGATGCCATGAAAGACAGTCTCGCTGCGGAGCGGCAGTGCGACTAACGCCTGGACACGAGGCAGCAAAGCGGTCGTATCCAAAGAACCGCTAGCGCGCCAGATCTGGCTGATCACCACGGTGCCCTGCTTTTCAACCAGCTCTGTCAATGGGCCATCCAATGGAGCCATAATGGAGGCCGCCTCACCAGCGGCATAGCTCTGGATGCCATCACCCTTGCTGGTGCGTATGACAACCCGGACGCCGACTGCGTTCGCTACCTCAAGCGCGCTGCTCAGGATGGGTGGCATAGCGCGGAAAAGCTCCAAACTTGCTGCTACACTCCGGCTGATCCGCAGCAAACGCTCCTGCTCATTGAGGCGATCCCGCAGCCGGACACGCATCTGCTCGAACGCAACCCCTAACCGCCCAATCTCATCTTCGCCCGAAACTCCTACTGGCGTGTCGATCTCCCCTTGACCGAGCGCATCTACTGCGTCGAGAAGCTGGTTAACTGGACCAGTAACCCGGCGTATGAGGCCAATGGCGAGTGGAACAGACGCAGCCACCATCCCCAACAGAAGAAGCAAGGCGGGCAATGCGATCTGTGCCGCCAGAGACAGCGTGACTTCGTTAGGCACAACTACAACCACAGACCAACCGGACCGATCTTCAACCGGAAGAATGTAGATAAGAGATCGGGTTCCATCCGGCTCTTGTCGCCTAAAGGCACGGCCATCTCCTGGCGCTATCTCGGTCTCCGTAGCAGGCCCCAGTATGAATTCCTCTGTCTGGCGTGAAGGCTCCGCTGGGAAAAGCAAGATGCGGTTCTGTTCATCGATCAAAAAGCCTGTGCCGGAGCCAACCGACCCCGACCTGAGGATATCCACTACTGGAGCCAGCATGGGGTTGGACTCCAACTCGGTCGTTCCCAGCAAAGCTCCAGCCGGTTCGCCAGATCGGGCATCCACTATCGGTGCGACGAAGCTCATGCCCGGGCCTCGATCCGCATCTGCCGGGTAAATGGACATCTCAGAGGATACGCCCTCAGCCAGGGCAAGGCGGATACCTCCTGTTTCTTCCGGGGTGAGTGATAACTCCTCTATCAGCGAAGGGTACATGTTGACCGGTTGTTGGTCACTATTGAAGTAGGTCAGTCGCTGAAAGAAGGATACTGTGTGTAGACGCTCCTCAAGCTCCCGCTGGCGTACCTCAGGTGAAGCGGTGACGAGTTCTTGATCGGATGCCAAGCCGTGGATCAGGCTACGTCCCACCTGGGCAAAGGACGAGATGGCATTACTCACACTGGCAGCATCGCGGGCCATTTGGTCAACGACCAGACGTGTAGCAACACGGTACGAAGTCGCGGCCACCATCCCCACCAGCGCAATAATAGCCAACATGCTCAGCGGAAGCAGCGTCAAGGCGATTCGCTGGCTAAGACGCCGCTCCCAGGGGGCAGGCTGTAGGTCCCTTTCTTGAACCGGTTTCCACTTTGGCTGTACCGCCAGCACAGCCTGCACAATAAGCCCGGGGATCAGAGCGCCAAACAAAGTAGTGACCAAGGCTGGAAAGGATGCACCCACAGCAAGTTCCAAGCTGGCAAGGCCTGGGGCCAGATAAGTACCCCAAATACCCGCTACTGTCAGGGGCCAACCGATCAGAAACCCACTGGCTGCCATCGCTATGGAAGGCTGACGTAATAAGCTCGCCAATCTACCTCGATAGCATTGGTTAAGCAGCCATGCCGCTGTCAATATGAGTAGAGCCATCTCAAAGGGCTGGGTAACTCGGCCCGTGACAGCCAACGCCTCGGATAGCCCTGCAATGATTCCGACGGCGATGGCAGGTCCCCTTCCAAGCCATATTGCTGCTACCAGCGCAGGTAGGAGTCCCACTACAGGGAGAGGCAACTGACTGGCAAGGGCTGCGCCCAGATTATCTAAGCGCACGTTACCGAACCAAGCGCATAGGGGAGTCAGCGCCATCAGCATAGCCAGAATAGCCCAGCGGCGCGCAGTGAGCACAGAAAAATCATAGCGGTATTGGATGATGAGAATCAGCGTGAGTGCTGCGTAAGCGAGAACGACAAGCGCACCCCGTAAGGGCAAGCTGGTGCGGAGACTCAGTGGGCCGTGAATGACGAACCACTCGAAGATCATCGACGCAGGTTTCCGGTGGGGCACAGGGCAAATACTGGCTGAGCGTAGTATAGCACGCCAGGATTCCCCAGCAAAACGTTCTGTAGGAGTGGATAACTACGCCGATATCTGTACAGGAATGGCTCACAACTGCCCTGAATACCCATCACCTTACCCACTCCCCGTTCTGTAAGGCAGAACCATCGCCTCTAATTATGTGCTGAGGGTGTGATTGCCTTGCTTCTGGGGTGGATGATAGGGGTGCGGCACCGAATGGTCAGTTTCGACCGAGTAAGTCTGGGGCTTGCCAGATGCGGTGAGATGGTAAGCGGGGTAGTAGACCGGGGTGTTGCAGACCGGCAGGTTGTC